>Ga0180220_1000584_pt1 | contig 37286 bp, 32 predicted proteins | sample eDN5th37CBELigBY_FD_151335 | JGI IMG/M metagenome (GOLD analysis project Ga0180220, IMG submission 151335) | Enriched backyard soil microbial communities from Emeryville, California, USA - eDNA 5th pass 37_C BE-Lig BY (version 2) (version 2) | ecosystem: Environmental > Terrestrial > Soil >... | reverse complement strand
GTTCCCTCCCCGCAGCGGCGGCTTCGCAAAGAACGTGGGGAACGGCTAACGGTTGCAAGCGACCTGCGAGAGATATGGCGGCGGCTGGACGTGATCTTTGTCACCGTCATCAATCAATTCTGCTTTCAGCCGCATGTTCTGCCGATCCAGAAACGGGTGGAAAGCGCGCATTGAAGCCATAACTCCGCGATCATGCCTGATGCACGCATTGGTTGAGTAGCTGCTGGCTTAGGGGACTAGGGCACGATTCTTGAGCGTTTCGGAGATGAAATCTGGTTAGCAGAGGGCCCGTCGTCGCGATCGCGGGGCTCGAATACGGCACATGGACGGCCATCATCCCTCTGTCGTCAGGGCGCCCGTTCGTCCCGTCACCAGTTGCGTCAAATCCTGAGCTGAGGTCGCAGGTTGACGCAAAATCTCATTACGCTGGTGTCGCGCCGACCGGGCTCGGCACCAACGCCGAGTACGGGCGTTGGGGGCAAATGAAAGATGATTTGCAAACCGCGCGGACTCAGAGGAGCTTGGCTCGGAGCGCCGGCCGGCTGGAAGACAGTGCGGAACAGCAGCAGGACAGCGCTGATCGCCGGACCGAACTCGCCGCCGATCGCACCGTCCTTGCGGCGGAGCGTACCTACGCGGCGTGGGTACGTACTGGATTGGCGGCGCTGGCGTCAGGGGTCGGCGCCGGAACGCTTCTCGAGACTGTCGTCCCGAGTTGGATGGCGCTCGCGACCGGAAGCCTTCTTGTCCTGTTTGCCGGCTTCTGCTTCCTGGCCGCCGTCTGGCGGCAAATGCTTCGCGTCGCGCCTCCAAAGCCCGATGCCCGTCGCCCACCGGAGGGGTTGCTGCTCGCCGTAAACGGGTTTCTCATTCTAGTATGCCTGGTCGCGCTCGGAGGCATTTGGTGGCGGTGACTTCATAGCTGTTCCGTTGCGCGGAGCCACCAGTGTTGCTGCCAACCGCGCACAGCCGAGGACGGCGATCGTTTTTGGGGGCCGCTCAGGCGCCAAAGGCGCCGTCGATCGTGTGCATTGCACCCGTCACGAAGCTCGCCTCGGGCCCTGCGAGCCAAGCGACCATCCCTGCAACTTCCTCTGGGCGTCCGTGGCGCTTGATTGCCATGAAACTATGCATCAGTTCTCGCATCGGGCGGTCCGCGGGATTAGCATCCGTATCGATGGGCCCGGGCTGAACAATGTTGATGGTGATCCCACGAGGGCCGAAATCACGTGCAAGGCCGCGCGCCATCCCCTGCAGGGCCGACTTGCTCAGCGCATAGGACGCCATCCCCGGCACAGGCATGCGATCCCCGTTCACCGAGCCGATGACGATGATACGCCCGCCCGCAGGCATCTGGCGCGCTGCTTCAACCGACGCATGATATGGAGCGTGAACGTTGATCCGGAACAGGCGGTCTATCTCGTCTGGATTCTGTTCAAGCGCGTCGCCGAAGACGCCGATCCCGGCATTCACGACCAGGACGTCCAATGGCCCGCTGTCGCGCACCCGCGCAATCACTGCGTCGCGGTCGGCGCTGTCCGTCTGCACGGCGGTGGTGCCAGTCTCGGTGGCGAGCTTGTGCGCAGCCTTCTGCGATCCCGCGTAGGTGAAGGTCACCGTAGCGCCATCCCGAGTGAAGCGCCGCACAATGGCAGCGCCGATCCCCCTGCTGCCGCCGAGCACGAGTACGGATTTTCCTTCGAACAAAGCCATCGGTCTTTCCTTGAGAATTAATGTATCAATCGCTACATAAAACAGCCTCGAGCGGAGTCAAGGAGTTTTGTAACGATGACTACAGAAAAAAGGCGTGGGCGGGGCCGTCCTCGACGCTTCGATCCTGAGGAGGCGGTCGCTACGGCGCAGCAGCTGTTCCACGCGCGCGGCTATGACGCAGTCGGCGTGGCGGACGTCATCGCGGCCTTAGGCATCAAGCCGCCCAGCTTTTACGCCGCCTTCGGCAGCAAAGCTGGCCTTTACACCCGCGTCCTCGATCGCTGGGACGGCAACGGAGCGATACCTTTCGCCGATATTCTGCGGCACGATCGTCCGGTGGCGGAATGCCTTGCAGCGTTGCTGGAGGAGGCGGCGCGCCGGTACGCAGCCGACCCTGCTGCCACAGGCTGCCTCGTGCTGGAAGGAACCCGCTGCAACGACCCGGAAGCACGTGAAGCGGCGAGAACCCGCAATATCGCCGCCGAAGCCATAATCCGCGACTACATCGCCGCTCACCATCCTCAGCAAGCCGACATTGTGACCAACTTCGTGAGCACGACGATGTCGGGTCTCTCGGCGAAGGCCCGGGACGGGTACAGCCTGGATCAGCTCCTTGCGGCCGCGCGTCTGGCCAGATTCTCGTTCGAACACGCGTTTTCGGCCTGAGTTTTGCCTGATGAGCCCTCCTGAACCAACGGCGGCTTTCAGGGATCGCTCCTTGGCAGGTCAATGTCTTCTATGTTGGCGGCTACCGACCGGCAGCAACAGATCCTTATCTCCTCCCCAGCTAAGGCAGGTCGCGGCCGTGTTGGGTGGGTTCTGGGACTTACCTGCTGACCGCTATGCTGGCTTGTATGTCCAGGGGACGCACCGGCATGACAGGCGGGTCGGCCACGACAAGCTTGACCCAGAGGGCGTCTCCGGCCTTGAAATAGGACGTCTCGTTCGCCTTGCGCAACGCGTCCATGCTGCCCTGTGCCGTTCCGGAGGCTGCCTTGGTGAAACCGGGCAGCTGGAATATGACCCATGAGCCCTGATCCATTTCACTCAGACTGAGTGTGACGGTCGGTCTTTCGGTCTCGACCTCGATCTCGGTGCCGGCACGCACATTGCTCTGGTTGCCAGCGACTTTGAAGGTCTGGCCCTTGTGGATGAGCGTGATGGGTTTTTCCGGCGGAGGAGGAGAGGCGAGAGCAGCCAGCAATGGACTGGGGCCGGATCCAGCCGGTCTCGGGCCGTTGATGCCTGCACGTCCCATAGCTATTCCGCCCGAGCGCATGTTGAAATACAGGCGTCCAACATCACCCTTGCAGACAGAGGCGTTCCAGTCTGGCTTGATCACGCAGCTATCATCGGTGACGACGCTGTTGTTTTCGCCATCATGCAGGTTGATGTGTGACATCGGAATGCCACCCGTGGTTCCGTCCAGATCGAGGATTGACAGGGTTCTCCACGAGTTGCCGCCGCGGTTGTCGTTGTCGAACCGCTTATCCATCGGCGGGAAGTACACTGGCTTCGCGTTTATATAGGTGGCAGTTTTGATGGTGCTTGCGGTGGTGACGCCGGAGCTGTTGAACATCAGCCACGACAAGGCGCCCGTCTTGCGTAGGGCATTGTCCTGGTAATTGACGAACGTCGTGTTCTGCACCTCGTTACGGTAATCGTAATATTCGTAAGCGCGGATCGGGTAATCCGGAATCAGACGCTTGGGAACACTCCGGCCGATAGAAATCTCTTCAGGCGTCTCAGGGTTGCCGATATTGTCGGTTTCACCCACGAACAGGGAGTCTGTCACCAGCGAGGTGTACTTCTCGGTACCGAAGGCGCCAGACGACATCGTCATGCCGATGGCGTTGTCGGCAAACTTCGCGTTGCGAAGCGTGAAAAGCTCGCCGCGGCCCCAGAAACCCTGGTTCCGGTTCTTGTAGGCTGTCAGATCTGTGAAGACTGTCTCGAGCATTTCGCTCTGCGGATCCATGGGGTCCTTCAGCGGCATGTACGAATTGCCGGCGAGGGCGTAGGTATTGTCGTCGTTGATGTTCCGGTCGAACATGAACCCGTCGTAGTTCGAGTGGGCCGTGTTGCCGCGGAAAGCGCGCAGAAGTAACCGGCGCGGAAACGTCCTGGAGGCGATTTCAGAGCCGAGAAACGCGCCATTGGGGTGGTGCGGGAGAGACAGCCAGAAGCCGGTCTGATCCGAGCCGGCCGCTACATTGTCGATGTAGCTGTTGTCCGGGTTGGTGATCCAGAACGAAGAGACCGTGTTATCCGAAGGCAGCAAGGTCTTGCCACCGTGGAAGCTCTCCTTTCGGTAGGCCGCTCGGTCGAAGAATAACGGGGGCATCTCGCCGTTCGGCGCGATGTTGGTGGGAACGCATTCCAGTGTCGGATGGCACTTGGTCTGGATGGCGAGGTTGCGGACGAATTGGTTGCCGGTCTCGATCCCATCTTCGAGAAAGAAGCAGTGACCTACGGTGTTGTAGGTCACGTTGTTTTCGAGCGTGAGATTGTTGGTGCCGTGGACAGTCACGCAGCGGTTGAAGGTGTTATGGATCGCAGCGTTTCGGATATACTGGCCCTGACCTTCGCCAATGAGATGCCAGTGGATCGGGTAGCGCGCGAGCGTAAGGTGCTGGCCCATGCGGTTGAGCTCGACACCCTCGACGAACATCTTGGAGCCGGCCATCGCCATGATGTGGCCGCCGAAATAGCTCGTCGATGCGTCTTCCGATGCCTGGATCTTGATGTTGCGGCTCAGCAGGCCGACCTCACCGCGCTCGTCCACGCCGAAGCTGATCTCGCCGAAGTGCATGTAGGTCAAAGGCTTGTCGAGCGTCAGCCTGTTGCCGCTGATCGCGGTGATAGTGCGTTTCTCGGCCTGGCGGGGGTCATAATCGGTTGATGCAAGCACGATTTCATCGCCCTTGCGCCAGCCCGCGGCGTTCAGCACCTCGATCTTGCTGCTGCCCGCCTTGGCAGTCTTTGCCAGCTTGGACCATGTGTGATTGCGATCGCCATGCAGGCTGAGCGTGCCGCGTAGCATCATGATGCCGCGGTCGCCCATGGTGTTGATGTCTTCATTGCGGACCGTGTCGGTCAGGGTGATGACCGCATTGCGCGTATGGGGCTTGGCCTTGGTGCCGATCTCCAGCTCGCCGCCGGCGAGATAGATCCACTCGGTGGAGAGGTTGATGTCGCGATCATCCGCGAAGCTGAGCTTGCCGTTGATGGTGAGGCTGCGCAATGCGGGCGGGCTGACGTCGAGGATGATGCTGCGGTCACGCGCGATGGTGACGGCGTCGCCCGCAGCCGGCACCTTACCACCGGGCCAGGAGTTGGGATCGGACCAGCGCAACTGCTTCATGACATCAGCCGGTGCCTCGGCAGGCATGGCCATGTTGGAGTGATCATGTTGTGCGCTTGCGGGCGCACATAGGCCAGGTAGCAAGGACGCGGAAAGCAGCAAAGGCAATGGAAACAGGCGCGAGCGCTTGCACATGACGTTGATCCCCTCACTCTGAACGGCGATTCCCGCCTATTCTTGGTTTGCGAACGATCATGCAGAGACTGAACTCCTTTGCCAAGCGGTCGAATAGCTCAGTCCAACGATAGCTAATGATGAACAAAGGCAGCTAAAAATCCGCCAAGCGACGGGCTGGACGGCCGCTTTGTTGGCGATCCGGCGCTGGTCCGATTGGCACCCGAGCCGGCGCTTTCCGTTCCGCAGATCATAGGCGAAGACGCGGCCGCGAAAATCGCTGATTAGAGCTTCGTGGCCAATGATAGCGTCATCCACTGAGGCCGGCTCCATCATTGTCTTCTCACGCTCAGCCGAAGCAATTTGTTCGGCGCGATGTTCGGACCAGAACATGCCAGCGAACGTCATTACGCCGACGAGCAATGCAAGCCATGCGATCCGGATACCTGCGGCAGAACGGCACAAGCTGGTCGGCAGCCGCTGTCGAAGAACAACTTTTTGCGCGATACCTTCCTGTCGGGCTCTTGGTCTGGCCGCTATGGCGTGGCAGGGAGCGAGCGTGTCCCGGCTGATCCTGTTCAATAAGCCTTTCGGCGTGCTCTGCCAATTCAGCGACAGAGGAACGGCGTCGCCTCGCCCGACGCTTTCGGACTTTATCGGCCTACCTGGCGTCTATCCCGCAGGCCGCCTCGATCTTGACAGCGAGGGGCTCCTGCTTCTCACCGACGACGGCAGACTGCAGGCGAGGATCGCCGATCCCCGCTTCAAGATGCCCAAGACATATCTCGTCCAGGTCGAAGGTGAGCCCGGGGCGGACAGTCTTTTGACCCTCCGCCGCGGCATAAACCTGAAGGACGGCCCGACCCGCCCGGCCGAGGTCGAGCAGATCGCCGACCCTGCGCTCTGGCCACGTGATCCGCCCGTCCGCTTCCGCAAGACGGTGCCCGACTGCTGGCTCAAGCTTACGATCAAAGAGGGACGCAACCGGCAAGTGCGCCGGATGACAGCGGCGGCGGGCCATCCGACCCTACGGCTGGTGCGATGGCGTATCGGCGACTGGTCGATCGAGGGTATCGAACCCGGACAATGGCGGACGATCGAAGTCTAGGCGCTTCCATCGTGCTCTTCGAACGCTAGGCTGCCCTGATTGACCAGCGTGGCGATCAGCTCGATCGCAGCCTGCGATCCGGAATCGCCCATCGATCCCGGAGAAATCGTCAAACGCTCCTGTCCACAGATTCGCTCGGCAATGGAGGCGGCCGCTTCGGTGCATTCGAAGCATTGCCCGTCAACGAAGAACAGCACGCCGCCACCATCTTGCCGAATGAAAGAAAATCGACTGGCAGGATTGCGGCACAGTGGCAGGCCGGACGATATCATTGCGCGTAGTTCAGGGACCGTGAGGGATTCCTGCGGACTCCAGTCGATCTCGGGGTATTTCCGGGCGCTGCTGTACTGGCCGAACCAGCGGGCGAAGGCGCGGGGGTCGAGTATTTTCTCTGCGACCATCGCCTGCAGCCGAGCAATGGCGTGCCCGGAAATCTCCCCCGGGTTGTCCTGCGCTTGCAATCCCGGATCCTCATAGCGGTCATCGTCGCGCAGATCGGCCAGCACATGATCCGTCCAATGCGCGATCAGCTCGCTCCGCGCGGGTGCGCGGAAGCCGATCGAATAGGTCATGCAGTCGTCGCTGATTGCGATGCCGTTGTGGGCGAAGCGAGGGGGGACGTAGAGGATGTCGCCGGGCTCGAGAATCCAGTCATCATGTGCTTCGAACTCTGCCAGCAACCGCAAGTCGTCATGCGCCAGCAAAGGTGCGGCATTGTCGCACATACCGCCTATCTGCCATCGCCGCCGGCCCAGCCCCTGGACGAGAAACACGTCGTATTGGTCGAAATGCGGGCCCACGCCGCCGCCATCAGTGGCATAGCTCACCATCACATCATCGATCCGCCAGTTGGGGACGAACCGAAACGGTTCGATCAGAGCTGCGACATCCGGCACATGATGATCCACGGCCTGGACGAGCAGTGTCCATGGCTGGTCAGAAAACTCGCTGAACCGCGCCTCGGAAAACGGCCCCCGCTCCACGATCCACCGATCGGCCGCCTGCGTGATCAGTCTCGCTTCCACGTCGCCCTCACAGGCAAGCCCGGCCAGTTCGTCGGGATCGAGGGGGTTGAACCAAGTCTCCCACGGATTACTGATCAGAACCGGCTGCTTCTGCCAGTAAGTGCGGAGGAATACCTCAAGATCGAAATCGATGAACTGCATGTATCCTCGCGGCGGTTTTCGGTGGCAATGGGCATCGGAGGCTCCCAACCCCAGAGCGTGGACCATAGCTTCAAAATCGACCTCTGGGGTCGGTTATGTCGGGCGGGTACAGGCACTCACTACGGCGTCGTATCAACGGCGGCTATTCAAGCGTTTAATCTGCAAGCCTCCGTCCGGGCACGACGACATAGCCGCCCTCCAGCCTACGCTGCGCCATGCTCCGTACCAGCCATTTAGCGATCGGGATTGGGTGCATGAATAGGGCCGGTTTGTCGGGCAACCTAAGCGAAGGTTCGCGGACCTTAGAACCGGTCGCTTGTTCAGCCTGAACCGACGGCCGCTTACACGGAGATAGTTGGGGACTTTGAATGACCGCTTTGTCGGTGAAACGCCATCAAAAAAGGGCCAACGGATTGCTCCGTCGGCCCTTTGGCCCGTGTTAGCGTCTGTGTGGGAGCTCAGGCGACTTTCACGGCCGGTGTTTCTTCCTGCTGCTCGTCGGGATCACGCAGGACATAGCCGCGGCCCCAGACGGTCTCGATATAGTTGTCGCCGCTGCAGGCCAGCGCCAGCTTCTTGCGCAGCTTGCAGATAAAGACGTCGATGATCTTGAGTTCGGGCTCGTCCATGCCGCCATAGAGATGATTGAGGAACATCTCCTTGGTAAGGGTGGTGCCCTTGCGGAGCGAGAGCAGCTCCAGCATCGCATATTCCTTGCCGGTGAGGTGGACGCGGTTGCCGTCCACTTCCACGGTCTTGGCATCGAGATTGACGGCCAGCTTGCCGGTGCGGATGACCGACTGCGAGTGGCCCTTGGAGCGGCGCACCACGGCGTGGATGCGGGCGATCAATTCCTCGCGGTGGAACGGCTTGGTGACATAATCGTCGGCACCGAAGCCGAAGGAGCGCACCTTGCTGTCCATCTCCGAAATGCCCGAGAGGATGAGCACCGGGGTCTGCACCCGCGCGGTGCGCAGCTTCTTGAGCACGTCATAGCCGTGCATGTCCGGCAAGTTCAGATCCAGGCAGATGATGTCGTAATCATACAGCTTGCCGAGATCGAGGCCTTCTTCGCCGAGATCGGTCGTGTAAACGTTGAACCCCTCGGTCGTGAGCATAAGCTCGATCGCCTTGGCGGTTGTCGGTTCATCTTCAATCAGCAGCACGCGCATATGCAGCCCCTCTGTCGGCCCTCGCCATCGCCCCCGCCCTGCACGGGAGAATTGCGATCTGAACTATTAACCATAGGGTGTGTGAACGACAAAGGTTAATTTTGGATGAAGGGTGTGCGGCCCCGCCCGGACGGCATGGGGCCCAGGCGCGACGATCTGCGCGAATGCGCGCGCTTCCCCCGCCCCCGCGCACGGCCTATAGCGGGCGCCATGTCGCCCCCGTTCAAGCCCCGCCGCCCCTCGCGCCATGCCGCGCCCACCTCGCCGCTTGCCGAACGGGTGCTGTTCATCGATGGCGAGGCGCTGGTGATCGACAAGCCCGCCGGCCTGCCGGTCGATCCGCCGCGCGACGGCAGCCTCTCGCTGGAAAACCATCTGCGCGGTCTCACCTTCGGCTTCGCGCGCTGGCCGGTGCCCGCCCATCGGCTCGACCGGGATACGAGCGGCTGCCTGCTGCTGGCGCGCAACCCCAAGGCGGCGGCGCGCTTTGTCGAGGCCTTTGCCCAGCGGGCCGTGGAGAAGCGCTATCTGGCCGTGCTGGACGGCGTGCCGGCGCAGGAGGCGGGCACCATCGACCTGGCGCTCGGCAAGACCAGCACGCGCGAGACAGGCTGGCGCATGACGCCCGATCCGGCGGGCAAGGCCGCGCTTACGCACTGGCGCCTGCTCGCGGCGCGCGAGGGGCGCGCGCTCATCCGCTTCACGCCGGAGACCGGGCGCACGCACCAGTTGCGCGCCCATGCGCTGCACGGCCTGGGCATCGGCATATTGGGCGATCCGGTCTATCGCGATCCCGCGCGGGCCACGCCCTGGACGGGCGGCATGCTGCTCCACGCCCGCGCGCTGCGCCTGCCCCGCGCAAACAAGGCGCCGGTGGACGCGACCGCGCCCGTGCCGGCCCTCTTCGCACAGGCCGGCTTTGCCGACGCCGAGGCGCTGGACGCCGTGCCATGAGCCCGCGCCCGATCCCCGAGGACGCGCTGGAGGAGCGCTTCGTCACCGCGAGCGGACCGGGCGGGCAGAATGTCAACAAGGTGGCGAGCGCGGTGCAACTGCGCGTCGATGTCTTCCGCCTCGGGCTCAGCCCGGAGAGCTACAAACGCCTCAAGACGCTGGCCGGATCGCGGCTGGCGCAGGACGGCACGCTCATCATCCTTGCCCAGCGCTTCCGCACGCAGGAGGCCAATCGCGAGGATGCCCGCGCCCGGCTGGTCGCCCTGCTTGACAAGGCCGACGAGCGCCAGGCCCGGCGGATCGGCACCAAGCCGAGCAAGGCCGCCCGCGCCCGGCGCGTCGATGCGAAGAAAGCGCGATCGAACGTCAAGGCCGGGCGGGGGAAAGTGTCGCTGGATTAGGACCGGGGTTTAGACGCAGGGGATCAGCCATGAGCGGGGCGGCGTGCCTCACCCCTCTCATCCCGATCACCGAGGCAACCGAATCCTCATCGCAAGGCCGTGCTCCTGCGCAGGCAGGAGCCCAGGGCGGCTTGGTGTTCGGCGGGTCCAGAGTTGGGGACGCCTATGATACTTTCATGATCCCCGTGAAAGCGGGAGGCCTCGGTTCGCCGCGGGCAATCTCCCAACGGTTGGGAGCGAGCCCCCCGCTTCCGCGGGAATGATGGCGTCATCCGGCTTTTTACACGACCATATCAGTGCTTATAGAGGCTCTCGACCCGCCCTCCTGCCTGTGCGGGGAGCACAAGAATAGGGCAGGCTCTCCCCGCCGCGTTCAAGGCGTCGGAACGGGCACCTCGGGTTGCGCCGGCCCGGCAGCAGGTGGCATCGGTGCCGGTTGCGGCTCGGCAGCGCTGGCATTGACCGCTCCTTGCGTCTTCTCGGCAAGCGCAGCTTCGGCGGGCGAGAGGGCAGCGGGCTGGGCAGGCGCCGCCACGCCGTCCGCCACTGTCATCGCGCCGGTCATGAACAGCAGCAGCGAGACGAGGCTGACGGCCAGGGCGGCGAGCGACCAGAGAAGGCTCTGCCGCCGCACACGTCCGGCGGCCGCCAGCGCCGCATCGCCGATTTCGCCTGTCGCGGCGACCTGTGCCCAATGGCCGCTCGCCTCGCCGATGCGCCGCGCGAGCACCAGCCCGGAGGCGAGGCTCACCAGCGCGCCGATCACGGCGAGCGCGGCCCCGAAGACAAAGAGAATCAAGGCCGGCGCGGCTGTCAGCGGGGCCATCCGCCCGGCAAGGCTGGCCGCCACCGCGATACCGCCACCGTTGAGCAGCACCAGCGCGCTGAGCAGCCAGCGGCCGAGCGCCCCGCTATCCGACGCGATGCGCGCCAGGCTCGTCTCGAACTGGCCGACGCTGCGCCGCCCCACCTCGCGCGCGAGGGCACGCGTCTCCTCCTGATCCGCCGCTCTGTCGTCGCGCTTGATGGCCATGGCGCGCCTGCTCCCGCTTTCCTGCCGTTCGCCTGGGCGCCTGATGACCATGTTCGCAGCCGGACTGCAAGGCATAAGCGCAGAGGGCGCTGGGCGGCGTCTTCGTACCGCAACCGCAGGCGATCTTGTCGAGATGGCGCACGCGCACAGGTCAGCGCAGCCATGAACGCCGGTCGAGCCGGCGGCTTGCCCGCTCCGCCCTGCGTGTTTGGCGGGACAGTGCGTGCTTTCCCGAAGCCGGGACGGGGTCTAGAAGAGGCCATGCACGCGTTCACACCCAGCCCCGACGCCGCCGTCGACAAGAGCGCCCGCCATGCCGAGTTGCGCGCCGCCGCGCTGGCAGTGACAGAGGGCGAGCGCGACGCGATTGCCAACATGGCCAATGTCGCGGCGCTGACCTGGCAGTTTCTGCCTGGCCTCAACTGGGCCGGCTTCTACCGGCTGGTGGACGGGGAGCTGGTGCTCGGTCCGTTCCAGGGCAAGGCCGCCTGCATCCGCATTCCGCTCGGCAAGGGGGTGTGCGGCACGGCGGCGGCGACGCGTACGACGCAATGCGTGGCGGACGTCAATGCCTTTCCCGGCCATATCGCCTGCGACGCGGCCTCCGCCGCCGAAATCGTGGTGCCCATTCTCCACGAGGGACGGCTCATCGGCGTGCTCGATCTCGACAGTCCGCAACCCGGACGGTTCGACGCGCAGGATGCCGCCGGACTCGAAGCGCTATGCGCCGCCATCGCTCCAGCGCTGGCAGGCTGAGGCCACGGGCATCCGCCCCGAACGCAGAATCAACGTTAACGGATTGGAAACCTTGCACCGCGGCTGCTACAGGAGACTTCGGAGGCCGGCAGCGTCGCAGATGCCGGCCAATCCACCGGTCGCACGCCGAGCGGCCCTCAAAAGCCCGCATGTCGGATGGGGACGCATGCGGGCTTTTTCGAGTCTGAACCCGACCGCGCAGCGGCGGAGCGGTCGCCCGGGCGCTCGGTCGCTCCCTTTCCATCCACCTCCAGTGCACCCGCGCAGGCCGGGGCCTAGCCCGGCTATTCGGCTCGGCTGGACTCTGCCCGCGCAGGAGCACAAGGAGGGTCTTGGCGCAATGAGGCTCGCGCACCCGGGATGAGTGGTTCATTTGTACGCTGTGGAATTGTGCAGCGGACTCTGCTGGCCGCAGGCGCCGGTTCCGGCTTTCCAGCCGGCATGCCGCTCGGCGTTATTTCAGCAGCCGGCCCTCGGCATCGCGAGTCAGGGGATCGGCGAGAACGCGGTTCTGCTCACCGGGCTGGTTCTGCCGGACCGGCTCCTGCTGCGGCTCGAACCGCTCCCAGCCGGCACGGCCCAGTCGCTCGATGGGATGGTAGCGGGTCTTGTAACCCATCCGCTCCGAACCCTCGACCCAATAGCCGAGATACACATAAGGCAGCCCGGCCTTTTGCGCGCGGAGCACATGGTCGACGATGATGTAGCTGCCGAGGCCGCCGCGATCCGTCCTGTCCGGATCGAAAAAGCTGTAGATCATCGAGAGCCCATCGCCCTGCCGATCGGTGAGGCAGGCACCGACGAGATCGCCGGCGCGGCCGTCCGCCCGCCGCTCACGATATTCGATGACATAGGTGTCGACCGGCGACTGCTCGACCATGTCGGCGAAATCCACCTCGTCCATCTCGGTCATGCCGCCGGTCGGGTGACGCGCGGCAAGATAGCGCTGGAGCAGCGCGAACTGCTCGCTGGTGGACCAGGGCTTGCAGGCGCTCACGATCAGGTCGTCATTGCGGCGAATGAGGCGGCGCTGGGTAGCGTTGGGCCGGAACTCGCCCGCCACGATGCGCACCGAGACGCAGGCGTTGCAATCCGTGCAGCTCGGCCGATAGGCGACGTTCTGGCTGCGACGAAAGCCGATGCGGCCCAGTGCGTCGTTCAGCTCCGAAGCATGCTCGCCGGACAGCTCCGTGAACACTTTGCGCTCGGTCTTGCCCGGCAGATAGGGACATGGACCGGCATTGGTCATGAAGAATCGGGGGAAGCGGAAAGCAGCGCTCACATCGTCTCCTCGTGCCCGGCGGCACCAACTCGCCCATCTCGACTATGGCGTCTTCCCGCGCGGGTTTAAAGACCATTTACCACGATAATTTGGGAAAATGCGAGCTTTTTACCTACCCAAATTGGTATCTGTGAAAAGCCGCCACACTCTGCCCGATTGGCGTCCCGGATGCGCCGGCGGCGGCAGGCACCGGCCGTTCTCGCACGCCCGGCACCCATCCAACCCCGCCCCTAGCCGCTGCGACCGGCGCCAGCCTCCTCCACCAGCACGCGACACGCCGTCTCGCCAAGATGAGTCATGTCCCAAGTGCTTTCCATGAACGATCCGGCAGGCGACAAGCGCCTCGCCGTGTCGACACGGCAGAGCGCCGTGGGACGGGAACCAACATCGGGCGCGGGGATTGCACAGAAAGCCGCAAATGTAAGCCGACTAGTGAACATAAGGACAGAATCGTGAAACCCGTCGGTCTGCTCGGCAGCGAATTGCTCGGCACCCTGTGTGAGGCGGACCAGGCGCGTCTTCTTCCGCATCTCGACGCGCAAACTCTGCGCACCGGCCACATCATCCACGAGCCGGGCGAGATCGTGCAGCACGTCTATTTCCCGCGCAACGATGCGCTCGTCGCCTTTCTAGTCCCCATGGCGGACGGCGAAACCATCGAGATTTCCATGACCGGGCGGGAAGGCGCCGTGGGCGGCATCGTCAGCGAGGGGCAGTTGCCGGCCTTCGCGCGCTGCTGCGTGCATCATGGCGGCCCCTTCTTCCGCATGCCCGTCGCCGCGCTGGAGGAGATCAAGGAGAAGGTGCCCGCCGTGCGCATGCTCTTCGCCCGCTATGCCGACTGCATGGCCGCGCAACTCTTCCAGTCCATCGCCTGCAACGCCCGCCACAGCATCGAGCAACGCGCGGCCCGGTGGCTGTGCGCGGCAGTGAACCGCACCGGCTCGCAGGAAGTGACGCTGACCCAGGCGCAGCTCGGCGGCTTCCTGGGGGTGGGTCGCTCCTATGTCACGCGCATCATCGGCCGGCTGAAGGACGACGGCATCCTCGCCACCCGGCGCGGCGCCATCATCGTGTTGCGGCCGCGCAAGCTGCGCACGCTGAGTTGCGATTGCTCAGCGCTGGTCGCTGCGCATTTCCGGGCGGTGATGGCGGGCCTCTATCCGCCCGAAGTGGTGGACGCGCTGGCGGCCTATCAGGATGGGGAGTGAGAGGCGCGTTGCGCTGGGCCTATCTCGCCAAATCTGATTTCAGTTCGCCCCGAGCCTGCGGAAGGAAGGCTTCTTTACTGTGAGAAGGCTAGCCTTGGACGGCTCATGGCGAACGGAGTCTTTTGAGAAGCCCCCGCACATGTGAGGAAGAGCAAAGACGGCACCGCCCGGGAGAGAGTCGCCGGGCGACCACAAGGTCGCCCCGCGCCCCTCAGGCCAGTTCTACGGGCGTCACCTCATAGCCGGCCGCGCCGAGCGCGGCGATCAGGCGCTGGAGATGGCTCTCGTCGCGCGTCTCACACTCGATGTCGGTGATCAGCCCCTTGGCCGGCAGCGACGTGAAAATACGCTGGTGCGACACCTCGATGATATTGACCTGCTCGTCGTGGAAGATCCGCGCGACATGGAAAAGGGCGCCGGGCCGATCCTGCAGGCGAATGCGCAGCCGCGCCAGCCGGCCGGCGCGGGCGAGATCGCGCAGCAGCACATTGGCGAGCAGGCGCGTGTCGATATTGCCGCCGGTGAGGACGAGGCCCACCGTCTTGCCGGCAAACATCGCCTTGTGCGCCAGCAACGCGGCGAGGCCGGCGGCACCGGCGCCTTCCACCACGGTCTTCTCGATCTGGAGGAGAAGGCTCACCGCCTGCTCCAGCGCGCGCTCCTCGACAAGCACCACATCATTAGCGAGCGCATCCACGAAGCCGCGCGTGATCTGCCCTGGCTCCTTGACCGCAATGCCTTCGGCCAGGGTATCGCCGCCGGTCGGCAGGTTGGCGTGCTTCACATGATCGTACATGGAAGGGTACAGCTCGGCCTGCACACCGATCAGCGCGATGTCCGGCTTGATGGCGCGCGCCGCTGTCGCCATGCCCGAGAAGAGCCCGCCGCCGCCGATGGGGATGACTAGCGTATCGATGGCGGGCACATCTTCCAGCATCTCCAGCGCCACCGTGCCTTGCCCGGCGATGATGTCCGGCTCGTCGAAGGGATGGACGAAGGTGAGTCCCTGCGCGGCTTCCAGCTCACGGGCGTGGGCATTGGCTTCGTCGAACGTCTCGCCGAACAGCACCACCGTGGCGCCATGCCCCTCGGTCTGCATCACCTTCACCAGCGGCGTAGTGCGCGGCATGACGATGGTGACGGGCACGCCGAGGCGCGCGCCGTGATAGGCCAGGCCCTGCGCGTGATTGCCGGCCGACGCGGCGATGATCCCCTTGGCGCGCGCCTCGGGCGTGAGCAGCAGCAGACGGTTGAGCGCGCCACGCTCCTTATACGCGGCGGTGAACTGATGATTTTCGAACTTGAGATAGACGGTCGCGCCGGTGAGCTGCGAGAGCGTCTTGCTGAGCACGATGGGCGTGCGCTGGATCGAGCCCGAAATTCGCCCGTGCGCCGCGCGAACGTCGGCAATGGAGACGGGCAGGACAGCCTGCTCGCTGTCCCGCGGGGCGATGGTTTCGATCTTGTTCATGGGCCGCGCCCTATCCCATCTGGCGTCGGCTGAAAACAGGCTCTATGCCCTGCGCATGGCAAAAATCGCGTTTATCGGCCTCGGCATCATGGGCGCCCCCATGGCGGGGCACCTCGCAAAGGCCGGCCACGACCTCACTGTGTTCAACCGCTCGATGGGCAAGAGCCAGGCCTGGGTGGAGCGCTACGGCGGCGAGGCGGCGACCAGCCCCGCCCAGGCCGCCAGCGAGGCGGACGTGGTGCTCGCCTGCGTCGGCACGGACGACGACCTGGCCGAGATCACCACCGGCCGCGACGGCGCCTTCCGCACGTTGCGGGCCGGCGGCTTGTTCATCGACCACACGACCGTTTCCGCGCGCATCGCCCGCACACTGGATGCGGAGGCGACCGCGCGGGGCCTGCATTTCGTCGATGCGCCGGTTTCCGGCGGACAGGCCGGCGCCGAGAAAGGCGCGCTCTCGGTGATGTGCGGCGGCAGCGACGCGGCAATCAACGCGGCGCGCATTGTGATGCAGCCTTATGCCGCGCGCATCGTACATTGCGGTCCGGCGGGGGCGGGGCAGACCACCAAGATGGCCAACCAGATCGCCATTGCCGGCGTGCTCCAGGGGCTCTCCGAAGCCTTGCGGTTCGCACAGGGCTCCGGACTCGACCTCAGCCGCGTGCATGAGGCGATCTCGGGCGGCGCGGCGCAGAGCTGGCAGATGGACAATCGCTGGGCGACCATGGCGGAGGACCAGTTCGACTTCGGTTTCGCCATCGACTGGATGCGCAAGGACCTGGGCCTGGCGCTGGACGAGGCGCGGACCATCGGCGCGGCGCTGCCGGTGACGGCGCTGGTCGATCAATTCTATGCCGAGGTGCAGGCGATGGGCGGTGCGCGGCAGGATACCAGCGCGCTGGTGCGCCGCCTGCCCCGCCCCTGGAAGAGCCATTGACCGGAGCTGTCCGCGTGTCCTTCGCCAAGACCGCGTCCGCCGTCGCGGTCGCCTTCCTGCTCTGCGCTACCCCAGCCCTTGCCGACGGGCTGGTCGATAATGTGAACGGCCTCACGGTGGACGGCACTGGCGGGCTCGTCCATTTCGACGGGCTGGTGATCGACAAGGAGGGCCGCGTCGTCACCCGACTGCGCCCCGGCGACCCGCGCCCCGAGCGGCCCGATTATCGCTTCGACGGCAAGGGCCGCACCCTCATCCCCGGGTTCGTCGATGCGCATGGCCATGTCATGGAACTGGGCTTCTCCAGGCTGACGCTCGACCTTTCGGGCACGCGCTCGCTTGAAGAAGCGCGGGGCAAGATCGCTGCTTATGCCGCCGCCAATCCCGAGCGGCCCTGGATCATCGGCCGGGGCTGGGACGAGACGGCCTGGGATCTGGGGCGCTTCCCCACGGCGGCGGACCTGGCCGACATCGCACCGGACAAGCCGATCTGGCTGACGCGAAGCGACGGGGATGCCGGCTGGGCCAATGCCGCCGCGCTCAAGGCCGCCGGCGTCACCGCCAAGAGCAAGGCGCCAGCTGGTGGACGGATCGTGCTGGCGGCCGGCGCGCCGAGCGGGCTGCTGATCGGCACCGCGCAGACCCTGGTCGAGAAGGTGCTGCCGCGCCCGCTCCCCAAGGATTATGACGCTGCGCTTCAGCTCGCCCAGCAGGCGCTGCTCGCGCGCGGGGTCACGACCATCGCCGACATGGGCACCAGCATCGAGGCCTGGCAGGCCTATCGCCGCGCCGGCGATCGGGGGGCGCTGCGCATGCGCATCCTCGCCTACACCGCCGGGCTGGATCAGGCGGCACTGATCGCCGGCTCCGCGCCGACCCCCTGGCTCTATGACGGGCGCCTGCGCGCCGCGGGCGTTGAACTGCGCATCGACGGCACGCTGGACACGCGCGGGGCATGGCTCAAGGCCCCCTATGCCGACGCGCCGGCCGAGACAGGCCTGCCGCGCCTCACCGGCACGCCGCTGCGCAACCAGATGAGCCGCGCGGCAATGGACGGGTTCCAACTCGCGGTGCAGGCAGTGGGCGACAAGGCCAATGCCGAGGCCCTGGACGCCATCGAATCGCTGGCGGAAACCTATGCGGGCGACCGGCGTTGGCGCATAGAACATGCTCAGATCATCGACCCCGCCGACCTACCGCGCTTTGCGCTCTATGGCACCATCGCCTCGATGCAGCCGCTCGGCGCCGCATCACAAGAAAGCGTGGCGGCAACACGGCTGGGCGTGGACCGATTGGCTGGCGCCGACGCGTGGAAGGCCATGCTCGCCAATGGCGCGTCCCTCGCCTTTGGATCGGGCGTCCCGGCCCATCCCGCCGACCCGCTGCGCGGCATGAGCGCGGCGCTCACCCGCGCGGCGGCGCCAGGCACGCCCGACCCACGCCTCACGCTCGCCGAGGCCCTGCGCGCCTATACGCTGGGCGGCGCCTATGCGGGGCTGGCGGAGACGCAGCTGGGCAATCTGGCGCCCGGCCAGCGCGCCGACTTCCTGATCCTGGACCGCGATATCTCCAAGAGCGCGCCCGAAGCGCTCGCCGAGACCGGCATTGAAGAGCTGTGGATCGGCGGACGCCGCATCATAGAACGAGGCACTACGCCATGACCGCACGCCGGCTCGCCACCAAATATGTCGAAAAGCCCTGGGGCCGGGACCGGCTGCCCGCGCTCTTTCCCGAAGGCGGCGAACGCCGGATCGGCGAAGTCTGGTTCGACGGGCCGGCGGGCGAGCATCCGCCGTTGCTCGTCAAATATATCTTCACCAGCGAACGGCTCTCCATCCAGGTCCATCCCAACGATACGCAGGGCCGCGCGCGCGGCCTGCCTGGCGGCAAGAGCGAGTGCTGGCTGATCCTGGACGCCGAACCTGGCGCCACGCTGGGCATGGGCACACGCGAACCGCTCGACGCCGAGATACTGCGCGCCGCCGCGCTCGACGGACGGATCGAAGAACTGATGGACTGGAAGCCAGTCCGGCCCGGCGACTTCTTCTACATCCCCGCCGGCACCGTCCACGCCATCGGCGCGGGCGTGACGCTGGTCGAAGTGCAGCAGAATGTCGACGTCACCTATCGGCTCTACGATTATGGTCGCCCGCGCGAACTGCACCTGGAGGACGGCGTGGCGGTGAGCCGCGCAGCGCCCTACACGCGCGCCCCGGTCTCCATTGCCGAACGAAGCCAGGCGCATCTGCTCGACCGGGATGAGGCGCCGTTCAATCTCGATCTCAAGACGCTGCCGGTCGGCCGTACCCATATCGGCACGTCTGTACGGCAGGGCTGGTTCATTCCGCTGGAGGGCGCCGGCACCATCGATGGCGAGCCCTGGGCCGCCGGCCAATGCTGGCTGCTCGACGGGGAAGCCGTGCTCGACGTAACGGAAGCCGGCAAGACACTGTTCGCGACGCTCTGACAGCCCCTTGGAAAAGCGTCCGTTTTGGGACGCAAATAGCGCGCGGCACCGCAAGCCCCGCTGGTTTTCGTCGCCGCATATTTCTAGGATGGCGGCGAGGCGACTCCATTGCCTATGGTGCTGTCGGGGTTTCGATGTTCAGCTTTTCCTACGATCCGGACCGTGTTCTGCTTAGCATCGTCCAGCGCGGCTATTGGTCTCTGCCGGTCTTCCTCGATTATGAGCGGGAATATCTGGCGCATCATGACCGAATCCGGCTGCACAGACGCTCGTATCGCGTCTTTGCCGATTGCAGCGACTATCCGGTGCAGTCCGTCGAGGTGGGCGAAGGCTTCGCTCGGCTGTTCGACCGGCTGATGCGCAACAACCATGGGCGATATGCCATTCTCACCAGTTCCACGCTTAACAAGATGCAGGCCAAGCGCGCCATTCCGCAGGAGAATGTGCAGGTCTTCTCGGATCGGGAGGCCGCGATGGCCTGGCTATTCGAGGAAGGCGCCCTGCCGCAAAGCTGAGCCGTGACAGGCCGGTGGACGCGAAAGTGCCGACAATTTGATACAATTAAGCCCGGCTTCGACAAACTCTCGCGACAATAAGGCGCTATATAAACGATGGTCAGCGCTCCTCCCACGGCGCTGACAGCGAAGAGACGGAACGGCAAGTCTCCCACAACGCACCGTTTCGATCCCCCACAGGCCCCTTCCTCCCCCAGGAAGGGGCCAAGTGCGTTATGGGAGGTAGCGTGTCCCGGCAGATCGCACCGCACGCCCTTGCCGACACTTTGATACAAAATCGGCCCGTGCCGACAAACTTCGGCGACAAAGCGACGCTATACCCAGTTTCAGCGCTCCCCCACAGCGCTGATATGTCCCCATTGTTTCCCACACAATGCAGCCCCTTCCCTCCTCCAGAGGGGAGGGGCCAGCATTTTGGGGTGGGAAGAGAGCGCGCCCTTCAGCCCGCCGTCCAGCCGCCATCGACGCTGATATTGGCGCCGGTGATCTCGCTCGCTGCGTCCGAGCAGAGGAACAACGCCGTGGCCGCCACCTGCTCGGGGGTAACGAACTGCTTGGTGGGCTGGCCGGCAAGCAGCACATCCGTGATGACCTGCTCGCGCGTGAGACCACGCGCCTTCATCGTATCGGGAATCTGATTCTCCACCAGCGGAGTCCAGACATAGCCCGGCGAGATGCAGTTGGCCGTCACACCAGAGGTCGCCAGCTCCAGCGCAACTGTCTTGGTGAATCCGGCAAGACCATGCTTTGCCGTGACATAAGCGGACTTGAACGGCGAGGCGACCAGGCTGTGCGCGGAAGCCGTCTGGATAATACGCCCCCATTTGCGCCGCTTCATGTGCGGCACGGCCAGCCGGGTCGTGTGGAAGGCCGCGTTGAGATTGAGCGCGATGATGAGATCCCATTTATCGAGCGGGAAGTCCTCCACGGGCGCCACGTGCTGCGTGCCGGCATTGTTGATGAGGATGTCGACGCCGCCGAAGGCCTCGGCCGCCTCGCCCATCATGATCTCGATCTGGTCCACGCGCGTGAGGTCGTGATTGCTGTAGATGGCACGCGCGCCACTGATCGCCTCCAGCGCCTGGCGTTCCGTTTCGATGTCGATGGGATCGCCGAAGCCGTTGATGACGAGATTGGCGCCCTGCCCCGCCAGCGCCTTGGCATAAGCCAGGCCGATGCCGGACGTGGACCCCGTGACCAGCGCCGTCCTGCCGCGAAGCATCTTGTCTTGCATCATGCCTGTTTCTCCTTGATCTGACCGCTCGGCGCGAGGTCGAACGTGGCGCTGCGCCCGCTGTTTACATTGCTGGCGATAAGCTGGTTGCCCTTGGCGATCACCGCCGCGACCGCCGCGCGCCCCTGCGCCCAATGATCGAGCATGGTGGTGCGCGAAAACTCGAAATCGCGCGCGCCGCTCTCCCACTCGCGCGTGCGATAGATGAGATGAACGATGTTGACGGCCCCTTCGTCGATGATGCCGGCGAGGCGCCGGGCCGGTTCGCTCGCGGCGAGGTCCGGCGGCAGGCTGTCCAGCAGCGCGCGGATGGCGGCATGTTCGCGCCGCTCGCGCAGATAGCGGTCCGTCACCTGCCGGGTGCGGCTGGAATATTGAATGTCCTTCTGGCGCGACCAGATTTCCGTCAGGCCCGTGGGCAGCGGCCCTTCGGCCGGAAAGAGATCGACCTGGAAGATCAGCATGTCGCCGCTCTGATGGTCGAGAATATGGGCGAGCGGCGTGTTGGAGACCAGGCCGCCATCCCAATAATGCCGCCCGTCAATCTCCACCGGCGGGAAGCCCGGCGGCAGCGCGCCCGAGGCCATGATATGCCGCGCGTCGATGCGCCCGGCCCAGGCGGGATCGCGATTGTCGAAATAGCAGAAATTGCCGCTTTCCACGTCTACGGCGCCGATCGAAAAGCGCATGGGCCCGTGATTGACGAGGTCCCAGTCCACCAGCGCGTCCAGCGTCTCGCGCAGCGGCGCGGTGTCGTAGAGGGAGAGCGACTGGGGCGAGCCGGCCGGGGCCAGCCAGCCGGGCGGCCAGTGCGGATGAAAGAAGCCGGGCACGCCCCACATCGTCACCAGCGCCGCCGCGCCGAGATGCGCTGCCTCGCGCAGGGCATCGTTTTCCGGCAGCGGAATGGCGGGCACGCCGCTGCTCACCGTCTCCCAGAAGCGGGACAGCCGCTCGACGCGCCGCTCGGGCGGATTGCCGGCGATGATCGCGGCATTGACGGCGCCGATGGAAATGCCGGCCACCCAGTCGATGGTGATGGAGAGCTGCGCCAGATTGTCCAGCACGCCGGCCTGGAAGGAGCCGAGGGCCCCGCCACCCTGGAGCACGAGCGCCACCTGATCGGGGAGCGGCACGGGCGCATGGCCACGCCGGGAGGGCTGCCGAGGCTTGTCCATGGTGCAATGCAATAGACCCATTGCAGCGTCCGCGCCACTCACCGGATAAGCCCACGGCCGCATTTTTCGGGATCGCGGGTGCACGGCGGGCTCTTTCCCGCCGGCCCCGCCTCGCCTAAACAGGGCGGACAGACAGCCATCGGGAGCGACCGGCATGCGGCTCGACGACGAACGCGAGAGCACCAATTACGAAATCCAGCGCGGCGGCGGGCGTATGGGCGGCCTGGGTGGCGGCGGTGGCATGCTGGGCATGTTGCTGCCGCTCGTCGCCAGCCGGTTCGGCATTGGCGGCATCGTGGTGGCGGTGATTGCGATCGCTCTGGTCAATGGCGGCGGCGGCCTGCTCACCGGCGGCGGCACGCTCGAGCCGGCACAGCAGGCTGCGCCGGGCGAGTTGACCGATCTCCAGCGCCTTTCGCTGCGGATCCTGGGCTCCACCGAGCGGACCTGGTCCGCCATTTTCGCCGAGCACGGCCAGACCTACACACCCACCGTCCTCTCCTTCTATTCAAGCACGGGCACCTCGCAATGCGGCGCGGCACAATCGGCCATGGGGCCCTTCTATTGCCCGGCCGACCGGAAGATCTATCTCGACACTGAATTCTACCGCGAATTGCAGGAGCGCTTCGGTGCGCCGGGCGACTTCGCCCAGGCCTATGTGATCGCGCACGAAGTGGGCCATCACATCCAGGATCTGGAAGGCACGCTGGCGGCGGTCAATCAGCGGCAGCGCCAGCTCGGCGGGGCACAGGCCAATGCGCTGCAGGTGCGGGTGGAGTTGCAGGCGGATTGCTACGCCGGCGTTTGGGGCAAGCGCACCGGCCTCATGGAACCCGGCGACATGGAAGAAGGCCTGCGCGCCGCCCGCGCCATTGGTGACGATACGCTTCAGAAGCAAGCTGGGCAGCGGCCCGTGCCGGACAGCTTCACCCACGGCACCAGCGAACAGCGCATGGCGGCGCTGCGGCGCGGACTGGACACAGGCGATCCCGCCGCCTGCGATACCTTCGGCGCGGCGGGCTGAAGCGACACAGCCGGCTCTTGCTCTCTCCACGGAGATCGTCCGACTCGGCCGAACCGGTTCGTGTGGGAGCGTCCAATCGCGCAAGTCCGGGAAGCGGGCGAAATCCCGGACGAACGGTGAACCGGCCAAAATTCACCCTGATATCGCATTGAAAATGCGCGGCTGGGACAAGCCGGGTAATATTATTGTCCCGCGACGCGGCGATATTGCTTTCGCGAGAAAATGTGCTCGATTCCAGCTCCCTTCACAGAGCTTCACGTTTGTGGAAGATATAATCGTCTATTTTCAGTAGTTTACCTATAAATTGCATTTTTTGCATTCACATGAATGTATTTCGCACTTGCAGCAAATTAGGAATTTGCTAAATGGAAAGGGCCTTTCAGGCATCCTCTCCTAAGACTCTAAGGCCGGCCTTTTCGAAGGTCGGCCTTTTTTTTTGCGCGGAATTGCCCTAGGAGGGTCTGTCGCTCCCGCAGATCATAAAGGATATCGTGGAGAGGCGCCGCCGGTGGAAGTCCGGCATGCGAGATGCGACACAAGCGGAGGATCGAGCGCCCCAACGAGGCTGCTCTCCTCCGTTTTTTTTCGTCCGGCGCCCTGAGCCGGGATTCATTCCAGCACCGCTCTCCCCGGCGATCCGGCCTTCCGCGCAATGCAGCCTCCCGTGATCCGGCCCCCAACGTGATCCGAAACGTGTTGGCATTCCCTTCCTTCGCGGACGGGCGCTCGATCTCCCCTGCCCGACGTCCCCGGCACGCTTGTCCGGCGACACTCCAGCGAAGGGGGCGGTTGCGCGACCACGATGACGACAAAGGGCGCCTTGGTTTTTCGAGGGGCTGAGCAGTGCCGTGAGCCGCGCCGCTCTCCCGACGTTCAGTTCTTGAACTGCTGTGAACGGTGCAGATAGCGCAGATAGAGGGGGATATTGTCGGCCGGTGCGGCAGTCACTGGCTTGCGCGCAGCCTGCGGGTCAATGGCACGATCGAATGCAAAGCCCAGTCGCTTGCCTTCCACCCAGACCACGCGACCGCCCACGGCGCCGACGCCGCGCAAATCGAACACCAGCCGGTCGCCGACGAGAAACACGAAATCCCCATCCGCCATCAACCCGGTGGCGGAGAGGTTACGCACTCTGGCCTTGCCCATAGCCTCCCCGGTTTCGCGGATGACCTCCGCGAGAAGGAACAGGCTGTCTCGCTTGGCCCGTTCCTGAGAGTTCTGTGCGACCTGCCCGGCGTCTTTATCGGATTCGTTGTCCGCCATGACGCGGTCATAGCAGAAAATGCTGGACGAACTCTAAATCCACAATTTTTCCGTGGCCAGCGGTGCAGCCGCCATGATCAATCGTCGCGAGAAACCTTTTCCTGCCGCTCATGGCGCTCCTGCGCCTCCACGGTCATGGTCGCGATGGGACGAGCCTCCAGCCGGCCGAGCGAAATCGGCTCGCCGGTCACTTCGCAATAGCCATATTCCCCCTCGTCGATGCGCCGCAGCGCGGCGTCGATCTTGGAGATGAGCTTGCGCTGGCGATCGCGGGTCCGCAACTCGATGGACCAATCGGTCTCGCTGGATGCGCGATCATTGAGATCGGGCTCACGCAGCGGCTCGGACTGGAGCGTTGCCAGCGTACCCTCGGCTTCGGCGAGAATCTGCTTTTTCCAGTCGAGCAGGCGCCGACGGAAATATTCAAGCTGGAGCGGCCCCATGAACTCTTCGTCCGGCGAGGGCCGATAGCCATCGGGCAGGTCAATGCGAACCGCCTGTTTTCCGCCGTTCTTCTCCGCTGTCGACTCCGGAACCGAGGCCATCAATCTCTCCAGCATCCTGCCGAAACCGCCATGTTGGGCGTTCCGCTGCGCGGGCCTATAATGCCCGCGCCAAGGCGAAACAAGAGCGCCCGTCACAGCCGGCGCGCCCATCCGCACCGATCGGGCCGACGCCTTTGCGCGCACATACATTGTCGTAAGCTGAACGACGGCGGCGGGGCTTGCCGCTTGATCGCCCCCGGCAGGCAAGGCATAGGCTGCGCCCATGCACGACATCAAAGCCATTCGCGACAATCCGGCCGCTTTCGACGCCGCCCTCGCGCGCCGGGGCGTGGCGCCGGCGAGCGAGGAGATCGGCGCGCAGGACACGCGCTGGCGGGCTGTCTCCACGGCGTTGCAAGAGGGGCTCGCGCGCCGCAATGAAGCCAGCAAGCTGATCGGCGCGGCCATGGGCAAGGGCGACAAGGAGACGGCCGAGGCGCTCAAGGCAGAAGTGGCCGCCCTCAAGGCGCGGCTGCCGGAGATGGAAGCGGAGGAAAAGAGCCTCGCCGACGCCGTGCAGGCGCGCCTCGCCGCTCTCCCCAACATCCCCGCCGCCGACGTGCCCGAGGGCGCGGACGAAACGGGCAATGTCGAGGAGCATCGCTGGGGCACGCCGCGCACGTTCGATTTCGAGCCGCGCGACCATGCCGATTTCGGCCCGGCGCTGGGCATGGATTTCGAGGGCGCGGCCGCCATGTCCGGCGCGCGGTTCACGGCGCTGCGCGGGCAAATGGCCCGGCTCCACCGCGCGCTCGCCCAGTTCATGCTGGACGTCCAGACCGGCGCCAACGGCTATGAGGAAGTCAATCCGCCGCTGCTGGTGCGCGATGCCGCGCTGTTCGGCACCGGCCAGCTTCCCAAATTCGCCGAGGATCTCTTCCAGACGACGGACGGCCGCTGGCTCATCCCCACCGCCGAAGTGAGCCTCACCAATCTGGTGCGCGAGCAGATCCTGAACGCGGACTCGCTGCCGCTGCGCTTCACCGCGCTCACACCCTGCTTCCGCTCCGAGGCAGGCGCGGCCGGGCGCGATACGCGCGGCTTCATCCGCCAGCACCAGTTCGAGAAAGTGGAGCTGGTCGCCATCTGCACGCCCGAGCAGGCAGCCAGTGAACATGCGCACATGGTCGCCTCCGCGCAGGGCATCCTGGAGGCGCTCGGCCTGCCCTATCGGCGCATGCTGCTGTGCACCGGCGACATGGGCTTTTCCGCCGCCCGCACTTACGACCTCGAGGTGTGGCTGCCCAGCCAGCAGACCTATCGCGAGATCAGCTCCATCTCGACCTGCGCGGATTTCCAGGCGCGGCGCATGAACACGCGCTTCCGCCCCGAAGGCGAGAAGGGCACGCGATTCGTCCACACGCTGAACGGGTCGGGCCTGGCGGTGGGCCGCACGCTGGTGGCGGTACTGGAGAATTACCAGCAGGCCGACGGCAGCGTCTCAGTGCCCGAGGCGCTCGCCCCCTATATGGGCGGCGTAACGGTGCTCGCGCCCCGATAGGCCGCACGGCTCAGGGCATCAGGGAGTCCCCGCGAAACGCGGAGTTTGGAACAGCATGCGCATTCTCCTCACCAATGACGATGGCATCCACGCGCCCGGTCTCAAGGTGCTGGAGAAGATCGCGCGCACGCTCTCCGACGACATCTGGATCGTCGCGCCGCAGGAGGAACAGTCGGCGGCGGGGCACAGCCTCACCATCTCGCGGCCGCTGCGCATGCGCCAGCATGGCGAGAAGCATTACAGCGTCGCCGGCACGCCGACCGACGCGGTGATGATGGCCGTGGGCCATCTCATGAAGGATTGCCGGCCCGACCTGATCCTCTCTGGGGTCAATCGCGGCGCCAATCTGGCCGAGGACGTGACCTATTCCGGCACCGTCTCGGCGGCGATGGAAGGCGCGATCATGGGCGTGCGCTCCATCGCGCTCAGCCAGGTCTATGCGCGCGAGGGGCTGGGCGATGCGATCCCCTTCGAGGCGGCGGCCGGCTGGGGCGAACGCGTGATCCGCGCCCTCATCGCGCAGCCGGGGCGCAGCAAGACGCTCATCAACGTCAACTTCCCTGCCCTGCCGGCGGATCAGGTAAAGGGCATCCGCGTCGCGCGACAGGGCTTTCACGATGTCGCACGCAACCGCATCGTGCCGGGCGTCGATCCGCGCGGCTACCCCTATTTCTGGTTCGGGCTCGACCACAGCGATTCGGCCCCGCGCGGCAGCGATCTGGAAGCCTGCGCACAGGGCTATGTCGCGGTGACGCCGCTGCATTTCGACCTCACCCATTATGAACTGCTGGCCGATCTCGAAGCGGCGCTGGAGGGGCAGCAGAACGGGGCCTAAGCGAAAGCGGGACATGTCAGCGCTCCGCCGGCAAGATGGGGTGGCTGGGCCCTGGACTTCTGCCTGCGCAGGAAGCCGGATTCGCGCTTGATCGGCGGGCGAATTCAATCGGAGGCGAACTTGGCGGAGAGCCCTCGTCTTAAGGCCACGCCAGGGTTCGCCGCCCCGCCCACCAATTCCCTTGCCGGGCGGCCCGGCTGCTGGCACCTCTGACGCGGCATGTTCCACCGCGACGATCCTCGCGCTCCGGCCATCGCCTTCCTGCGCCGGCGCTCCGGACTGCCCATCTGGGCGGACCTGGGCTGGCGCGTGGGCATCATTCTGCTGCTGGTGACGCTCGTGCTGATCGTCCACTGGATCGAGCGCGACGGATTGCTCGACACACTCGACCGTGAAATCAGCTTCACCGACGTGCTCTATTTCACCACCGTGACGGTGACGACGGTCGGCTATGGCGACATCGTACCGGTGAGCACGACCACGCGGCTGTTCGAGACCTTTTTCGTCACGCCCATCCGCATTTTCGTGTGGCTGCTGTTCTTCGGAACAGCCTATCATTTCGTTCTCCGCAGCAGTTGGCACAGGTGGCGCATGGCCCGCATCCAGAAGACGCTTCAGGACCACATCATCGTCGCCGGCTACGGCACCAGCGGATCGGAGGCGGTGCGCGAACTGATCGCGCGCAATATCGACCGCCGGCGCATCGTGGTGATCGACGGCAGCGAAGCCTCGCTTGCACTGGCCGAGGCGGCCGGCTGCAATGTGCTCAAGGGCGACGCCACGCGCGACCAGACGCTGAACGACGTGCGCGTGCAGAAGGCGCAGGCCGTCATCGTTTCGGCGGGGCGTGACGACACCTCCATCCTCATCACCCTGACGGCGCGCGCACTGGCCGCCAAGGTGCCGATCAGCACCGTGGTACGCGCCACCGATAATGAGGATCTGGCCCGGCAGGCCGGCGCCACCACCGTCATCAATCCGGCGAGCTTCGCGGGGCTGCTGCTCGCCGGCTCCTGCCAGGGTTCGCACATCGCCGACTATATCGCCGATCTCGCTGCGACAGGCGGGCAGGTGCGCCTCAACGAACGGCCAGTGGCTCCGGAGGAGGTGGGCAAGCCGCTGTCCGCCGTCTCGCCGGGCCTGGGCGTGCGCATCTACCGCGCCGGACGCGCGATCAGCTTCTGGGACGAGGAAGCGCAGATGCTCTATGGCGGCGACCTGGTGGTGGAGATTCTGCCGGAGAAACCCTGAGCGGCGGGCGGCACGATCTCTGGAGCCGAGTCGGGCCGGGGGCGGGCCTGTCAGGGGCCGTTGCCATGGCCCCCCGGGCCTGCGCCAGGTGACGAGCCTTCTGCAATGCGGGGGGATCGATTTTCAGCCCATCAGACCTCGGGATGGGGGCGCCTACACGGGCGACACGACCGGAAGAGCCGCGCCCGGCCCTGCCCCAGCAGCAAGCGCTGGATATTTGCGCCGCTTGCCCCTATATGCGCGCGCGATCATGGCATTGAAGTTCCCCGACGCCCCCAAGGTGGGCATGGTTTCGCTCGGCTGCCCCAAGGCGCTGGTGGACAGCGAGCGCATTCTCACCAAGCTTCGCAGCGACGGCTACGCGCTCTCCGCGGACTATGACGGCGCGGACGTGGTGCTGGTCAACACCTGCGGCTTCCTGGACAGCGCCAAGGAAGAGAGCTTGGAGGCGATCGGCGAGGCCATCGCGGAAAACGGCCGCGTGATCGTCACCGGCTGCATGGGCAAGGAAGCCGATGTGATCCGCGCCCGGTTCCCCGAGGTGCTCGCCGTCACCGGTGCCCATCAATATGAGGATGTGGTGAACGCCGTGCACGCGGCGGTGCCGCCCGTGCCCAATGCCTTCGTGGACCTGGTGCCGGAGGGCGGGCTCAAGCTGACGCCGCGCCACTACAGCTATGTGAAGATCAGCGAAGGCTGCAACCATAGCTGCGCCTTCTGCATCATCCCGTCGCTGCGCGGGAAGCTTGCCAGCCGTCGCATCGACGCGGTGCTGCGCGAAGCGGAAAAGCTGGTGCACGCCGGCACGAAGGAACTGCTCGTCATCAGCCAGGATACCTCGGCCTATGGCGTGGACGTGCGTCACGAGGAACGGCAGTGGAAGGGCGAGAGTATCCGCACCCACATGACCGATCTCGCCCGCGCGCTGGGCCAGTTGCGCACGCCGCAGGGTGAGCAGCCCTGGGTGCGGCTGCATTATGTCTATCCCTACCCCCATGTGGACGCGGTCATTCCGCTGATGGCGGAGGGATTGCTCACGCCCTATCTCGACATTCCCTTCCAGCATGCCGCACCCAATGTGCTGCGCGCCATGAAGCGCCCCGCCAACGAGGCGAAGGTGCTGGAGCGCCTGAAGCAGTGGCGGGCGATCTGCCCGGACATCGCCATCCGCTCCAGCTTCGTCGTCGGCTTTCCCGGCGAGACGGAAGCGGATTTCCAGTATCTGCTCGACTGGCTGGACGAGGCCGAGCTCGATCGCGTGGGCGCCTTCCGGTTCGAGCCGGTCGAAGGCGCGCAGGCCAATGCCCTGCCTGATCCCGTCCCCGAAGCGGTCAAGGAAGAGCGCTTCCAGCGAATCATGGCCAAGTGCGAAGCCATCAGCGCTGCCAAGCTCGCCACCAAGATAGGCCGGACCATCCCCGTTATCATCGACGAAATGGGTGAGGCCGACGAAGATGGCAGCGTGGGGGCGACGGGCCGTTCGCAGGCCGATGCGCCGGAGATCGACGGTCATGTCTATCTGCGCGATGTGGACCCGGCGCTCGCGCCCGGCGCCATCATCCCCGTGACCATCGAAGACGCCGACGCGCACGACCTGTTCGGCGTCCCGGCCTGAAATCCGCCGCAAACGCGGCATCGAAAAAAACGATTGTTGCGGAAAATTGGAAACATCCGCGCCGTCAACCGTTGTGCGTCCGTCCATTTGCAACAGGGATGAACGCCCATGAGACATGCTTGGAAATCCTTCACTGCCCTGGCGGTGCTGGCCCTCGCGGCTTGTAGCCAGGAAGCGCAGCAGGATACGAATAATGCCTTCGATTCCACCCAAAACGCCCTCACGAACACGACGGAAGCGACGGGCAACATGCTGGGCAATGCCGCTCAGGCGCTGATGCCCACTCCCTCACCGCAGGAGTTTGTGGATCGGGCAGCGCGGAGCGACGCCTATGAAATCGCCGCCGCCGAACTGGCCGCGACCAACGCCAGCTCGGCCGAGGTCAAGGATTTCGCGCGGATGATGATTACCGCCCACAAGGACTCCACCGAGACGATCAAGAAGGCGGCGGCCGCTGCCACACCGGCCGTCACCCCCAGCGCGACGCTCACGGCGGACCAGCAGGACGACCTCAACGAGCTGCGGGCCCTCAAGGGTGCGGAGTTCGACAAGGCCTATATCGATGACCAGGTCGATGCCCATGAGGATGCTCTGGCGCTGATGCGCAAGTATGCGGCGGACGGCGAAACCGCCTCGCTCAAGACCGCGGCGGCGAGCATTGCCCCGGTGGTCGAGCAGCATCTCGCCCGCGCGCGAACGCTCGACGACGCTCTGGATCGGGATTGATCCCACAATCACTCGTCCACCCTCCCGGACGAGAGCGGAGAGCGCGGCGCAGCCCTCACATCTGCCTTCGCTCTCCGCACTTTATGAGGCCCTCGCCGCCCCGGAGGCGGAGGTGCGGCCCGGCTTCAGCCCTGTGGTGGTGCCGGGCGAAGGCCCAGTGGGCGCGCCGCTCATGCTGGTGGGCGAGCAGCCCGGCGATCAGGAGGACCGGCAGCGCCGACCCTTTGTCGGCCCCGCCGGCCATGTGCTCGACCAATGCCTCGCCGAAGCCGGGCTCAAGCGCGATGCGCTGTTTCTCACCAATGCCGTCAAGTGCTTCAAATATGCGCCGCGCGGCAAGCGCCGGCTGCATCGCACGCCGACGGCCAGCGATGTCTCCCACGCGCGCTGGTGGCTGGAGGAGGAAATCCGCCTCGTCGGCCCCCGTGTGCTCGTCGCGCTGGGTGGCACCGCGCTGCTGGCGCTGACCGGCCAGCGCACGCTCAAGCCCGTGCGCGGCCAGCTCCTGCCCTGGCACGAACGGCAAATGCTGGCCACCGTCCATCCCAGCTATCTGCTGCGCCTGCGCGACGAGCCAGATCGAACGCAGGAGCGCACACGCTTCATCGCCGATCTCGCCCGCGCAGCGCAGAGCGCGGACATGGCATGAGCCTTGTCGCGATGCTCTGTCGTCGGTTCGGGACAACTCCCCCAGCGCGGATACGGGCATGCCGGCCGGGACAACAGGCAAAGGCTCTCGACCGGCGGTCCATGCGCATGCGCGATGAGGGTCGTCACCACCCGCATTCCCGGACATCCGCTCCTGGCCGCGCGGCGGCCGGCGGCTTTGTTCGCTATCGCCTACAACAGCGGATCACTCCTGGTCCGGTGCGGCCTCCCAGCCGCCGCCCAGAGCCAGGAACAGCGTGATCGCGTTGTCGGCGAACTGCGCCTGCGAGAGCGCCAGCAGCGCTTCGGCGGAGGCCAGCGAGCGCTCCGCATCCAGCACGATCTGGAAACTCTCGGCGCCCTCGCGATAGCGCAGGCGAGCGATACGCGCCGCCTCGGCGCTCTGGTCCCGCCCGCGACGCAGCGTGGCGAGGCGCTCGCCCTCGGCCGCGTAGCGCGTGAGTGCGCTCTCGCTCTCCTGGAGAGCGTTGAGCCAGGTGCCGTCGAACGTCGCGAGCGCGCCCTGCTCGGCTGCCCTGGCCTGCGCGATACGGGCCCGGGCCGCGCCGATATTGGGGAAGCTCCATGAAATGAGAGGCCCCAGGCTGAAGCGGAAGCCGCGCTCGGAGAAGAGATCGTCCCCGGTCGCGGCCGTCGACCCGACCGAACCGCCCAGGCGGATGCTGGGATAGAGATCGGCCGTGGCGACGCCGATCCGCGCCGTCGCGGCGGCAAGGCGGCGCTCGGCGGCGCGCACGTCCGGCCGGCGGGCCAGCAGGCTCGCGCCATCGCCCACGGGAATGGTCGTCCGCACGGCGGGCGGCGTGGCGCAAGCCGCCACATCCGTGGGGAACTGCGTCGGCGGCTTGCCGGTCAGCACTGCGAGGCGGAACAGCGCGGCCTTGCGCTCGGCCTCCAGCCGGGGAATGTCGGCGCGCGTCTGCTCGAGCAGGGCGGCAGCGCGGCTGCTGTCCAGCGCGGTACCGCGCCCGCCCTCCACCAGACGCCGCGTGAGATCGAACGTCTCTTCCTGCACGCGCAGGCTCTCACGCGCGACGGCGATCTGGCGGCCGGCATCGCAGGCATCGACATAGGCGCGCGCGGTCTCGGCGACGACACTGATCCGGGCGAGATCGTAGCTCGCCTGCGCCGCGCCCAGATCGGCCCGGCCGGCCTCGATCCCTCGGCGGATACGGCCGAAGAGATCGACCTGATAGGCCACATCCAGTCCGAGATCGTAGCTCTCGCCTTCCGGACCGGGGCCTGCCAATCCGGCGGCAGCGCCCGAGCTGCGGCCATAGCCGGCGCTGCCGCTTACCGTGGTCGAGGGCAGTCGCGCGTTGCGGGTTTCGCGCAGGGCCGCGCGCGCCTGCTCCAGATTAGCGGCGGCGACGCGCAGATCGGTATTGGCGGCCAGCGCCTCCTCGACCAGCCGGTCGAGCGCCGGCGCTTCGAACAGCCGCCACCATTGTGCGGGCGGCTCGTCCGGCACGAAGGCGGGCGCAGCGGCGCTGGCAAAGGGCGTCTGCGCCGGCGCGGTGGGCGTAGGCGCCACATAATTGGGCCCGGCGGCGCAACCGGCGAGCAGCGAAGCCGTCGCCATCAGGGGAATGAGCCTGCGTTTCATGCCGCGCCTCCTTCGCGCGCTACGCTGTCGTCCGGCGTGCCCTTCCAGCGTCGCTTGAGCCGCTCTGCAATGCCGCGCACCACCGTGTAGAAGACCGGCGTGAAGATGAGACCGAAGGCGGTCACGCCGAGCATACCGAACAGCACCGCCGTGCCGAGCGACTGGCGCATCTCCGCACCCGGGCCGCTGGCGATGGCGAGCGGCACCACGCCGAAGATGAACGCAAAGCTGGTCATGAGGATCGGCCGCAGGCGCACCCGCGCTGCCGCGATGGCCGCCTGGAAGCGGTCCATGCCCTGATCCTCGCCCTGCTTGGCGAACTCGACGATGAGGATCGCGTTCTTGGCGGCGAGCGCGATCAGCACGACCAGGCCCACCTGCGTCAGAATGTTGTTGTCCATGCCGCGCAGGTTGACGCCGAGCAGTGCCGCCAGGATGCACATCGGCACGATCAGGATGACCGCGAGCGGCAGCGCCAGCGATTCATATTGCGCCGCCAGCACCAGGAAGACGAACACCACCGCCAGGCCGAAGATCAGCGCCGCACTGCTGCTCGCTGCCTTCTCCTGGAAGGCCAAGCCCGTCCATTCATAGCCGAAACCCTCCGGCAACGCCTGATCGGCAACGCCTTCCATGGTGGTGAGCGCCTCGCCCGAAGAGACGCCGGGTGACGCCTGCCCCTGCAACTCGAAGGCCGGGAACAGATTGTAGCGGATCACGCGCGCCGGGCCGGTGTCGTTATGCAGCGTGGAGACAGCCGAGAGCGGCACCATCGCTCCGCTCGACGAGCGCACCTGAAGCCGGCCCACATCGCCTGCCTCGTCGCGATTGGCGGGCTCCGCCTGCGCGGTCACGCGATAGGTGCGGCCGAGCAGGTTGAAGTCATTGACATAAGTGGATCCGATATAGGTGCCGAGCGCGTCATAGACCTGGCCGGGTTCGACGCCGAGCCATTGGGCGCGCTCGCGGTCCACATCGGCCCGCAGGCGGGGCGTGCCGGTGTTGAAGGTGGAATAGACCTGCGTGAGCGTCTCGGGGTGCTGCGCGGCCGCGCCCGCCAGCGTGCCTGCCACGCCTTCCAGCGCGCGATAGCCGGCATCCGAGCGGTCCTGCACCATCATGACGAAGCCGCTGCCATTGCCGAGACCACGCACGGTGGGCGGCGAGACCATGAAGATATTGGCCTCGTCCGTAAGCTGGGCAAACAGGCCGCTGAGCTTGCGGGCCAGGGCATCGGCGCTCTGCTCCGGCCCGCGCTCGGACCAGTCGGAGAGCTGCATGAAGATGGTGCCGGCATTGGAGGACTGCGCCTGCGTGGTGCCGTCCATGCCCGCCAGGTAGATGGCGCCGACCACGCCCTCCTGCTTGATGGCGGCATCGAAGGCCTTGTCGAGCACGGCATTGGTGCGGTCGAGCGAGGCACCCGGCGGCATCTGGACGACGCCGATAAGGATGCCCTGGTCCTGCTCAGGAATGAAGCCGGTGGGCGTGGCCGTAAGCCGCCAGCCGGCCATGGCGAGCAAGCCGACATAGACCACCAGCATGATGGCGGCCATGCGCACGAACCGGGCGGTCATGCGACCATAGCGGTCCGCCACCCAGTCGAAGCCCTCGTTGAACTTCTGTGCGCCGATGCGCAGCGGCCGCAGCCAGCGCGAGCCATGATCGACATGGCCCGGCGCGTGGGGCTTGAGCAGCAGCGCGGCGAGCGCAGGCGACAAGGTGAGCGAGACGGTGAGCGAGATGACCGCCGCTGCAGCAATGGTGACGGCGAACTGCCGGTAGAAGATGCCGGGGATGCCCGGTGTCAGCGCCGTCGGCACGAACACGGAGACGAGCACAAGGCCGATGGCGATGAGCGCGCCGGAGACTTCCTTCATGGTGCGGTGCGCCGCCGCGCGCGGCGTCATGCCGTTGCGGACATGGTTCTCCACCGCCTCGACCACCACGATGGCATCGTCGACCACGATGCCGACCGCCAGCACCAGCGCGAAGAGCGAGAGCGAGTTGATCGAATAGCCAAGTGCGAGCTGCACGGCGAAGGTGCCGACCAGCGCGATAGGAATGGCGATGATGGGGATGATGGCGGCGCGCCAGGTCTGGAGGAAGACCATGATGACCAGCACCACCAGCACGACCGCTTCGAACAGCGATTCCTGCACCGAGCTGACCGACGCGGCGACGAACGCCGTAGGATTGTAGGGCGCGGCATAGGTCATGCCCGCCGGCAGATCGCGACCGATAAGCTCCATTTCGTTGAGCACGAGTTCGGCTGCATCGAGCGCGTTGGCGCCCGGCTGCTCGATCACGGCGATGGCGACGCCCCGGTCGCCGTTATAATAAGCGCGGATGCCGTAATCCTGCCCGCCCAGCTCCACACGGGCAACATCGCGCAGCCGCGTCATCGATCCGGTGGCGGGATCGGACTTGAGCACCACGTCGGAGAATTGCTCGGGATCGGCGAGGCGCCCCTGCACGTCGAGCGGCACCTCGAAGGCGGGGTTACGCACGCCCGAAGGCGCCTGCCCCAGCGAGCCGCCGGCCACCTGCACGTTCTGCGCACGCAGCGCCGCGACGATCTCGCTGGCGGTGATGTTGCGCGCGGCCGCCCGATCCGGGTCAATCCAAACACGCATGGAATAGTTGCCGCCGCCGAACACATTGACGCCGCCTACGCCCTTGAGGCGCAGCAGTCGGTCGCGGATGACCGTCTGCGCATAGTTGCCGACATAGTCGACATCGAGGCCGGAGCCCTTGTCCGCGGTCAGCGTCAGGATCATGAGGAAGCCGGTGGCCTGCTTGTTGACCGTGACGCCCACCTGGCGGACCTGCTCAGGCAGGCGCGGCTCAGCGAGGCGGACACGGTTCTGCACCAGCACCTGCGCGGCATCGAGGTCCGTCCCCGGCTCGAAGGTGACGGTGATCTGCGCTTGGCCCTGGGTCGAGCTGCTCTGGATATAGAGCATGTTCTCGACGCCGTTCACTTCCTGCTCGATAGGCGCGGCGACCGTCTCGGCGATCGTCTCGGACGAGGCGCCGGGATAGGGCGCGGAGATGACGATGGTGGGCGGTGCGATCTCGGGATATTGCGAGAGCGGCAGCAGCGGGAAGCTGAACGCGCCGATCAGCGTGATGAAGATCGCGATCACGGCCGCGAAGATCGGCCGCTCGATGAAAAATCCGGAGATATTCACGGGAGTCTCTCCTCAGCGTCCGCTCGCGGGCAGCGCCGTCGAGGCGGGCGGCGCGGCATCGGCGCCGGGCGCCTCTTGCAGCGGAGCCTCTTCGATCTTGCCCGGCTTGGCCGTGACCTTCTGGCCCGGCCGCGCACGCTGGATGCCGCCGATGATGACACGGTCGCCGCGGGCGATGCCACTGCGGATCACGCGCAGGCTGCCACTGAGCGGGCCGACCTCCACCGGGCGCGCTTCCACCACATCGTCCTTGCCGACCACATAGAGCACGCGGCGCGCGCGGTCCGAAACGATTGCGGCATCGGGCACCAGCAGCGCCGGATAGGGGCGCGAGGCCTCCAGCCGCAGATTGCCGAACATGCCGGGCTTGAGGAAGCCGTCCGCATTGGGAATGACGGCCCGCGCCATGATGGTGCCGGCACCCGCGTCAATGGCATTATCGATGAAATCGAGCGTGCCGGTGCGCGTATAGTCGCTTTCGTCGGCCAGCTTCACGCGCACGGAGGCGCCGCGCTCGCCGGTGCCGCCGCGCTGATATTTGAGGAGCTGGGCTTCGGAACCCCGAAAGGTGAAATAGAGCGGATTGGTAGAGACGATGGTGGTGAGCAGCGTCTGATCGGCCGTCACGGAATTGCCCGGATCGACCCGGCGATAGGAAATGCGGCCCGAAACCGGCGCTGTCACGCGCGTGAAGCCGACATCGAGCGAACGGGCGCGGACCTGCGCTTCTGCCGCGGCGACCTGCGCAGCGGCGGAGCGGGCGGCGGCCTCGCGCGCCTCAAGCTCTTCCTGGCTCGCCGCGCGGGCGGCGGCGAGCGTCTTGGAGCGCTCCAGCTCCGTGCGCGCATTGGCGAGGCTGGCCTGCGCCTGAGCGAGCTGCGCGCGCGCCTGCGCCAGCGCGGCCTCGGACGGACGAGCATCGACGGTGAACAGGAGCTGCCCCTTCTGCACCATCTGCCCATCACGGAAATGGACCCCGCT
>Ga0180220_1000583_pt1 | contig 37385 bp, 47 predicted proteins | sample eDN5th37CBELigBY_FD_151335 | JGI IMG/M metagenome (GOLD analysis project Ga0180220, IMG submission 151335) | Enriched backyard soil microbial communities from Emeryville, California, USA - eDNA 5th pass 37_C BE-Lig BY (version 2) (version 2) | ecosystem: Environmental > Terrestrial > Soil >... | reverse complement strand
CTTCTGGACACAAAAAAACGAGGAAAACTGGAGGCTATCCTCCAATTTTCACTCGTTTTAGGGAACAACTTATTTAACCAAGGGAACAGTTTATTTGCCTTGGGTAAAACTTCTTTTTGCTATAACATAGAAGCAGGTGATAGGAAAAAAGGGATTAGGGATTGAGTGCTAACATTTTTCCATTATTCCTTTACTTTCAATAATCTTAAACTGTTTAGGGTAACAATCAATGTTGCTCCCATATCTGCAAAGATGGCTAACCACAATGTCAACCAGCCTGGAACAATAAGTACCAAGGCAAGTAACTTAATGCCTAATGAAAAAGTAATATTTTGCTTAATGATTGCCAACGCTTTTCGACTTAGTTTGATTGTATATGGAAGTTTACTTAAATCATCAGACATCAAAGCAATATCCGCAGTCTCTAATGCTGTGTCCGTTCCAGCTCCGCCCATTGCTATACCCACTGTTGCAGATGCAAGGGCAGGTGCATCGTTTACTCCGTCTCCGACCATTGCTACTTTATCATATTTACTACGAAGCTGTTTAATATAGACTAACTTATCTTCTGGTAAAAGTTCAGCTTGTATCTCCATGACACCAACTTCTTTACCGATTGCTTTAGCTGTTCCTTCATTATCTCCTGTAAGCATGACCGTCTTTTCAATGCCAATTTGATGAAGTTTACGAATTGCCTCTTTAGAACTCTCCCTTACTTCATCTGCCACTGCAATAAGAGACATAATCTCTTTAGAAGTTCCTAAGACCATCACTGTTTTTCCTTGCTCTTGCATATTAGTTATCTGTTGTTTAATATTCTTTTCTATGCTATATAATTCCTCGAATAAATTTGGACTACCTACATAATAAGTCGTTCCATCGATATCTGCTTTTACACCTTTTCCTGTAATCGACTGGAAGTTCTCTATATTCACATCTTTATAAGGTAAATTATCGGCTTCAGCTTTTCTTATAATGGCTGAAGCTAACGGATGCTGTGACCCCTTTTCAATTGCAGATGTAATCGTCATTATTTTTTGTTCTTCTTCATTAAAAGCGACAATATCTGTAACAGAAGGAAGACCTTTTGTAAGTGTTCCAGTTTTATCAAATGCAATAACTTTTAATGCCCCTGTTTCTTCTAAGTGAATTCCACCTTTTATCAAAACACCATTTTTCGCTCCATTTCCTATGGCAGTTACAATGGATACTGGTGTTGAAATGACCAACGCACAAGGACAACCTACAACAAGAACTGCCAAACCTCTATAAATCCACTCCTGCCAATCTCCGTTTAAGAATAGGGGAGGAACTACTGCCAGTAATAGGGCAATAATAATAATTCCTGGTGTATAATACTTTGCAAATTTGTCTACAAACGCCTGGGATGGTGCTTTTTCCGCTTGTGCTTCCTCCACCATATGAATGATTTTGGAAAGAGTGGTATCCTCAACACGTTTCGTAACTTTTACCTCTAATAATCCTTCTTCATTCAACGTACCAGCATATACCTCTTCATTGACTTTTTTTACTACTGGTACAGATTCACCCGTAATGGCCGCTTGATTGATAGTAGATGTTCCTTTTACAACAATCCCATCCATTGCAAGTTTCTGACCTGGTTTTACTATCATAATGTCGTCTATTTGAATGTCATCAACTTGAACCGTAATCTCTTTATTTCCTCTACGAATAAGAGCTTCTTTTGGTGCTATATCCATTAGGGATTGGATAGAATTACGAGCTTTATCCATTGAGTATCTTTCTAATGCTTCGCTAACTGCAAACAGGATAACAACAGTTGCTCCTTCGCCCCATTCTCCAATAGCAGATGCTCCTAATATGGCTACCGTCATCAAGGTATTCATATCAAACTTTAAATGAACTAAATTTTTAAGTCCTTTGATAAATAGGGAATAGCCACCAATCAAAATAGAAAGTGCATAGCCTATAGTCGGAATTAGACTTTCCTCACCATATTGTTTGGTCATCATCCAACTTATCAATAGTAAGACTGCTGATATATATACTTTTATATTTTCTTTTTGTTTCCAAAAAGATTCTTGCTTAACAACTTGCTCTCTTTCATTTCTTATCTTTAAATTTTCAAATGCCCCTGCTTTTTCTAACTCTTCAATAGTTGCATTTCCAATAACATCAACTTTCGATGCACCAAAATTTACTTTCGCATCTTGAACTCCTTCAAGTGCTTTGACGTTGTTTTCAAATATTGATGCACAATTTGCACAAGTAAAACCTTGTACTCTATAAGTTTTCGTTTGTTGTTGTTCAGACATGTGCTTTCACCTCCTGATTATGTTCCAATGCAATAAGGATTAACTGTTTAATATGGTCATCGTCTAATGAATAAAAAGCCAATTTCCCTTCTTTTCGATGCCTTAATATAGAAAGTTTATGAAGAGTACGAAGATGATGGGAGGCTGTCGCTACAGATGTACCTAAGATATTGGCAACATCACAAACACATAGTTCATCTTCTTGACAAAGAGCATACGCAATCTTAGTACGATTTTCATCACCTATTACTTTAAATACTTTGGAAATATTACTGATATCTGCCTTCTCGATTTCCTCTTGAACTCGATTTACTTTCTCTTCATCGTAGCAATAAATTTCACATGTATCTTTTTTACTCACATTCACTTCTCCTTTCTCATTCAAATGTTTATTTGAATATATTATAACTCTAACCCCTTTGTTATTCAAATATATATTTGAATGAAACGAAAAATTATTCTTATCTTTATGAAAATCCCACAAATTAAAGGATTTTATTAATATTCCAAAGAATACAGATACACAATAAAGTTTTTAAACGAGGAGTTCTAAAATGAATAGCACATGGAATCAAATTATCTATAAAGTATGGTCGCCATTTTATGACCAATTTTTCAATAAAGGAATTTTTTTAAAAGCAAGAAGAGAGGTATTTAAGGATATAGAATGGGTTCAGGAGGAAAGGGTACTCTTCGTAGGTTGTGGTACAGGTGCAGATTTAGAGTATGTCCCTCATAATGATATCGACATAACAGCCATTGATTTTTCCAGTGACATGCTGGATAAAGCAAGAGAAAAGTTTCATCATACAGATATTACATTCCTGCAAATGGATGCACAGGATTTAACATTTCCTGATGAATCTTTTGACATTGTAATAGCAAGTTTACTTCTTTCTGTTGTCCCAAATCCTCATAAGTGTATGGAAGAGATGATTAGAGTAACGAAACCTAAAGGGAGAATATTGATATTTGATAAATTCGTTCCTGAGAACCAAGAACTATCCCTTTTCAAAAGGGGAATAAGACCGCTTATCTCCTTGTTGGGTACAGATATTGGATTGAGATTTGAACAAGTGGCTAATCCATTTTCTAAGCAATTATCCATACAAATGGATTCACCAATTATGCTAAATGGTATGTACAGAAAAATTATTGGAATTAAAATCCAAAATGATAAAAAAGTAAGGAATTAAATACTCAAGGTTAATTGAATAAAAAATGCTTTACTCCTTATTGAAGTAAAGCACCATTTGTTTAAGAAGAACATGTACAGACCTTCTATCCTGCACAACAAGATAATTTTGAAACGTCTTTATCAAACGTAAGAGAAGCCAACTTTAACCCTTCTGCCATTGTTAAGTATGGTGCAAGGCTTTCCTTTAAGTCTTCAACAGTTAGACCAAATTTCACAGCTAATGTTCCTGCATAAATTACATCACCAGCATTTTCAGATACAACATGGACTCCTAATATCTTTAATGTTTTCGCATCTGCCACTATTTTGAATACACCTGTGGTTTCACGATTCACAATTGCTCTTGGAACAGCTTCTAAAGGTAATACAGATGTTTTGACATCATATCCTTTTTCTTTTGCTTGTTCTTCTGTTAAACCAACGGTTGCAATCGAAGGATTTGTAAATGTAACACCTGGTACAACCGATAAATCTAATTTTTTATTTAACCCACCAATTGCATTATCAGCGACAATTCCACCTTCATAGGCCGCTACATACACAAATTGTGGTCCAAGTGTTACATCCCCAGCAGAATAAATCTTTTCATTACTTGTTTGAGCATATTCATTTATTTTTATTTCTTTGCGGTTTCCCACTTCAACACCTGCTACACTTAAATTTAGAGAATCTGTATTTGGTTTTCTACCTGTTGCAACAAGGAGTTGCTCTGATTCAATTATTTTTCGTTTTCCTTCAACCGTTACATAAACCTTTTTTATTTCTCCTTCTTGTTCCACACGCTCAAAAGTTGCCCCTTTTATTAGGTTTATACCCTGTTCTGTTAAAGCTCTTTCCACTGCTTCAGAAATCTCAGGGTCATATTCTTTTAATAGACGCTCACTTCTTTGCATAAGTGTAACTTCCGAACCTAAATGATGAAAAAGTTGCCCAAGTTCCATTCCAATATACCCTGAACCAATTACCGTTAAGCGTTTTGGAACTTTTTTTAATTCAAGTAGCGTTGTACTTGTTAAATAATCTACTTCTTCAAGTCCTGCAATCGGTGGTAAAGATGGAGAAGCACCTGTTGCGATTAAAAAGCGTTTTGCTGAAAGTTTTCTTCCATTTACCTCAACTATACTTTCATCAACAAATTTAGCTTCACCCTCAATTAAATCAAATCCATATTTATCAATTAAATTAACATATTTTTGATTGCGGAGTTCACTAACCAATTCATTCTTTTGCTTTACTAACGGTGCTAATTCTACTTCTCCAGCAGATGTTTGTAACCCAATAAATGGATTTGATTTTGCTAAATGATTGATTTCCCCAGCTCGTAAAAGGGTTTTTGAAGGAACACAACCAATATTTACGCATGTTCCCCCAACCGTTCCACGCTCAATCATCCCAACTTTTGCCCCATATTCTATTGCTTTAATGGCGGCCGAAAAGGCCGCTCCACCAGAACCGATAATAAGCAGGTCATAATCACCTTCATTACCTAAATCCACATCTTCCTTTGATAACACATCTTCTATTTCACCAGGTTGATATTTTGCTTCATTGATAGCTCTTTTGGCAGTTTCAATCTCTTTATTATCAGGTAATTCAAATACAGCTTCACCACGACTAAAATTAGCTTTTATGTTTTTAGCTCCTATATTTTCAAGTGCGACAGCTACATGCTCTTCACACCCTGTACAAGTCATTCCCTCAATCTTTATCCGATATTTTTTCATGTGTTTTATCCTCCTTTATTTTACACCGTAACCTAAATCCAAAACGGACTCTTGAATGATTTTAATATCTGTTTTTACATCATCATAAGAAACCGTTACAGTTCCCTCTGTTCCTTTTGTTTCAATAATTACATTATTTACCCCATCCACTTTATTTATCGCACTTTCTACGACAAATGGACAACTTGCACAATACATATCTGTTACTGTAAACGATACGGAGTTACTATTATTACTTGTAATAGTTTGTATCTCTTTTTCATTACTACACGCAGAAAGAAAAAGTAAAAACAACAATAAAATGATGGCTAAAACCTGTTGAACCCGCACAATAAATACCCCTTTCCTACAAGTACCCTTTGGAAATTAGCGTATAAACAAACATCCCAAATACCAAAACCGTTGTAATCCATAATCCAATAATAGAACTTTTCTTTTTACACTTTCGCCCATAAATCAAATAAAATGAGTAAGCTAATAAAACCAACGTAACCGTTATTAGCATCGTTTGATATTTCGTTGCATAAATTGCTAATCCTCCAGCAAAACCTGTTAAACCAAGAGGAATCAAAATTACAGGTCCTAAACAACAACCTGCCATCAGAAATCCAGAAAATAGTGTTGCTACTTGTGAAACTTTCTCTTTCATCACTATCACCACCTATATCTTAAGAGCAACAAGAATCATTCTTAGAATTCGATTTATTCAACTTATTATAAGAGTAGAGAGTTAAGGCAAGAAAAATTGCTAAAACTGGAATTAGAATATAATCTAAATAGCCAGTTATCGCCCCTAATCCAATAGCACTTAATAAAATAACTAATATAGGTGTAGCACAACATAGTAGAACAACAAATATCCCTACCATTCCTACAATAAAGCTCTTTTTATGTTTCATAAAAATCTCCCTTCTTATTAGTCCTCAATCAACGCTTCAATAATGGGGCATTCATGTAACTCCTTTTCATCTGGACATCTTTTCTTTAAATCTTTCAACATGCGTTCAATACGCTTTAAATCTTCTATTTGTTTTTTAACTTCTTCTTCTTTTTTTGATACAAATTCAAACATGTCCTGGCATCGAATTTCATCTTTATCTACAACCCCAAGTAATTTATAAATTTCATTCAAAGAAAAACCAAGCTCTTGCATTCGTTTAATAAACCCTACACGCTTAACATCATCCTCTGAATATGTCCGATAACCTGAATTTGTTCGAGAAGGTTCTTGTAATAAATTCTTTCGTTCGTAGTATCTAATGGTTTCTTTATTAACCCTACACTTATCCGCAAATTCACTAATACGATAACTCAAATTATTCACCCCATATAAAAGTATAAACCGTGTACTATAGTACACGGTCAAGGATAGTGTTATACATTTTTCTTAAGACTAAAAAAGCAATACCCTTCTATTAAAGGAATTGTTATTGGCGTGGTGCAAACAACATCACTGAAACACCAACTAAACATATACCTGCACCCACCCAGTCATATAAATCTGGTGTCTTTTTATCAATACCCCATCCCCATAATACGGAAAGTATTATAAATACTCCTCCATAGGCCGCATAGACTCTTCCAAACGATGGAAAGGTTTGAAATGTAGCAATAACACCGTATAAAGCTAATGCAACACCTCCAAATATACCCCAATAAAACGGCTTACCTTCCCTTAGCCACAGCCAAATAAGATAACCTCCTCCAATCTCAGCAATTCCTGCAAACAGAAATAATGCGATTGTATAAAACAAATATAAACACTCCCTTGAACAATTTAATGAATAATAACCTTTTAACATTCCCAGTTACTTGAATATTTATAGAAACTTCCTATTTTAAGGAAGTTTTGAAATCCCTGTTGAAAAATATTTAAATGAAATAATATTATTTTCACTTCTGGAAATCTTTCGTTTTGGTTACAAAAGACTGCTGAATTACGTCTTTATCTTTGTTTAACAGCGAATTTCTTTCAAGGAGAATCTCAATAAATTCTTTAGCAAAACCAATCAAATCAAAGTAATCAAATATATCATCAATATTGATGTAAACATATCGACAAAATCTTGAATTATAAATAGCCAACTTATCTATTTTAGGAAAGGAAGGTGTAAAGAGAGATAAAATATAATATCCGATAAGTTGCCTCATATGGTCTGCTTTATATCCAAACTGGGACTCAGTTTTTATCTCAATCAACGTGCTATCTATTAAAATATCAGCATCTGCTCCTCCTACTAAAATAGATGCTTTTTCAAATGAAGGATTACATATAAGAGTATGGTTCATTATGAAAAGAGAAGAAAACTTTTGAGTCTCTCTTGTTAAATTTAACAAGTCTGTGATATCCTTTTCTGACACATAAAAAACACCTTGTTCATGTATATAATTAGAACGATAGAAAGCATCCAAATTCCCCAGTATCATACAATCTTCCATCAGTTGAGTATCATCAACTGATTCCCCTAAAATGTAAGAATTTCTTCTTTCAATAATATTATCATAAATAATTTCCCCTTCAGAATAATGGGTAGTTATTGTAAAGTCCCCAAAAAACTTTAGCTCCATATTTTCAAGGATTTCATCCGTGTATTTTTCATGTATTTAATCAAGGACTGCTTCAAACCATTCATCAGTTGTTTTATTCTCTTCTTTCATTTCAAATAGGTCTCATAATAATAATTACCGAACTCTTTTTCTTCTTCTTTTATGAATGGAAGGTGATATTTGTAAGCATCTTTATCGAAAAATTTTTTCTCTGTAAAAAGCAAGGATAGACCCTGATAAGCAACTAAATTATCATTTTCTTGTAAGCGGTTATTTATTCGTTGTATAAACGCTCTTAACCAATAATCATATGCGTGTCCTACAATGGGGTTTGCTCTACCATCTGATTTCACAATAATTGGTGCTTTCACAGGAAAGGCAGGACCTTCATTAAGTGTCTGAAAAAACTGTTTCATATTTGGAATTGACTTGAAAAGTTCTTTTATCTGCTTATTATGGTTTAGTAATCTCGTCAATGACATTTACCGTACTCTTTACATATTTCAATTAAGACTATCGAAGAAAAGAGTTACCTTAGCAACTTTACTCAATTTGGTAAAATAAATACTTCTCCCTATTTTTATGTCAAAAAGGGAATTTTTGCCTTCCTGCATTAATACACACAGTAATGAAAACAACCACCTTTAAGCTCCGCAAAAAAGGTGGTTGTTTCGTAAAGCAAAAAGGGTGCTCGTTCTCATAAAAATATCCTTTCGATGCACGAAAACCCAAAGCTCCGCTATCATATTTTACCAAAACTCTAAACAAACAGAAAGTAAATGCAGGAAAGTTGTGTAAATTAAATCATTCTTTCAAATCTTGTTGAAGCAAACACAATAATTCTTCTTTTGATTCCTGTGGAAGAATACTGATAAATTCTCTGATGCCCATATTGAATAAGCACAACATCAACATTTTTTGTCTTTCATTGTTAAAAGGGAGGAAAACTCCTTGAAAGAATTCTAACTTGTTTAATGTAGGAGTATATTCTTCGTAAATCTTATAATTAATAAGCTGAGCTTCTATCTTTGGGATTAACATAAGGTCATAACTACCTCCTCCAGGTTTTAGTACAATAAGGACATTTCCATGCAAAGATAGAATCCCAATTGGAAACGCCAATTTTCTCACTTACGTATCGAAGTTTGTATTTCTTTTGCTCTTGTTCCGAAAGAATTCTTATCAAATTCTTGCCACAATACGGACAATATTCTTTTGGTATTTCTTGCTCATTCTTCATTTTGTTCTTTTCCCCACTCAACTTGTTTACAAATATTTTTCCTTACCAGTAGATGGGCATCTAAACACGCACTGGAAAAATCAGATTGGCTATATACCTCTTGTGACCAGAAGTTCTCATCATCTCTATCTTTATTATTGGAAACAACATGCAAATTCTCTAACATTTGATAGTAATTCACTCTTCCCCCTCCTCTTTAACGTCTAAATCTTGTTCAGTTAGCATCTTTCGCAATGTCTTCCTTGTATCATCGGAGATGAGTTCTAAAAATCGCTTTAATCCTGTGGCATGTAAACCGAGCAAAAGCATATTTTCAGCCCCATCCAGTTTTCCCTTCTTTAGAAACATGTCTTTTGGTAAGCACAATGAAATCACATTGTCCTCAAGAAAAGCTGGTTCTTCTGTTATCTCTAATTGTTTTGCGAACTGCCACTTTTTATGGTCTTCTCTAAATTGCTCTATTTTGTAAATAGGCACTCCAAACCTTTCAGATATTGGTTCATCATCATAATCAGTGGTCTCCAGATAAATTCTTGCCATTTCTTCCGCTATCTCTTGCCTTGCTTCCTTTTTCATATCCTCCAGAAGTTCTGCTCTAAACTTTTCCATCCAATCTTGTTCCATTAAGACTTCCCTCCTTTATTTGCGATTCTTATTTCATCATCTCTCCAATAGATATTCTGAAATCTCGTTTAGTGTTGCAAAATACTCCTCTTCCCTTTCCACCTCATATCCATAATTCTGCAATTTAACAGGCGGTGTTTGTAACCATTCTCGAATATCATTATCCAATTCTAATTCAGCATTAAATGATAACACCTCCATCAATTCGGTAATATCAATTTCCTTTTCCTGCTTAAATCCCTTATTCATTCTTATATCCTCCTTGTTCCTATTCATCATCGTTCTTTAAGTTGTAATCTGACCTGTTTATAACATCCACGAAACTCATTTCATTCACAAATTAGTCATCTCCTTTTGATTACAGTCTTTAATAAAGCTAACTACATAAGAAAGAAAACTTTCACATAGTAGCCAATGACTAAAGAAACAGCAATAGTAAGTGCGTCTCCAATTAATTCAATAGAAAGATTTTGTAAAGACCCTTTCAACTTTTCCAACAACATTCTCTCTCCTCCTTTCGATACAGTTTGGAAACAAACACAATTAAAAACGCCCAGTCCTATGACTGAGCGTTAATTTATGCAATATGGACTTTTGCGATTAATATAAAAAGTCGCCATTTTGTTTCCTCATTTCAAATAATTATTATTTTCTATAAATTTATGATACCTACAGCTCTTCCCAATATCAAGCCAAACCTTGCTAAACTAATCTTATGAAATAATGCTACTTATCCTTTCAAACTCCACTTCTAATTCCTCTATCCATTCACCCCGAATACCAGCTACCCTCGCTACTCTCCACCATTGCACATCATATCCTTCTCGTTGGCATTCTTTAATCGCCCATTTGATTCTGCGAATTTGAAAATCTCTTACCGATTCAATATGTTGTAGCAAGTATTCATTGGTTTGAGGCAACTTGAATAGATGCTTTTCCAGCAAGGATAATTTGCCTACTTTCTTCCCAACTCTGCTTATCGTTACTCTTTCAGGCTTATTAGGGGAATTAAGTATTTCTTCTACAATTTCCTTTACGGACTCATGAGTTTCCACATCTCTTTTATCCCAATCCACCCGATTATTTACCATAGTAATTTGCTTCTTTTTTGGAGAGTTTGAATTTAACCACTCCCTATCATTGCGATATAGCCAAGTATAAAGACCACTATTAACCTTCCGCAGTTCCGTTTTACTCTTTTCGGGATATCGCTTCTGCAAATCCAGCCATTCATTACGAAAACTATCCTTGTTAATAAGATTGTCTTTTCTTTTATAACCGAGTTCCACTTCGGTTTCTCCTAAATTCTGACCATATTTCTTTACCGTATTTACATCTACCTTTAATCTTCTTGCGATTTCTCTCATACTTAAATTCATTTGAAAAAGTTCTTTTAGCTTTGATTTCCATACTTCTCCAAACTCTTTTACTCTTCCAACCTTGTACCTATCATCTTCACTACTATCGGGTCCCTTTCGTGCGTAAACAAACCCACAGGAACAGCTAAATGTCCCAACTGGCCGCTTGATTTTACTGTCATACCGTATAGACACTTCAGTAATTACTGGCTGTAAATAATGGTCTGCTCCCGCATTTAAACATGGAAAAGGACTTTTGCCAAAAGGTAAATACTCATTTTCCTCATTCCATAAGTCTTCCAACATAATTCCTAAAAATTGAATCATCAGCAGATGTCTAATTGGATGAACAGTTTTACGTGGTTTTCTAACCATCATACTTAACCAGCAACTTTCATTATTAGTAACGGATGATTGGACTATCGTTAATAAATTCTCCCCATAAAACTCAAGAAACTGCTCTCGAAGTTCTTTTTGCTTTACACTTCCATTTATATTTGCTAATCCCATCAACTTTAACCTCTCTATATATTGAGAGAAAAACCATTCAGGTGGCTTATTGGAATAACGATTGTTTAATAGTTTATCCACATTATCTACAACTTGAATATAATTGGGGATAAATTCAGATTCTATAGCATCTTCTATATTCTTTGAGGTTGTATGTTCTTCGGTTAAATTGCAATTGTCTACAGTTGCTGGAACAAACTCATTTTTGTTAAAGTGATGTACTAATACTTTGCTGTTGTACAGTAAGGTCTTATGCTTTGAACAAATAATAATCCCAGGAATTTGGTGACTTCTCACCCAATACACTTCTCCATATTTCTTTAATGACTCTGTCGCACACTCTTTGCACATCCTAATATATCTATTCTCTGCAATTGTACTTGCCATAACACCTATTCGATTATGGATGCTTCCACCGCTGTTACCCTTCATAGATTGCAAGATGCTTTTGGCACGTTCTGGCGGAAGAAAGGCACTATAAAATGGATATAAAGTGTTCTCCATTATCAAATTTTCCACAGTATATGCACTTCCAATCGGTAAATTGCTTATCAAGCTATCTATGTTGGCTGGTAAATCGACAACAGTAGTGACAGAACGAGAGCCAAATAACTCTTCAATGGTTGCCTTGGGGCTGATGTTCCCACTTCTTATATGGAAACGTGCTAATGTACTATATAACAACTCATTCGGATACGGTGTTGGAAAAAAACCAACCATTATTCTCACCCCACACTGAAGAAATCATTTTCTATCACTTTAATAATTCCTTTTTCTTTAAGTGCTTCATGGGCAGATAGACCATTTGCTTTTCCTTCCGAAACAATCAATCTTAAATCTTGCTTGTTTTGCAACTCCATTTTCTTTGGTAATTTAGTCGGTATAGGGCTACTTTCTTCTATATTTATAGACAGCTTAAACGCCTCTTTTACAATCCCCTTTATATCAAATTCTTGTCCTTGCTTTTCAATCACAGTATCAATACACTTTTTTGCCTTGCCTGGTTCAACATCCAACTCAATTAACTTTAAGATAGACTGTTCCCTCACGTTTTCCTTCCAATTTTTCTCCTGCTTTTTCTTCGCTTTTTGAATTTCTTTTATTTTATTGTTCATAGAAACAGTAGAAAATTCCTGATTAATAAACCCTTCTACATCTATAGGTGCGATATCTTCGTATCTCGAAATAGCTTTAATGTCGCCACTTCTTATAGCATTAATCATCGGCTGAATTAGTTGCAAATTCTCTCTTGCCACTTTTCTTATTAATGCAGGAGTTATTTGTTCCTTACCACTGGAAATTGCCTTTACTTGAGCCATGACAAAAAGTTTAATCGCAATATCTGTTATTCCGCCAGATTCATCATATAAAATATCTTTAAACTCTTGTGTAAGAGCAGTTGGCTTTCTCACCCACTGATAATCCCACATTCCTTCGAGAATTAAATCCCAATTAAAATCCTTTTTCATGCGTTCTATCACCATATCCCCCTGACCACTGCCTCTTCGTGCTTGGCGGAGGTCGCCTCTTAAATAAGGAAGTGCCTTTGGTGTTCCTATCAAAAGAATAGGAGTTCCCATATTAGATAAGTAATGAAAGAAGTTCATCATTTTTTCTGCTCCACCAGATTTGGCAACGCTCAGCGACTGCACCTCGTCTATTACCAGTAGTCCAACCCCATGAACCCTAAGCATTTGAGATAAAGCAGGTTGCATGGAGGCTATGGGCATTCTTGCTGAACCAAACCGCTTATAATAGCTTGTACCCAATAAACTATCCAAGCTCCTATATGCATCAATACAAACACCTTTAATATTTCCATCGAATGAACAATCTAATTTAAGCCAGACCAACTGATACATATTAAAATCATTATTCTTATAGCGAGAATGAACAATAAGTTGTGGTAGAGCTGATAGTACCACATTTATCATTCGGCTTTTACCGATTCCTGATGGTCCCAAAATCGTCATTGCAGAAGACGTGCTTTTTAAATTGCCATTGTACATATCTATGTTTGCGTTTAGAATCGACTTGTAGTTTTCGTGCAATCCTTGAGCGAATTCTGGTTTAAAAGGATTTTTATGAACATAACCCATACGAATCATCCTGGAGACCCTTGACTCCAAATCAAGCGTTTGAAAAATTGGCTGGTAATATTGGAATAATCGCTGGACAAGGTGCAGTCTTATATGACTATCCAAGTTACGTTCATTTTCATTAAAAGGTGGATAATAGGCTAATTTATCAACTACCTCCTCCTTTGAAAGAATGGGAGGAAGAGCTTCGATAAAAGGATTGTTTCTGTATTCCATCACTTCCTGGTCTCTATATTTTGCCATTACAGCTTCTCCACCGTTTGGAATTATTACTTTATTCTGTTTTTCCATACGTTCTCTCCTTCTGCTTCTTTCTTAATAGGGCCATTTCATTTTCAAACTCTTCTGGTCCCTCTTCAGGTTCTTGATTATTCATTCTATTAAATGAAAGAACTTCTCCCTTTTCGTTCGTCACTTTCTTATCAAGTTCAAATGCCTCATTTTCTTTGTTAATCATCTTTTCTATTTGCCTATTTTTACGAATTCCCTTTAGTTTTTGTGTCTTGCTCTCAGTTTCATCCTGCTGTTCCCTCGTCATTTTCTCTGCTTCTTGAACGATATTTTCTATCTCTGAAATTAAATCAATTTTGGATTGTAACTGTTCATCCTCTTTTTGCTTTTTCAGTAACTTTTCATATTCCTGTAAGTATTCAAACTCTTCAATACTCTTGTTTATGTGAACTTCTTGGTAATCCAGAAGGTGGCATTTCTCAAATTCTTTTCCGTCTTCCTTCTTTATATATATGAAGTTTAAATTTCTTGGGTCATAGGATATATGAATCTTTTCTCCACTACCACTTATACGAACACGTTCAAAACTACCTTCTCTAATAAGATTTGAAGAAGTGTAAAATAACCCTTTGAATTTAATTCCTTTACCAGTTATATAAGCATTTGCAGTTGGCATCAGACACAATTTCACAGTATCTTCTGAAACAGAACGCAATAAACCAGCACGATTTTTCATTCCCCAATTCCATAACTTTATTGGAATAGGCTCTATATCATCGCTAATCATCATTTCTTCACGATTATAATTAGAAAGCCAACTTTGGTTATATTCGAGAATCGAATAAATCATAACTTGGGTAAATTGGAACAAATCGAGAACGCTATCAAGACGATAATCTCGGCTTCCTCTCTTACGGAAATCTGTTTTCACAGTTCCAGGTAAAAATGGTTGTACGGATTTCTCATTAATAATTTGAAATTTTCTTTCTACAAAAGGTTTCATATCGGCTCTATAGGGACTTGTGTTCTGTACTTTAACATGTAAGGAACTAACAAGTGTCTCAACCATCTTACCCTGCAACTCTCGGTCAGCTATCAAAGTATCGCAAAGATGGCGGGATGGCCATTGCTCCTCTATAATCTCAATATCGTACTCTTTGCAAAAATCCACTTTATTACTTGCCGAATTAGCAAGAGCACTCATAGCCCCATTCCAAGAAGGTCCTTCTAAGCCCACATATAGTCCTGTAATCATCATGGAAAACTTGTCCACACAGAGGTAGATGACGGGCCTTCCGATTATCCAATTTCTGTTATATCTGGAGACTAAGTAAACATCAGCAATGGTGGCATCAATTTCGTAATAACCTGGTCCATAAGCCTCTACTGTAGAGTTACCCAATAATGCTCTATGATTTTGCAAATACTCTTTCGACCCCTGCCTTGAGTATATTTCCTTCTTCAAGTTTCGCTCCTTATAAAAGAAGTATTTAAACTGTCCAAAGGTTGGAACTTCACTGGATGGTTTTAATATTGGCTTCCTAATGCCTCCATCTATCCTGTAACCATCTGCATAAAATTCCTTCCTCATTAACTGGTATGCAGTGTTTAAGGAGTTACCAGACTTTGTATAGTAAAATTTATTAAGTGCTATCCTAAATATCCGTTTCGTTTCTTCATTGACATTTACACCTTCACCCACAATATCTTTATATTTTTTTGGTCTCCCCCTTTTTTTACCTGTTGCTTGTTTTTCCTGAGACCTCCCTATATTCTTGTAATCTGGCAAAAGGGCATTCATGTGTTTTCCCCTTTGCCAATATCGCCTTAAATACTTGTAGACTGTTTTATTACTTACTCCAAATTTTCCACTTGCCTTTTTAACAAGTTCTGCACGTTTCTTTGCATTAAAAACTTCTGGTTCATTTTCTTTCTCCGCAATGGCTTTTATTATCTCCCATGCTTTATTCCGAATCTCCTTCTCTTTTTCATTAATCTCATTATCATTTCTAAAAATTTGGAAAGGGTCATCTTTAATAACGGTTGCACCTTTAATCTCAATATCATTAACAATGTCTTCTACATTTTTATATATTGGAGTGCTCTTGTTAGCATAAATATCAATCAAAACTGCAACTGTATAATCACTGCTAATCCACAATATTCTTTCAACGGTATCCTTTAACGAATCTCCCGTATAACCGATTAACGTATTAACGGTCAATAGCAATTTTTATTTCACCCTGCCTTTCTTGCGGAACTATCTCTAAAACTTCTGCCGATTGGTTTAATTCAATCTTCTTATTCATATCTATTTTTATCTGTTTTGTTGTTAATAAATGTTTAAATAACAACAACCCTGAACCAGCTTCAAGATTTAGTTGAGAATCAACTGAACTTGTTATCTCCCGAACTGGTCTTTTATTTTTATAGAGTGATTCCAAAAGAATTCCTGAAATATACGAAATATCACCTTTAGTAAAATCCGTTGTTTCCTCTAAAAACCTCGCTGGATGTATCCACTCGATGTTTTTCGCCTTAACTATTGGAAGCTCCTTTTGGGTTAATAACGCCCAATCAATACCTTTTTTCCAAAAATAACGTCTTATTAACTCGAAGCGTTCAATCACTGCCTTTCTTTCCAATTCATGACTTGCTTTAACACTCCTTGCAACATCATAGGTATTTCCGTCATTTCCCCTAACTGTAATTAGAAAGGTCGTGGTTAAAATGTAGGGAAATCCCGATTGTTTATCCTTAAATTTCCTTATATCTATATCTTCTTGCTCCCCAACTACTTCTTCAAAATCGTATAAAGGCACATGCTCTTTCACTTGTAAAATTGAATCGTCAAACTCAGTTAGGTAGAAGAATCGTGTTTCTATATCCGACAGTAGGTGGACAATCCGATTACATCGCCAAGTTCTTAAACGACTGCTTCTGCCAACCGAGCCGAAGTCCTGCACTCGAATAAATCCTTTATAGGATTCAAATTCTCCCTGTCCTCTACCTTCCTTTATATACCTTTGTAATTTTTCCTCGTTCCACTCACTTCTCATTTCTTACACCAGCTTTTCTGTTTCTATTAATTAGAGCTTGTACTTTCCCAAATACGACCTTATTTATCAACGGTTTATGATTCCCCTCGATAATCAAATCACTGTGTCTTAAAACACCTTTATAAAAATCATTCTTTAGTATCCCAACCAAGGCCTGTTTGCTAAATCTGTTCCCCCTACTGCTTCTTACCCCAGAGTTGTCTAAATACTTTTTAAGTTTCCCAAGACTGCGTAACTCCAAATACTTTTTGAAAATCAATTCGATAATGGCCGCTGTTTCTTCATCAACAATAATCTTTGCTTTATCATTCCACTTATAGCCAAGAGGAGCATTCCCACATGCTTTATCGCCCATTTTAATTTTTGTTCTACGGCCTTTGTTGAGCTTCATAGCGATACTCATTCTCTCATATTGGTCGAGCAATTCCATCATCCCATTAACCAAAAAGTCATTTGGATTTTTCGTGTAAATTCCGCTGTAATTAGGCTGTTCAATGCTGATAACGTCAGCCGAATGCTTCTGAAATTCTCTGTGAACTAAAACTTTGACTGTATCACTTCTCCAAAGTCGGGAGGTGTTTAATACTACAACTTTCTTTACTTCACCAAAAGAACTAATTAAATCATTTAATCCGTCTCTGTTTGCAATCGTTCCAGAGATTCCCTCATCTCGAAATACTTCAATTAAGTCGTATCCATTCTTTTGGCAAAAGTCTATAATTGCTGATTCCTGCGTTTTTAACCCATACCCATCCATTTGAGTTTTTGTACTAACCCTTATATATCCAAAAACATCCAACTTGTTCTTCCCCCACTTATATGTAGTCAATTATTATTCATAACATCTGACTTAAAAGCTGAAAAAATATAGGACTATCAATGTCCAGTCGCTTTTAAAGTCGTTTATTAATGAATTGGTCATCTCATTAGTTAGTTGCAAAATCCTGTTCGGCATCACCCCCTTTATCTAAAAGCAATATGGGTCATTGACAATATGAATTGCAGACAAAAAAATAGCATTTAGTCACTATCCAAAATTTTTTTTGAATAGAAACTAAATGCTATTTTTGACTGGCTTTTAAAATATGAATTAACAAATTGAACAATTGATTGGCTGGGAGTTGAATATTCTTAACTCTTTATTTTGCATCTTAACTTAAGAGTGGAAATAACTCAAGCCCTTTTTTATTTTCATTTCTACCCAAAAATTGTTTCGTAAACTAAAAGTAGATAATTTCGATGAATTAATGTTTTGTGTCATATTCATTCTTAATCCGACTAACATTGAATTTTAAATTTGACTAACGTTTCTTATAAGGGAAATACTTATTCAAATGGCTCTATTTATGCCGATATAAAAATATAGAAGTTTATTTCCAGTAGGAATGAGGCAAATCATGTTTTTAGATTTTCTATTTAAAAATAAGAAGAAAAACAGCACAAGTAATGTTGTGGAAGAAGTCCCAGGCACTGTAACAAGGACAAACGATGAGGTAAAAAAAATAAAGAATGAACGGACTGCAATTAGAAAAGGTGAACTGGGAGAATACAAAATCGACATACAGCTATCCCAACTGCCCAAAGAGTATTTGCATTTAAGTGATTTACTAATCAAAAATCCCAAATCATCAACAGGATTCTCCCAAATTGACCACGTTATCATTACTCCGTATGGATTATTTGTAATCGAGACAAAGAATTATCAGGGAACTATTTATGGAGGAAAAGATAGAAAAGCCTGGTTGATTAATGGCAAGTTCAAAATGATGAATCCATTAATGCAAAATTACGGTCACATTCAAGCACTTAAAAATTTTATCGATGGGAAATACCATCAATACTTTGTTTCAATGGTTTCCTTTACAAAGAGATGTACTTTTAAAATTGAAGAAGAATTACGAAAGATACATTCTAATCAATTAGTAATTTATGATGTGGAATTGACTGAATTTATTAATAGAAAAGTCGCTGTCCTTAAATTACAATACAAAAATCCTATTTTAATGGAAGATGATATTGAACTTATATATAACTCTCTCTCTAATTCCAATATTTTAGACGAATCAATTAGAAAACAACATATTGAGAGCATACAATTAAAGAAGAATAATATTGATAAGACAACTGACGAAAACAAGTGTGCAGTATGTCAGAAAGCTGTGTCTGATAAAGTAAAATCATTCTGTTTATCTAATAAGAAATTCCAAGGAAAAGTTTATTGTTATGACCACCAAAAAACTTTATAACTTAGGAAGCTGGATTCCAGCTTCCTAATAAGTTTAAGATTCAATATCTTGCTCAATTGAAAAGTTCTTTATCATTTCATATCTTAATTATTACTGGAATTATGAAGCACTTATCACCATCATTGACACTCCCGTTCGGCTTGAGTATAACAAAAATCTATTTCTGTAATGGTAAACATGTTAGATGATTAGTCTACCATTCACTCAAGTTCATCCAGATTAGTTAAGTAAACAGCATTACTACTATCATTTACATCTACAATAGAATCCCTGGTAATGATATATTTACTACTATCGAGCTTACGTCTTATGTCTAAGAAATATTTTTGAGCCAGGGATTTGGAATAAAAAGTCTCCGTTGTCACTTCAAGAGGCCAATCGCCCCAAACTTCAACTGCCCAATTCTTTTCCATTAATATTCATCCTTTTTCTTAGTTTCTTCTATTATATGTGTTATATATTTTATAAAATTGTGTTAATCTATTCAACATCCAGGTTCTTCAAATTGAACCACATTTTCTAATTAGGTATTCCAGCTCAATATTATAAATGAGAACTATACAAATAACAGGTAAAAAGAAAAGAACCGCATCATTTGATATGAAGTTCTTTCTAAGGATAACCTGTTACTCTAATCCAAGTTTACCTCAATTCTTGTTCCAATTCTTTTGCTTAACCTAAAATTAACAAATAGATAGCCTGTACAAACTGCAAAAATTACTCTCGAAAACAAGTTGAGAAATATACGAATTCTCTTTAGTAAGTATCAATCTATGTAACATCTAAATGCTCCAGCAATTCCCCATTCTCTACTTGATTCTCTTACATTATTTTCAATATATCTCAAGAAGAAATTATATCCTTCCATAAATATCTTTCCTTCAACAAAGAATACGAACATAGCTATTTCAATCTCCAACCAATTCCAAGCCGAAATCTTAATTTCATCGATAATAACATTCGATTGAAAGCAAGGGAAATTCCCCTCTTCTGCCACTTGTACTATTTCTTGAAATGACGATAAACCACCGATTGTTTCCACAGCCGATTTAAAACAATCAATATATTGCTGTTCTTGGGGATACATCGAATACTGAAACTCCATAAACCCCTGCAATTCTAATACTACCGATTCTTTAATCTCAAAAATGACTTCTTCATGAGTTTCATTTATTTCGTACAAGGTAATATCCAAGTGTTTATTTAACTCTTTTATCAATCTTTCTAATGTAACCTCTAACTTGTCCAATCTTTTTTTATCTACTTCCAATCTATAACAAATTCCCATTTGAAGATATTGTCCCATTATTATATCTCTCCTTTTCCTTCACCCTCGCTACTTGCCTTTTCTTGCTCCTCTATATATGCAATCAGCATCTTTTTCATGCCCTTCGCAGTAGCCTATTTTATATTCTTCAGTATCTCGTAACCCCTTTTCCGCTTCATATCTTTCAACACTATCAATTGTCCCTTCTGCTCCATGCCCTATTATTTTGCCTATGTAGGTACTGGATTGAAATAAAATTTCATTGTCAAAATCTACCCCATTTTCCCAAGTGACCGTACCAGAATTTCTATTAATAGTTGCTGTTCGGAACATATCTATATCATCACGAATCTCTGCTAACTTCCCCATATTATCATTTTGTAAGAATTGCTTGATATTTAAGAGTCGATACTCCCCATTATCAAATGCCAAAATTATTTTAAATGTGCCAGTAAATATCGATTTTACTCTCATACCTTTTTCTCTCCTTTCCTTCTAAAAAATCCACACTTCTTTTTATCCATTTCGTCTAATAATGCCAGGGCTTTTTCATTTTCCCTTAGAATGGGATGACCCGTATCAACAACGGACATCTTTTTCCCGAAATTCGGATTACTGCTCTTTTTATTCCTCTCGAATGCCATTAGCTTCTCTCCCTTTTTATTGGTGTACACAATAACTTTGCTTCCCTAACACAAATACATAGCATACAGCACCTTCTTAACGCTGTTCCTTCTTGTTTATAGGCAAAAACAAAAGGCATCTTGTTTATAAAATATTTCTCCCCTTTTTTTAAAAGTGAAAAATATCTATAACAAGATGCCCTTTATAAAATTGCTAATATCAGACCTTTATTTATAAGTTATAGCTGATTTATTAGAATTGCAATAAAAATCATGATTCCCAGTGTATTTAAAATCACTGCAAGTGGTCAGAAGCAAATTTATAAACGGGGGATTTCAGTTACTTTAATTTTCAAGGGATTTATTCCACAGCTAATTTAACCTTATTGGAGTTCTCTAATAGATTCATAACTTCACTTTGTACATTAATTTTTATAAGCTGTTCCAAAGAATACGTAACAAAATGCTCCATTTCACCGCAACACTCACAGATAACAAAAATAGCAAAATCTTTTTTGTTTACATGTTGGCAGACTACAGTATCCAAACCATATTTGTAACATAATAATGCTGAAAGATGATTTATTCTTTCTAACGCTAATTGTTGTCTCATTTGCCCAAGTCCCATGTTGTTTTCCTTCTTATTTACTTTATTCATATCAAAATTCTCCTTTTCAATCTAAATTTAATATTTTAACAATCTTTTTTTCTCTAATTAAAGTTCAATCATTGGAGACCATTAAAGGTCCCCACCTTCTCCAACATTAAAAATTGCACTTAATAGCTTTTCGTTCTGATTTTCCGTATCAATCGCTTCTCTGTATCGTGAATACAAAAATTCAAAGGCCATTCTTATTACCGTAAAAGCCTGGAACTCTGTTAGTTGATTCAATTTCTTCAATAGCTTATCGGCATCAACACCAAATATTTCATCTGCTAAATTAATTTGAATATCGTCTGCTACATTAGCAACTAACACTTTTTTATTGGGCAATTCAGGAGAATATAAGTGTCCATTAAACGCATTGACTATAAGCCCTGCTTCATTTAAATCAAAAACTCCTGTTAGTTCTCTTTTTGTACCTTGATAAACTTCATTCAACATATACACCATCTGTTTAGCTTTGAAAGAATAATCGTCAAGCTCTGTTTCCATAGGGAATTGATTAAATCCCCACCACTCAGGTTCAACATCAAGAAAATCAATTGTAAATTCGTGTTCAATTACTACATTTTGCATAAATTTATTCCTCCTTAAAATTCATTTCGACTTATGACTAAAGTTTCAGTTATAAGTCGGGGATAGTTAATCTCCAACTCTTTGCTCTTGCTATTAATCTTCATCTGTAAAATTTTCTTCAATCAAATACTTGGCTTCTTCCATCACATCTAATTCTATTAATTCATGGATTGAATACGATTCTAAGAAGTGAAGTTCCCCACAATTCTCACAGTCTTCATATAATGTGAATTCCCCTTCATCAAATCTAACAGCAATAACTATACCGAATTTAAGTGCGAATATCGTGCCAATATGATGGAGTTTTTGAAACCCTAATTCCCAACTAAGTTCAAAATTATCCCAACCACAATCGCAACACTCTTCTTCTTCATCAATAATCATTTCCCTATCAGATATCTGGAAGATTCCGTTTAATAGTTCCTCACTATCTTGGTTTAACTTTTCATCCAAATCCGTTTCAAGGAATTCAGAGACCATTTTTAAAGTGGTAAATGCCTGAAATTCCGTTAACTTTTCCAACTTATTTGGTAATAGGCTATGAACAAAATCTAATAAACCTTCGGCAATACCATGTTGGATATAGTCTTCAACAAACTCATTTACAATGAATTTTGCCGACTGTTCAGGAGAATATGGAATTCCATTAAGACTATCTACAATAATCCATAACTCACTCGTAGTAAAAAGACCTTGCAATTCTAACTTGGCCGCTTCGTATTGATTACCGATGAAAAATGACATCTGTTTTTCATCGAATTCTAATCCCCCACCAATTGAATAAGTTTGAAAATCATTTCCTTTTGTGATTACTTGGTTTTGCATAATTATTTCCTCCTCATATTAGTAAAATTCTTTATTATTGAATCCCATAGATTATTTTAAGATTTCTTCATATTCACCCTTTGACAGTTGTATAAAGTGCTCCTTCAAAAAATCTGTAAATCTAACGCCCTTATCCTCCGCCATTTCCCAATAAATCGGATTATCAACAAATACTATATCCACAATATTTCTAATGCCTAATTCTTTTTGTAATCTTTCCTTATCTCTTTGTTGACCTCTATCTCCTCCAACCACCGCTACCAATTCACCTTCATTAAAGGGGAAAACTTGTTTCTTAACCCTATCTACGCATACAATGCGAACAAGGTCGCTATCCTTTTCATATTTCTCATATCTTCTCAATTCTTGTACCAAAGTTTTTTCATCTTTGAATTTAATAAATGATTCTTGATATCCCATTTTTTATTCCTCCAATTTTAAAATTCCCGTAGTTTCCATACGTTGTTATCAAATAAAGACCTGTTCCTTGTTGAATCCTGACCAATAGCGGTCAATACAATAAAAGAGTTTCCATTATCAATTTTTCAAGGAACGACAAAAAGACCGAATCTATTTATTGTAAATAACACATAGGAATAAATAACCTTAAAGGAAAATCCTTTAGGATATATTCAAAACCTATATGAAGTTACAATAGATAGATTCGGCCTCTTACCGAAATCAGATAATAATACATTTTTAAAAATGTATGAATTAGTTTCAAAAAATCTTTTTTAGGCAACAACTCTATTTCCATTGCCTATGGACATACTATACATAGATTATAGTTATTCGTCAATACTTTTTCTAAAAAAATATTAATAATCCAATTTACTATAGATAGTTGCAGTGAATTAGCGATGGCATGGGAAGCATATTTTATAGCACTTAAGCAATCTCCCTTTTCACCTTCTTAATTAAAGAAATAAGCATTTTGATAATCTGGCAAACTTCATTCTCTAACTCCTCATAGGTTTCTAAATTCACATAGCCGACCCGATAAATTAGCTCTATCTGTGCTCTTACCTCGTATGCAGAACCGTTCGCAATTGCGTAGAAGTGGATTTCTTGATTAGGAAAGATACCTGCATATCCTTGTCCTTCCGCCAAATTGCATGAAATCGAACTGGAGCTACGCTCGATTTGCGACCTCAGACCGTACTGTTCATGTTGCGGAAATCCTTTCGCTAATTTATAAACCTTTTCTGTTAATGACACCGCCTTTTTCCAAACCTCTAATTGTTTAAAGTCTCTTGCAAAAAAGTTCTGTCCGTTCATATCTTTTTTCACCTATTTCTGCCTCCTTCTTTTCATTAAGCTGTTCTATATACGTTTTCGAGATTTCTAATATCGTCTACTATGTTCAGATGCAACCGTTCTTTTAAAGTGATAATGATGTTGCAACTAATTTCCGCTAACTTAAATCGCATTTCTTCCAGTTCCTCAACGCTACTACCTATAAAGCAAGTTCCTAAAAAGGCTTCTTTTAACCCCTTTACTTTCTCCTGCATTTGCTCCAACTCTTCTGTCGCCAGTGGTTGAAGCGAATGAATAAAGAACGTTCTTTCCAATTGGTCGATGTCCAATTTAATTTGTTCAGTTGTCAATTCTGTAAGCTCCCTTCATTGAAAATGATAAGTCTCATTTATATATTTTTGCTATTAACCTTTTCCTTGATAAATAAATTATAAGAAATATACAAGGGAAAAACGATAGCATAGCTGTTCTATATAGTCTGAGCTTCCATATAAATATGTTTTAAATACTATTTGGATGGAATTAATTCCGCTATTCGATAATCCGTTTATGCTACATACTGTTCTTTTGTTACCAAAAGAACCTTCCAACAAAAACCATTTAATGCAGTTGTCAAATTCCAAATGAATCAAGGGATATTAACTAAAGTCTGTTACATAAGCAGTAACTTGGTGTTATTCATCAAAACACTGCAAATTATTATTAACGAGATTTAAGGGATTCCTTCAAAATATTTAATAAGAATAATCTTGTTGTCAAAATATGATTTGAGGCAAACCGATTTCAATTTAATGACATAGAGCAGTTTGTTTGTTGGTTTGTCCTTCCAAAACTGTTTTGAATAAAAGTCTTCTTTTGTCTTTTGACTTTTCTAAGTTATCTTAGATTTAGTTGAATAAGACGAATAGTAGCCTTTAAAGGCGAAAAGAAGCCGAATGACATAAATATAAAATCTTGAATGTTTTTTTGGAATTTTTCTATAATAAAATATGATGTTCGTTTAGAGATTCCGAGATTTAGTTTAAAACATAATATAGTAGTTTTATTTATGCAGTCAGCGATATATACATAGTGTTTAATGAATCCCCTATTCTCCAACACAAAAAACCTGCCAATCAATCAGCAGGTTCAATATCATAATACAAATGTTCTTTTAAGGATTCCTCCAATAATTGTTCCCGAATAGACATGGGTTTTACATATACTTTCTCCGCAAATCCTTCACTAAAGCACTGTTCTATTTTCTTTTTTGAAATAAGCCACGTGCTTGTAATACCATGTTCATTTAATCGCTCTACACGTTTTTCTGCTTTCAAAAGAACTTGATGATTAAGGGCAGGAACAGTATAGAAATTAACTAATTTAAACTCATTTCGCCTTCCTTTAATAGCTTGGGCTACACTCATAAGGATACCTGGTGTATCTTCTTCCCGAATCTTCTTAATTAATCCTAATACTGCAAACATATTAACAGCTCGGCTACATATTGTTTGGTCTCTGCCCACAATCTTTTCCATATGCGTAGTAGATTGGAAGAAGACACTTTCTTCCTGAAAACTTTGTTCCTTTTCCAAGATATGCTTGAATCCCCATTCGTTTAAATGTTTCAGTAAGGGCAAATAACTTTGAATAAAGTTAAACAAATTTGGAAAATATCTTTGTATTTCAATATCTGCTCGTTGAATGATATCCATATTTTTTTCATACTTTTTCTCTTGCAAGATTTCCCACTGTCTCTCTGAATAAACGATACCTAAATTGGAAGCCAATCTTCTTCTGGCATTATTCATACTATATACAGAGCCGATTTCAACACCTTCACGTATTTCAATCAAGTCAAAAATATTCAAGCCATGAACCGTATGCTTTTCTGCATCTTTAGAATAGTATCTATATACACCTTTATCATCTTGCTTTATCCATGCCTTATTTCCTTCAAAAAATATACATGCTCTTGTTTCATTTGTATTCCAATTCTGAAAACCGCCAAAGTAAAATCGGAAATCCAAAGTCTGCATGTACTCCATAAATTCTTTATGCTTGGTAATCTTCTCTGGAATTGTTATCTTGTGCTCTGCTATACTGTTTGTAGTGGTTAATATTTCAATATTTCTATTTTGTAAAAGTTCTTGTCGCAAAAGGACTTTTACCTTTTTTGATGATGACTTTACGTATTTCGTTTGTGCTCCATTTTCTATCTTTTTATCTTCGTTTTGTTTTAACTTGAAAACAGCATTTCTAATTTCCTTCCCAGTTGCACCCTTGGCCTTCATTCCGTTTTTTAGCCTATCGATTCTAAGTTGTTTACGGTACTGCCTTTCTTTTATATTTCTTGAATTCCCTTGGTTCATTACTTGTCTTCACCATTTTTAGAGGCTTTCAATCTTGCAAACATAGCATCAAACTGTGCAACCGTTTTATTAACATGTTCAACTCTTTCCTGATGATTGTAGTCAAAAGCCATTTGCTCTATTCTCTCTCGATTTATCTTATCGTTTTTATTGCTCTCCATATTGCTCATATTCTTTTCAGTTTCAGTAAATGGTTTCATATCAAAAACCCTCCTTCTTAGATGTTATTATTTTTATAATATAATTTTACCTCTGTGGTTCATCATTGCCTATAGTAGAACTGTTCTATGGCGGTTGACTATTTTGTCACCCAAACGATATGAAATAGATTATTTCCATGTATCCACCTAAATTTTTGCCAAAATAAAAAGAGCCTTAAAGGCTCGTTTATTGCATACAACTTTATAAATTTCAGCTTTACCAAAAATCTCAAATTAGTTCATCTCTTTTTGTTGAATGCTGATATGATAGAATCTACATTTGAATAAGCACGTTCAGGCATTTCATCCCAAAATGTTTCTGTTGCTTCTACGTAGCTTCTAAAATCTTGTTCCGCCACCATAAGGGAATATGAATCTAACAATACTGCTCCTGCAAGTTCCAATGTATCTGTTCCTTTTATAATATCGAGTTCAAAATAATCTGGTCTAATCTTCCTAAGTTTTCTGGCTGATTCCCCATCACCATGTTTGGTTGTATTGACCAGTAACCTCATTTCCCTTATTTTATTCCAGGATAATAACTCTTTAAATATAACCCCATGTAATTCAAAAATCTTTTTGGCATCACCGAAAGATAAAGCATTATTATCAAATGATAAAAAGTGACGCATCTCTGTTACAGTAAACTTGATTAATTGCTGTTCCCAAATCTGACACATCATTGAAATTGTCATCAACAGATGATTCTTTTTCATTGTGTTCAAAAGTTCGTAAAGTTGTATCCCTTCATCATTAGCAAAATCTGCAACTGTGGCGGGGTCATTATTTTCGTCTGCTGGAAAGTTATTATAGATAGAATCAGCGTAATCAGTAGCCTCTTTCTCAATGTCTCCAAATGATGGTATCGTTCGATTGTAATATTCCGCAACCATAGATAACTCTTTTTTATACCTCTCCATTAATGGCTTCCAAAAGTAGAGTTGTGTATCCTCCATATTTACCACTCCTCCCGATTTGCAATCCTTTCATAAATCCAATAATACAATCTTGAATGAATGTAATCTATTTCCTTCTGCATATGATTGAAGTCAATCCCAAAACTTTCTTTCCCATCCCCCTGCTGATACTCTTCTAAATTTTTATCAAAGGGATATCTGAAAGTCATGGAGCTGTCATCAGTATTATGTAGTTCCATTATTAACTTACCAATTTTCTTAAGTTCGTTCTTAGCTTGTTGATTATCTAAAAAGCCATATTTATTCCTTACCTCATTATTTACCTTCGACCATAAGCTATCTAAGCTATGTCCTTCAAGTTTTTCCTTGAGTTTTTCGTAATCGACACCATTATCAAGATAAACTTTATAGAGAATTGCTTTTAAACATAACTCAATTGAATGTCGGTAAAGAAATAAAGCTGGATTGATAATACTATCAGCAATATGCCCTCGGTTCTCACCAACATCATTTATTAACTTATCCGCAGAATCTTTAAATTGAACGGAGTACAAAGCAAATTGTTCATCAAACTTTCTCATTGATTTTTGCCAATTTGGATAAGCATTCTTATAGATATCTGGATTCGATTTAAAAATCATTTTTCCCTCACCTTATTCCTCATATTCTTCCTCACGAAACATATCCGTATGGTCTATATTTTCACATTCGATTATTTCAATACTAAGATAGTCTGGTTCATTCCCTTCAATATACTTTCTTAAAGAGAAGTTATCGACATCCAATTCCTTTTCTATATCTACTGGAAGCAAAAAGACTATATTTTCCGTAACCTTTACCATATCAGTAGCATAACTTTCAAATTTTTCATCTAAATCATCATGAACAGGGTTATATATATAGATATCTACTTCCATTTCCACGTCAACATCTACTGAAACGGAAATGGAGTCACCAAATACATCTACTTCACTTAAGCGAATATCACTAATATTTCCGTATAATAAGGGGTCAACGTAACCTGGCATAAAATAATCCTCATGTATCCCATTCGGTTGCATATTGGAAAGAAAACTATAAGTTTCGGATGAAATTTCTTCTGCAAAATATTGATTAATCAACTCTTCTCCGATGCCATCTTCTAATTCTTCTACCAACTTATCAAATAACTCACTCGATAAAACTTTTGTATGTAAATCTTTAAACAATCTCTTTATCTGTTCGTCATTATGGGCGAGAAAATCATGTATATTTTTATATGCAGTTATCTTGCTATTCTTACTAATTTCAGGATGGAGGGGATATGGCATTTCCTTTGGACTGCTTTTAGAGCCAATATCGCCAAATTCTTTTGTATTATTAGAAATAAAATAGCAGTCTTCTAACTTATTTTTCTCTGCAAATCGTTGATACGAATACCAAATAATCGCATCCCTTATCGCCTTATTTACGGTTTTTACGTTTTGACCTTTATTATTAGTAATGTTCCCTTGCTTTATAAATGGACTTTTCTCATACATGTCAGCTTCAATAATATCTTCTAATACATCCCCATCGTACTCAATAATTTCGATTTGGCTTTCGTCTTGGAAATAATTAAACTGCTTATGGAAATCATCCAAAATGTCATCAAGTTTTATATCAATAATAAAATTTTGGGCTGTCTTATCTAAAAAAGGGCTTAATTTAACCATTGATTCATTGGCCGCTTTCAGTTGTTGCTCAATAAAAACCTTATGTGCTCTAAAAAGTTCGATATATACAGTTTTACATATGTTGATTTTTACGTCTTCATGTTTTGCAAAGTTTAATAGAATTCTATTTTTCCCCTTTTTAAAGAAGGGGTCATAATATATGGCATTCGTATCTAAAAAGATATTCATGTTCCCTCTCCCAACTTCCCATCGTTTCCTTAAAAAATATGCTGGAGAAGTTAATCCCCAGCAGTTCATATAATTCAATATTAACTTACTCCTAATGCTTTAAATACCGAACTTACTTGCTATCAAAGCCTTTCATATCCAAAATTCTATCTACAATCTCAAGTCGCCTTTTTCCGCATTGTTGCTTAAGAATAGTTGTAAAGTCACCGTTCTTTAGTACCTTGTTCGGATTATTTTTGTAAATATCCTCTACTTCTTTTATAAGAATCCTTTCATCTATTTAATTTTCCCAATATGCATCTATTATGGAGTTCAATGCCGAAGCCAGTTCCCTCTGTGTTTTATAAAAAAGTTTAAGCTCCAATTGTGCCACCTCAAACTAATACTTTATTTTTACCATACCATTATTTTATTCTTACTTTTTGGAATAAGCAATCATTCGTATTGAACGATTGCATGGAAAAACCGATAGAATATTCTATCGGTCATGTTTTTGCAAAACGTATCAGATTCTTGTATAAATAGTGATTGTTTTCAAAACCTATTTCAATAAGTGACGGATTGGGAAGAATGAATATTCCTACTGTTCCGTTTCCCCTTTTATTTTATCTCCGTGATAATCTATGCCAATTTCCCTACGGAAATCTTCCATATGCTTTGTTTCTTCCTCGTCTGAAGGTGGAAAAGGAATGTCGTTCCATTTACTATACCTTAAATCAGCATAAAGGGTAGTTCCAATTACAATATAATTATCCGCATTCAGAAGGTTTCCGTATTTATTTAGAATATATAGAACTCCATCCATTTCATTACAGGGAATAGCAATGTATTCACTAACAAATATATTTTTAATATCCTCAGTGGAAAACGGTAAAGGAGGATTTGATAGGCTAATTCCGCCAACCGAATTTAGCTTGGCTTCTGGACTAATCCAGATTACTTCAAATTTATCTTTATTTAAAAACGCAGTAACACTGTCATCATTATCTTTGTTAAATTCCGAATCAATGACAGCTTTGATAAAAGAAACCCCCTTCTTATATCTATCATGACATTTTCTGAAAGCAATTAGCTTTTGAAAAAAGAGATTATTTGTTTCTTCAAATAACTCCTCCAAGATTTTATTGGATATCGTTTTTCCCTGAATACCTTCTCTTCTCAATAACTTGTTATTAATAAATCCTATAACATCACGATTGCTTGTAAAATCAATTTCCGCATATTTTAAAAGGTCCACCCTTATATTTTCCTTTTCCGTTACCGAATGCTTTAACATTTCCTGGACATAGAATGGATTGATTCTATAGCCTGTATCGTTAATTCTATTTAAAATAGTTTCTACTGTGTACAACTTCGCTCTACTCCTTCCTTAAAATTTCTAATATAGCAATGTCATGTTGCTTGTTTATCGCAAATAAATTCTATTTGATTATATCTTTTGCTTTAATCAAGAAATAGCTTAGAGTGGTTCTACAACGTCTTAGAATGGTTCTATAGGTAATCAGGGGACTTATAGGTAAAGGATGATATTTGCTTTTTAAACGTATGTATTACCTTTAAAAACTGCTTTTTTAAAGGGAGTCACCGAAAAATATCCATTATACCGCCTGTAGAGGCTCCTATTTATTATTGTGTTGAAATAACTTAGATTATTTACAATAGAAGCAACCCCAAGAGATATAATCAATTCATGGAAAGGGAACTACGACAATTTTCATGTATGTGTTTTGCCCTCTAACAGATTTTAGTTAAAAGTTACTCTTGATTTTTTTAAAATACCATCGACCTTTCAAATAAAAACTGTTGAATTCCAATAGAAGGCTGTAAAGCCGAAAAAATGAATAAAACAGTAAAGCCCTAAAAAACTTTATTCCTACTTTAGATAAAGGTATGCGACATTTCAAATCAGTTTTTTCATTTTTTTCTTTGCTATATATAGGTTTATGTTTTCCGAAAGTTGTAAGATGCTGTGAAGCCTTATGTATCAAAGTTTAACTACCCTTTTCGCCTTAAAAATCCACTTTCTATTTTCATCTCAATTCATCTAATATTCAACCAAAAAACACAAAAGAACCTGTATCATTGCTACAAGTTCTTTTTAATATGCTGAAATCGTTTTGTATAATCAACCGCTCTTCGATTAACCTTAGACAGAGTCACTTCCAGTTCCTTTTCTTTCTTTTCTTCCTGCATTTTCTCCTGCTCTTTTTCCCTTGCTTTCATCCTTTTCTCAATATCTGCACCCCGTTTACCAAGACTTTTTCGATTAAATTCAGCCATCTTTCCATATTTCTTTGACTCAGAAAACTCCTTAACCGCTAATGCCTGTTCTGTTGTAAACAATCGTTGACCATTAACCACAAGGGGCTTCGGAATCAATCGTTCATTTCCACTGTCAGACAGTCTATCGCTGTACTTACACCATTTTACGATTGTAGCTGGACTACGGTTTACATATGCCCCTAAATCACCTGTGGTAAGGTATTTTTGCCCTTCAATGATTCTCACCTTTTCTCTCTCCCTTCTAATTGAGCCAGTTTTTTCTTTAGGCTCTCGTTTTCCTGCTTTAACTTTTGATAAGTGGTTTCTTTTCGATATTGCTTCAAGTCTCCCTTTTTTAGATTAGCAATACCATCTCGAATCTCTTTTACTTGCGATTTCTTAAAATGCTGGATATTGTTTATCTTTGTTACATTTGGTAAGAAGCCTTCCTTCCCTTCCTGCTTCATTTGGCGGTCATTCCTGATAAGGTTGAACAAGGTGGCAGGGGAAAGGTTTAATAGATAAGCAACTTCTTGAACCTTGTAGTAAAGCCCCCCATCTTTACGTTTCAAAGTTCTCTCCTCCTTCCTGTTTTTAGATATGATAGGGTTTTGATATAAAATTTGATATAGAAACTATTAGGTTTTCCTTAATCGGACAAATTTAGGAAAGGTGATTGCAGTGCAGTTTTATAGATTGATTGGGTTCTTGGCTTTGAATTCAGCAATGATTTCATTGAGTAGTTGGTTTTTCTTTTTGTTGTGATAAACACCGTATAGCTTCAAGTACATATCCAGACCAGGTTCGAGAAAAATAGTTTGCTGAATCCCTCCTGCCTTCTCGCTCCAGGGAAGATACTGTTCTTCTTCCACTGACTTAGTAACCTTTTCTTTACTTACTTCAACTGCTTTCGCCCCTGCATCTTTCACTACTGTACTTGTATCACCTTTAATATGACGATTAGAATAGCAATGGCTACAGTAGGTATCAAAGTAAGCTCGTTCTTTCCCTGCGTTGCACAACTTGTACGTTAGGTTTATATCAATCCATGACCCATCCACTAATCTGTAAACAGGATGCCAACGATTACAGGAAGAACAGTATATCTGAAGCTCCTTGGTATCCTCTACATATCTATGATTTACAACCGTCTTTCCCCTTTTCTCCAAGCTAATTTGCAAAGGAATTGGAAGACCAACACTTTCAATTAGAGTGTCTTTGTCTTTTAATTTTAAGTCCATGCTACGATTCCCTCTCTTTCAATTATTAGTCTTATATTATAGATGGATGTAACGTAATTAATTCTAAATCCTTGGTTTAATAACACCCGACATTGTTGTATCCCTGTATTGTGGAACGGATAACACCTCAAATTACTAAAAAGATAATTTCAGGAAAATAAAAGCCCCCTCCCTATAAAGGAAGGTATGAACATTTTCATAACTATTGTGCAAATTATTCGGAACTGTTGCCGAAAAGGTATGATGAATTTAAGCACTATTATGAAATTGGTAGGTACTTCTTTGGCAAATCTTCAGATATATTTATGTAACAAACGCTATTTGAACCTACATAATTAAAGAAAAGTTTAGAAAATACATGATATAATATGGATACAAATGGAATTCGTTCGGAGGCTATTGCATGAATAAATTGCTGGAAGTAATTGAGGTAAAATCTATTAATGGAATTTATCAGATTTTTCAATATGATGATGGCAACGCCCTACCTAAACTTGTCATTTATCAGGTAGCCGATGGAAATGAAATACTTGTGAAAAACATGTACAGGGAGCTTAAAAGATTAAATGAAGAGTTTTCTTTTGGGGTTGAATATGAACCCAATGACCGCATTAAGTTAAATACGAGAGAATTTGGTAGGGAATTTATCAAAAGATTTAAGGGTATATAAAAAAGCACTGGATTACCCAATGCCTTAACAATTTTTTATATCCCTTGCTCGTGATATTGCCACATCTCCTTTTTGTCCTGATAGAAATAATAAGTATAGTTCGAGAAAGCGATAATCATTTTCTCAAAAATATCCACCAATTTTTCAACTGTCTTCTCAATACTTTCTGAAGGCTTAATCGTCACTGATATACAGTTATCCTTAAATCGAACTGCTCCATCAAATCTCTCTTGAATAACATTTTCTTTTTCCTTGATAGAATCGTATATTTTTCTATTGTTATCACTAAATCTTAACTCTACAAAAGCGATATTTCTTCTATCACTCAACGATACATAATAATTACAATCACTACGACCAGCTCCAAAACTGATAATACGTAATTTTTGTAAGTGTGCCTTCTCTCGATGAAAAGGCAAGAAGTATTTGATACGACTTCTCAGTGAATTTAACAGAAATTCATTTTCCTTTTTTCTCATTGCTTCAAGGTCACTAAGGGTTTCCTGTTGCTGTTGTTCCAATCTTTTAGCAACAAACGGTTGTACAATACTTTCCTTTCTTAAAAGCCGAATAGGATTCTCTATATTTAACAAGTTTAGATTTTCGTAAACTTTTAGCTTGTGCATATGGTTCAATCTTTGTAGGGGTGCAAATATATCGGGATTTAGTTCTGCAAAGTATAGAGTAATCGGTTTACCAGACTTCTTGACTACATCTTGTAATTCTTTTAGGTGTTTACTATGAAATGCTGAAGCAATGTAAACGATAATGCCACTTTCAATCATCTCAATAATTTTTAATATCTTGTTTTGATGTGTCTTATTACTCTTAAGCAATAGGTTTTCCACAAATACTTCTACCCCTAAACTGCTTATAGCATACATATCAATTTTAAGACCTTCATAATGTTTTTCAAACTGGACACTTTCTAATTCCAAACCAAGTTCCTTTTCGATTATTCTCTTCCGACCTAAAAACAACGTCATTAAGAACTCTTTCTCTGACCCATTAAAACTCATATTTTTCTTCCTCCTGTTAAAAATAGGAGACCCTAAAAGAGTCCCCTAATTTCCAAATTTATTTACTTACCTCTTTAAAATCATCAATCAGTTCTGAGAGGTCGAATAACTGTTTAATTCGGTTATCTTCATCCCAGCTCATTTCGAGAATAAATTCAATGATTTGAATAAAAGATTCCTTCTCGTCTTTACTAAAAAGATTATCAGCATCCCGTTTACAATCATTATACAAAATCAACTCCGCTACTAAGGGAGCTTCATCAATCGGAGTGTCAGACGTTGAAATGTCTAATAACAACGAAAGTGGAATTCCAAGAGCATCTGCGAGTTTAGCAGAAATAGGAACACTTGGAGCTTTACGTTCTCCTCTTTCCAAACGAGAAATGTAGCCATTTGATACACCTGTTCTTTCAAATAGTTCTTGGAGACTTAATCCTTTTTTTTCTCTCCAGAACTTAAGGGTAGCCCCAAAATTATTACTTACTGTACGGTCATCTCCATTTTTACTCATATGATATGTGCCTCCTGTTTAATCTGCCTAATCCGTTTAATAGATTAGAACATCCTGTTTTAACTCTTCTTAATAGAATTCCTTGTTTTTATTAAGAATGATATATTATAGATTTCTCTTGAAAGAATATTCGATGATAGAACAGGGTTAAACAAGTAAGTAAAGATGACAAATACAAAAAATGAATGATTAAGGAGATGTTCAAAAATATAGAGCTATGCTGAAATGATTGGAACATCTATGGCAAATGAGGAAATTGAGTAGAAATTATTGAAACTCTATCATCTCCTTCCTTATTCTTGAGCATTCTTAAATATTCTAATATTTTCATGTTTAATAAATTATAATAATACCCAACAAAACACAACATATAGTATTAACTAAACCTACAAATAACTATATATTGTTAACAAAGGGATAAGGTGCTATAATTCTATATTGTGGGGGAACAAACGAAAAAGGATTACATAAGAGGAGGTGAACCATATGGTAAGGGTGAAAATCAATACTTCACAAGTTAATAGAACAATTAGAGAGCTAAATAGAGAAGTAGATAAACAAGTAAAAAGAGAAATGCAGAAGCTCGAACGAGAGTTAAAGAGAAAGCTAAAATAGAAAAGCCCTTATTTGTTTTGCAGAACAAATAAGAGCCATAGTGTTATATATCCAAGTTTATATTACAACAAATTTTATTTTCATAAAAGAGGACCTTACGTTCGCCTCCCACACCATATCAACTTATGAGGTGATGTAAAAATGAGGAAGAATCAGCATGTTACACCGCATTCTGGTGGTGGATTTCAAGTAAAGGGTGCAGGAAATTCAAGAGCTACAAAAATTTTCGATACCCAGCGTGAAGCTATCGCATATGGTAGGGGTATTGCAAAAAATCAGCAATCAGAACTTGTTATTCATAATCTAAAAGGAAGAATCCGAGAAAAAAACAGCTACGGAAATGACCCTTACCCACCAAGAGGTTAATTGAATGAATCCATAAGGATATTCATTAACTGACTTACTACTACAACAGGGAGGAATGTTATCCCCCTGTTTCTTTAAGTATATTATAGGCATTTAACTTAGTAAGCAAGAAATCGTTTCACTTTTTCTACACTGATGCTTATTAGACACAACTTTGTTCAGATTGAATTTTAGTTCAAATTTTCTTTTAAAATATCTTTCAAAAAAATATTATAGTCCTTCAAGATAAATCGCATCCTACATAATGTAAAGGAGTCGTTCATTTTTGACCGCTTTTTCAGAGACTAAATCCACTTCTTTTTCAAGTAAACTTTCAAGGTACAGTTTTAATCCCATGAAGTTGCGGAATGTTGTATGTCCTTCTTTAAAGGCTACTAAAATGTCAATATCACTATCTTCACTTTCTTCATTACGAGCGTATGAGCCGAAAATTGCTAACTTTTGAACGTTATAGTCTCGAATGGAATCTAAATTGCGATGCAATGCCTCAATTACTTGATTCATCCCACATTCCCCCTCTTCAAAAGAAAATCCGATAAAAGACTTATCAAACTCTCTGTTTAGTATTGAAGGAATTGTTTCATTTCTTCTTCATTTAAATCCTCTGGGTCAACACTATTTTCTTTACAGTAATCCCATAACGCTCTAACTTTTACTCTTGGGTCATTATGATTTCTTGGGATTGCAAATACTCCATCAGGAAATGCATCATCGAACTCTTCAATTTCCCTAATCAATTTTTCATCGGCTTTCATTTCCTCACCCACCTTTTTACATTGTATCAATTTTCCATTTAGATTTTCCACTATCCCTTAACCCTTTCCCCTACAAAGTTCCAAATCACCTTAGATTCTTATTTCAAAAAACCCTGCCCTTCTATGTAGTCGCAAAATTAAAGTGTATTCTCCCCCCTTCTCTCAAACCCTTGTCATTCCTGCCTTTCTCCGATTTTCCCATTTTCTGTAGGCAAATGAGTTGTTCCCCCGTTCGCTCCTTTTTTCTCCT
>Ga0180220_1000582_pt1 | contig 37395 bp, 30 predicted proteins | sample eDN5th37CBELigBY_FD_151335 | JGI IMG/M metagenome (GOLD analysis project Ga0180220, IMG submission 151335) | Enriched backyard soil microbial communities from Emeryville, California, USA - eDNA 5th pass 37_C BE-Lig BY (version 2) (version 2) | ecosystem: Environmental > Terrestrial > Soil >... | reverse complement strand
TGGTGCCCCCCCCGTGAGTCGAACACGGCACCAACGGATTATGAGTCCGCTGCTCTAACCAAGCATGAGCTAGAGGGGCAAGCCTGCGATTATTACATAAAAGTAGTTGAAACTTCCACTTGCCTGCTTATTCCGTAACGCCGATACTCCCGCAACCTGGTTACGCTCACAAACTTCGACTTTCCACCCTCCGGCAGCGACATGCGCATCCCTCCTCCCCTCAGGCTGAATCTGCGGCGCCTCGTCCTGTCCGTGGTAATACTGACGGCCTTGATCATGCTGGCCACCGCTTTTCATGCTTCTTACCGCGTGCAGCGGCAAATGCTGGTGGACAATGCTCTGGAGAGCAGCCATGCGTATGCGGCCAAGCTGGCTGAAAGCGCCGAAGGGTTTCTGGACGCGGCGCAACAGCAGCTGGCCCACAGCGCCGAGGTATTGGGCGAGGGTTTCGACGATGAATCCGTACTCTTGAAAGAAAGCGAGCGCCTCTGGCTGCAAACCGACAGCTTCAATGCCGTCGGCATCACCGATGCGCAAGGCGTCATACGCGCCACGGCCCCCCGGCACCTGCAACTGGCGGGCCAGATGAACCAGAGCACCGGCGGCCAGCAGGCGCTCGAAGCGCGCCGCCCCCTGATCAGCCCGCCCTACTTGTCGCCGGCGGGCAACCTTATCGTGTTTCTGTCCCATCCCATCTTCACGCCCAAAGGAAAATACCTGGGTTATGTGGGCGGCGCCATCTATCTGAAGCACAAAAACATTCTGAACTCGCTGTTGGGCAACCATTATTATCGGGACGGCTCGTATATCTATGTGGTGGACCAGACCCGGCGCCTGCTCTACCATCCCGACCCCGCGCGCCTGGGAACGATGGTGGGCGCCAACACCATCATCGACAATGTATTGCAGGGCGGTTCGGGCAGCGGATCGGTGCGCAACAGCCAAGGCATCGACATGCTGGCGGGCTATGCGCCCGTCCCCTTGGCCGGCTGGGGCATCGTGGCCCAACGCCCCCTGCAATCGACGCTCGCGCCGCTCGACAGCCTCATGATGAATGTGCTGGGACGCACCGCGCCCATAGCGCTGCTGACGCTGCTCGCCTTCTGGGCCTTGGCCTACTTCATCGCTCGGCCTCTTTCCCTTCTGGCGCGGCAGGCGCGGCAGATGGACGCGTCGCCCGCCGCCGCGCGCATACAGAGGATACGTTCATGGTATTTCGAGGCGGCCGAGCTCAAGCGGGCCATGTTGATCGGCATCGCCCTGTTGCAGCAGAAGCTGGGCGCCGCGCATCTTGACGCCCAGACCGACCCGCTGACCGGACTGCAGAACCGGCGCGGCCTCGCACGCGCGCTGGACAGCCTCACAGCGCTGCAACGGCCGTTTTCCATTCTCGCCCTCGACATCGACCACTTCAAGCGGGCCAACGACACCCATGGCCACGACATCGGCGACGTGGTGCTTCAAAAACTGGCGGGCTTGCTGCGCAGTGAATCCAGGCCCGGCGATTTCCTGTGCCGCAATGGCGGCGAGGAGTTCATCGTGCTGCTTCCGGATACGCGCGAGGACACGGCGGCGGGCATCGCGGAACGATTGCGCCGGAAAGTGGAAACCGCCGACATGCCTCACGGCGACACGATCACCATCTCGCTGGGCGTCAGCCATTGGCCGGGCGAACCCGAGGCAATCGAAGAAGTATTGAAGCAGGCCGACCAGGCTCTTTACAGAGCCAAGAAGATGGGCCGCAACCGGGTCGTCCGCGCAAGCGAAACCTCCCTGTGAATTAAGATCGAACGCGGCCCTCGCCCCGCCTTTCGGCCCGCAAAGCTCTGCGCCTATGCTTGGCCGCTCTTGCGCCGATATTCCGAGGGCGTCAGGCCCGTGTGTTCGCGAAAGGCGGTCGAAAAATTGGCCGCGCTGGTAAAGCCCACTTCTTGAGAAATGGCCAGGATGCTGAGCGCGGTCTGCATCAAAAGCCGCTTGGCCTGCTCCATGCGCTCTTGGCGCAGATATTCGAAAAGCGACATGCCCAGTACTTTCTGGAACGCGCGGGACAATCGCCGTTCGCTCACTCCGAGACTCGCTGCGATGTCGCCCAGATGCGCATTGTGCAGCGACAGCAACTCTCTTTGGGCCGCCCGCACCAGAACCGCGTCATGGCCCAGGGGTTTGGCGGCCGATGCCCGGGATCCGCTCCGGATGCTTGCCGGTGCGCGGGCGGCGGCCTCGCGCCCGGCGGCCTTGCCGGCCAGATCCAGGTGGATCTGCACCCGCGCAATGACCTCTTCAGGGATATAGGGCTTCAGGATGTAGTCGACGGCGCCTCCGCGCAAGCCCGTCAGCCGCTCGTCGATGTCGGTCGCCGAGCTCAAGAACAGGATGGGAATGTGGGCGGTGGACGGATTGGCCTTCAGGTTTCGGCAAAGCGCAAACCCGTCCAGCTTTGGCATGCGCACGTCCAGGATGATGAGATCGGGCATAATGGCCACAGCCCTTTCGTAACCCCGCATGCCATCGAATGCCAGGCTCAGGCGCCAAGGCATGATGCGCAGCGCTTCCACCAGCAGGCGCAACTGATCCGGGTCGTCATCGACCAGCAGAAGCTGCGGCTGTTCCGCATCCGTCGCAGGCGTCGAATCAAGAATGTGCATGCAGATCAACGGTTATCATGGGTGGCGACACCGAGCCCTGGAAAAAACCATATGACTAGTAAAGCCTCATAAGCAAGTAGTGCAATGCCGCTGTTCCCGTTACGGTATCACCTTCAGCATGCAACGCCGAGGCTCGCATTATGCGGGCTTTTGGTCTCGACGCCCTTGTATGCCGACGAAAGCGGGCAGGTGGTTTCCGATGCCGGCTCAGCGACGCCCGCTTTGCTGAGTCCCATCATTGTATTCAGCGCCGACCCGCTGTCGCCGCCCTCTGAAACCGCCAAGCAAGAACTGCGCCTGTGGCCGGGCAATGTCGGTTTGATCACCGAAGACGAGTACGCCGACCGGCCGGCCCTGGGATTGGGAGACGCGCTGGCCGGCACGCCGGGAGTCTTCACCCAGTCCGCGGCGGGTCCCCAGTCGGCAAAGCTTTCCATACGCGGCTCCGGGCTGACCTCGCCCCTGGGCGTGCGCGGAATCGCGCTGCTGCGCGATGGCCTGCCCCTGAACCAGGCCGACGGCACGGTCGACCTGGCGTACGCCGACCCCTTCAACGCCCGTTATCTCGAAATTTACCGCGGATCGAATGCACTGCGATACGGCGCCGCCACGTTGGGGGGCGCGATCAACATCGTGTCGCCCACGGGCCATTCGCACCCGGGTCTCGAGACCCGCCTGCAGGGCGGCTCTTACGGATATGTGCAGGCGCAGGCGCGCGCGGGCCAGGTATTCGACAATGGCCTTGATGCCTTCGCCTCGATCAGCCGCTTCCATGCCGATGGGTCGGCGGCGAATTCGGGCCAGGACGCGTCACGCTTCTACGGCAACCTGGGCTACCGCTTCGGCGGCGGTTCTCAGGGCCGTTTCCATGTGGACATCATGGACATGGAGCAGGATGTCACCTTTCCCCTCACCTTGGCCCAGTTGCGGGGCGAAGCCGGGCCGGACACCCCTCCCCCGTCCTGGCCCGACCGCCGGGCGCGCACTCATCCCCATGTCCGGCTGGCGTACCAGCACACCCTGGACCTCTGGTCCGGCGACACCGCAAACCTGGGCGCCTACTATATCGACACCACTCTCGACCTGCTGGGCACCGTCGTGCCCATCTACTATCGCACGCGCGACTATGGCGTGGCGCTGCGCGGCGAGCTGCTGCGCGACCTCGGAGGCCACGCCAACCGGCTGACATGGGGAGCCAGCCTGGCCCAGGGACACAGCAACAGCCAGACTTACGGCCCCTTCGTCCTGCCGGGCGGATCGATACTGGATCCGTCGCCACAGCAATACGAAGCCATCACCTCCTCGGCCCAGACCGCCCAGTTCTATCTGGAAAACACCTACTCGCTGACTCCGACCCTGTCGCTCACGGCCGCCATGCAGGCGGTCACCGCGCTGAGGCGGCGCGGCATCACGGCGCTGCGCAATCCGCAGGGCTTGCCTTCCTATTTCAAAGACCTCGACCACGGGCGCCGGTACAACGGCTTCAGTCCGAAGCTCGGCCTGCTGTGGCAGGCGTCCGCCGATGCGCAGATCTATGCCAACCTGAGCCGCAGCTTCGAACCGCCCACGGCCCTGCAGTTCTACAATTCGCAGGGCACCACCGAAGCCCAGAAAGCCACCACACTCGAGGCGGGCTCACGCGGGTCCAGCCGGCTCTTCGACTGGGAGGCCGCTTTCTTCTACAGCCGCGTCAAAGACGAGTTGCTCAACGTGCCCAAGCCGGGGCCCACCGGTGAAACAATCGGCTATCAAGGCGGAAATATTCCGGACACAAAGCGCCTTGGACTGGAGCTGCGCCTGCACGGCGACATATCGGCCGAAAGGCTGGCCGGCACAATGCGCTGGGAACTGAGCTACACCTGGAACCGCTTCCGCCATGCGGGCGACACGGCTTTCGGCCACAACCGCCTGCCGGTGATTCCCCAACACTACGGACGGGCCGGCGTCACCTATCGCCATCCTTCGGGCGTGTATTTCGGCCCCGACCTCGAATTCGCCTCGTCGTCCTACGTCGACCAGGCCAACACATTGCGCGCGCCCGGCTACGGCGTCCTGAACTTCACCGTCGGCTACGCTCATGCTTCCGGACGCTACAGGGTTTTCGTGAACGCGCGCAACCTCGCCGACAAACGCTATGCGACGTCTGTCGAATCGATGGCCCGCGCGGGGGCCGACGCCGCAGCATTCTATCCGGGTATGCGCCGCTCGATTTTTGCCGGGGCTGAAATATTATGGTGATCACGCGCCTGCTGGTGGCCGCATGGCTGTGCGTTTGTTGCGGCCTGATTCCCGCCCGGGCGGCGATGGTCGAGGTCGGACAGACGCCATGGAGTTCTCAGCTCACCGACCAGGCCAGGCTGTTCAAGGATCAGACCGGTACCCTCGATGCCGCGCGGGTGGCGGCGATTCCGGATGGGCCCGAAGGTTTCGTCGCCATCGACGAGCTGGACGATCCGGGCGAGCCTACTCCGCTGCCGTGGTGGATCAAGATCCAATTGTCCAATACCGGCGAAACATCCCAATCGCTGCATCTGATTCTGAATCCGGGCTCGTTTTTTCATTCGGCGGACTTTTACGTACAGGCCGATGGCCAATGGGCGCCCGTGCTGCAACACGCTTCATCCGCACGTGAACGGGCGGCCGCGCGCCTTCATGCGGCCGCCATTGCCCTGGCTCCCGGCCAGAACCGGACCGTGCTGATCAGAACAACGGGCGTGGCGCCCGCCCAATTGGCCCCCTACCTGTATTCCGACGCGAAATTCGACGACTATCTGGAACGCAGCGCGATCTGGGACGGCCTGCTTTTCGGCGGCCTGCTGGCTTTGGCCTGGAGCGCTTCGATGCTGGCCCTGTTCAGCCGCAGCAGAAGTTTTCTGCTGCTTGGGGCGCTCTCTTTCGCCACTTTGCTGATCGAAGCACAGCGGCGCGGCTACGTCCAGGCCTATTTCCCGGCCGATATGGGTGAATGGGCTTATCGAAGTCCTCTGATAGTGGGTCAGTTGATCATCCTGCTGTTCATCGTTTTCGTCCTGGAAATCGCGCGTGCCGAAAAGGTGGAGCTGCCCTTGCGCAGGCTACTGGTGGGCTGGGCCGCCTACTATGTCGGGATCATGGCGTTATCGGCCTTTGGAAACGTCTACCACGTGTACCGCATAACCGAGTACGGCCGGTCCTTCTTCAGCCTGACCTTGTTGTTCATCGCCATCCTGTTCGTCAAGCGCAACGCGCCCACCCGCAAACTCATGCTGGCCGTCGCCGCCTTTTCCCTGGCGCGCGCCGGTCTGCATGCGCTTGAGATCAACGGTGCGCTGCCCGAATACATATCCAGCCTGTCCATGGGCACGTTGCGAATGAACCCGGTCGTTGCACTGGCCGGTTTGTTTCTGAACCTGACCCTGCTCGCCGGCTGGGTGGCGCATGTAGGCATACAACGCAGAAAAGCACTGGAGGAAATTGCTCGGCTGCAGCGCGAAGAGAACGAACGCCTGACGCGGGAAGTGGACCGCCAGACGCGGGCGCTGAACCAGGCCCTGGAATATGCCGGTGAAAAGAACCGGCAGCAGACCCGCATCGTCAGCTACATAAGCCATGATCTGCGCGCCCCGCTGGCCACCATCGCGGGCTATACCAAGCTCGTCGAACAGACCTCGGACGCGCGGCAAAAAACACTGCTCGACGCCATCACGCGCAGCGTCGATTATCAAATGGCGTTGATCGACGACATTCTGGGATATGCCACCGCCGAACTGAAGCCCTTGTCCTTGAAGCCCCATCCCGTCGATCTGCCCGACTATCTCGATGAAGTCGTCCAGCACGCCGTGGCCCTCAGCCGCCAACAGCACAACCGCTTCATCGTCCATGCGCCCGACCCGATCCCGCGTACAGTTTGCATGGACGGCCGGCGACTGCGCCAGGTGCTGCTGAACCTGCTGTCAAACGCGGCAAAGTTCACACACGGGGGAGTCGTCCGTCTGGACTTGCGCGCCACGCGTGGCGACTCGACATGGAAGCTGCGCTTCACCGTCCGCGACTCGGGGGTCGGCATCGATGCGAGCGGACAAGAGCAGATATTCAAGGAGTTCCGTCAGCTCGATCCGAATTCCGCCGGCGCGGGCCTTGGGCTTTACATTGCGCAAAGCATAGTGCAGACAATGGGCGCCCAGTTGACGCTGGACAGCTCGACGGGCGACGGCTCGGCATTCAGCTTTGAAATCGAAGTGCAATCGATGAGCAAGGAAGTCGCGACCTGGGCCGCGCCCTCCCTTCTTCCGGCACAGGAGACCGCCCCCGAAGCGGCGGCGGCTTTCCAGACCGCTTCGTCCGTCACCGGCTCGGATCACCCCGCCCCGCTGCCGCCTCCGCACGTCCGCAGCGAGCTGGCCATCATGGCCAAGAACGGTCAACTGACCGACATCGAGGGCTGGCTGGGCGCCATGCTGTCCCACTACCCCGACTGCCGGGCCTATTTCCATACCGTTCAGGATGCCATCGGCCGCCTCGATCTCGATGCCGTCGAGCGCTTGGCGCTCGCCCACGCGGACGCGTCCAACGCCTGACTCCAGCGCTAGTCACCCAGCGTCGACCGCCTTGCCGGAGGCCGCGCGCACGCCCAAATGTCGCGATTTATAAGCCCCATAAAGAGCCGCCATTTACAAGAATATTTACACCAACCCCTTGTAAAGAAGCCTTACTTGGCGGCTAGGGTATATACCAATAAATATGTATTGACATAGAAATTGGCGATTTCTATCATTCATCAAACCGATCCAAAAGAGTTTGAGCGGGGAGATCGCGGTCACGTCGATCTGGCAGCAAACCCAAGAATCGGAATGCAACCCGCGCCGCAAACCGGAGCCGGAAGCTCGCTTTGGAAGTCCCGAACGTCTCAAGACACACAGGCCCATCGCATTCGGCCAGCCCATCGAGGAGGATGGAGCGGAGCCCCGAAGCGAAGGTCATCACAAAACTCAGCTCGCCTCATTAGGGAGTCAGCATGTCCAACTCAGTCGAATTGAACGCCGCCGCCAGCGCCCGGGCCGGCAGCGGCAAACACATCGCCATACTCATGCTCTGTATGGCCGTCATCGGAGAAATGTGCCTAGCCGCCGATTTCTACGGCTTCGCCGCGGTCCTGATGCTGGTGTCGAAAGACCTGGCCCTGACGGAAAGCCAGGCCGGCCTGGTACAGGGCGCCTTCGGCGTATCCTTTGCCCTGGGCATGCTCTACTGGGCGCCGCGCGGACGCAAGATGTCGTCCAAGCGCCTGTATCTCATCGGTCTCATCGGCAGCGGCGTGCTGATGCTGGTGCAGATGCATGCCCAATCCTTCGAACAGCTCGTCGTGCTCCGCCTCATCATCGGCTTCTTCGACTCGGCGGTCTGGGTCGGTTCGATGAAGATCGTGATGCAGTGGTTTCCACAGCGGCGCCAGGGCCTGGTCATGGGCATCATCCTGGGGGCCTATTCGCTGGCCATCACGCTGGACTTCGCTTTGGGCCTGCCCTACGCCATGGTGCATGGCTGGCGAGAGTTCTTCTTCGTCCTGGGCGTGCTGACCATTGGCGCCGGACTACTGGCGCAGTTCGTGCTGCGCCCCGGCCCCTATGTCGATCCGCACGACAACGCCCGGCACGACGTCAAGGTCTTCTCGGAAATATTCCGCTCGCGATGGGTGTGGGTGGGCCTGCTGGGCATCTTCGGCGCCCTGTTCTCGGTCGCCGCCAGCGCCACGTGGATGATCCCCAACTACATCCGCTCCCAAGGCATGGATCCCAGCCTGGCGCCCATGGTCGGCACGCTGATGGGTCTGTCGCAGGTGGCTTTCCTGCTGATCGGCGGCTATCTCAGCGACAAGCTGACCAATATCCGCATGCTGCTGGCCGGGGTCGCCATGACGCTCGTTGCCGCGCTGCTGTGCGTGGCCACCACGATCTGGCCGCTCTCGTTCACCATGCTCGTTGCAGTCGCGGCGCTGTGCGGCGTGGGCGTGTTCAGCGGCGGAGCCATCTTCAGCCTGGTGGGCGAAAAATACGGCACCAGCCTTGGCCCCTCGGCGGCCGGCTATGCCGAAATGGGCGGCGTGCTGGCCACCTTCGTGGCGCCCGCGCTGATGGGCGCACTGCTGACCATGACCCAGTCGTTCACCATTGCCTTCTGGTCCTTCGTGGTGGTGGAAGCCGCCGTACTGATCGCGCTGCTGGTCATGCTGCGCGGCACCGCCTCGGCGAAAGCCAACCCCTGACGCAAAGCCGGGCGGCCACGCCGCCCGGCCGTTCACCCTGGCCGGCCGCCCATCGGCGGCCGTCCTACCACGCTTCAACGCAGGAGACACGATATGTCCGGCACCTCCACGCTTAACGATCCGCGGCAAGCGGCCGCCAGCTACTTTCGCCCCCGCCGCCTTGGCCACGTCAATCTTTGGGTCGATGACCTGGATGCATCCGAAAGGTTCTATAACGAGGTATGCGGCCTGAACGTCGAGTTCACCGAACCCGACCTGATCGCAACCTTTCTGGGCACGGGCCACACGCCCCACGACCTGGGCATGATGCAGACCACCAAAGGCGTGGACCGCTATGGACGCAACGGCCTGCTGCAGCTTCCCGGCAGCATCGGCCTCGCCCCCGGCCTGAACCACCTGGCCTGGGAACTGGAGAACGAGGCCGACCTCGTCTCGGCCTGGAAGCGCATGCGCGATGACGGCGTGGACATGGACATGACGGTGGACCATCAAGTGGCGCACAGCGTCTACATTTTCGACCCGGACCACAACTACAACGAGTTCTATTGCGATACGGTCAAAGACTGGCGCAATGTGCTCAAGGGCGAAATGGAGCTGATCACCAGCCAATGGGACCCGGCCTCGGCCGAACCCTTCACCGAAGGCCGCTACGATACCGCTCCGACGCTGCGCTTCGTCGAATCGGCGCCCATCCATCCGTACCGCATCACCCATGCCGTGCTGCAGACGGCGCAGATGGACGCCATGGCCGACTTCTACACCCGCATCGGCGGCCTGCACGTCGTTCGCCAGGACGAGGACGTCGTCTATCTGCGCCCTTCTCTCGAGAACTACGAGCATGCACTGGTGCTGGTGCGGGGCGACGCCCCCGCCTACCATCATGCCTCGTTCGAGCTCAAGGACGAACAGGAGCTGCAGGCCGCCCTGAAGCGCCTGGAGGCGGCGGGGCGCAATGTCGTGGGAGAGACCGACCTGCCCTGGAAGCGCTCGTTCTTCATGAAGGACGTGGACGGCCTGCTCAGCGAATGGTATGTTCGACGCCCGGCGCCCGTCGATCTGTCCCTGCGCGGCGACACGCCGCTTGCCTGGGCCGTCTGAGCCGCGGCTTCTTTATTCGAGACAACACATAAGCAGATTAAAATGGCTAAAGCATTGACAGCAATCATCGCCGGCGGCGGCCTGGGCGGACTGGCCACGGCGGCCGCCCTGGCCCAGACGGGCTGGCGCGTCACGGTGTACGAGCGGCAGAACGAACTGCGCGCCAACGGTTCGGGCATCTACATCTGGGAAAACGGCCTCAGGGTGCTGGAGGCGCTGGGCGCCTACGAGGACGCGGTCCGCGACGCCTTCCGCGGCACGCATTTCGAGCAGCGCGACAACCACAACGCCATCATCGAGTCGGCCGCCATCCCGCCCGACCGACGTCTGATGACGACCTGGCGCAGCCAGCTTCTGGGCGCGCTGCGCGATGCCTGTCTGCGGGCCGGCGTCGAAATCGTCACCCGGGCCGAAGTGATCGGCGCGACGCCGCGCGGCGAACTGCGGTTTGCCAACGGCGAGACGCAACGCGCCGACCTGGCCGTGGGCGCCGACGGCATCTGGTCGAAAGTCCGCGAAACGCTGGGGCTCGAACTGCTGCACGAGCAGACCCTGGAGGGCGCCTTGCGCACCATGATACCGGCCGAGCCGGGCGATTTCGCGGCCGCGGACACCGGCAAGTACATCGAAAACTGGAACGGCACGCGCCGCCTGCTGATCACCCCGGTAACCCAGCAGCACACCTATCTTGCGCTGACCTGCCCCTCCACCGACACGACCGCCCGCAATACCAGGGTCGACACGTCGCTGTGGAAAGAGTCCTTCCCCGAATGGTCCCACCTCATCGACCGGATCGGCGACGAAGTGTCGTGGGGCGTATACAGCACCATCAAGTGCAAGGCCTGGTCGTCGGGGCGCAGCGTGATCCTGGGCGACGCCGCGCACGCACAGCCGCCCAACCTGGGCCAGGGCGGCGGCATGGCCATGCAGAACGGGCTGGCCCTGGCCACGGCGCTCAAGGACGTGTCGACGCCTCAAGAGATTCCCGATGCGCTCGAACAATGGGAGCAACGTGAACGCGACATCGTCGAGCACTGCCAGAAATGGTCTTGCCTGTACGGCGAAGTCACCTTTCTGCCCGACGAGGTCCGCACCACGGTGATACGCAACGCCATGGCCCACCCCTGGGTGGCCGGGCAGGTCTTCCGTGCGGCCAATCACCAGCCCACCGGCGCCGGCCAGTAGATATAATGCGGCATGCCGAACGATGAGCCCTCCATGCCGGAATCGTCCCGGGACACCAATGTTGCGTCCCAGATGGCGTCCATCATCTATCGCCTGGATCAGATCCTGCGCGATACGATATTGCGCAAACTGGATCTCACCTACATCCACTTTCGGGTGCTGCAGTATCTGTACGAGGAAGACGGCCGGCAGATCGGCGAGATCGCGGCCGCCATCGTGGTGCGCCAGCCCGTCCTCAGCCGCGTGATCGACCAGATGGAAGAGCGCGCCCTGGTACGCCGCAGCGCCGACCCCCAGGACAGCCGCCGCATGCGCGTCTACCTGACGGACCACGGCCGCAGCCGCTATCAAGAGGCCTGGCCGCCGGCGCACGAACTGCAGGAAACCGCGCTGAAGGGCTTCAAGGGGCGCGAGCGCGAGGCCCTGCGCCGGCTGCTCAAGAAAATGGCCGGCAACCTGTTCTAAATACGATGGATGCCGACGATCTGCAGCGGCTGGTCACTCGAAGCATGCCTTTTGGCAAATACCAGGGCAGGCTCATCGCGGACCTTCCCGGCTATTACCTGGCGTGGTTCGCCCGCAAGGGCTTTCCGCCCGGGGAGACAGGCCGCCTGCTGGCCCTGATGCACGAAGTGGACCATAACGGGTTGCGCCATCTTCTCGACCCGCTGCGTCAGCCGGCCAGTTGCCGCGACAAGCGATCCAATACCTCATAGCAAGGCAGCACGCCGGCTGCGCTGGCGTTGGGCTCGCGCCCCTCGCGTATGGCGGCGATGAACTCTCGGTCTTGCAGTTCTATGCCATTGATCGAAACGTCGACCTGGCTGACGTCGATTTTGTCGCCGGCGCCGGTGTACAGGTCGTCATACGAGGCGATATAGGTGGCCGTATCGCCGATGTAGCGAAAAGTGGTGCCTAAAGGGCCCTCGTTGTTGAAGCTGAGCGCAAGGGTGCATAAGGCGCCCGTACTGCTTTTCAGCTGTATCGACATGTCCATGGCAATGCCCAGTTCGGGATGCATGGGCCCTTGCACGGCATGGGCCTGCACGATCTCGCCGCCATCCTGGTACAGGAATAGATCGACCGTGTGCGCGGCGTGATGCCATAGCAGGTGATCGGTCCAGCTGCGCGGCTCGCCCAGGGCATTCAGATTGCTGCGCCGAAAAAAGAAAGTTTGGGCGACGAGATGCTGCAAGCGGAACCGGCCCGCGCCGATGCGTTGGCGCACGTATTGATGGCTGGGGTTGAAGCGGCGCGTATGGCCGCACATGGCGACCAGGCTTCGGCGCCCCGCCTCTTCGACCACTTCGCGAGCGTCATCCAGCCGGTCGGCCAGGGGAATTTCCACCTGGACATGCTTGCCCGCCTTCAGGCACGCTATCGCCTGACGTGCATGCATGGGCGTGGGCGTACACAGGATGACAGCGTCCACGCCGGGCAGCGCCAGCGCTTCGGACAAGTCTGCGGTGGCGTGGGGCGCACCGAAGCGGGCCGCCGCGCTGCGCGCCTTTTCTTGTTCGGGGCCCACCACCGACACCACCCTCGCCCCTTCGATATGCGCAAGGCCCTCGAGATGCTTGATGCCGAAGGCGCCGACTCCCGCCACAACGATATTGACGATACGAGTGCTCATGGAAACCCCTCCTTCCCTTTTAGCGTCAACAGGCCCTGTTCGCTTCATATGATAATCAAGACGGCAAAACGGGCCCGACGGGCCCGTTTGCACAAGGATGGAGGCGGCCGGCCGCCCCACCGGACCACTACTGCCCTTCGAGGAAGCTCTTGAGCTTGTCGGCCCGGCTCGGGTGGCGCAGCTTGCGCAAGGCCTTGGCCTCGATCTGGCGTATGCGCTCGCGCGTGACGTCGAACTGCTTGCCGACTTCTTCGAGCGTCTGGTCGGTGCTCATTTCGATGCCGAAACGCATGCGCAGCACCTTGGCTTCGCGCGGGGTAAGCGAATCGAGCACCTCTTTGACCACGTCGCGCATCGAGCCGTGCAAGGCCCATTCCGACGGCGACAGCGTACCGGTGTCCTCGATGAAGTCGCCCAGGTGGGAATCGTCGTCGTCGCCGATGGGCGTCTCCATGGAGATGGGCTCTTTGGCGATCTTGAGGATCTTGCGCACCTTGTCCTCGGGCATGTCCATCTTTTGCGCCAGCGTGGCCGGATCCGGCTCGGCGCCGGTTTCCTGCAGAATCTGGCGATTGATGCGGTTCATCTTGTTGATGGTTTCGATCATGTGCACCGGAATGCGGATGGTGCGCGCCTGGTCGGCGATCGAGCGCGTGATGGCCTGGCGGATCCACCAGGTGGCGTAGGTCGAGAACTTGTAGCCTCGACGGTACTCGAACTTGTCCACCGCCTTCATGAGGCCGATGTTGCCCTCTTGGATGAGATCGAGGAACTGCAGGCCGCGGTTGGTGTACTTCTTGGCGATGGAAATGACCAGGCGCAGGTTGGCCTCGGTCATTTCACGCTTGGCCTTGCGCGCCTTGGCTTCGCCCGTGGCCATGCGCTTGTTGACGTCCTTGAGGTCTTTGAGCGGCAGCACGACACTGGACTGCAGGTCGATGAGCTTTTGCTGCAGCTCTTGCACGGCCGGAACATGGCGCTCGAGCGTCTCGGAGTAAGGATGGCCGGCGGCGACTTCTTGAAGCACCCAGTCGAGATTGGTCTCGTTGCCGGGAAACACCTTGATGAAGTACGCGCGCGGCATGCCGGCGCGGTCGACGCAGATGTGCAGCACCTCGCGCTCGAGCTGGCGCACCTGGGCCACCTGGTCGCGCAGTGTGTCGGCCAGGCGCTCGACCATCTTGGCGGTAAAGCGGATGCCCATGAGCTCGTCGAGAATGGCCTGCTGCGCCTGCGTGTACTCGGGCGCATCGTAGCCCTTGGTCTCGAAAGCCTTGCGCATTTTCTCGAACCAATGCGAAACGCTCTCGAACTTCTTGAGCGACTTGGTGCGCAGGTATTCGAGCTGCTTGCTGCTCATGCCGCCCGCCGGGCCGTCCTCGTTCTCGTCGTTGTCGACCGAGACGCCGGCACCGGCGTATTCTTCGCCCTCTTCGTCGACCAGGCCGTCGACGACTTCGTCGATTTGAGCATGGCCGTCGCGCACCCGCTGCACGTGGGCGAGGATCTCGTTGACCGTGGTGGGGCACGCGGCGATCGCCATGACCATATGCTTGAGGCCGTCTTCGATGCGCTTGGCGATTTCGATCTCGCCTTCGCGGGTCAGCAGCTCGACCGTGCCCATTTCGCGCATGTACATGCGCACGGGATCGGTGGTGCGGCCGAAATCGGAGTCCACGGTGGTGAGGGCGGCCTCGGCTTCGTCCTCGACGTCGTCGTCGTTGGACGCGACCGGCGCATTGTCGTTCAAGAGCAGCGATTCGGCATCGGGCGCCTGGTCGTAGACCGAGATGCCCATGTCGCTGAACGTGCTGATGATGCCGTCGATGGCTTCGGCGTCGACCAGATCGTCGGGAAGATGGTCGTTGATCTCGCCATAGGTGAGGTAGCCGCGCTCTTTGCCCAGCTTGATCAGCACCTTCAGGCGATTGCGGCGCGCCTCCTGTTCTTCGGGCGTCATCTGGCCGCGGGCGGGCGTGTCCTTGTCACCCTTGCCGCGCTTGCCGCCGCGCTTGGGCATGGGTTTGAAATCGGGGATGACCTCGGCTTCGACATCGACATCGTCGTCGGTGAAGTTGGCCGCGTCGTTGTTGGCCGACTTGGCCGGACGGCCGGGACGGCGGCCCGTGGAAGCCGGACGGCCGGGCTTGGCCGCTTTCTTGGCTTCAGCGCCCTCGGTCGTTTTCTTGGCAGCCGCCTTCTTGACGGCCGCCTTCTTGACTGCAGCCTTTTTGGCGGGTGCCTTCTTGGCTGCCACCTTGGCATCCGCGCCCGCCTCGGCCGCAACCTTTACAGTGGTCTTGGCGGCGCTTTTTGTCGCAGCGGCCGATTGGGCTTTTTTTGCAGCTTCTTGCTCAGCTGTCAACGGGGTCTTACCAGTGGCTTGGGTCATAGTCGCTTCCGTAAGTGCAATTCGTGCGCGACAGGCTTCGCGCCGGCATTGCATGGCAAAACTACTCTCGCAAAGAATCGGGCCCGCGCGCGAAAAGCCGATTTCTTGCCCGGTGCCCCAATCCATGTATATCCTTGTCTTTTCTATGCAAGGCCAAAATGGGCAGCCGGCGTAAAACCGCTACTTTTGTGCTAGTGGTGCCGATGTCGATGCGAAACTCTTTATTTTACAACAGTCAGCGCGCCGCGGCACTATTCAAAAGGGCCAGCCGCCGCGTCAATTCCTGGTAGCGCCGGCGCGACGCTTCGTCTCTGAGGCCGCCGGCGATCAATTCGGACTGCTCCGCCTTGATGGCGTCCAGTTCGATACGATGCATAGCATCGTTCCATTCGGCCCAGGGGTCAGGCAGGTCGTCCTGCTCCAGCAGCTCTGTACTTAGACTGTTGAGGACCTGGGTCAGTTCCTGGGCGGGGTCGGCCGCCTGCAGCAATGCCCCCACATGGCGGGCTCCGCTGGTATGCGCCAGCGCAATCAGGTCTCTTACAAGTACCAGATGGGGGCCCTGCTCGAGGATTTCAAGCTGCTGGTCGCCCAGCCGGTCCACCAGTTCCGTATGAGCCAGCAGCAGCCGCAGCAGGCGCTTGGCCATGGGCGTGACCGCGCGCGAGCGCTGTTGCGGCCGCTTGCCCGCGCGAGGCGGCTCGCCGGGCGTGTCTTCCCAGGGCTCGACCGGCACGAAACCCTCGGAAGGGATGTCCATGAAGCCGGGCGGCTCGGCGTGCGCCGGCTCGCCGTGGCGGGGATCATGCGCCGCGGGCAGCGGGGCCTCGGGCGCGGCCTCGAGCATACCGGCCAGTTCTTCCGGGGTAAGCCTGACGAGGCGGGCGAATTCCCGCTCGATCTGCATGCGCAACGTACCCGGCGGCATCAGCGCCAGCAAGGGTTTGGCTTCGTGCACGCAGGCCGCCCGCCCCTCGGCCTCGTCCATCGCATGGTGGGAGGCCAGTTCGTCGAGCATGAAGCGCGACAAGGGGTCCGCTTCGGCCAGCGAGGCGCGAAATGCCTCGGCGCCGTATTCACGGACGTAAGAGTCGGGATCGTGCTCTTGGGGCAGGAAAAGAAAGCGTATCGAGGCGTCGTCGCGCAGCAGCGGCAGGCACACCTGCAACGCCCGCCAGGCGGCTCGCCGGCCCGCCTTGTCGCCATCGAAACTGAAAACCACCTTATTGCTCAGGCGCAGGAGCTTCTGCACGTGCTCGGGGGTGGTGGAGGTGCCCAGCGTGGCCACGGCGTTCTCGATGCCCTGCTGGGCCAGACCGACCACGTCCATATAGCCTTCGACCACCAGCACGCACGCCTCGGTGCGTACGGCCGCTCGGGCCTCCCACAGCCCGTACAGTTCGCGGCCCTTGGAAAACACCGCGGTCTCGGGCGAGTTCAGGTACTTGGGCTCGCCCTTGGCGATCAGGCGGCCGCCGAAGCCGATGATGTTTCCGCGCGTGTTGCGGATCGGGAACATGATGCGTTCGCGGAAACGATCGTAGCGGCGGCCGTCCTCGGACTCGATGACGAGGCCGGACTCCACCAGCAGCGGGTCTTCGTAATGAGGGAAGATCGACGCCAGACCGCGCCGGTCGGAGCCCGTCCAGCCCAAGCCGAAGCGTGCCGCGATCGATCCGCTCAGGCCCCGCTGCTTGAGGTAGGAGATGGCGGCCGGAGAGGCCTTGAGGCCGGCCTGGTAATGCGCATGCGCCGCATCGAGAATCTGCTGGTGCCGCGAGACCTCTTCCTTGCGGCGCTGCGAGGCGGCGCGCTGGGCGGGGCTGCGGCTTTCTTCGGGCACCGCCATGCCGACGGACGCGGCCAGGCTGCGCACCGCCTCGGGGAAGCTGGCCCCGGTGTGCTCCATCAGAAACGAAATGGCGCTGCCATGCGCTCCGCAGCCGAAGCAGTGGTAAAACTGCTTGGTGGGACTGACAGTGAAGGAGGGACTTTTTTCGTTATGAAACGGACACAGGCCAAGCAAGTTGGCCCCGCCCTTGCGCAACTGCACATATCGCCCGACGACGTCGACTACATCTACCCGGGCAAGAAGCTCTTGGACAAAAGAGTCTGGTATCAATAGAGGCGCGGGGGCAATTGTTGGCTGCGGATGCGCTTGTAGTGACGCTTGACCGCGGCGGCATGCTTGCGCTTGCGCTCGGCGGTGGGCTTTTCGTAGAACTCGCGCGAACGCAGTTCGGTCAAAAGGCCGATTTTTTCAATGGTGCGCTTAAAACGGCGCAAAGCAGCTTCAAAAGGCTCGTTTTCTTTAAGACGAACGGTAGGCATGTACGGGTAAGCCTCGCAAAAAGGTATGCAAAATTTCGTAAAGCATTAGATTCTACCACGAAACCCGAAATTTCACGAACTATTCGCCGTTGCGCTTGCCCTTGCGCATCCAGGCCTCGAGCTGGTGAGGCCGCAAGCTGTCGTAGTCTTCGAAGGGCTGGTGGATCCAGGGATTGGTGGGCAGCTTCTCGACATGGTAGTCGGGCGTGGCGTGGGAATGGCCTTTCCACCAGAGCACCGCGCTTTTCATCTCGGTGATGTCCGGGAACTGGTTGCGCAGATGCTCGCCCACCCGGTTGAAGGTCATGCCCGTATCGACCATGTCGTCCACCAGCAACACCCGGCCGTCCAGCGTGCCGCGGGTGATGGTGATGAACTGGGCGATGTCGAGCGTGCCCTGCTGTGTGCCGGCGGCTTCGCGATAGCTGCTGGTGGCAAGAATGCCCAGCGGCACGTCGTAGATGCGGGAAAGCACGTCTCCGACGCGTACGCCGCCGCGCGCCAGGCAGATGATCTTGTCGAACTTCCAGCCTGAATCATGGATGATCAGCGCAAGACGTTCGATCAGCGCATGGTATTGGTCCCAAGTGATCCAAAGATCACGGTCCGTGCTGGGCGGCAGGCTCATGGTGTTCTCCCTTTTTACTCGAAGCAAGGTGCGTCATCATACCCCCGTCGGGCTCAGTTTATAAAGGGATGGCGCAGCACGATGGTTTCGAGGCGGTCGGGGCCGGTGGACACCATGTCGATGGGCACATCGCAGACCTCGGCGATACGCTGCAGGTAGCGGCGCGCATTGGCGGGCAAGGCGTCGTATTCGGTGATGCCGATGGTCGACTCTTGCCAGCCGGGCATTTCTTCGAGCACGGGCTCGGCTTGGGCCGTGGCGTGCGCGCCATAAGGCAGCACGTCGAGGAACTCGCCTTTGTAGCGATAGCCCACCCCGATCTTGATCGTCTCGACGCCGTCGAGCACGTCGAGCTTGGTGACGCACAGGCCCGAGATGCCGTTGATCATGACGGCCCGCTTCATGGCGGCGCCGTCGAACCAGCCGCAGCGGCGCGGACGGCCCGTGACCGAGCCGAATTCCTTGCCCACGGTGGCCAGACGCACCCCGGTATCGTCCAGGAGTTCGGTGGGGAAAGGCCCGGAACCGACCCGGGTGGTGTAGGCCTTGGCGATGCCCAGCACGTAGTTCAGGCTTTGCGGACCGACGCCGGCGCCCGCCGCCGCTGCGCCGGCGACGCAGTTGCTGCTGGTGACGAACGGATAGGTGCCGTGATCGATGTCGAGCAAAGAGCCTTGCGCGCCCTCGAACAGAAGATTATGGCCGGCCTTCTGGGCCAGATGCAGGTTGTTGGACACATCGGCCACCATGGGCTCGATCTGGCCGGCCAGTTCCATGGCCTGGTCGAGCACTTGGCCGGCCGACACGGCCTGGGCGCCCAGGTACTGGGTAAGCACGAAATTGTGATAATCGAGCGCTTCGTTGAGCTTCTCTTCGAAAATGGCCGGATCGTACAGGTCTTGCACACGCAGCGCGCGCCGTGCCACTTTATCTTCGTAGGCGGGGCCGATGCCCCGGCCGGTGGTGCCGATCTTGCCCTCGCCCTTGCGCAGCTCGCGGGCCTGATCCAGGGCCACGTGGTAAGGAAGGATCAAGGGGCAGGCGGGCGATATCTGCAGGCGCGAACGCACGTCCAGGCCGGCCTGCTCGAGCTCGCCGATTTCCTTGAGCAGGGCGTCGGGCGCCAGCACCACGCCGTTGCCGATGTAGCAGGTAAGACCGGGGTGCATGATGCCCGAGGGGATGAGGCGCAGAATGGTTTTCTGGCCGTTGATCCACAAGGTATGGCCCGCGTTGTGACCCCCTTGGAAACGCACCACGCCCTGGGCCGATTCGGCCAGCCAGTCGACGATCTTGCCCTTGCCTTCGTCACCCCATTGGGTGCCTATCACCACGATGTTCTTGCTCATAACGTATCAAAGAGTCCGGCCCCCCGGGGGCCCGAAAAAGGAGTTGAGCCACGGGCCGCCATGCGGCCGCGCGACGAAAAAAAGTTAGTTTATCGCCCTAACCCGCCATGCTCCATCGACGAAAACCAGTTCGCGATCCACGGTGAACTCGTCCAGGTCGTGGGTTTCGCCCGGCAGCGACTGCACCACGATCTCGCCCGAACCACGCAGGCCGCGCAGAGCCTCCATAAGGGCCGGATCGGTGCCCCACGGAGCCCGGATGGCCTTGGTCAGCTTGGCGGGCGGCAAGCCCGACGACAGCTTGCGTAAATCCATGCTGAACCCGGTGGCGGGACGCTCGCGCCCGAACACCCTGCCGATGCCGTCGTACCGCCCGCCCTTGACCAGCGCATCGTGCCAGCCCTGGGCATAGATGGAGAACATGACGCCCGAGTGATAGCCATAGCCGCTGCCCGCATCGGCCAGGTCGATGCTGAACTCGTACTCGGGCATGGCCTGGACCAGGGCCTGCAGGTCGGTCATGGCCTGCTGAATGCGCGGCAGCGCCGGCAGCGCCTTGGGCGCCTCGGCCAGGACCTCGACGCCGCCGTACAGCGACGGCAGGACGGTAAGGGCCTGGAGCGTTTCAGGCCGCAGCTCGGGCAGGCGCTGGCCCAGGTTTCGAATGCCCGGCACGTCTTTGGTGCTGAGCAGTTCGATGACTTCGTCCGCCACCTCGGTCAATGCGAGATCGGAATCGATGATGGCGCGTACGACGCCCAGATGATTGAGGTCGAGCCGGGCGCCCGCGACGCCGGCGCGCTGCACGCTTTCGAGGGCAAGCTGGATGATCTCGATGTCGGCCTCGACGCCGGCATGGCCGAAGAGCTCGGCTCCGACCTGGAGCAGTTCGCGGTCGGACAACAGCCCGGCAGGACGCGCATGCAGAACCGACCCGCAATAGCACAAGCGCGTCACCCCCTCCCGGTTGAGCAGGTGGGCGTCGATGCGGGCGATCTGCGGAGTGGTGTCGGCGCGCAGGCCCAGCGTGCGGCCGGACAATTGATCCACGAGCTTGCAGGTGCGCAAGGCCAGGTCGCTGCCCTTGTCGGACAGCAGCGAATCCAGATATTCGACCAGCGGCGGCGCGACGAGCTCGAATCCATAGGCACGGTACAGGTCCAAAAGCTCTCGGCGCAGTTCTTCGATGCGGCGCGCTTCGGCCGGTAGAACATCGGCCAGGCTTTCGGGCAACAACCAGGTGGACATCATGCGTTTCCGTTCAATACCAGGAAAAGGTCGTACACAAACAAAAAGCGACTTGGGGCGTAAGCCCGCCAAGTCGCTTGCGGAAGGTATTTCAACTTACGGCGTATTGTACCGTGTTGTGGCGCCATTCCCAAATACGGCCGGGAACGGCGCCGGCGCCGCCTAGGGCCGGGCGGGCGCCGTTCCCTGCCCGTTGTCCCAGAAGCGGAAGAACTCCGAATCGGGGCTGATCACGAGCAGGTCGTCCTTACTGGAGAAAGACGAGCGGTAAGCCTCGAGGCTCTTGTAGAAACTGTAGAACTCGGGGTTCTTGCTGTAGGCCTGGGCAAAGATGGAAGCGGCCTCGGCATCGCCCGTGCCCCGGATCTTCTCGGCTTCGGCGTATGCGGTGGCGAGCAGCTCTTCGCGCTGGCGGTCGGCCTGGGCGCGGATGCGTTCGCTATCGGCTGCGCCGGTGGCGCGCAGGCGGTTGGCTTCTTCTTTGCGCTCGGCCTCCATGCGCCGGTAGACGGATTCGGAAATCTCGGGCGCGAAATCGATGCGGCGCAGGCGCACATCGACCACCTCGACCCCCAGCGGGCGGGCCCGGTTGTCGACCGTGGAAAGCATTTCTTTCATGATGTCGCCGCGCTGGCTGGAGACGACCTCTTTCACGGTGCGCACGTTGACCGAGGCGTTGAGCGCGTCGCGGATCTGGGCGCTGAGACGCTCTTCGGCGGCACGCGTGTTGGCGCCGAAGGTCACGTAGAACTGGCGGGGGTCGATAATGCGCCACTTCACGAAGGAGTCGATCAGCAGGTTCTTTTTCTCGGCCGTCTGGATACGCTCGGGATCTTTGGTTTCAATGGTCTGCAGCCGCCTGTCGAGCAGCACGACGTTCTGGAACGGCGGCGGCAGCTTGAAGTACAGGCCCGGCTCGGTGATGGTTTCGCGCACCTCGCCCAGGGCGAATACAAGAGCCGAATCGCGCTCGCGCACGACGAAGACGCAGGACGATAAAACGGCCAGAATAATGACGAGGCCGATCAAATAGGGAAAGAAACGTTGCATGAGGGCCCCCGATTAGCGCGAATAAGGATTGGCGAGCGCGCCCGCGGCGCCGTTGCCATACGGAGTGCCTCGCGGCGACGAGGGGGTCGAGCCGCCCTGCGATGCCGCCCCGCCCGCGGCGGCCGCCGCGGCCGAACCGGCGGAATTCGAACCGGACTCTGGGGCGGGCTTGCGCGCCGCCTGGCCGGCGATCTTGTCCAGCGGCAGATACAGCATATTGTTGCTGCCGCCGGCGTCGACGACGATCTTGGCCGTATTTTCAAGAATGTCCTGCATGGTGGTGAGATACATGCGTTCGCGCGTGACGTCCGGCGCCTTGGCGTACTCGCCTTCGACACTGGCGAAACGCGCCGTATCGCCCTGGGCGTCGCCGATGACGCGGGCGCGGTAGCCTTCGGCCTGCTGCACCATGCGCGCCACCTGGCCCTGGGCCTCGGGCAGCACCTGGCTCGCATAGGCGTTGCCTTCGTTGATGAGGCGTTCGCGGTCCTGGCCGGCCTTGACGGCATCGTCGAACGCCGCCTGCACCTGCTCGGGCGGCTGCACGTTCTGGATGGCCACGGTGCTGACCTGGATGCCGGTCTGGTAGCGATCGAGGATGTCCTGCGCAAAGCGCTGCACCCGCGTGGCGATTTCGGTACGGCCCGAATACAGGACGGAGTCCATGGGCTGCTGGCCGACCACCTCGCGCATGGCCGTCTCGACCGCCTGGCGCACCGACTCGTCGGGCTGGCTGGTCTTGAAGAGATAGTCGGGCGCGCCTTCGGGGTTGAGCCTATATTGGACGACGAACTGCACGTCGACGATGTTTTCGTCGGTGGTCAGCATCAGCGATTCGGACAGCACCTTGTTGCGCGCGTTGCCCCGGAAGCCCACTTCGAAGGTACGCAGCTGGGCGATGTTGACGGTCTGGGAGTCTTCGATGGGATAAGGCAGGCGCCACTGCAGGCCCGGCGTCAGCGTCTTGGTATAGGCGCCGAAGCGCGTCACCACCGCCACCTGTCCCTCCTGGACGATGGTGAAGCCGCTGGCCAGCCACAGCGCGACGATGATGATGAAGATGACGGCGATGGTCTTGGGCGACCCCTTGGGCAGCGAGGCGCCGGGACCGGCCCCCCCGCCATTGCCGCTGCCGCCGCGGCGGGGCTTGCGGCCGAACAGCGCGCCCAGCCGGTTGTTGAAATCGCGCCAGACTTCGTCGAGATCTGGAGGGCCGCCGCCCTGGTTGGGCCGGCGAGGCGGTTCGGAGTCGTTGCTGTTGTTGCCGCCACGCCCCCAACCCGGGTCATTCAGGTTGAAAATTTTCGATATTGAACGCATTGTGTCTCGTAGTCTGACCTGCCTCGACAATTGCCCCACGCAAACCGTCCAAGCCGGCACGCCTCAGGGCGCTTACAAATACTCGCGCAATGGTACCATGTTCGTCGCGCTCGACCCGGGGCACATAGCCTGCCTCGTCTATTTTGTTATAGACCAGAATGGTGGGAATCGCGCCCGCGCCGATGTCCTCGAGCACCTTGCGCACCTCGGCGATCTGCTCTTCGCGCTGGTGGCTGGACGCATCGACCACATGCAGCAGCAGATCGGCATGTACGGTCTCTTCGAGCGTGGCCCTGAAGGCCGCGATCAGCGTCGGGGGCAGGTCGCGTATGAAGCCTACCGTGTCGGACAGCACCACCTGGCCGGTTCCCTCTATCCAGAGCTTGCGCGTGGTGGTGTCCAACGTGGCGAACAGCTGGTCGGCGGCGTAGGCATCGGCGCGGGTCAGCGCGTTGAACAGTGTCGACTTGCCGGCGTTGGTATAACCCACCAGGGACACCGACAGGGTATTGCCCCGGGCGCGCGCACGCCTTTGAGTGGCCCGCTGGCGCTGGGCCCTGTCCAGCCGTTCTCTGAGCAGCCTTACCTTGGCGCCGATCATGCGCCGGTCCATTTCAAGCTGCGATTCACCCGGGCCCCGCATGCCTATGCCGCCCCGCTGCCGCTCCAGGTGGGTCCACAAGCGCGTGAGCCGGGTCGACAGATGCTGCAACTGGGCCAGCTCGACCTGCAGCTTGCCTTCGTGGCTTTTGGCGCGCAGGGCGAAAATGTCGAGGATGAGCGCGACGCGGTCGACCACCCGCAGGTTCAACGCCCTTTCGAGGTTGCGCTGCTGGGCCGGACTCAAAGCCTGGTCGAACAGAATGATCTCGGCCTCGCCGTGCTCGGCCATCAGCTGGGCCTCTTCGAGCTTGCCCTTGCCGATGAAATGCGCGGCGTCCGGCCGCGCCCGGCGGGCGACCACGGTTCCGACGATCTCTGCGCCCGCCCCCTCGGCCAGCATGACGAATTCATCGGCATGCGCCTGGTAATCCGGACTGCCCAGATCGACGCTGACTATCAATGCCCTCATTGGCGTCCTATAAACGAAATACCCGCCGGCGCGCTGCACTCGGCGGGTTTTTCATGCTGACTGAAGCCAAGCGGACTACGCTGCAGATTGATCATCCACCTGGAACGCAACCGGACGGGCCGGTACGACGGTGGAGATGGCGTGCTTGTAGACCATTTGCGTGACTGTGTTGCGCAGTAGAACGACGTACTGATCGAACGATTCGACCTGACCCTGCAGTTTGATTCCGTTGACGAGGTAGATGGAAACGGGCACGTGATCCTTACGTAAAGCGTTCAGAAATGGATCTTGTAGTGTTTGCCCTTTATTGCTCATTGGCTTAGCTCCAATTGTGTTGTTATATGAGATGACGCTCAAAGAGATACTTTACAGGGTTTTCCCGCAATGCGCCACGACAGACTATTGACTTAGTGTATATTTTTGCGCGACTTTTTTACTGCGCTTTTCCCAATATTTCGGCCAGCGCTTTGCACAGGCGCTCGCACTCGGCATCCGTGCCTATGGTGATGCGCAAATATTGGTCGATGCGCGGCAGGGCAAAATGGCGCACCAGAATGCGGCGCTCGCGCAATGCCGCCGCCAGCTTGACGGCATCGCTCGAGCGGTGGCGCGCAAAAACGAAGTTGGTCATGCTGGGCAGTACGTCGAATCCCATCTGCGCCAGATCGACCGCCAGTTGGTCGCGCGATCGCATGATGGCTTGCCGCGTCTTCTCGAAATAGGCTTCGTCGCGCAAGGCGGCCAGCGCGCCGGCTTGAGCCAGCATATCGAGCGGGTAAGAATTGAAGCTGTCCTTCACCCGGCGCAGGCCTTCGATCAGGCCGGCCGAACCCATGGCATAGCCCACCCGCAGCCCCGCCAGCGAGCGCGACTTGGAAAGGGTGTGAACCACCAGCAGGTTGTCGAGTTCGGCCACCAGCGCCACCGCCGACTCCGCGCCGAAATCGACGTAGGCCTCGTCCACCACCACGGCGGTGTCGGGATTGGCGCGGGCAATGCGGGCAATGGCATCCAGCCCCAGCGCCATGCCGGTCGGCGCGTTGGGGTTGGCGAAAATGATGCCCGCGGCCCGCTGCGCCCGCTCGCCGATGTAGTCCTGGGGATCGAGTGCGAAATCGTCGCTCAGCGCCACGGTTTCACAGGGAATGCCGTACAGGCGGCAGTAGGTCGGATAGAAGCTGTAGGTGATGTCCGGCATCAACAGCGGCCTTTCCGCCCGCATGAACAACCCATGGAATGCATGAGCCAGCACTTCGTCCGAGCCGTTGCCCACGAAGACCTGTTCGGCAGCCAGCCCATGGCGCGCGGCGATCGCCTCGCGCAAAGCCCTCGACTCGGGGTCGGGATACAGACGCAGGCGGGAGTCGGCGGCCTCTTTGATGGCCTTCAGGGCCAGGGGCGACGGCCCGTAGGGGTTCTCGTTGGTGTTGAGCTTGAGCAGGTCGGCGACCTTGGGCTGCTCGCCCGGGGTGTAGGGAACCAGACCGGCGACGTGGTCGCTCCAGAAACGGCTCACTTGGACTCCTGTATGTAAGGATTCTGGGATGACTTGAACTCTATGCGCAGGGGGGTGCCGTCCAGATTGAACGCCGTGCGGAAGCGCGTTTCGAGGTAGCGGCGATAGGAGTCGGGCACGGCATCGAGCGCGTTGCCGTGCACGATGATGCGCGGGGGGTTCTGCCCTCCCTGGTGAGCATAACGCATCTTGGGCCGGAAAATGCCCTTGCGCGGCGGCGGCTGCTGTTCGACGGCGGCAATCAGCTCGCGCGTCAGGCGGGGCGTGGAAAGCTTGGCGAAGGCCGCCGCATGCGCCGCATTGACCGAGCGCAGCAGCGCGTTCACGCCCTGCCCCTTCAGGGCCGAAACCGTATGCATCTTGGCGAAGGACAGAAAGCGCAGCTTGCGGTCGAATTCGCGCCGGATGCGATCGCGCTGTTCGTCGTCCAGCCCGTCCCATTTGTTGATGGCGACGACCAGCGCGCGTCCGGTCTCGACGATGAATCCGGCGATGTGCGCATCCTGGTCGGAGATTTCGGCGCTGGCATCCAGCATCAGCACCACGACGTTGCTGGCCTCGATGGCCTGCAGCGTCTTGATGACGGAAAACTTTTCGATGGCCTCGAACACCTTGCCCCGCTTGCGCAGGCCGGCGGTGTCGATCAGCGTGTACGACTTGTTGCCGCGCTTGAACTCGATCTCGATCGCGTCGCGGGTGGTGCCGGGCATGTCGAAGGCAATGACCCGCTCTTCGCCCAGCAGCGTATTGATGAGCGTCGATTTGCCCACATTGGGGCGTCCGACGATGGCCAGCTTGATGCGGTGATCGACGGGGTCGCCGATCGAGTCGCCCTCATTCTGCGCAGCAGCGTCCTCGTGCGGCGCCGTATCGTCGTCGGCGCCTTCATGGGCGGCATGGGCATCGGCATCCGCGTCGATGGACGATGCAGGCGTGCTTGCCGCGTCTTCCGCCTCGTCCAGATGCGACAGCGCCCTGTCCAGCAGGTCGGCCACCCCATCGCCATGCGAGGCGGAAATGGGCCAGGGCTCGCCCAGGCCCAGCTCGTGGAACTCGGCGACCGCGCCGCCATGGCGCATGCCTTCGGCCTTGTTGACGGCCAGCACTACTTTCTGGCCCGAACGGCGCAACAGGCGCGCAATCTCGTGGTCGTGGGCGTTGACGCCCGCCCTGGCATCCACCAGGAAGATCACCACGTCGGCTTCGGCGATGGCCTGCTGCGTCTGGCGCGCCATTTCGCGCAAAATGCCGTCCTTGGCCACGGGTTCGAACCCGCCGGTGTCCACCACCAGAAAGGGCCGGTCGCCCATGCGGCCTTCGCCGTAGTGGCGGTCGCGGGTCAGGCCCGAAAAATCGGCCACCAGCGCCGCCCTGGAACGTGTCAGGCGGTTGAACAAGGTGGACTTGCCGACGTTGGCCCGCCCCACCAGGGCGACGACCGGCTTGAACAAAGTGTTTTTCAATTGATGCCAACCAGAACCAGATTGCCGTTGCCCGTCTGCACGAGCACGCCGCGATCGCTGCCCACCAAGGGGGACACCACGGCGCCGCCGCCAACCTGCACTCTTCCGAGCAGGCTGCCGTCGCTGCGCGACAGGAAGTGCACATAGCCCTCGTAGTCGCCCACGGCAAGCGCCTGCGGCACCACGGCCGGACCCGACAGGCGGCGGTTGCGCAGGCCTTCCTGCTTCCAGGCTTCCTGCCCGTTGGCCAGGCTGTAGGCGAACACGACGTCGCGCTGATTGACGGCGTAGGCCTGATGCGGATCGGTGGTCATGCCGGTCGTGCTGGAGAAGGGTTGTTCCCAGACCGGGCGCCCGCCCTGCGTGATGTCGAAGCAGACGATATGGCCTTGATACGCCACGCCGCACAGCAAAGGACCCTGCACCTGCGGCGCGCCCACGATGTCGCTGATGCGCTCCAGGTCGGTGGCGCCGCGCGATACCGTGACCGTGCCCTCCCACTGCACCGCCCCGCTGGCGGCGTCGATGGCGATGAGCCGGCCGTTGGGCAGGCCCGAGATCAGCATGTCCTCCATGATGAGCATCTGCATATTGGTCTTGAGCGCCAGCGCGGGGCCCGGGCGCTGCACATTCCACAGCGTTTCGCCGGTTTCCGCGTCGAAGGCCTGGATGCGGTAGTCGCTGCTGCGCACGGCGACGATGCCCGCTCCCACCGCGGGCGGAATGTCGACCTGGCTCGAGGCGCGCACCTGCCATTTTTCGCGGCCCTGCTCGTCGAACGCTATGACGCTGCCGTCACGGGCGGCGACGGCGGTGATGTTGCCGTCGGAACCGACGCCCGCCGACAGCGCTTTGCCGGCGTCGCCTCGCCACTGGACCGCCCCGGTGCCCAGGGCCACCTTGACGACGGAACCGTTCGGCGCGGCCGCGTAGACGGAATCGCCCACGACCTGCGGCATGAAGCCGGCGCCGCCGTCGCGCCCGATGGAGACGTTCCAGGCGATATTGGCCGATACGCCGGCCGGATACTCGGTGAGGGGCACGGGCTCGTAGCGCGGATTGCTCGCCGAAAACATCGAGCAGCCCGCCAGGACGGAGGCGCCCAGCGCTAGAGCGGTTGCGGCCAGAATACGACGGATGGGGGTTGATTTCATGGCTTAGGCTCCACCGTTTGCATCGATTTTGAGTTGAATGACCTGCACCAGCGGATCGTCGCCAAGTTGGGCGATGGCGGTCTGCCAGGCCTCGATCGCTTCGTCCTTCTTGCCCTGGGCCACCAGGATGTCGCCCCGGCGGTCGGCGTAAAGCCCTTCGAAGGCGGGCGCGGCCGGTTCGAGGCGGGCCAGCGCTTCGTCGTATTGCTTCTGTTCGAGCAGGATGCCCGCAAGGCGCAATCGGGCCAGGGGCGCCAGCGCCGGATCGCCGCTCTTCGAGATGAGCCATTCGAGCTGTTCGCGCGCGCCATCGAGATCGCCCTGCGTCTTGAGAGCGGCCGCCGCAATAAGAATGCCCCGCGAGGTATAGCCTGAATCGGGAAAGTCCTTGCGCAGGGTGGCGCTGGCCGCCTTGATGCGCGGCGTGGAATCTTCGGTCTGCTGCATGGCGGCGTTCTCGAGCGCCTCGAAATAGCCCATGGCCTGCGAGGCCTGATGGCCCTGGTACCACTGCCAGGCCCGCCAGCCGGCGAAGATCAGCACCGCACCGATCACCACCACGGCGATCAAGGTGCCGTAGCGGTCCCACCATGCCCGCAACGCGTCGAGTTTCTCCTGTTCTTCTAAATCGTATGCCATGCCTTAGACCTTTTGTTTCAATTCTTCGACTAGACTATCCATGGGGATGGTCTGCTGCTGAGCTTGGACGTCGTCCGTCCGGCGCAGCCACTTGATGCTGGCTTGCCGGTTGCGCAGTTCGTCTTCTCCGAGGATGACGGCCACCTGCGCCCCGCTTGCGTCGGCGCGCCTGAATTGCGACTTGAAGCTCGCTGAACCGGGATGAACGATAACCTTAAAACCGCCATCGCGCAGCTTTTCGGCCAGGACGGCCGCCGCGCGCTGGGCGTCGTCCGACTGGTGCACCAGGTATATCTGGCATTCGGCCGCGGCCTGGAATGCGCCGGACTGCTCGCACAGGTCGAGCAGCCGCTCCATGCCTATGGCAAAGCCCACCGCGGGAGCCGGCTTGCCGCCCAGCAATTCGATCAGCCCGTCGTAGCGCCCGCCGCCGCATACCGTGCCCTGAGCGCCGAGCCGGTCGGTGACCCATTCGAAGACCGTCGAGTTGTAGTAGTCCAGCCCTCGTACCAGGCGCGGATTGAGGCTGTAGCCGATGCCCGCATCGTCCAGTCGCTTGCATACGCCGTCGAAATGGGCCCGCGAAGCCTCGCCCAGAAAATCGAACAGGCGCGGCGCGCTGTTGGCCATCTCTTGCATGGCCGGATTCTTGGTGTCCAGCACCCTGAGGGGATTGGTGTGCATGCGCCGGCGCGCTTCTTCGTCGAGGACGTCGATATGCTGCTCGAGATGGCGCACCAAGGCCTCGCGGTGCGCCCTGCGCTCGTCCGCCTGGCCCAGCGAGTTGAGCTCGAGGCGGATGTCGGCCAGGCCCAGCGTCTTCCAGAGCCGGGCCAGCATGATGATCATTTCGGCATCGATGTCGGGGCCGGCCATGCCCAGCGCTTCGACGTCGATCTGGTGAAACTGCCTGTAGCGGCCGCGCTGGGGCTTTTCATGGCGAAAGACCGGACCCAGCGCATACACGCGCTGCGGCCGCTCGTAGAGCAGATTGTGCTCTATGGTCGCGCGCACGATGCCGGCGGTGAACTCGGGACGCATGGTCAGTTGCTCGCCGTTGAGCGCGTCGGTGAACGAATACATTTCTTTTTCGACGATGTCCGTCACCTCGCCGATGCCGCGCGTAAAGAGCCGGGTCTGCTCGAGCACGGGCGTGCGCATATTGCGGTAGCCATAGGCGGCAAGCCACTGGCGCACGGTTTCTTCCAGATGCTCCCAGTGGGCGCTGCCATCGGGTAGGATGTCCTTCATGCCGGTGATGGCATGGACCTTCTTGAACGACTGCGACATAGCTGCTTTTTTTATAGGATCGGTTAAGGTCGTTGCGCGCCCGGCACCCCGTAGCGCCGCTCGACGTAATTCTCGACGATGGCCTGGAACTCGCTGGCGATATGGTCGCCCTTGAGCGTGACCGTACGCTCGCCATCGATATAGACCGGGGCCGAGGGCACCTCGCCCGTGCCGGGCAGGCTGATGCCGATGTCCGCATGGCGGCTTTCGCCGGGCCCGTTCACCACGCAGCCCATGACCGCCACGTTCATGGTCTCGACGCCGGGATAACGGGTTTTCCAGATGGGCATCTGGCGCCGCAGATACGACTGTATGCTGTCGGCCAGTTCCTGAAACACGGTGCTGCTGGTGCGCCCGCAGCCCGGGCAGGCCACGACCATGGGGGTGAAGGCGCGCAGGCCCATGGTTTGCAGGATCTCCTGGGCCACCACCACTTCGCGCGTGCGATCGCCGCCGGGCTCGGGAGTGAGAGAAATGCGGATCGTATCGCCGATGCCCTCTTGCAGCAGCACGGCCAGCGCCGCGGTGGAGGCGACGATGCCCTTGCTGCCCATGCCGGCTTCGGTAAGGCCCAGATGCACGGGATAGTCGCAACGCGAGGCCAGATCGCGATAGACGGCGATCAGGTCCTGCACGTGGCTGACTTTGCACGACAGCACGATGGCGTCGCCCGGCAGGCCCAGTTCTTCGGCCCGGCGGGCGTTGCTGATGGCCGATACGACCAGGGCGTCGCGCATGACGGCCTGGGCCGTCCACGGCTGCGGCCGTCTGCTGTTTTCGTCCATCATGCGCGCCATCAGCTCGTGGTCGAGGCTGCCCCAGTTGACGCCGATGCGCACCGGCTTCTGGTAGCGGGCGGCGATCTCGATCATTTGCGCGAAGTTGTCGTCGCGCTTTTTTCCGCCACCCATGTTGCCGGGGTTGATGCGGTATTTGGACAAGGCCTGGGCGCATTCCGGAAACTGGCTGAGCAGCTTGTGGCCGTTGTAGTGAAAGTCGCCCACCAGCGGCACGGACATGCCCATGCGGTCGAGCTGCTCGCGGATGGCGGGTACTTCCCGCGCCGCTTCTGGGGTATTGACCGTGATGCGAACCAGTTCGGACCCGGCCAAGGCGAGCTCTTTGACCTGTATGGCGGTGGCCACGGCATCCGCCGTATCGGTGTTGGTCATGGACTGCACGACCACCGGCGCCCCGCCGCCCACACGCACGGCATTGTCCCGCCAGCGCACTGCCACGCCTCGGGTGGAACGTCTTGCCGCGGAGCCCACCGGTACGGGGTTGGCCGCGCACAGGTCGGGCTGGGAGAAATCTGTCATTGCTTGAGGGCTTTGAGCCAATCGAAGATCAGCCAGGAGTCGGGCACCCAGCCGCGATCGATGGCATAGACGCCGGCCACGACCAGCAGCACCACGATGACCAGCAGCCAGCCCCAGGAGCGCGAACCGCCTTCGGGATGCAGGGGCAGGTCGGCGCCGCTGAGCGAGGCCGCCGGAACAGGCACCGACGCGGCCGACCGAGTGCCCACCTGGGTATCCAGCATGGCCAGCAAGGCGTCCACGTCCGTTTCGAGAAAACGGCCGTAGTTCTTGACCAGCCCCCGAAGCAGGACGCCGTTGGGCAGCCGGTCCCATTGCTCGTTCTCGAGCGCGTCGAGCTGGCGCACAGAGTACTTCAGGCGCGCAGAGACGTCGGAAAGACTGCAGCCCTTGGCCGTGCGCATCGCGCGCAGCGATGCGCCCAGGCCTTTTGCCTCGTCGGGCTCGGCGATGGGTTCGGGTGTGGAGCTGACAGCTCGGAGCAGCGGTTTGTTCATTCGCGTTCCTCTTTGATGGCTATGGTCGCACGATTGGGCAACCGCTGATCGATGCGAGTGCGGTCCTTGACGTCGCCGGCGAGCTGCCCGCACGCGGCTGCGATATCGTCGCCGCGGGTCTTGCGCACCGTAGTGACGACGCCACCATCCATGAGACGCTGTGCGAACAGTCGCACACGAGCCGCAGGCGAACGTTTCAGGCCCGACTGCGGAAAGGGATTGAACGGAATCAAATTAAACTTGCATCGCACGCGTTTTGCAATAGCGATCAATTCCGCCGCATGCTCGTCGGAATCGTTGACTCCGTCGAGCATGATGTATTCAAAGGTGATGAAATCGCGGGGCGCATGCTCGAGATAGCGATTGCAGGCGTCCAGCAGTTCGGACAGCGGGTGCTTGCGATTGAGCGGCACGAGCTTGTCGCGCAGCGCGTCGTTGGGCGCATGCAGCGACACAGCGAGCGCCACGGGGCAGTCGCGCGCGAGACGGTCCATCATGGGCACCACGCCCGAGGTCGATACCGTGACCCGGCGCCGCGACAGGCCGTAGGCATTGTCGTCGAGCATGAGACGCAAGGCTCCAAGCACCTGGTCGTAGTTGAGCAGGGGTTCGCCCATGCCCATCATCACCACGTTGCTGATCACGCGCACGGGTTCGGACGCGCTGGCGCCAGCGGCCCCCGGGATGCGCGCGCTGGCCAGATCGGCCTCGAGCACCCGCTTGGCATGCCATAGCTGGCCGATGATCTCGGCCGTGGTGAGATTGCGGTTGAAGCCCTGGTAACCGGTGGAGCAAAACGGGCAGGCCACCGTGCAGCCCGCTTGGCTGGAAATGCACAAGGTGCCGCGGTCGTCCTCGGGAATGAAGACGGTTTCGACGGCATTGTCGCGCCCGACGTCGAACAGCCACTTGCGCGTGCCGTCGGTCGAGCGCTGCTCCGTCGCCACGCGCGGCGCGACGATGGCGCACCGCTCGCCGAGCTGGCGGCGAAAATCGCGCGCCAGGTCGGTCATGTGGTCGAACGAATCCTCGCCGCGCTGGTGCATCCAGCGCTGCAGCTGCTTGGCGCGAAACGGCTTGCCGCCCCACTGCGCGACGAGATCGCGCAGTTCGGGGCCGCCAAGGCCAAGAAGATTTACGGGTTCGACAGACGACATGGGCAAGACAAGGGGCCCGCTTGACGCGGGCCGGAGATTAACGGCTATAAACGTTGCTTTCGGGGAAGAAGAAGGCGATTTCGACCGCCGCCGTCTCGGCCGCGTCGGAACCATGGACGGCGTTGGCATCGATGCTGTCGGCGAAGTCGGCGCGGATGGTGCCCGGCTCGGCCTTCTTGGGATCGGTGGCGCCCATCAGGTCGCGGTTCTTCTGGATGGCGTTGTCGCCTTCGAGCACTTGGACGAAGACGGGACCCGAAACCATGAAGTCGACCAGATCCTTGAAGAAAGGACGCTCTTTGTGCACGGCATAGAAACGCTCGGCTTCGCCGCGCGACAATTGCTGCAGACGGGCCGCGACGACTTTCAGGCCGGCCTGTTCGAAACGTGCGACGATCTGTCCGATGACGTTCTTAGCGACGGCATCGGGCTTGATGATGGAAAGAGTGCGTTCAATAGCCATAAAATATCCAAGGAATAGACGAAGATTTCCGCCCACTGGCCGCACAAGAATGCGCCTGCATTCCTGCCGGCCCGGCAAGTCGGAAACCGCGAGGTTGTGGAAAACGAATTTTCCAAGACAAAACAATGACTTCTGCGAAGTTTTCGCTAACCGCACATTTTAACATGCCCATGAAACGCCACTCCATCATAAAATGGCGGATTACTCTTCGGGCATGGGCGCCCTCTTTATCCGCCCAATAGCGCGCCCGCCACCCGCCTGTTCGATACACGCTCGACCGCGTCGAACCGCCCGGCGCGCGCCCTGGCCGCGTTACTTCAGGTTTTTTCCGCTATGACCTCTGATTCTGCAACGAACGTCTCCGCCCAGCTTTCAAAAAGCTTCGAACCCCAGGAAATCGAATCGCGCTGGTATTCCCACTGGGAAACGCAGGGCTATTTCAAGGGCGGCCGCCACGTCGAACCGGCTCCAGGCTATCAGAGCGTCCCTTATGCCATTCAGTTCCCGCCGCCCAACGTCACCGGCACCCTGCACATGGGGCACGCCTTCAACCAGACCATCATGGACGGCCTGGTGCGCTACCACCGCATGAAGGGCGACGACACGGTCTTCATCCCGGGCACCGACCATGCGGGCATCGCCACCCAGATCGTGGTCGAGCGCCAGCTCGATGCGCAAAACGTCTCGCGCCACGACCTGGGCCGCGAAAAATTCGTCGAAAGGGTCTGGGAATGGAAGCAAAAATCCGGCAGCGCCATCACCGAGCAATTCCGGCGGCTGGGGTCTTCGGCCGACTGGGCGCGCGAATACTTCACCATGGACGAAAACCTGTCCCGCGGCGTGGTCGAAACCTTTGTGCGCCTGCATGAACAAGGGCTCATCTACCGCGGCAAGCGCCTGGTCAACTGGGACCCGGTGCTGGGCACGGCGGTGTCCGACCTGGAGGTCGTCAGCGAGGAAGAAGACGGCTCGATGTGGGAGATTCGCTACCCCCTCGTCCAGCCCGAGGGCGGCCTCGCCCATCTCGTGGTGGCCACCACCCGCCCCGAGACCATGCTGGGCGACGTCGCCGTCATGGTGCACCCCGAGGACGAGCGCTACGCCCACCTCATCGGCAAGAATGTGCAATTGCCGCTGTGCGACCGCGAAATCCCCATCATTGCCGACGACTACGTCGATCGCGAATTCGGCACGGGCGTCGTCAAGGTGACCCCCGCGCACGACTTCAACGACTATGCCGTCGGCCAGCGCCACGGCCTGCCCCAGATCAGCATCCTCGGCCTGGACGCCCGCATCAACGAAAACAGTCCGGCCGCCTATCGGGGGCTGGACCGCTTCGAGGCCCGCAAGCAGATCGTGGCCGATCTCGAATCGCAAGGCCTGCTGCAGGCCGTCAAGCCGCACAAGCTGATGGTGCCGCGCGGCGATCGCACCAATACGGTCATCGAACCGATGCTGACCGACCAGTGGTTCGTCGCCATGAGCAAGCCCGCGCCCGGGGGCACGCTGCATCCCGGCAAAAGCATCACCGAAGTCGCCCTCGAAGTGGTGGCCGACGGCCGCATCCGCTTCTACCCCGAGAACTGGACCACCACCTACAATCAGTGGCTGGAAAAAATCCAGGACTGGTGCATTTCGCGCCAGCTCTGGTGGGGTCATCAGATTCCCGCCTGGTATGCGCCCGACGGCCGCATCTTCGTGGCCCGCTCCGAACAAGAGGCGCTCGACCAGGCGCGCCAGGCCGGCGTCACCGAACCCCTGACGCGCGACCCCGACGTGCTGGACACCTGGTTCTCGTCCGCCCTGGTCCCCTTCACCGACCTGGGCTGGCCGCAAGAGTCGCCCGACCTGTCCCGCTATCTGCCTTCGAGCGTGCTGGTCACGGGCTTCGACATTATCTTCTTCTGGGTCGCCCGCATGGTCATGATGAGCATGCACATGACCGGCCAGGTGCCCTTCCGCGACGTCTACGTGCACGGCCTCATCTGCGACCTCGAAGGCAAGAAGATGAGCAAGTCCAAGGGCAATACCATCGACCCGGTCGACCTCATCGACGGCGTGCAGCTCGACCAGCTCGTCGCCAAGCGCACCACGGGGCTGATGAATCCGCGCCAGGCGGCCGGCATCGAAAAGCGCACCCGCAAGGATTTCCCCCAGGGCTTTCCGGCCTACGGCACCGACGCCCTGCGCTTCACCATGGCGGCCTACGCCACGCTGGGCCGCAACATCAATTTCGACCTCAAGCGCTGCGAGGGCTATCGCAACTTCTGTAACAAGCTCTGGAACGCCACGCGCTTCGTGCTGATGAATACCGAGGGCCATGATCTCTCGGCCGGCGAATCGCAAGAGCTGTCCTTCGCCGACCGCTGGATCGTCAGCCTGCTGCAGCGGCTCGAGGCCGAGGTCGAGCGCGGCTTCCACGAATACCGCTTCGACAACGTCGCCAATGCCCTGTACCACTTCGTGTGGGACGAATACTGCGACTGGTATGTGGAGCTCGCCAAGGTGCAGATCCAGCAAGGTTCGCCGGCGCAGCAACTGGGCACGCGGCGCACCCTCATCCGCGTGCTCGAGACGGTGCTGCGGCTGATCCACCCGATCATGCCCTTCATAACCGAAGAACTCTGGCAGAAGGTGTCGGTGGTGGCGGGCAAGCGTGCCGCGGACGATGAAACCAGCATCTGCGTGCAGCCTTATCCGGTGTCCGATCCGGAGCGGCTCGATGCGCAGGCCGAAGCCCAGGTGGCCGAGCTCAAGGCGCAGGTCGAGGCTGTGCGCGCGCTGCGCGGCGAAATGAATCTTTCGCCGGCCCAGCGGGTGCCGCTCATCGCCCTGGGCGATCCGCAAGTGCTGGCGGCCAACAGTCCCTACCTGGCGGCGCTGGCCAAGCTGGAAAGCGTGGAAATCGTATCGGCGCTGCCCGACGTCGGCGCGCCGGTGCAGGTGGTGGGCACGACCCAACTCATGCTGCACGTCGAGATCGACGTCGAAGCCGAACGCGCCCGCCTGGGCAAGGAGATCGAGCGTCTCGAAAAAGAAATCGCCAAGGCACAGGCCAAGCTGTCGAACGAGAGCTTTCTGCAGCGGGCGCCTGCACAAGTGGTCGAGCAGGAAAAGGCGCGGGTCGCGCAGTTTGGGGAAACCTTGCAGAAGGTGCGCGAGCAGATGGAGCGACTGGGCTAGCGCGCTGAACCCGCAATACGTCACTGCCGCAAGCCGGCTGTGGCAGGAAAGTCTTCAAGCGGGCGTCGGAGGGCGCCGCGGGCTGACGAAGGGAGCGTTGGGGGCAGTCGACGAAAGCTGTCCGAGTTCCGAAGCGCGTAGCGCTGAGGGCGAGTTCTTTCGCCGCCCACGCGTACGAGGCAGACGCGGGTAGTCCGGCGCAGCCGGACCGCCCGACCGCCCGCTTGAAGACTTTCCTGCCACAGCCGGCGCTTAAGGACACAAAAAGCAAGTTACCAGTCAAAAATTGCCTTGCTATTTAAGGCTGTTTTGAGTACTAAAACGCCAACGGTGGCGGGGATATGTAAAGCGGGCGGTCAGGCGGTTCGGCTTTGCCGAACTTCCCGCGTTCAGCGCATTGGCGTGGGCGGCGGGAGAACTCGACCTCAGCGCTGCGCGCTTCGGGACTCGAACAGGCTCTCGCCGACACCCCCCACGCCAATGCGCCGAACGCAGCGCCCTCCGACGCCCGCTTTACAT
>Ga0180220_1000581_pt1 | contig 37419 bp, 38 predicted proteins | sample eDN5th37CBELigBY_FD_151335 | JGI IMG/M metagenome (GOLD analysis project Ga0180220, IMG submission 151335) | Enriched backyard soil microbial communities from Emeryville, California, USA - eDNA 5th pass 37_C BE-Lig BY (version 2) (version 2) | ecosystem: Environmental > Terrestrial > Soil >... | reverse complement strand
CAGAGCCCAGCTGGACCATCCAGTCCATACTGGAACTCTATGAGCTGCCCTTTCTGGATCTGCTGCTGCAAGCGCAGGCGCAGCACCGCCTGCATCACCAGCCCAACACGGTGCAGCTTTCCAGCCTGCTATCGATCAAGACCGGCGCCTGCCCCGAAGACTGCGCCTATTGCCCCCAATCCTCCCGCCATGACACCGGATTGAGGAGCGAAGCGCTGATGCCGCTGGACGAGGTGCTGGAAGCCGCCAGGAAAGCCAAGGAAAACGGCGCCCAGCGCTTCTGCATGGGCGCCGCCTGGCGCTCTCCCACCGCGCGCCAGGTGGATGCGGTGGCCGAAATGGTCGCCGCGGTCAAGGCCCTGGGGCTGGAAACCTGCGTCACGCTGGGCATGCTCAAGGACGGCCAGGCGGAACAGCTGCGCGACGCCGGGCTGGATTATTACAACCATAATCTGGACACCTCGCCTGAGTTCTACGGCAATATCATTTCCACAAGACACTATCAGGACAGGCTGGACACCCTGGAGCGCGTGCGCGGCGCGGGCCTGCATGTCTGCTGCGGCGGCATCGTCGGCATGGGTGAATCGCGCCGCGACCGGGCCGGTCTGATCGCGCAACTGGCCAATATGTCTCCGCCGCCCGAATCCGTTCCCGTGAACAACCTGGTCAAGGTCGCCGGCACGCCGCTGGACCACGTCGCCGATATCGACCCCTTCGAGTTCGTGCGCACGATCGCGGTCGCACGCATCACCATGCCCGCATCAGTGGTCCGCCTTTCCGCGGGGCGCGAGCAGATGGACGATGCGCTGCAGGCGCTGTGCTTCATGGCCGGCGCGAACTCCATATTCTATGGCGACCAGTTGCTGACCACCGCCAATCCGCAGGCTGCGCGCGACCAGCGGCTGCTGGGCCGCCTGGGCATGTCGCCGGTGGAGGCACCGCGGCAAGAGTCCGAACAGACGCAGCTCCATGCAGACTCCAGGGCCTGCAGACGCTAGCAACGCCTCGCAACACAACACCCTTCCCGGACCCTCCTGAAACATCATGTACACACTGATCATCAGTATCGCCTGCAGCGTGGCCGTATCCGTGCTGCTCAAAATAGCCCGGCGCCAGAATATCGCCGTGGACCAGGCCATCGCCGTGAATTATGTGGTGGCGGCCACGCTGTGCGCGGTGCTGCTGCAGCCGCACCCTTCCAGCCTCATGAGTCCGTCCACGCCCTGGTGGGTGTTGATCGCCCTGGGCGTCCTGTTGCCCACCATCTTCCTCGCCATGGCGGCAGCGGTCCGGCACGCCGGCATTGTGCTCAGCGATGCGGCGCAAAGGCTGTCCTTGTTCATTCCGCTCATCGCCTCTTTCGTGCTGTTCGGCGAAGCGCTATCGGGCAGCAAGCTGGCGGGCATCGCCATCGCGCTGACGGCGCTGGTCTGCCTGCTGCTGCGCCCGCGCACCCAGGGCGGCTCGGGCGACACCGTCAAAGCCGTGCTGATGCTGCTGTCCGTCTGGGTGGGCTACGGCACCATAGACATTCTGTTCAAGCAAATGGCCAAGAGCGGCGCCGCCTTTTCCAGCAGCCTGCTGGTTTCCTTCGTGCTGGCGGGCATACTTATTTTCGCTTACCTGATCGCCCGCCGCAGCGTATGGACGCGGCGCAACGTGCTGGCCGGCGTCGTGCTGGGCCTGCTGAACTTCAGCAATATCTATTTCTACATTCGAGCCCATCAGGTCTTTCCGCAGAACCCGACGCTGGTGTTCTCGGCCATGAACATCGGCGTGATATCGCTGGGAACGCTGGTGGGCGCCGGCTTCTTCAAAGAAAAGCTATCGTGGGTCAACGCCCTTGGGATAGTGCTGGCCGTTACCGCCATCATTGTTCTCATTCCCCGGTGACGCCTCGGGGGCCGCCGGCGCCGCAGCCTGTTCGGGCGCCGCAGCGTCCGGCTGGCCTCCTGTCGTAGCAGCGGCTTGCGCAGGCTCGCCGCCCAAACCGCCACCGGGGCGCGCCGCCGGCCCGTCTTCTGAATTTTCCGCCTGCACAGGCGGAACGTCGTCTTCGACCGGCTCATGCGAGACATCGCGTTCTATGTCGACGCGGGGATCCAGCGCGATGACGACGTTGGAGCTTTGCAGGCTGTCCGACATCGGCACGAAGTGCGTGGGCGCATCCTGGCTCAGGTGGGCGCCGGTGACGCGCTGCGGCCGGATCACAGCCACCAGCACCGCCGCGCAAATGGAAATGAAGACGAAATACATGCTCGCCTCCAGTTGCCGCATCATCAAGCCCGCAACCAATGGGCCCACACAGGCGCCCACGCCATACACCATGTACAGGATGGCGCTCAAGCCCACGCGGCGTTCCTGGTCGACATTGTCATTGGCGAAGGCCGCGCCCAGAGGATAAAGCGTGAACTGCAGGGCGCCGAAGGCGCAGGAAAACGCCAGCAGCGCCCAGAAGGGGAATATCCACCAGCCCCATAGCGGCACCGCCAGCACGAAGAGAATGGAGGCGTTGACCCGTATCAGGCCGACCCGGTTGATGCGGTCGGCCAGCCAGCCCAGCGGCCATTGGGCGAGCAGCCCCGTGGCGACGGATGCCGCCAGGAACACGGCGACCTGGCTGTTGGACAAACCCTGCTTGAGCGCATACACCGGCGCCAGGCCATAGAAGGCGCCGGTCAGCAGGCCGGCGATGAACAGCACCGTCAGGGACAGCGGCACCCGGGACATGTAGTACTTGACCTGTATGGGCGCAGGCACCTGCAGCGCGGGGTGCAGGCGCCCGGTCAAGGCGATGGGCACCAGGCACAAGGCGGAACACATGCCCGCGAAAATCAGGGGCTGATGGTTCAAGGTGGGAAATAGCGTCAGCGAGAGCTGGCCTAGCACCGTGCCGGTGCTGGAGCACACCATGTAGAAGGCGAAAACGCGGCCGCGCTGGCGGTTTTCGGTTTGCTCGTTCAGCCAGCTTTCCAGGACCATGAACTGCGTCACCATCGCGATGCCGGCGATGAAGCGGAAACCCAGCCAGGCCCAGAGGTTATCCACCAATGCCAGCACCAGCACCGTAATGGTGACGATGGCGGCCGTGGCGGAATAGGCCCGTATATGGCCCACCTGAATGATGATTTTGTGGCCGATGCGGGCGCCGAAGACCAGGCCCAGATAATACACGGCGATCAGGCCGCCGATCCATAGCTCCGATACGGACTGCGCCGTAAGACGCAAGCCCATATAGGTATTGAACAGGCCCGACCCCACCAGCAGCAGCAAGGTCGCCAGGTAAAGCGAGAAAAACGCGCCGATTGTTTGCGCCATTGCCGGCATCGGGGACTACTTCCTTTTCGTGGCGTCAGCCCAATTGCGACAGCAGGGTCTGGGCGTCGCTGACTTCGAATTGCCCGCTTTTTTCGATATTCAACTGCTTGACCACCCCGTCATCGATAAGGGCGGAATAGCGTTGCGAACGCGTCCCCATGCCGCGCGCGGACAGATCGAGCGTCAGGCCGAGCTTGCTCGTCCATGCCGCGCTGCCGTCGGCCAGCATGCGCACGCGGCCGTCCACGCCCTGGTCACGGCCCCAGGCGCCCATGACGAAGGCATCGTTCACCGCCACGCACCAGATTTCGTCCACGCCCTTGGCCTTGAGCTGATCGTGCAGCTGGAGGTAGCCGGGCAGATGCTTGGACGAGCAGGTGGGCGTGAATGCGCCCGGCAGCGCGAACAGCGCGATTTTCTTGCCGCGCACCATATCGGCGACCTCGAAACTATTGGGCCCGACGGCGCAGGTTTCCGTGGCCGTTTCGATGAACTCGCTCAAAGTGCCGTCAGGCACCCGATCACCGATTTGAATAGACATAGCGCTCTCCGTTTGCAAGTGGATGGAAAAAAGAAAAAGGCGCGGCAGCGGCGCCCGCAGCAAAGTTTGTATCATACGACGGGCCGGCCGCGGCCGCTGCCTTGGGCAATTGCGTATATGATAGGGTCATTGTCTACCACAGCCTTATGATGATGAGCAGTTCCAATAACGACGTGTCGCTCAGCCACCTGGACGCAAGCGGCCAGGCCAATATGGTCGATGTCAGCGGCAAGGCCAGTACCCAGCGCTGCGCCATCGCCGAAGGGCGCGTGCGCATGAGCCCGGGCGCCTACCGCCTGCTGTCCGCCAGCGCCAACGCCAAGGGCGAGGTCCTGAATACCGCCCGGATAGCCGGCGTCATGGCGGCCAAGCGCTGCGCCGACCTGATTCCGCTCTGCCATACCCTGCCGCTCAGCTTCGCCGGCATAGAATTCACGCCCGACGACGCGAGCCACAGCATAACGGTCCGGGCTACCTGCCGCAGCGACTATAAAACCGGGGTGGAAATGGAAGCCATGACGGCCTGCAGCGTGGCGGCGCTGACCATTTACGACATGTGCAAGGCGGCCGACAAAGGCATTGTTCTCGAGGAAATAAGGCTGCGTTACAAATCAGGAGGCAAAAGTGGCGAATGGCGCAACGATTAAAGTCCTGTATTTCGCGCAAGTCGCCGAGCTGACGCAGCGGCGCGAAGAGGACTGGCCCCTGGACCAGCCGGTGCGCGGCGCCGACTGGCTGGCCGCGCTCGTCCGGCGCTACCCGCAACTGGCCCCCGCCGGCCGCTTGAAGCTGGCCGTCAACCAATATCACGTCGCGCCCGATACGCTGATCAGCCCCGGCGATGAAGTCGCCGTATTCGAGCCCGTCACCGGGGGTTAGCATGGTCATTGTCCAGCACGAAGACTTCGACGTCGCGGCGCTGCTGGCCGGCCTGCGCGAGCGCACGGCCGGCAGCGCCGGGGCTATCGTCACCTTTACCGGCTATGTGCGCGACTACGCCGAAAACGCCGCCACCGCGAGCTTGTTCCTGGAACATTATCCGGGCATGTGCGAACGCGAGATCGAATCGCTGTGCGCCACGGCGCAGTCCCGCTGGCGGGTCCAGGAATGCCTGGTCGTGCACCGGGTGGGCGAATTGCGCAATGCGGAGCAGATCGTTTTCGTGGCGGCCGCCAGCGCCCATCGCGGCGATGCATTCCAGGCCTGCGAATACATCATCGACGCCCTGAAAACACGCGCGCCCTTCTGGAAGCGCGAAACCCTGGCTTCCGGCGAGCGCTTCTGGGTGCAGCAGCGCGACGCCGACGCCGACAAGACCCGATCATGGGAACAATCTTCCAGCACACGAGACCATAAATGAGCAAAGCCGATCCCAACGCCGCTCCCATTTCCCTGCGCTGCGCGGTACTGACCATTTCCGATACCCGCAATGCCGACAACGACACCTCGGGTGATTACCTGGCGCAAAGCCTGCAGGCCGCCGGGCATCGCTGCGAAAAGCGCGCCATCTGCAGCGGCAACCTGTACCAGATACGCAAGCTGATCAGCGACTGGGTCGCCGATGACTCCATACAAATCATCCTGACCAACGGCGGCACCGGCTTTTCACACCAGAAATCCACCGTCGCGGCAATATCCCCCTTGCTCGACCAGGTCATTACGGGCTTCGGCGAACTGTTCCGCCAGCTGTCCTTCCAGGACATCGGCAGCTCCGCCCTGCAGTCCGACGCTTTCGCGGGCGTCGCCAACAATACGCTTGTCTTTTGCATGCCCGGCTCCACGGGGGCCTGCAAAACCGCCTGGGAAGAGATCATCCGCGAACAACTGGACAGCACCCACTCGCCCTGCAATTTTGCCAGCCACTATAAGAATGCTTGATTTCGATACCGCCCAATCACGTCTCGCCTCTGCCGCAACGCCCCCCAGTATCGCCGAAGCCTGTGCCTTGCATGAAGCCCACGGCCGGGTGCTGGCGCAGACTTTGTTCGCCACGCTGGACTTGCCTCCGGCCGATAACAGCGCCATGGACGGCTATGCGATCCGCCTTGCCGATTATGCGCCCGGCAAGCGCCTGCCCGTGCAGCAGCGCTGCTACGCAGGCCAGCGGCCCGACGCCTTGCTGCCCGGGCACGCCATACGCCTCTTCACCGGCAGCATTCTCCCCGATGGCGCCGATGCCGTGGTCATGCAGGAAGACGGCAACGAAACGGACGGCGGCTTCGAGATCCAGCGTCCTCCGGTTCCGGGCCAGCATATCCGGCGGCGCGGCGAAGACGTGCGCGAAAACGGCCAGCTGCTGGCCAAGGGCGTAGTGCTCGGACCCGCCCAGATCGCCTTGCTGGCCTCGCAGGGCTATGCGGAAGTCTCCGTCTACCCGCGCCTGAAGGTGGGCATACTGACGACGGGCGACGAGCTCGTGCAGCCCGGCCAGCCGCGGCCCGCCGAGCATATCTACAATTCCAACGGCGCCATGATGGCGGCGCTGGCCCGCAATGTGGGCGCCGACGTCGTCCATGTGCTGCATGCGCTGGACACCTCCGAGTCGCTGCACGATGCATTCGACCGGTTGCTGCAGGACTGCGACCTGGTGCTGACCGTAGGCGGCGTATCGGTGGGCGAAAAGGATTTGGTCAAGCCGGCCATCGAAGAGCTGGGCGGCGCCATGGATTTATGGCGCGTCCGCATGAAGCCCGGCAAACCGGTCGCCCTGGCCAATGCGGGCGGCAAACCCATAGTCTGCCTGCCCGGCAATCCCGTTTCGGCCTTCGCCGTCTTCACTTTGCTGGTCACGCCGCTGATGCGCTCCATGCAGGGGCGCGCCGTGATCATGCCGCCCGTGCAGTATGGCCGCCTGGCTGCACAGCGGCCCTTCCACGATACACGCGAGGAATTCCTGCGTGTCCGGGCCGAGTACGAAGCGCAGGGCTTGCCGCGCCTGCTGCCTTATCCCCAACAGGGCTCCGGCATCATCAGTTCTTTGCCCTGGGCGACCGGGCTGGCGCGCATCCCGGCCAATACCGCCGCCGAAGACGGGACGGTCGTCGGCTACTACGATTTGCAGTACTGGCTGGCCTGAACCAGGTCTTCGGGGGTGTTGACATTGAAGAAGGCCTGATCGCCGCCGCCGAAGACCACGGCGGCGGCTCCGATGCGTTGATGCCACCGCTGCACCTTCCTGCCTCCGCCCAATAGATATTGCCGCAGGCCGCCGGCAAGGCTGGCATGCGCCAGCATGCACAGGGGATGCACCTTGCGTTCATCCCCGGCGCCGCGCGTACAGGCATAGGCGGCCAAGGCGCCGGCGCTCTCGACAGTCTCAGCCAGGCGCGCGCCCAGATCGGTCGGCACGGCGCAGACATCCACGGGCATGACCAGCAGCCAGGGCGTCGCCATGGCGCGCAGCGCGGCTTCGATGCCGGCCAGCGGGCCCAGGTCCGCACCCAGCGCGGGGTCATCGGCAATGACCCGGCCATAGCGCGCATAACGGTCCTGGCAGCGATTGGCGCTGACCAGCACCCGCTCCACCTGCGGAGCCAGGAATCGCCAAGCATGGTAGGCCAGGGTATGGCCGTTCAGCAGCAGCAGGCCTTTGTCCACCACGCCCTCGCCGGCAGGGATCCCGGACGGCGCGCCCCGCGCATGCCGCGCATCGCGGACATGGCCTGCATCTGCCGGCACGTCCGCCGCTTGCGCGCGCGCCGGCCCCTGCATGCGGCTGCTGCGGCCGCCGGCCAGTATCAGCCCGGTAAGCGAAGCGCGCTCGATCGCCATCACCCGCCGATATAGCTCATTTCGATTTTCTTTTTCGCGGCAAAGGTTTCGCGGCCCCGCTGCTCGGAGTAATGGTCGCTGCGCCCCGCCCATATGCCGGCCATGCGCGCGCCGATTTCATCGTCGCTGGCGCCTCCCCGCAAGGCCGCGCGCAAATCGTAGCCTTGAGTGGCGAACAGGCAGAGGAACAGCTTGCCCTCCGGCGACAGCCTTGCGCGCGTGCAATCGCCGCAGAAAGGCTGGGAAACGCTGGTGATCAGGCCGATTTCCCCCGCCCCGTCGGCGTAGCGCCAACGCGACGCGACTTCACCCCGATACGCGGCCTCGGCGGGTTCCAGGGGATAATGGGCCCCGATGCGTTCCAGTATCTGCGCGCCGGTCATCACTTCGGCCATGTTCCAGCCATTGGTGCTGCCCACGTCCATGAACTCGATGAAACGCAAAATGTGGCCGGAATGGCGGAAGTGTTCCGCCATGGGCAGGATCTGGCTGTCGTTCAAACCCTTGCGCACCACCATGTTGACCTTCACCGGCGCGAGGCCCGCCTGCGCCGCCGCCTCGATACCCTGCAAGACCGTCCGGACGCTTACCCGGCTGTCGCTCATGCGCTCGAACATGCGGTCGTCCAGGGCGTCCAGGCTGACGGTGACCCGGTTGAGCCCGGCATCCTTCAGGGCCCGCGCCTTCTTCGCCAGAAGGGTGCCGTTGGTGGTGAGGGTGAGCTCCAGCGGCTTGCCCTCGGGCGTACAGAGGCCGGCCAGCATGGCCACCAGTTTTTCTAAGTCTTTGCGCAATAAAGGCTCGCCGCCCGTAAGCCGCAGCTTGCGCACGCCCAGTTTGGCGGCGATGCCGGCGACCCGCGTGATTTCCTCGAAGCTGAGCAGCGCCGCATGCGGCATGAACGGGTGATTGGCATCGAAGATCTCGCGCGGCATGCAATATGTGCAGCGGAAATTGCAGCGATCCGTGACCGAAATGCGCAAGTCCCGCAAGGGCCTGCGGCGGGTATCGAGCACGGGCGCGCTCGTATGGAAAATCACTTTGCTCATGATTGAATCATATACCCCTTGCGCGAATTAAGGAGCATATCGGCGAGCTCGTCGCCGAAGGCTTCCGAAAGTGTCTGGACCTGGCCCAGGCAAGCAGCATCGTAACCCACCAATTGGGAAACATAGGATTGATAGGCGGGGCCGTTCATCAGGTCCAGCAAGCGGCGCATCTGCGGCGCTTCCATGCTGTCGCGGTGGGCCGCAAAGAAGTACCTTTCCTGCACCAGGGGAATGAAAGACAGGCCGCAGCGCCATGCGGCCGTCTCCACGCCCATGCCCACATCGGCCATGCCGCTGCCTATGTGCGCGGCGATCGCCATGTGGGTGAATTCGCTGTTGTCGTAGCCCTGCACCTGCGCCGTGTCGATATTCAGGCGCTTGAGCATGAATTCGACCAGATAGCGGGTGCTGGAGCCGATCTGGCGGTTTACGAAGCGCACGTCGGGCTTGACCAGGTCCGCGATGGAGGCGATGCGCTTGGGGTTTCCGGGCTTGACGAACAGCCCGGTGTTGCGCACGGCCAGGTGGATCAGGATGTGCTTGTCCGGGTCCAGCCATTCCGCATAGTGCTCGAGCAGCGGCCGGGCATATTCGCCCACCGGCACCTGGAATCCGGCCAGGTCGCATTCGCCGCGGTCCAGCGAAGCCAGCGCTTCGATGGCGGTGCGGTAGCGCAATTCCAGCGGCGACATGTCCATGCCGTTGGCCAATTGCAGCAAGCCTTCCACTGCGAACCCGTGGCTGGCGTGCAGGCGCAGGCGCTGCTGGCTCTGCGGATACAGGCGCTCGAGCTCTTCCTGCAGTTCCGAGGCCATGCTTTCGAGCGTGGGAGTCAGGCGCGCATCCAGGCGCCGCTTGGCCCAGATCAGGTGCTGGCCGAAATTGGTCAGCTTGGTGCCCTGGCGGCGCGACGTTTCGATCAAGGACGTTTCGAATTCCTGCTCGGCCTTGCGCAAAATGCCCCAGGCGTGCCGGTACGACATGCCGCAAGCCTTGCAGGCGCCGGCGATATGCCCGGTCGCGTCCACGGCGGCCAGCAGGCGCAGCACTTCGCTCAGGGGCACTTCGCCGCCCGCCGCTTTTTCCAGCACCCACTCCGAGCTGAGGCGCGCCTTGAATTTATATGACATGACCATCTTGCGTCGTTCAGCTCCGGCCGGCGGGCCGGGCTCGTGCACCGATTCCCATACGAGCGGCTGCCTTATATGTCCAATTTTTCCTATTGATGGAATGAGTTATAGGCGGTAGATTAACCCAAATTCCCATAAATATATATGTGCAGGCCTGCATATAGAACACGCCCAGGCAAGCCTTACCGCACTCGCAAGGATAGCGTCATGCACACGCCCCCAGACACCACCGGGCCCTGTCCCGCCGACGAAACCATACAGCAGGCCGCCGAGCGCGCGTTGCTGCGCCACCAGGGGCAAAAAGGCAATCTGCTGCCCGTGCTCCATGCCATACAGGACGACCTGGGCCATATACCCGACGACGCCGTGCGCATCGTCGCGCAGGCCTTGCAGCTATCCCGCGCGGAAGTGCACGGCGTCGTCAGCTTCTACGCGCACTTTCGCAGCAAGCCGGCGGGCGCCACCGTGCTGGAAGTCTGCCGCGCCGAGTCCTGTCAGGCCATGGGCGGCGACGCCCTGGCCGAACATGCCAAGCGGCGCTTGGCTTGCGACTTCCACGCCACCACCGCCGACGGCTCCGTCACCCTGGAACCGGTCTATTGCCTGGGCCTGTGCGCGCAATCGCCCGCGGTCATGGTCAACGGCCAGCCCCATGCCCGCATGACGCCGGAAAAGCTGGACCGCCTGCTGCAGTCGCAAGGGGTATAGCCATGGCCAGGATATTCGTGCCCAAAGACACCACCGCCATTGCGGTAGGTGCCGACGCGGTCGCACAGGCCATCGCCAACGAGGCGCAGGCGCGCGGCGCGGACGTGCAGCTCGTACGCAACGGTTCGCGCGGACTGCTGTGGCTGGAAACGCTGGTGGAAGTCGAAACGCCCGCCGGCCGCATTGCCTACGGGCCGGTGGAAGCGGCCGACGTCCCCGGCCTGTTCGATGCGGGCTGGCTGTCCGGCGCGTCCCACGCGCTGTGCCACGGTCCCACCGAAGACATTCCCTATCTGAAAAACCAGGAACGGCTCACCTTCGCCCGGGTCGGCGTCATCGATCCCTTGTCGCTGGACGACTATGCCATGCACGGCGGCTTCCAGGGCCTGCGCAAAGCGCTTTCCATGGAACCCTCCGCCATCGTCGACGAAGTCGTCGAATCCGGCCTGCGCGGCCGCGGCGGCGCCGCCTTCCCGACCGGCATCAAATGGAAAACCGTGCTGTCCACGGGCGATGTGCAGAAATACATCGTATGCAATGCGGACGAAGGCGACTCAGGCACTTTTTCCGACCGCATGCTGATGGAGGGCGACCCCTATGCCCTGATCGAAGGCATGGCGATCGCCGGCCTGGCGGTGGGCGCAAATTATGGGTATATCTATGTCCGGTCGGAATATCCCTTTGCCATCGCCGCCCTGGAAGCCGCCATCGGCCTTGCGCGCCGGGCCGGCTGGCTGGGCGCCGACATCCAGGGCAGCGGCCGCGGCTTCGACCTGGAAGTGCGCCGCGCCGCCGGCGCATACATCTGCGGGGAAGAAACCTCTTTGCTGGAAAGCCTGGAAGGCAAGCGCGCCCTGGTCCGCGCCAAGCCGCCGCTGCCGGCCATCCAGGGCCTGTTCGGCCGGCCCACCGTCATCAACAACGTAATCTCGCTGGCCAGCGTCCCCATCATCCTGTCCAAGGGCGCGGCCTACTACCGGGACTATGGCATGGGCCGTTCGCGCGGCACCCTGCCCTTCCAATTGGCCGGCAACCTCAAACACGGCGGGCTGGTGGAAAAGGCCTTCGGGCTGAGCTTGCGCGAACTGCTTTACGATTTCGGCGGCGGCAGCGCCAGCGGCCGGCCGCTGCGCGCGGTGCAGGTCGGCGGGCCGCTGGGCGCCTACCTGCCGGAATCGCAATGGGATGTCCCCCTGGACTATGAAGCCTATATCGGCATTTCGGCCATGCTCGGCCACGGCGGGCTCGTCGCCTTCGATGACACGGTCGACATGGCCAAAATGGCAAGCTACGCCATGGAATTCTGCGCCATCGAATCCTGTGGCAAATGCACGCCCTGCCGGATAGGCGCGGTACGCGGCGTCGAGGTCATAGAAAAGATACGCCGCAACCAGGCGCGCGAGCAGCAAGTGGACCTGCTGCGCGACCTTTGCGACACCATGCTGTCCGGCTCGCTGTGCGCGCTGGGCGGCATGACGCCCTACCCTGTGCTGTCCGCGCTGGATCACTTCCCGGAAGACTTCGGTCTGGAGTCCGCCAACGCTGGACAAAACGCCGCCGCCAACGCGCCCATCGCCTAAGGAAGATCATCATGCTGGAAACCATCATCAAGCGCGAACGAGATTTCGGCACGCCCCCGTCGGACAGCACCGAACTGGTCCGCGTCACCATAGATGGCACGGAAATCGACGTCCCCGCCGGCAGCTCCGTCATGCGCGCCGCCGCGGAAGCCGGCATCAACATCCCCAAGCTGTGCGCCACGGACAGCCTCGACGCTTTCGGCTCCTGCCGGCTGTGCCTGGTGCAGATCGAAGGCCGGCGCGGCTATCCCGCTTCCTGCACCACGCCCGTGGAAGCCGGCATGGTGGTCTGGACGGAAACCCCCAAGCTGCATGAATTGCGCCGCAACGTCATGGAGCTTTATATCTCGGACCACCCGCTGGACTGCCTGACCTGCCCGGCCAATGGCGATTGCGAGCTGCAGGACATGGCCGGCGTGGTCGGCCTGCGCAATGTGCGCTATGGCTTCGACGGCGCCAACCATCTCGCCGATCAGACGGACGACTCCAATCCTTATTTTTCCTATGATCCTTCCAAATGCATCGTCTGCAGCCGCTGCGTGCGCGCCTGCGACGAAGTGCAGGGCACTTTCGCGCTGACCATCACCGGGCGCGGCTTCGATTCGCGCATCACCGCCGGCCAGAACGACAGCTTCCTGGAAAGCGACTGCGTATCCTGCGGCGCCTGCGTGCAGGCCTGTCCGACCTCCACCCTGATGGAAAAAACCGTCATCGAGCAGGGCCAGGCCGAACATTCGGTGATTACCACCTGCGCCTATTGCGGCGTGGGCTGCGCCTTCAAGGCCGAAATGAAAGGCCAGCAGGTGGTGCGCATGGTGCCCTGGAAGGACGGCAAGGCCAACCGCGGCCACTCCTGCGTGAAGGGCCGCTTCGCCTGGGGCTATGCCACCCACGAAGACCGCATCCTGAAGCCCATGATACGCGGCGATATTTCAGAACCCTGGCGCGAAGTGAGCTGGGAAGAAGCCATTGCCTATGCCGCGTCCGAGATCAAGCGCATACAGGCCAAGTATGGCCGCGACTCGGTGGGCGGCATCACCTCGTCGCGCTGCACCAACGAGGAAACCTATCTGGTGCAGAAGCTCGTACGTGCCGCCTTCGGCACCAATAATGTCGATACCTGCGCCCGAGTCTGCCATTCGCCCACCGGCTACGGCCTGAAAACCACGCTGGGCGAGTCGGCCGGCACGCAGACCTTCGATTCCGTCATGCATACGGACGTGGTCATCGTCATGGGCGCCAACCCCAGCGCCGCCCATCCCGTGTTCGCCTCGCGCCTGAAACGCCGCCTGCGCCAGGGCGCCAAGCTCATCGTCATCGACCCGCGCCAGATCGAACTCGTCGAGTCGCCGCACATCAAGGCGGATTACCATCTGCCCGTCAGGCCCGGCACCAACACCGCGCTATTGACCGCCATGGCGCATGTCATCGCCATCGAAGGGCTGATCGATGAAGCCTTCGTCGCCGAACGCTGCGAAACCGCCGCCTTCGAGCAGTGGCGCGACTTCGTTTCCCGGCCGGAAAATTCCCCCGAAGCCACCGAAAGCGAAACCGGCGTGCCCGCCGAGCAGGTGCGCGGCGCGGCGCGTCTGTTCGCCACGCAGGGCAATGGCTCCATCTATTATGGCCTGGGGGTGACCGAGCACAGCCAGGGCTCCACCACGGTCATGGCCATCGCCAACCTGGCCATGGCCACCGGCAACCTGGGGCGCGAAGGCGTGGGCGTGAACCCGCTGCGCGGCCAGAACAATGTGCAGGGCTCCTGCGACATGGGGTCCTTCCCGCACGAATTGCCCGGCTACCGCCACATTTCCGACGACACGGTGCGCACCCAGTTCGAGCAGGCCTGGGGGGTAGAGCTGCAGCCCGAGCCCGGCCTGCGCATTCCGAATATGTTCGACGCCGCCCTCAGCGGTTCCTTCAAGGGCCTGTACTGCCAGGGCGAGGACATCGTGCAGTCGGATCCCAACACGCAGCACGTGGCCAAAGCGCTGATGTCCATGGAATGCATCATCGTGCAGGACATCTTCCTCAACGAAACCGCCAAGTACGCCCACGTCTTCCTGCCGGGGTCGTCCTTCCTGGAAAAAGATGGCACTTTCACCAACGCCGAGCGCCGCATATCCAGGGTGCGTCAGGTCATGGCCCCCCTGGCCGGCAAGGCCGATTGGCAAGCGACCTGCGACCTGTCCAATGCCCTGGGCTACCCCATGCACTACCGGCACCCCAGCGAGATCATGGACGAAATCGCCCGCCTGACGCCAACCTTCGCCGGCGTGTCCTTCAAGAAAATCGACGAGCTGGGCGGCAGCGTGCAGTGGCCCTGCAATGAACGGGCGCCCGACGGCACGCCCATCATGCACGTGGACGAATTCGTACGCGGCAAAGGCCGTTTCATGATCACCCAATACGTGCCCAGCGACGAACGCAGCACCCGCAAGTACCCGCTGCTGCTGACGACCGGCCGCATTCTTTCGCAGTACAACGTCGGCGCCCAGACGCGGCGCACGCCGAATCTGCTCTGGCACGACGAGGATCTGCTGGAAATCCATCCGCAAGACGCGGAGGACCGCGGCATACGTCAGGGCGATATGGTCGCGCTGCAAAGCCGCTCGGGCGAAACCGTGCTGCGCGCCGATGTCACCGAAAGAGTGCAGCCGGGCGTGGTGTACACCACTTTCCACTTCCCGGAATCGGGCGCCAATGTGGTGACCACCGACGCCACGGACTGGGCCACCGACTGCCCGGAATACAAGGTGACGGCGGTGCAGGCCCGGCGGGTCACCGAGCCCTCGCCATGGCAGGCTAAGTGGTCGCGCTTCAGCGATATGCAGCTTTCTTTGCTGGCGGCGCGCGAACGCGGTGACGCCGGCCTGGCAGCCAAGCCCGCGGGCCAGGCGGATCCGGGCTCTCGGAAAGCCGCTCCCGTGCCGGTGGGGGCCTCATCACAATCCGTGCCTGTGCCGGCGGAGGCTGGCGCAGCCGGCATAGCCGCCGTGGCGGCCACCGCAAGTGCGGCGACAGACGTCGGCCGAGAGGGCTCCCCCGCCGAATGCCCGGCGCCTGTGTTGAACGCCCAGGACTGAAGGCCGGATCATGAACTTCCCCGGCCGTGCGCCCGCGCCGTCAGCGCCTCTCGCAGATGCTGAAACCGATTTGCCGGCCCAGCGCAGCGGGCCGGCAAGCCTGCGGAGCTATACCTCGCACCCGGTATGGCGCGCCAACGCGCAGCAGGCGGGCAACGCCGGCGCCGGCCGCGCGGATCGCGGCTCCGGCGACGGCGACCACGCCTATGCCGGAACCACCGATGCTGACGGCGCCTACGCCGGCTGCGCCGATGCCGGCCGGGCCTATGCCGGCCGCGCCGAAACAGATCTGATTGCCAGCGAGATACCGGTGGCGCTGGAATTCAACGGCATCAGCCACGCCACGCTGCTTGCCACGCCTTGCGACCTGGAAGACCTGGCTTATGGTTTTTCCTATACGGAAGGCATCATCCGGTCGGCGCGCGACATCTACGGCATGGATGTCATGGAAAAGCCGTCCGGCATCGTGGTGCAGGTGGAAATCGCCAGCGCCCGCCTGCACGAGCTCAAACTGCGACGGCGCAACCTGGCGGGGCGCAGCGGCTGCGGCCTGTGCGGGCTGGAAAGCCTGGACGAGGTGCGGCGCAAGCTGCCTGCCCTGCCCGCCCCGCCCGAATGTTTTTCACCCGCCGCGATTACCCGGGCGGCCGGAGAGCTGCTGTCCAGGCAGGCTTTGCACCAGGCCACCGGCGCCACGCATGCTGCCGGATGGGCGGACAAGGAAGGCGCCATCCAGCACGTGCGCGAGGATGTGGGCCGGCATAATGCGCTGGACAAATTGATCGGACACATGCTGCGCAATGCCGTGCCGCCGCAAGGCGGCCTGGCGATGATTTCCAGCCGCGCGAGCTTCGAAATGGTGCAAAAGACCGCCGCAGCCGGCATCAGCGCGCTAGTGGCGGTATCCGCCCCCACGAGCTATGCACTGCAGATCGCGCATGAGCTGAATGTGATGCTGGCCTGCTTTGCCCGCGACCGCAACTTCACGGTGTACAGTCACCCCGAATATCTAGGGCCTGCCGACAGGCCCTAGACAACCCCGGAGCCCGCTTTGAACAATATCGAGCATCTTATCCGCCTGGCCAACCGCATAGGCGCATTCTTCGAGGCCATGCCCGACCGCGCCGAAGGCATGGAGGGCATAGCCAATCACATACAGAAGTTCTGGGAGCCGCGCATGCGCGCCGCGTTGCTGGATTTCTTGGCGACCAATGCCGACGGCCGCCTGGGCGACACCGCGCTGAGCGATATCGCGTTGCAGGCCATTACCCAGAACAAAGACCGCCTGACCCCCAGGAAAGCGCAGGCCTAGCGCTTGTCAAAGAGGTTTCAATCAGAAGTTTCCTTGACGCGATACACCAGCACCGCCGTCTTGGCCAGGCTGAGCACCTTGATGGTGACGCTGCCCAGCAGCAGGCGCGACAGGCCGCTGCGGCCGTGGCTGCCGATGAAGATCAGGTCGCAGCCTTCTTCTTCGGCGGCCTGCACCAGGCCGTCGGCCACGTTGAAGTTGGACACCGCCCTGCCCTTGGCCTTGACGCCGGCCGTCTCGGCGCGGTCGAGCACGGCCTTCAGGTATTTCTGAGCCTGTTCCTGCGCAGTCTTGTCGTAGTCTTCGTCCGTAATGGCGTAGGCGGCGGCCATGCCGTCGAAGCCGACCGTGGCGGCGAAAGGCTGCGTAACGTACAAGGCGACGATTTCAGCGCCTATTTCCCGAGCAAAACACACGCCTTTGTTGGCGGCCTGCGCCGACAATGCCGAACCGTCGGTTGGAATGAGTATTTTCTTGAACATGGTGTTAGCCCTGTTGGTTTGGGAGATGGCACCAGCTTACCTGTGATTTAACGGAAAATATAGCTAGTACATACACTGGTACTTGACGCGGATCAAAGCGACGAGGCGGCCTTGAACAAATTGGCGCAGCGCGTGCCCGTGCGGCAATAGGCCAATATGGGCGCGGGCAATTCGTCCAGCAACTGCGCAAAGCGGACCACGTCTTCCTGGGTCATGGCGCCGCTGATCACGGGCTGGTATTCAACGGCCAGGCCGGCCGCGCGCGCCGCCGCCATGACCTCTTGCGAGCCTGGCTGATCGGGGCCGCCTTCCAGGTCGGGCCGATTGATGATGACGCTTTTGAAGCCGGCGTCGGCGACGGCCTGCATATCGTCCGCCGAAAGCTGCGGCGCCACGGAAAACGTATCGGTCAGGGAATGGATGGGGACAGACATTTGAAGCTCCTGCAATCTATACTGGAAACTGTAATCACTCAGGAAAATAGTATGGCCTGCCATCGTGGCGCGCAAGTCCCCGCCGATTTCCCCCATCCTTCCAGTTCCGCCGATTCAGCAGAGCTCATCGATCCCGCCGATCAAGCGACGGACGCCACGGCCGGCCGCGGCCGGGTCCTGGTCCGGGATGCCACGCCGCAAGACATGGCCGCCGTCCAGCGCATCTATGCCCATCATGTCCTTCATGGCACGGCCACTTTCGAAGAACAGCCGCCCACCGTGGAAGACATGCTGGCGCGCCGCCGGCATGTGGTCGAGCTGGGCATGCCTTATCTGGTGGCGGAAGCGGACGCGGAGGTGGTGGGCTATTGCTACGCCGCGCCCTACCGCCCGCGCATCGCCTACCGCTACACCCTGGAGGATTCGATCTACCTCGCGCAGGGCCGGGCGGGCAAAGGCCTGGGCAAGGCGCTGCTGGCAGAATTGCTGGCCCGCTGCGAGCGCGGCCCCTGGCGTCAAATGATCGCAGTCATCGGCGGGAACGAAAACCAGGCTTCGATCAATCTGCACCGCGGCATGGGGTTCACCCACGTCGGCACGCAGCCGGCCACAGGCTTCAAATTCGGCCGGTGGATAGATGTGGTCTTCATGCAAAGAGCCCTGGGCTCCGGCGGCAGCGCCCCGCCATCGGATTTGCCGTGAACCGGTAAATGCCTGGACGCCGGTGCGAAGCGCCCAGGCCTGTCGACCGAAGCGGCTCCGCCGCGATACAGGGCATCTTTGGCGCGCTGGCGTGGCTTCGCCGTAAGCCATGAAGCCCGCAGCGAGACCCGCGGTCAAGGCGCCAATTGCAGCCCGAAGCGTTCCAGCCACCCTTGCATGGCGGCGCTGCTGAGCACCTGGAATTCCGCGAGCCGCTGCGGGCCCAGGCCATCGCCCGGCGACTCGGCCGCGGCGGGATGGCACATGATGGCGTCGCCGTCCCGCGCGCGCGACAGCCATTGGCGCAGCAGTGCAGCATAGGCCTTTTGCCCGCCCCTGAAATCATAGACACCCAAAAAACCGCGGTTCAATGGCCAGCCCGCCTGGCGCGCCAGGCGGGTGAAACGGGCGGCGCCCAGCGCTTCTATCGTATATGCCTTGAAGCGCAATGCGGCCGGCAAACCCGACAGGTCGCCGCGGCGGGTACTGCGCAGCCAGGGGCGCCGGTCGCCATAGCGGCGGCCGATCTCGTCCAGCAGAGCCGTGCGTATCTGGGGAAACTGATGGACGTGCTGATGGCCGTCGATAAAGTCGGGCGGCCCGCCTATGGCGTCTTCGAACAAATCGAGCTGCCGGGCGATTTGCGCCGCCACTTGCGGCCGGCGCAGGCGGCGCGCCCAGGCATGCAGGATGAGGGAGCCCACGGGCAGGTACAGGCCGGGCCGCCCCATGGCTTCGGTGAAATTCAAATGCAGGCCTATTTGCAGGCCGGAGGCGCGCAGCGCATCCGCGCCGGCGATGAAGTCGGGCCCTTCGACCAGGCAGCTGCTGGCATTCAAACGCCCCAGCTCGGCCAGATGTAAGATGCCGTCGTTGATGGCGGCGTTCATGCCAAAATCGTCAGCGCAAACAACAATATGTTTTTTTTTGACTTCGGCCACGCGGCCCCCCGGAAACGACAACGATGCGGAAACTGGTAAAGCAACTGGCCTGGTTCATCACGGTGGGCTGCGCCGCCGCGGCCACCCACTGGATCGTGGTCGTCGCGGCCGTATCGGCCTTGGGCATGGCCCCATTGATCGCCAACGTGGCGGGCTGGCTGGTGGCCTTCGGCGTATCGTTCGCAGGGCACTACCAACTGACCTTCAGGCATCACCACGCGCCGCCCGCCCGGGCGGCGCGCAGGTTTTTCGCCGTATCGGCGCTGGGCTTCGGCGTGAATGAGCTGGCCTATGCCTGGCTGCTGAACGCCACCGCCCTGCCCTATGACGTGCTGCTGGCCTTGATCCTTATCGCCATAGCGGGCATGACTTTTATTTTAGGGCGTCTTTGGGCGTTCCGGCGCAAAAGCTGAGCTCTTCATCCGGCTGGATATGCCATGCCCGCAAGCGCCCGTCGGTCAGCTTGGCCTCCATCCCTTGCAGGAAACCGTAATGATCGTGGCTTTCCTCGTCGCCCAGCAGCCATAAGCCGGCCTGACGGGGCGCGCACAAGCGCGAGATAAGCTGGTCCACATCGATAAGCAGGCGCGCGCCCGCCGCCTGGTCGAATTGGATCGCGTCATAAAGCTCGCGCCGCCAATTGTCGGTCTTGGGCAGTTCGGGATCGTTCCAGTTCGATACCACCGCCGCGGGTCTGCCCGCATGCAGGTAGAAATCCAGGTCGTAACGGAAGCGTTCCAGCATGACGATATCTTCGCCGTGCGTGTAGACATGCTGCATTTTCTTCGCCAGGTGCTTGGTGCCCGGCTGAGGCCAGACTGTCATGACGATGACCGCCAGGATGCAGATGCCCAGCGAAACATACAAAGACCGGATGAAAGTCCGGGCGGCCCGCGAACCGCCCGACCCCTCCATCCGCAAGGCGTAGCCTTCGGCGATGAAATACGCCAGGGGCGCCAGCGCGGGCAGAATATAGCCCACCAGTTTGGAGTTCGGTATGGAAAAAAACACCAGCACCACCGCCAGCCAGGCGAACATCAGGCCGCGCACCGCCCCGCCTTGCGGCTGGCGCCAATAAGCCTTGCGGCAAGCGCGCCAGATCTGCAATGACCAGGGCAAGGTCAGGCCCAGCAGCACCGGCACATAGAACCAGAACGGCCGCGCGTTGTTGAAGCCCTTTTCCAGGTAGCGGTAGAAATGCTGATAAAGGATGTAGTAGTCGAAGAAGCCCGGATAGCGCTGCTGCATCGCCATCATCCATGGCAGCGACAGGGCCAGGCACAGGATGATGCCCGGCAGCCAGATCATGCGCAGCATGGTGTCGAAGCGGCGGCGCCCCAAAAGCCAGAAAAACAGCACGCCGCCCGGCAGCACGATGCCTATCAGCCCTTTGGCCATGAAGCCCGCCGCCGCCAGCGCATAGGCCAGCGCGAGCATGGCGCGATAGCGCCGGCCCGCTTCGTAGCGCAGCGCCGCGGCGGCGCCCACGCATACCGTGGCGGTGATGATGCCGCCCACCGTCATGTCCAGATTCGCGTAATGAGAAGCGCCGAACAATAGCGGGCACGACAGCAGGATCAAAGCGGCCAGTATGGCGGTCCTTTGACCGGCATGGGCTCTTATGAACCAGAAGGCCACGCCGACCGTCAGGCTGGCGCCCAGGACCGAAGCCATGCGGGCGGCCCATTCGTTGGCGCCGAATAAGTCCAGCGACAAGGCCGTGATCCAGTAGAACAGCGGAGGCTTATGGAAAAACGGCAGGCCGTCCAGCATGGGCACTGCATAATCCCCGGAACTGAGCATGCCCCAGGCGACTCCCACATACCTGCCTTCATCGGGCAGCAGTAGCGGATAAAGCCAGGTGGTGGCGGAAAACCATAAGAAAGCGCACATGCCCACCGCCCAAGCGGATTGCACATTGAGCAATTTGGCAAATTTTTGCAATAGCGGGGGTGGATTTGAGCCTGTCCCCCAGGCATAGCCTGGCAGTGCGCCTTGTTGGTTTTGCATAGAAAGAAACTCGAAGCCGGAAATTGGTCAACGTTGATGAACAACGCCCGCTGCCGCGCCGGCCAGGGGCAGTATGCCTGCTTTTAGCCCTCGCGCCCGCCCTGGCTTTGGCCCGTGCCCGCCATGCCCTGGCCATGCCTGCGCCGCACCAGGTAAACCGGCCGATTTTTTACTTCGCCGAAAATGCGCGAGATATATTCGCCAAGGACCCCGACGGATATCAATTGCACGCCGGCAAAGAACAGCACCACGGTGATGAGCGTGGCCCATCCGCGCACCGGATCCCCATACAGAAAATGAGTAATCACGATGAACAGCCCATAAGCGAAGGAAAGCAGCGAAAGGCAGACGCCCAGCACGCTCAGCACTCTTAAAGGCCAGGTGGTGAAGGCCGTGATACCGTCCACGGCGAAGCGGAACAGCTTGAAGGGCTTGAATGTGGACTTGCCATGCAGGCGTTCGGGCGGCGAATACAAAATGGGCTCGGACTTGAATCCCACCCAGGCGAACAAGCCCTTCATGAAACGATTGCGTTCGGGCAGCATCAGCAGCGCATCGACCACCGCGCGGTCCATCAAGCGGAAATCGCCGGCGTTCTCCGGCACTTTCAAGCCGCTGGTCGTGCGCATCAGACGATAGAACAGGCGAGTGCCCCAGCGCTTGAATGCGGACTCGTCTTTGCGCGACGCACGCACCGCATAGACCATTTCCACGCCTTCCCGCCAGCGGGCGAACATTTTCGGGATGAGCGCCGGAGGGTGCTGCAAGTCCGCATCCATGCAGACCACCGCTTGCCCGCCCGCCACATCGAGCCCCGCGGTCAGGGCGGCTTCTTTGCCGAAGTTGCGGGAAAGCTGCAGATAGACGATGCCGGGATATTTTTCCGTCCAGGCCGCCATGGCTTCGGCCGTACCATCGGTGCTGCCATCGTCGACCACTATGATTTCGTATGCCGAGACAAGGGGCTTCAGCACGGCAATGAGCGCCGGCAGCAAAACATCCAGATTGGCCTTTTCGTTAAAGCTTGGGATGATGCAACTGAGCGTGGCTCGCGATAAGCTGGGAGTGGGCATGTCTGGTGGACGGTCGCCGCGAAGGATCAAGGGGCGAGCGGACGAGGGACTTGTACAATACGTGACAATTTCAAATATTAGCTTAAAAAATCATGGCCGTCAGTCCCTTTCAGGGTTTCGCCGCCGCAGCTGTCTTATTTTAGCCCCTCTTGGCGGAGCCGAATGCCGACGGGACCGAATGCCGGCGGAGCCGGCCGGACGCTGGCCGGACCGTGCTTCGCGAGCGCATTCCAAGGCGCGGCGCCCTGCGCCGGCAGGTGAACGCCATTGACGGCCACGGCTGTTTTCTATAAGATTACTTTTTAATATATCTTTAAATTCAGGGCCCCATGTCTCGCGACGATCTTTGCACCGAAGAAGAAATCACCACACTGGTTCATGGCTTTTATGATCGGGTCCGCGCGGACGCCATGCTGGGGCCGGTTTTCGATGCCCATATCGATGATTGGGACAGGCATCTGGCCATTATGGTCCGTTTCTGGTCTTCTTTGCTATTGGGTTCGGGCACATACAGCGGCACGCCCATGCCCAAGCATGTGGCCCTGCCCGGCTTGAACGCACAGATGTTCCAGCAATGGCTGGCCCTGTTTCACGACACCACCCAAGAGCTGCCCAATCGGCCTTTCGCCGAGCGCGCCGAGGAATTCGCCCAGCGCATTGCCCGCAGTCTCTGGTTCGGCTACCAAATGAACCACGAGCCGAACCGCATGCCGACGGAGATTCTTCATGGCTGAGCTATTGCAAATTCAGGAAGCGCGTGAAAAACCGGCCGACAGTCCCAATATGCGCGACTTCCTCAGCCTGGGGTTTCGCCCCTTGTACATCGCCGGCTGCGGCTGGGCGCTGATTTCGCTGTTGATCTGGATCTTCATCCCCCAACTGATCGGCCATCCCCTGTCGGCGGTGGCCTGGCACGCCCATGAAATGCTGTGGGGCTTCATCGCCACCATCGCCGTCGCCTTTCTGCTTACGGCCAGCGCCACCTGGACCGGCTTCAATCCCCTGAAGGGCTATGGCCTGGCCGGCATTTGCGTGCTGTGGATCATTGCGCGGGCCGGCTACTTGGTCGGGGGAGAAACAGGATTCCATATCGCCTGCGCCAGCGAGGCGGCATTCTTCGCCATCAGCGCCGTCTGCCTGATGCGCGTCATGATCAAGGGCCGCAGCCGCCGCAACTACGGCGTCCCGCTGCTCGTCCTGGGCCTGGGCGTCGCCAACGTGCTGTATCTTCGGGCGGCGCTGGCCGGCGACTATCTATTGCTGATGCAGCGTTTCGACCTGGGCCTGGTGTGCATGGCGGTGATCGCCCTGCTGATCGCCCGCCGCGTCATCCCGTTTTTCGCCATGCGCATGGTGCCCGGCCTGGAAATTCCCATGCAGACCCGCAATGGCCAAGTCCAATTGACGATCAGCGTGCTCGCCATCGCCGCCGGCGTGGCCGGCCTGCCCGTCGTCATGGCGGTGGGCCTGGCCGCGGCCGGCATCCTGAGCCTGTGGCAGCTCGCCCTTTGGAAGCCCGCGGCCGTATTGCACAAGCCCATGCTCTGGATACTGTACCTGGGCTACGGCGCCATGGGGCTAGGCCTGCTCTTCGCGGCCTGGCACGCTAGCGGGCTGGCCAGCGGCGTGCTGTCGCGCGCCGCCGTGCATGTGCATATCATCGGCATGGGCGGCTTTGCCATATTGATCATCGGCATGGTCACGCGCACGGCGCTCGGCCACCTGGGCCGCCCCCTGGCGCTGGACGGCAGCATGCTGCTCAGCTATTACCTGATGGTGGCGGCGGTCGTCCTGCGCCTGGCCGCCTTGTGGCCCAGCGCCGCCACCGCCACGCTGCTGCAGGCGGCCGCCCTGTGCTGGATCGGCTGCCTGGCGCTGTATCTATGGCGCTTCGTCCCCATGCTGATACGGCCCCGCTATACGCCGCCGGCGGCGCCCGCCGCACCCCGGGCCGCCGCCGCGCAGACGCAGAAATAGGCGGGTCCATGAATACGGGCCCGATCTCCATCACCCGCCGCGCGGAGGCCGACGCATGCGCCTGACCGCCATGACCGACTATGCGATGCGCCTGCTGATGTATGTGGGCTCGCACCCGGAGCGCCTGTGCACCATTGCGGAAATCGCCCAGGCCTACGGGATTTCCCAGCCGCATCTGATGAAAATCACGCACCGGCTCGCGCAGCAAGGCTGGCTGGAAACCGTGCGCGGCAAGAATGGCGGCATGCGCCTGGCCCGCGCGCCGCAAGACATCAATCTAGGCGCCGTCGTGCGCGATACGGAAAACGACCTGGCGCTGGTCGAATGCTTCACGCCCGGCAACACTTGCACGCTGGGCGGGCGCTGCGGCCTGGCGGGCATCATCCATGGGGCGCTGCAGCAGTTCATGGCGCATCTCGACCGCTATACGCTGGCGGACATCCTGCCCCCGGCCGATGGGGAGGCCTGCGCCGAACTGCGCTTCGTGGATCCCGCCATCGCCCTGGCCTCGCAAGGCGCCGAGTGATAATTCCGTCGCCGGAACACCAGCACGTCTATCGTCGACGTCAGGCCCAAAACCATCGCCGTGGTTGTGGGCGCGTTGCCGGTCCGGAATTCCCGGATGCGGCAAGCCGTGGCGCCAGCGCCGGGCCTCAGTCCGTAAAACGTTGCAGCAGCGCCATCAGTTGCGGCCGCACCGCGCGCAGCTCTTCCAGATGCACCGTGGCCAGCATCGCCAGTTTCTTTTCCGCCAAAGGCGTCAGCGCGATGCGCACGCGCCGCCGGTCCGTCGGGTCGCGAAAGCGCTGGACCAGGCCCATGCGCACCAGACGGTTGATGAGTTCCACCGCGCTGTGATGCCGCAGCAGCATCTGTTCGGCGATGTCCCCCACGCTGGGCGCGGCTTTATAGCTGAGCGCCTTGATAGCCAGCAAGGCCTGGTGCTGCTGCGGCATCAGGCCGGCCTCGCCGACGGCGCTTGCGCTGAAAGCGGCAAAACGCCTCAAGGCCATGCGGAATGTGGCCAGGGCTTCGTAGTCGGCCTGGGTGGGGCTGCCGTCCCGGCTCTTGGCAGGATTGTTGTACGAAGTCATGGCCGGCGCCCCGTATCAGCCCTTCATGCCAGATCGCAGCGTATGGTGACCGGATGCGAGCGCAACACCGACATCACCGTATCGTCCACCGTGCCTTCGACGTCCGAGATCACATAGCCGACCTGGCCGCGCGTCTGCAGTTGCTGGCTGACGATGTTCAAGCCGTGTTCCGCCATCAGGTTGCTGAGCGTGCCCATGGCGCCGGGCAAGTTGCGGTGCACGTGCAGGATGCGCGCTTCGCCGGTTTTTTCGACATAAGGGATTTCCGGGAAATTGACCGCCCCCTTGGTCGTGCCGCTCTGCACGAAGCGCAGCAGCTTCTCCGCCACTTCGCGGCCTATGTTTTCCTGGGATTCCTGCGTGCTGCCGCCTATATGGGGCGTAAGAATGACATTGCGCATGCCCCGCAGCGGGCTCGCCAATGGTTCGTCCACGCTTTTGGGCTCGACGGGGAAGACATCCAGCGCGGCGCCGGACAAATGGCCCGATTTCAAGGCCGCATGCAAGGCGTCGATATCGACCACGGTCCCGCGCGATGCATTGATCAATATGGAGCCCGGCTTCATGGCGGCTATCGCCGCGGCGTCCATGATGTTGTGCGTGGCTTTGCCGCCGGGCACGTGCAAGGTGACGACGTCGGCCTGCGCCAGCATCTTCTTCAGCGAGGGCACGGCGCGCGCGTTGCCCAGCGGCAGCTTGGCCTCGATGTCGTGAAAAATGACCCGCATTCCCGCGGCTTCGGCCAGCGTACCCACTTGCGAACCGATATTCCCATAACCGATGACGCCCAATGTCTTGCCGCGCGCCTCGAACGCGCCTTCGGCGGTCTTGTCCCAATGGCCCTGATGCACCCGGTCGTTCTTTTCCGGTATGCGGCGCAGCAGCAGAATGGCTTCGCCCAGCACCATTTCGGCCACGGAACGGGTGTTCGAAAACGGCGCATTGAAAACGGGTACGCCCCGCAGCATGGCGGCATCCAGATCCACCTGGTTGGTGCCTATGCAGAAGCAGCCGACGGCGCGCAGTTGCGGCGCGCTGCCGAGCAGGGCGGCGTCGAGATGGGTGCGCGAACGGATGCCTACGAGTTCCGCGCCGCGTAGCGCCTCTCGCAGGGCGTCGGGCGCAAGCGACGATGCATAGGTGACGACGTCATTCAGGCCGGCAGCCAGAAATACTTCTTTGGCGCTGGGGTGTATGTTTTCAAAAAGGACGATGCGAGTCATTAAATAGGTCCTGCCAAGCGAAAAGAAAAACGATCATTGTGTACTATTTTAGTTCTAAATGACGGCGTGTCCCTTTGGCAGTCCGGGGATTTGGCCAGCGCCGACCCAAACGCAAAGGGCCCGCGCTGGCGGGCCCCCGGCATAAGCGGCAGGAAGCGGGGCCGGCGCGGCTGGCCTAAAAACCCACCGCCTGGCCGTCGCGGCGGCCATCGCTGGCGGCGACATAGCCGCGCTCCGGGTCGTCTTCCGACATCCTCCAAATGAATTGGCCGGCGCCGAAATCCATATAGGGATCATAGACGGACGCCAGCTTGTGGCCCAGGTTTTTCAGGCCGGCCACCGTATCGGGGTTCATGCTGGATTCGAGGTCCACACTGAAGTCGCGGTTGACTTTCCAGCGCGGCGCGCAGCAGGCCGCCTGCGGCTGCTGGTCGTAATCGATCATGCGGATGACCGTCTGCAAATGCCCTTGCGGCTGCATGTCGCCGCCCATCACGCCGAAGCTCATCACAGGCTTGCCGTTGCGGCTCAGGAAGCCCGGAATGATGGTGTGGAAAGGCCTTTTGCCCCCTTCGACCACATTGGGCGATGCGGGATCCATGGAAAAGCCGACGCCGCGGTTCTGCAGACTGATGCCGGTGCCCGGCACCACCACCCCTGAGCCGAAGCCCATGTAGTTGGACTGTATGAAGGAAACCATCATGCCGCTCTCGTCCGCGGCGGACAAATAAATAGTGCCGCCGGCATGGGGCCTGCCGGCCTCGTGATGCACGGCGCGATCCGGCGTGATCAGCCTGGCGCGGCTGTCCAGGTAATTGTCGTCCAGCATCTCCATGGGCGTGACCGTCATGCTGCGCGGATCGGACACATAGCGGTAAAGATCGGCGAAGGCGAGCTTCATGGCTTCTATCTGTATGTGTTGCGACTGCACGGAATCCACCGGCATGTTGCGCAGATCGAAACGCTCGGCGATGCCCAGGGCGATGAGCGCGGCGATGCCCTGCCCATTGGGCGGTATCTCGTGCAGGGTGTAGCCATGGTAATCGCGCGAAATGGGCTGCACCCATTCGGGCCGGTAGGCGCGCAGATCGTCCGCCGTCATCGCGCCGCCGCACTGCTTGCTGAAAGCGGCGATCTTCCCGGCCAGCTCGCCTTCATAGAAGTCGCGCCCGCGGCTTTCCGCAATGCGCCGCAGGGTATGAGCGGCCGCCGGCAGGCGGAAGTGCTCGCCGATTTCCGGCGCCCGGCCTTCCGGCATGAAGGCTTCAGCGTAGCCGGGCTGGTCCTTCAGATCCGCGGCGGCCTTGGCCCATTTACCGGCGACCACGGGCGGGACGGCGTAGCCGCGCTCGGCGATTTCGATGGCGGGCTCCATCAGGGTATCGAAGGGCAGTTTGCCGAATTTTTCGTGCAAGGCCGCCCAGCCGGCCACCACGCCCGGCACGGTGACGGCATCCCAGCCCCGTATCGGACGCCGGGCCAGGCCATTGGAGTCCGTGCCGTATTTGCCCTTGAAATAATCCACGCTCCAGGCGGCCGGCGCCACGCCGGATGAATTCAGGCCGCGCAGCTTCTTGCCGTCCCACAATATGGCGAAACAGTCTCCGCCCAGCCCGCAGGACACCGGTTCGACGATGGTGATGGCCGCCGCGGCGGCGATGGCCGCATCCACGGCATTGCCACCCTTGAGCAGCATGCGCAGCCCCGCCTGCGCCGCCAGGGGATGCGATGTGGACACGACATTCCGCGCGAACAGGGGAATCCGTACGGAGGTATAGGGGTTGGCCCAGTTGAAGTTTTTCATGGTTGCATAAAAGGGATTGAAAAAGCGCTACATGGCGCACCGGCAGGGCGCCAAGGCGGCCCGCCGACACATGGAATTCTGAAACGGCGGCGATGCCGCGGCGCCGGCCGCCCTGCTGCGCCCGCGCAGCAAAGCCTGCCAATGCCAAAAGGGCCTAAACTACTATTAAAGCATCATTAAATCAATTTACTTTTCTAAACCTCTAACAAGTTTTTATTATGAGCTCCATCCGTTTCATGCGCACTTTCGTGGCCATCGCTCGGCTGGGCTCGTTTTCCGAAGCGGCGGAATACGTGGGCCTGACGCAGGCCGCGGTCAGCCTGCAGATGCGGGCGCTGGAACAGGAGCTCGATCGCGAGCTCTTCGACCGGCACGGCAGGCTGGCGCAACTGAACGCGGCGGGGCAGGAAGCCCTGCCGGAAATCAAGAAGCTGCTGGAGCTCTACGACCGCATACGCCTGCCCAAACCCGTCCCCGGCCACTTTACCGGCCAATTGACGGTGGGCGCCATCGTATCCAGCATGAGCGTCCTGGCCAAGATCGTGACGCAGCTCAAGAACGAGCACAAAGGGCTGGGCATACGCCTGGTATCGGGCAAATCCAACGAACTGACGCATAAAGTGGCCAACGGCGACATCGATGCCGCCTTGGTGGTGGGCACGGCGCGGCGGCCGGCGGGCACCAAATGGACTCTGCTCTACCGTGAACCGCTGCGCATCATCGCCTCGCCCAAAGCCGCGGGCAAGGACACGCGCAGCCTGCTGCTCGGCAACCCCTTCCTGCGCTTCGACCGCAGCCAGCACACCGGCAGGCAGATCGACCAGGTGCTGCAGAAAATGGGCGTCGCGCCCGAAGACTTCCTGGAGCTCAACGCCATCGAACAACTGATCAGCCTGGTGCGCCAGGATGTCGGCGTGACCTTGCTGCCGCTGCTGCATTCGCTGACGCCGGACCAGACGGGCGATTTGCGCATACTGCCGCTGCCGGAAGAATTGGGTGCGCCCACCCGCGATATCGGGATGATCGTGCGGCGCGACAGCATGCAGCATGACATCACGGCGGCCATCTACGATCGCTGCGTGCTCGCGCTCGAGGGTAGAATGGCGTAAGCGCACGCCGCAACGGCATGCGGTCCGCGCCCAAGAATAAGGGAGATGATGTTGTCCGCCAAACCTGGTAGTTCATGGTATTTCGGATGGAATATCGTCGCAAGCGCCACATTGTTGACCTTGCTTACCGTGGGCCTGCGCATGAGCATAGGCCCGTTTTTCCTGCCCATCGCCGAAGACCTGGGCTTCAGCCGCAGCCTGCTGGCGGGGATAATCGCCATCGGCATGCTGTTCTACGGCATCGGCATGCCGCTGGCGGGCTATCTGGTGGCGGTGCGCGGCACGCGCTCCGTGCTGTTGTGGGGCGCGGCGCTGATCGTCTTGTCCATCGGCGGCGCCGTGACGGCGCGCGACCCCATCGCTTTCATGCTGGCCTTTGGCGTGGGCCTGTCGCTCGGGCTGGCCTTCATCAGCCCGGTCTCATTGACGCCCGTCATCAGCCGCTGGTTCACATTGCGGCGCGGCATGGCCCTGTTTTTCCTGTCCACGGGCTCGATGGCGGGCATCGCCATCCTGACGCCGGCGCTCAGCTACCTGATAGAACGCTACAGCTGGCAGGCCACGCTTCTTTCCATCGGCGCCGTGCTGGTGCTGGCCACGGTGCCCATCGCCCTGTTCATCGTGCGTGACGAAGCGCCCGCCGAAACCGATACGCTGCTCGGCGCGCCCGCCGCGCGGCCCAGGATAAGGCGCATCATCGCCGCGCCGGCCAACATGAGCGTGAGCGCGGCGGTGAACAGCCGGCCATTCTGGAAAGTGGCTTTCGGCCTGTTCGCCTGCGGCTACAGCATGAATCTGCTGGGCGCGCACGGCGTGCCCATGCTGATGGATCATGGCTACGACGCCATGACCAGCTCCCTCGGCATAGGCCTGATCGGCTTTGCCGCCATCTTCAGCACGCTGGTGCTGGGCCGCCTTTCGGACATCATTCCCCGCCGGAATATCCTGGCCTGCATTTATCTGATCCGCGGCCTGGGCTTCTTTGCGCTGCTGATCGTCGGCACGCAATGGGAACTGTATATGGCCGCGACCATAGGGGGGTTCGTCTGGGCGGGCAGCGTCGCCCTGTCGTCCGCCATCCTGGCGGACGTCTATGGGGTACGCCTGGTCGGCATTCTTTACGGGTGGACTTATCTCGGACACCAAATAGGCGGCACCATCAGCTCATGGCTGGGCGGATGGGGTTACGAGACCTTCGGCACCCACTGGATTTCCTTCGGCAGCGCCGGCGCGTTGCTGCTGTGCGCCAGCGCAGTATCGATGAAACTGCCGCTGCCGGCCCTCGTTTCCCCAGCGCCCGTCAGCGCCGAGAAAGCGTCCGCCTGAGTGCGCAAATAAGCCGCCCACCGAGGCGCGGCGGTTCCCCGGCGGGCATCCACAATACCGGCGCCTGGCGGAAACAGGCGAGCCGCCTTCCCGCTATTTTCAAGCGGAACGCGTCTTCGCCCGCGCCGCGCTGTTCTTCTTTTGCAAAGCCTTGACGACGGTGTCGCAGGTGGCGCGCAAATGTTCCAGCAGCTCGCGGACAGCCGTGTCGGCGTCCCGGCGCAGGGAGGCTTCCATGATGCTGCGGTGCTCTTCGTGCACGGACGCTTTATAGTCTTTCAAGCGCGCCAGATTCCGGTAGCGCTCGGCCTGGTCGAATAGATTTTCGGAGATCGAAATAGTGCGCCGGCTGCCGCAAGCGGCGATGAGCGCCGTATGGAAACGCCGGTGGGGATCCATCCAGGCGCGGTTGACCTTGGCGGGGTCGTTGTTTTCATAGCGTGAGATTTCGCCAAGGCGGTAAAAGCTGAGCACCAGTTCGTCCTCCCATTCCCTGCCGCCGCGGGCGATCGAGGCCCGCAAAGCGCCCTCGTACAGCCAGCAGCGGACCTGCGTCAAATCGATGACATCTTCCTGGCTGATATCGCAGACATAAAAACCTCGGCGGTCGTGCTGGGACACCAGCTGTTCCGCCGACAGGCGGTTCAGGGCTTCACGCAGCGGAATGGCGCCGGCATCGTAATGCCGAGCCAGGGCGCTCAGGCGCAGCTTCGAGCCGGGCTCCAGTTCGCCCAGCAAGATATCCGATCTCAGCTTCTGGTAAAGCCGGCTTGCCGCGGTCGCCTGGCCGGCGCTTTCCAGCAGGATGGGGGTGGTCGGCTTAAGCATGGATACGCTCAAAACAGATAAAGACGTTGCATGACGAAGGAATGGATAAGACCGTGACACTTTAACCCAGGGCCGGCGGCGATGGCGCGGCCCGCCTGGATATCAAGCGGGACTGCGCAAGCCGCCGCGAAAGTCCACGGCCGGCCGTTGCCGGGAAGGCGTGTCGCGCTCCATTCATTGTTGACCCGCTCTATTTTATATATTAAATTCTCTATTGTTAAATTTTATATATAAATTAAGGAGGAGATCATGGAATGGAAAAACCTATTGCGGCTTGGCGCCGCGGCATTGGCATTGGCCGCGCCCTTGAGCGTGAGCGCGGCCGATAAATACCCTGCGCATCCGGTCAAGGTCGTCGTTCCCTTTCCCGCAGGCGGGCAAGGCATAGATTTTGTAGCGCGCACTCTGGCGCAGCGCATGCAGGCCATTTCCGGCCAGGCCGTCGTGGTGGAGAACCGGCCGGGCGGCGGCACGGTCATCGGCACCAGCGCCGTGGCCAAAGCTCCGGCCGATGGCTACACCGTCCTGATGATGGCCAACAGCTTCACCGTCAACCCCAGCCTGCAGTCCAATCTGCCCTACGACTCGGAAAAAGATTTCTCGCCGGTCGCCCTGCTTACGATTACCCCGCACGTGCTGGTCGCCCGGAAAGACCTGGCTGCAAGCAATCTCAAGGAACTGCTGGAATTGGCGAAAAAGAATCCCGGAACCGTCACCTATGCCTCCATAGGCAACGGCACCTCGCCGCACCTGGCGGGCGAAATGCTTAAAAAGCTGGCCAATGTCAACCTCGTTCATGTACCGCATAAAGGCACGCCGCTGGCGCTCACTTCGCTCATGGGCGGCCATGTGGACGTGCTCTTCGGCAACCTGCCGGATGTCCTGCCGTATCTGGAGGACGGCAGGCTGAAGGCGCTGGCCATCTCGGCCCCGAAAAGGCATGCCAGCCTGCCCAATGTGCCCACCATGGAAGAACAGGGTTTTGCGGAATTCGAATCCAACTCATGGTACGGCATGCTGGCTCCGGCCCAGGTGCCCGATGACACCATCCAGCAATTAAACAAGCTCGTGGTCTCCATCCTGCAAGAGCCCGAGGTGCGCGCATCGTTCGATACGCGCGGCCTCGACGTCATCGCCAGCAGCCCGGCGGAATTCAAGGACTGGCTGCGCAAGGAAACGGATAAATATGCGCAGGTCATCAAGGAATCCGGCGCGCGCATCGATTAAAACGATCGGGACTTGGCCGGCCTCGAAGCCGGCCGATCGAGCCTGGGCTGTCGACCAGCCCCAGCCTTCAACACGCCGCGTCCGCATGCTGCGGGCGCCGCTCACCACAATCAGGAAGATACATGTACTTTTGCGTATTTGAATGCGAAGGCGGGCCCCATCTGGGCGCTACCTTGCCAGCCGAACGCAGCCACATCGTCGATTTGACGGCGGCGTGGCCGCGGGAACTCGGCGCCCCGCCTGCGGACGTCGCCGCTCTGGCATGCAAAGGCCCGGCCGGCCTGGATGCGGTCAAGCGCATCCTGGATAGCAATGCGCCCGAAATACCGGTGGCCGGATTGCGCCTGCGCGCCCCCATCTCGCGGCCCGCCAAGAATGTATTCTGCGTAGGCCGCAACTACCGCGGCCATATCATCGAAGGCAATATTGCGCGCGGCGTCGACCCCAATCTGTTTCCCGAGCATATCGAATTCTTCACCAAAGCGCCGACCGCCGTCATCGGGCCCGGCGACGCCATTCCCTTGCATGCCGGCGTCACGGCCCAGCTGGACTACGAGGCGGAATTCGGCATCATCATCGGCCAAGGGGGCTGCAACATCGACGCCTCGCAAGCCGGCGCCGCCGTTTTTGGCTACACCATCATCAACGACATCACCGGTCGCGATTTGCAGCGCAGGCATGGCCAATGGTTCAAGGGCAAGACACTGGACGGCTCTTGCCCCATGGGGCCGTGGGTCGTCCACAAGTCCGCATTGGCCGATCCCCAGGCCCTGGACATCAAGCTTTGGGTCAATGGGGAATTGCGCCAGAGCGACAACACCTCGTCCATGATCTTCCCGGTCGAGTCCATAGTCGCCCAGCTTTCCGCCGGCTTGACACTGGAGCCGGGCGACATCATCGCCACGGGGACGCCGTCCGGTGTAGGCTATGCCATGAAGCCGCCCCGCTTCCTCAAGGACGGCGACATCATCGCCATCGAAATCGAATCCATAGGCCGGCTTGAAAACACCGTCCGCCATTCATAACCCGCACGCCAAGGAGACTGTTGTGCAAAAGAAAATCATACGCAGCCCGCTCGTTCCCGAAACCGGAGGCCCCTTCAATCTGGCTGTCAGCTACAACGACATGATCTATGTATCCGGGCTGCCGCCGTTCGAAGAGGAATTCTGCGCCGAGCTCAGGGAAGCGCGCCGCCTGGGCAAGCCTCTGCCCAAGATGCCCGACCTGGACATGGACACGCAGGTACACATCGTCATGCGGCACCTCAAAGCGCTGCTCGAAGCCGGCGGCTCGAATATGGACTGCCTGCTGAAAGTCGTGGTCTGGCTCAAGGACCAGAACCAGATGGGCTCGTTCGATAAGATTTATCGCAGCTACTTCAGCAGCGACGAAGCCCTGCCGACGCGCACCCGCATCCAGGCCGGCCGCACGCCCTTCGACTGCGCTCTGGAAATCGACGCGATAGGGTTCATTCCGAAGGCGTCCTGAATCCGGGGCATACAGGCCTACAAGGTTCGCTGCGGCAGCCGGAATGATCGACGAGGCAGGATATCCATGGACTCGCTGATCGCCGCCGCGGCCCGTTCGCTCGCGGCGGGCGATCCTCTTGCCGCGTTGAATCGGGTCGCCTTGCGCAATGACGCGCCCGCGCTCGCGCTTCGCGGCATCGCCATGGCGCAGCTGGGCGAGCTCGTTCGTGCAAGAACGCTGGTGCGCAGCGCGGCCCGGGCCTTCGGCCCGAAAGCGGCGGCGGCGCATGCGAGGTGCATCGTCGCCGAAGCCGAAATCGCGCTGGCGGCGCGCGATCTCAATTGGCCCGCGAAAAAACTGGAGGCGGCGCGCAAGACGCTCGAAGCGCGAGGCGATATGGTCAACGCGGCGCTGGCCCGCTACATCGAGGCCCGCCGTTTTCTGCTGATAGGGCGCCTGGCCGAAGCCGAACATGTGCTTGCAGGCATCGATCCCGCGCCATTGCCCACCGCGTTGCAGGCCACCCATGAACTGGCCGCGGCGTGCATTGCTATCCGGCGCCTTCAGGCCAAGGCGGCGCGCACGGCTCTCGCGCGTGCCGGTGGCGCCGCGCGGCGGGCGGGCATCCCGGCGCTTACCGCCGAAATCCAGGGCGTGGCCGACGCCTTGAACGCTCCGGCGGCGCGCCTGATCGAGCGGGGAAAGGAAAGCCTGATTACCCTCGAACAGCTCGAGGCCGTGCAGGCATCGAAAGCGCTCATCATCGACGCCTGCCGTCACGGCGTGCGCAATGCGCACATGGCGGTGTGGCTCGCAAGGCGTCCGGTGCTGTTCATGCTTGCACGGCTGCTAGGCCGGGCCTGGCCCGAAGATGTGCCCCGAGACCGGCTCATCGAGCGGGCGTTCCGCACGCGCCATCCCGATGAATCGCATCGGGCGCGGCTGCGGGTCGAGATCGGCCGCCTGCGCGCGCTGCTTCGGCCTTTGGCCGATATCCTTGCCACCAGGCGAGGATTCGCGCTGGCTCCGGCCGGCGCGGCCGGGGTGCTCGTGCTGGAGCGCCCTTCAGAAGAAAAGCATGCGGCAGTGCTCGCTCTTTTGGCGGATGGCGGGCCGTGGTCCAGCTCGGCCCTGGCTATGGCCCTGGGCGTCGGCCAGCGCACGATGCAGCGGACGCTGGAGGCGCTGGCGGCGGCGGGCAAAGTCCACTCGCTGGGCCACGGGCGCGCCCGGCGCTGGACGACGCCGCCGGTGCCGGATTTCACGACAATCTTGTTACTCCCCGCTGTTTTATCCCGCGATTAGGATAGAGGCATGGCGGCTTTATTTCCATGGCCGTGACATGACTACCTGATGACTATTTGACGAGGATAAAGGCATGAACACATCACCAGCTGAAATCGTGCGCGAATACTCCCCCCTTCCGGAACCCGGCAGCGTGCATGGGGTCACCTATGACGGCCGGCAGGTCTGGTTCGCCACCGGGGGCAGAATATGCGCTTTCGACCCCGCCAGCGGGAAAATACTGCGATCCATAGCCGTCCCGGCGAACGCGGGAACGGCTTTCGATGGCCGGCATCTATTCCAGATTTCCGACGACCGCATCCAGAAGCTCGATCCGCAAACCGGGCGGGTCGTGGACACGATACCCGCGCCTGAAGGGGCGGGCAATTCAGGGCTCGCATGGGCCGAAGGGAGCTTGTGGATGGGGCGGCACCGCGACCGGACCATCCACCAAATCGACCCGGAGACAGGTGCGATACTGCGCAGCATCAAGGTCGACCGCCATGTCACCGGGGTGACATGGGCCGACGGCGAACTCTGGCACGGCACATGGGAAGACGGCGCCAGCGAGTTGAGGCGCATCGATCCCAGGACGGGGGAAATCCTGGAAGTGCTGGAGATGCCGCCCGGCGCGGGCGTGTCCGGCCTGGAATCCGATGGCGGCGATCAATTCTTTTGCGGCGGGGGCGACAGCGGGAAGCTCAGGGTAGTGCGGCGGCCCGGACGAAGCCGCAAATAATCGCCGCGGCTGCGCGCCTGGAGCCGGCTATCTCGGGCGCGCGGTCTTTCTGGCGCCGCCGCGCCGCTGCGGTTCCCGCTGCGGGCTTTTATCCCTGTCGGCTCCCGCGCCACCGAGCTGTTCCATCCATGCCAGGGCGTCCAGGTAGGACAGGAAATGATGCAGGTAGCCCGGGGCGAGCTCCCGCATCAGCGACATCGAGCGATGCACGAGGCTGTCCGAATTCAGCGGGCCGGCATTCTCGGGCACCTGTTCCCGGGAATGCCGCAACTGGCGCCGGGTGTTGACCTTGAGCCAGGCCTGGCGGAAATAATCGAGCTCCGCAATTTCCGCATAAGCGGCGCGACTCCTGCCATGGCGGGATGCCTGTTCCACGGCCGGCTTCCGGTTGTCTATGTAGGCCAATAGTTCGGCCAAGGGGCTGGCCGCGGCTTGCCCGGCTTCCGCCTGTTTGCCGTCTCCATACGCTTGCGCCGCCGCGCTGGCGGCCCTGCTTTCGTATGACGCCAGCAATTCGGCAAGCCGGGCTTCCAGGATGCGCCGCGCATCGCCGTCATGAACGGCGGCCCGCGCGGCCAGGGCCTCGATCAGGCGAAAGCCGACGGGGTCCAGACGCCGCAGCCCGCGCTCGCGCCAGGCGCCCAGCACCGCCAGGACATCCGCCGCGCTCCCGCTATTCGGAGCGCTGTTCATGGACCTGGGCCGGCTGGACGGACGGCTTGGGGATGGGGACTATTTCGACGCGCCGGTTCCTGGCGCGCCCCGCTTCATCGGCGTTCGATGCAACAGGCCGTTCGGCGCCGAATGCGGCCGCGAAGATCAGGCTGGAGGGAATGCCTTCGTCGATCAAGGCCCGTGTGACCGTCAGCGCCCGCTGGGCCGACAGATCCCAGTTGTCGGCGAAACGGCGATTATCCTCGCGCACCTGCTGGTCGTCAGTGAAGCCGCTGACCATCAACACCTCGCCGTTGGCGAGCAGGTAATCGGACAGCGGTCCAACCAGCGACTTCAGCACTTCATGGCCTTCGGCTTGCAGCTCGGCGGAGTTCAGCGCGAACAGCACGCTGCCGCTGATCCCGATGCGCCCGTCGACCAGCGTGACCCGCCCCTGCGCGATAGGCCCGCCCAGCGCCTGCTCCAGCGTCTTGCGGCGCTGCGTTTCCTCCTGCCGCTGCTTGATCTCTTCATCCAGCCTGGCCGA
>Ga0180220_1000580_pt1 | contig 37436 bp, 36 predicted proteins | sample eDN5th37CBELigBY_FD_151335 | JGI IMG/M metagenome (GOLD analysis project Ga0180220, IMG submission 151335) | Enriched backyard soil microbial communities from Emeryville, California, USA - eDNA 5th pass 37_C BE-Lig BY (version 2) (version 2) | ecosystem: Environmental > Terrestrial > Soil >... | reverse complement strand
GGCACCGAGGACGGCCGGGAACTTCATCTCCCTGGTCGAGAAGGGGTTTTACGACGGGGTGATCTTCCATCGCGTCATCGACGGCTTCATGATCCAGGGGGGCGACCCCACCGGGACGGGGCGCGGCGGCCCGGGCTACACGATCGAGGACGAGTTCCACCCCGCGCTCAAGCACGACGGCGAGGGTATCCTCTCGATGGCGAACGCGGGGCCGAACACCGGCGGCTCTCAGTTCTTCATCACCCTGGCGGCCACCCCCTGGCTCGACGGCCGTCACGCCGTATTCGGCAAGGTCGTCGAGGGGATGGAGGTAGTTCGTGCGATCAGTAAGGTCCCCACCTTCCGCGACCGCCCGATCGACGACGTCGAGATCGAGACGATCGTCCTCCGTTCCCCCTCCGACGCGAACTGAGCAGCCTCGCCTCTCGGGCCCGGCCACCCTCCGGCTCGGGCCCGGGGCGCGCGGCACGCCGCTACCTCCGCCGGTGTACGATGGCCGTGGGCGACGTAAGGCGTCCCAAGGCCATCGTGGCATCGGCCGCCTTCGCGCTTGCTTTACCTCGCCGTTGTACCGATCTTCGGTATGTCATCGTCTCCGAACCCGAGAGTCCGGGTGCGGTCGCGGAGGGGGGTGGGCCGAACTGATCCTTACCATCCCCATACCCCGACCGTACGGCCGGCTGAGGTGATATAGAAATGAGTCACGCCATGAGCGAGAGCCGTCATCCGGAAGAATTGCAGATCGGCCGTATGCGACGCTTACTGGGCCGGGCGCTCCGCCTGCGCTGCCCCGCCTGCGGCGAGGGCGCACTCTTCAGCGGCTGGATCAAGCTCCGCACCAAGTGCGACGGGTGCGGCCTCCACTTCGAACGGGGCGAACACGACCATTTCCTCGGCGCCTACCTGGTCAACTTCATCATCGCCGAGCTCCTGGTCGTCGCCGGGCTGGTGGTGGCGATGCTGCTGACCTGGCCCGACGTCCCCTGGAACGCGCTCAAGTTGTGGCTGATCATCATGATCGTCCCCGCTCCGGTGGTGACCTATCCCTTCTCCCGAGCGGTCTGGCTGGCGCTCGACCTCCAGTTCCAACCGTATCGACCCGGCGATTACGGTACCGATAGAAGCTGATCGGTATTGCGCGAGCCGCTCGGCGGTATTAGTATTGGAAATCTAGGAAGGGGAGTAGCTACGCGGGCGAGACAGCGCGCGCGGCCGAGCCGTCAATACTGCGTTTCTGCGCACGGTTCGGTCAGGTCCCGAACGGATCAGGCGAGACCTTCGCAGGTGCCGACACCAACTGTCGGCCAGGCGAAGATCTCGCCTTTGTCTATTCAAGGAAGTGACCGACGATATGCAACACAGCATCTGGACCTGGGTCGGCTTCAACGCATTCGTACTACTCATGCTGGCGCTCGACCTGGGTGTGTTCCACCGCAAGGCGCACGCGGTCAAGCCTCGCGAGGCCGCGATCTGGAGCGTGGTCTGGGTGGTGCTCGCGCTGCTCTTCGGTGCCGGTGTCGCCCACTTCATGGGGCGCCAGGCGGGGCTCGAGTACGTGACGGGGTACCTGATCGAGAAGGCGCTCTCCGTTGACAACCTCTTCGTCTTCGTCCTGGTCTTCTCCTACTTCGGGGTAGCCCCGAAGAACCAGCATCGCGTCCTCTTCTGGGGGATCATCGGCGCGCTGGTCATGCGTGGCGCGATGATCGCCGCCGGTGCCGCGCTCATCCAGAAGTTCCACTGGATCATCTACGTATTCGGCGGATTCCTGGTCTTCACCGGGGTGAAGATGGCGTTCCACGACGACGACGAGATCCACCCCGAGCGCAACCCGGTATTGAGGCTGGCCTCGCGCTTCCTTCCGATCGATTACGGCGATCACGGGGAGAAGTTCTTCGTCCGCCAGCAGCTCGGTACCAGCGGGAAGACTCGCCGGGCAGCGACGATCCTCTTCGTGGTACTCCTACTGATCGAGACGAGCGATCTCCTCTTCGCCGTCGATTCGATCCCGGCGATCTTCGCGGTCACGCGGGATCCGTTCCTGGTCTATACCTCGAACATCTTCGCGATCCTGGGGCTGCGGTCGCTCTACTTCCTCCTGGCCGACCTGATCGGCCGGCTCCACTACCTGAAGTACGGGCTCTCGGCGGTCCTGGCCTTCGTCGGCGTCAAGATGCTCCTCGCCGACATCTACCATATCCCGATCGCGCTCTCGCTCGGCATCATCGCCGGGCTCCTCACCCTCTCGGCCCTCGCCTCGCTCGTCTTCACCCGCGGTGCCGAGGAGGGAGAGGAGAAGACTGCCGAAGTGCCTGCTGTCAGTGATCCGGAGCGCGAGGAGGCGGGCGGCGTGGTGGCCGACTAGGGGCGAGGCGCGCTACGGAGCTGAGCAGTCGGCTTGGTATTCGAGGGGCGCTCCGGGGCTGAAGGTCGGTACCGGACGCCCCTCAAACCGTGGGATCGACGTCGGGCGCCCGGCGGAGCCAGAGGGAGCGGTGCCCGTCGAGGGGGAGGCCGTGGCGCTGGCGCCAGGCGAGGTCGGCGAAGCGCTCGGCGAGGTGCCGGACCACCTCGTCCGGTGGGCCGGCGGCGTGCTGGCTTTGGCACCGGATGTCGCACTGGTCGTTGACGTAGTCGATGACGTAGAACTGCCGGCCGTGGGCCTGGTAGGGCGTGTCCGGCACCGCCGCCTCGTCGGCGAGGCAGATCTCGGTGGAGAAGAAGTCCATCTTGCTGATCCGCGCGATCTCGGCGGCGAGGCGAGCGAGGGGGAGGAGCTCGTGCGTCCAGAGCTCACGCAGACTGAGGAGCCAGTAGTCGCCGTTCTGCGGGTTCCACCAGCAGGGGATGATCTCGCCGAAGAGGTAGAAGACCCGCCACCAGGTGGGGCGGTGCACGCCGTGGTCGTCTGGGAGGGTGGTGAAGGGGACCTGGCGCTGGACCAGGTAGTCGTCGGTCCGGTCGAAGTCGCGGGCCCGGGCGACCGACTCCAGGTCTCCGCGGGAGCCGAGCACCACCCCCTTCCAACCCCACCCCCGCGCCGGCTTGATCACGACCTGTTCACCCACCACCTCGCGCTCCTGCGAGGTGAGCCCCCGGTCCGGCTCCCAGCGGCGGATCAGCACCGTCGGCGGGACCGGGATCCCGGCCTGCTGCAGCCTGTGGTGCGAAACCGCCTTGTGGTCCGCCATCATGGCCGCGTCGGGGTCGTCGATCACCCGGCCGCCGCTGTCCTTGACCGCGTAGCAGAGCTGGACGTATGGATCCTCGTGGTTCCACCATGCGGCCGAGAGGTCGAGGAGCGTACGGATCTGCAGCCGTCCCTCGCGGATCGCGCGGTGCGCCTCTTCCACCACGCTCTCGTCCAGCACCTCGCAGCTCAGCCCCCGCACTGCGCAAGCGGCGCGGAGCCAGTCGAAGAACCCACCCTTCTCGACCACCCTCTGGCCGACGGCCAGGTCCACGACGGCGGTCGTGCTTGCCGGGAGCGCGAGCAGATCCACAATACCTCCAGGACCGGGTACCGTAGCATCTCCTTCGACTTACGCTGGCTGCAACCTTTGCGCCCGGGCCCGGCGCCCTGGTCTCGACCCTCGCGAAATGCGATTCTGCCCTCTTGCACCTTGCAAGGGGTGGCACTACCTTCGACCACGCCCCGAACACTGATGGTCACCTGGCCGGATTCCCCGATTGGAGCACGCACTTACGACCGAGATGCCGCCGTCACGTCGCCTGCTGAGCTGGCTCTATCTGGGGCGATTGATCATTGCGGCGGGGATCTTCTCCGGCGCGTTACTGGTCTGGCCTGAGTTGGACCCCGCGGCGACGCGGCTGGCGTCGTTGGTCCTGGTGGTCCCGATCCTGGTGACGTTGGCGAGCGCCTGGCGGACCCACCTACGGCTAGTGGAGCCCGGTCGGAACTTCCTTTACGCCCAGATCATCTTCGACACCCTGCTGGTCACGGCGGCGGTGCACCTGACCGGTGGGAGCCAGAGCGACTTCGCCACGCTCTACATCCTGGTGATAGCGGCGGCTGGGCTCCTCCTCCCGCTGCAGGGTGGTGTCCTGATCGGGGCGTTGGCCAGCCTCCTCTACTTCGCTGATATCTTCTGGGGTCACCCCGGCTCCCCTCCACGTACCGTTTTCTTGCAGATCGTAGTCTTCGCTCTGGTCGCGCTGGCCACGGGGGTCTTGGGCGACCGGTTGCGGCAGGCGGGCGCGGCGCTGGGCGAGGTCGAATCGGAGCTGCGGCAGTTGAAGCTGGAGACGGACGAGATCCTGGGTGCGCTCGATGCGGGGATACTGACGATCGACGCCGGGGGTCGGCTCGTCTATCTCAACGCCGCTGCCGAGGCGCTGCTCGGGCTCCCGGCGTCGGTCTGGATCGAACGGCCGATCCTCGGCGAGCTCGATTCCCGTGCCCCGGGGCTAGGGCGGTCGGTGCGAGAATCGTTCGATTCGAGGGAGCCGGTACAGTGGTACGAGACCCGGACCACCGGACCGGCTCCGGGCGGGAGGGTCCTCGGTGTGAAGACTGCGGTGCTCGACCGTCCCGAGACGGGGGGGTGGGTGACGGTCGTGATCCAGGATATCACGGATGGTAAGCGGGCGGAGGAGTTGCATCACCAGGCGGCGAGGCTGCAGGCCGTCGCCGAGCTGGCCGCTTCGCTGGCGCACGAGATCCGCAACCCGCTCGCCTCGATCCGGAGCGCCGTCGAGCAGCTCACCAGCGCCGAGCTGGCCGCCGCCGACGCCGCAGTCCTACGGCGGCTGGTGATAGGCGAGTCGGACCGGCTCAGTCGCCTCCTCTCCGAGTTCATCGATTTCAGCCGGATCAGGCTCCAACGCTGGGGCCAGGTCGATCTCGACCAGGTCGTCCAGGAGGCGGCGGAGCTGGTGAAGCATCACCCTGACGGTGACCCGGCGGTCCGGGTCGAATACGAGCCCAGCCGCGCGCCAGTCCAGGTCGAAGGGGACGCCGACCTCCTCCACCGGGTCGTCTTCAACTTGATACTCAACGCCGTGCAGCACGCCGGTCGTGACGGTACGGTCCGAATCGAGCTCGGCCCGGTCGCGGCGTCGGAGCTCCCGGCCGGGGTCGAGGTCGCGGAGCCGGTCCGGCTCCTGGTGGCCGATACCGGACCCGGTGTTCCGACCGACGACCAGCCGCGGATCTTCGATCCCTTCTTCACCACGCGCCCGGGTGGCACCGGGCTGGGGCTCGCGCTGGTCTACCGAGCGGTCGAGGCGCATCGCGGCGCGGTCCTGCTCGACCCGGTCCCTGGCGAGGGTGCGCGGTTCGTGGTCTATCTCCCCGCGCACGCCGCGCCCCAAGACGATCTCCCGTCCCTGGGTCCGGCCGCGAATGCCCCCGAGGCCCCGTTGCGGGTGGGTACGGCCGGACCCAACGCTGCTGAGTTCGACGTCTCGCCCGCCTGAGGCGAGCCACCGATCCAGATACGCTGAAGATGTCCAGAATCCTGATCGTCGATGACGAGACTGCGATCCTAGAGACGCTGCAGATCCTGTTGCGTCGCGAGGGGTTCACGGTGACGGCCACGCAGAGCGGCCGCGAGGCCCTGGAGCTACTCGACGAGTTTCGCCCCGACGTCGTCGTCTCCGATATCAGGATGCCGGGGGTGAGCGGGCTCGACCTCCTGGCGGCGATCCGCGAGCGCGATCCGGACCTCCCGGTCATCCTCATGACCGCGCAGGCGTCGCTGCAGTCCGCGATGCAGGCGGTCAACCAGGGTGCGTTCTACTATCTGCAGAAGCCGTTCGGCAACGACGAGCTGGTGGCGCTCTGCCGCCGCGCTTCGGAGACGCGGACGCTGAAGGCGGAGAACCGTGCGTTGCGCCGCGCTATCGGGCGGCGGGACGACGGCAACGTCCGCCGGCCGGTCGGTAAGAACCGTGCGTTCCTGGAGGTCCTCAAGCTGGCCGAGACGGTTGCTCCGGCCGATTCGACCGTGCTGATCACCGGCGAGAGCGGGACGGGCAAGGAGGTCCTGGCGCGCTATATCCACTCCCTCTCCGAGCGCGCCAACGGCCCGTTCGTCTCGATCAACTGCGGCGCGCTCCCGGAGAATCTCCTCGAGTCGGAGCTCTTCGGTCACGTCAAAGGGAGCTTCACCGGCGCGGTGCGCGACCGGGACGGGCTCCTGGTCGCGGCGGGTGGTGGCACCTTCTTCCTCGACGAGGTCGGCGAGATGCCGCCGTCGCTGCAGGTCAAGTTGCTGCGGGCGCTGCAGGAGCGCGAGGTCGTCCCGGTCGGCGCGACCGAGCCGATCGCGATCGATGTACGGATCATCGCCGCGACGAACCGCGACCTGGAGGGGGAGGTGCGCCGCGGTGCGTTCCGGAGCGACCTGTACTACCGGCTCAACGTCATCTCGCTGCACCTCCCGCCGCTGCGCGAGCGCGCCACCGACATCCCGCTCCTGGCCGAACACTTCCTGCAGGTCTTCTCGGAGCGGGAAGGCGGGAAGCGCCGGCTGCGGCTGAGCGAGGCGGCCCTCGAGTGTTTGAAGCGTTACGACTGGCCCGGCAACACCCGCGAGCTGGAGAACGCGCTCGAGCGTGCGGCGGTATTGACCAGAGGCGAGGTGATAGATGTGGATGCGCTCCCGGCGCGGATCGTCGAGGAACGGCCGCAGCCGCTGGTCGACGAGCGCCCGCCGGAGAACCCGACCCTCGAGGTGATCGAACGTGCTTATATATTCTGGGTACTCCAGAGCGAGGGCGGCAACAAGGCACGGGCCGCCGAGGTGCTGGGGATCGACCCGTCGACCCTATACCGGAAGTTGAACCGGTATGGGATAGGGTGAGTAATGTAGGGTTGGGTAGGGAATGATCTGCTCGGACCGCTCCTGCGCGTCGCGTGCGCCTGCGTCGCGGTGAGGACTCGGGGCTGGCGGGATGGTTGCAGGGGGTGGCCGAATTCGGTCAGGGATCGATCGGGGTGAGGAGATGAGCGAAAAGAACGACGAACTCGTGCTCAGCGTAGTGATACCCGTCTACAACGAGGCCGCCACCGTGGCCACGGCGGTCGCACGGGTTCGTGCGCTCGACATCCCCCTCGAAATAATCTGCGTAGACGACGCCTCGACCGACGGCACCGGCGAGGTCCTCGAGCGGCTCCTCACCGAGGGCCAGATCGACCGGCTCCTGCGGCACGAGCGGAACCGGGGGAAGGGCGCGGCGCTGCGGACCGGGTTCGCGCACGCCACGGGCGACGTCGTCGTCATCCAGGATGCCGACCTCGAGTACGACCCACGCGACCTCCCCGCGCTCCTCGAGCCGATCGCCGACGGTCGCGCCGACGCAGTCTTCGGGAGCCGCTTCCTCGGCGGCCCGCACCGCGTGCTCTATTTCTGGCACCGGGTCGGCAACGGGCTCCTCACCCTGGTCTCCAACATGTTGACGGACCTGAACCTGACCGACATGGAGACCTGCTACAAGATGATGCGGCGCGACCTCCTACAGAGCCTCCCGCTGCGGACCGACCGCTTCGGGATCGAGCCGGAGCTGACCGCCCGGCTCGCGCAGGCCGGCGCCCGCATCTACGAGGTTCCGATCACGTATGCCGGCCGTACCTACGCCGAGGGGAAGAAGATCGGCTGGAAGGATGGGGTCGCCGCCTTCTGGCACATCTTCCGCGCCAACTTCCTCCCCCCGCGCGCAAAGCCGTATCAGCCGTCGGAGGAGTGGGTGCGGCGGGGAGAGGGGTGGAGGAAGAGGGAGCAGAAGGCTAAGGTCTAGGGGTCAGGGAATCGCTTGGGATTCGGGGGTTGGGGGTCGGCATTCGGGGGGGCGCCCCCCGAATGCCGACCCCCAACCCCTGACCCCCAATCCAGAACGCTTCTCCAACTACCTGCTATTTCAATGAAACTGTTGATCACTGGCGCCCGGGGGATGCTCGCGCAGGCGGTGCGGCCGGAGTTGGAAGGGCGCGGGCATGAGGTCGTGGCGCTGGATCGGGCGGCGCTCGATGTGGGGTCGGCCGCGGCGGTCGACGGTGTGATCCGCTCGCTGCGGCCTGACGCGGTCATCCAGTGCGCCGCCTACACCCGGGTCGACGACGCCGAGACGGACGAAGCGGAAGCGCACCGTATCAACGCCGAGGCGACGTCGTACGTCGCGGCGGCCTGCCGTGCGGTCGGGGCGCGGCTCGTCTACCCGAGCACCGACTACGTCTTCGACGGCCGAGCCGATACCCCTTACCGCCCGGACTCCCCCACGAACCCGATCAACGCCTACGGTCGGTCGAAGCTCGCGGGTGAGGCGGCGGCGAGCGAGTCGGGCGACTACCTGGTCGTGCGCACGAGCTGGCTCTACGGCGCGGGGGGGCGCAACTTCGTCTCGACGATCCTCGAACGCGCCCGCCGAGGCGACGCGCTGCGGGTGGTGGCGGACCAGCGCGGCTCGCCTACCTGGACCGGGACGCTCGCGCTGATCATCGCCGAGCTCCTCGAACGCCGCGCCCCCTCCGGGATCTACCATGCGACCAACTCGGGCGAGACGACCTGGTACCACCTCGCCCTCGAGGCGATCCGCCTTGCCGGGGTAGAGACGACGATCGAGCCCGTGACCACCGCCGAGTTCCCTCGGCCCGCCGCCAGGCCCGCCTACTCGGTGCTCGACTGTTCGGCCACCGCTGCCGTCGTCGGCGAGATCGCGGGGTGGCGTGAGGCGCTCGCGGAGGCGCTTCCGGGGCTCTGAGCCGGGGTAGACGACGTCGTCTACCGCCTTGTCTTTCCACGACAGGCTCGCCGGCCTGGAGCCTGCCGTAGGCGGTGCTGCTCCCCGCTCACCGGTTGACGATCAGGAGCAGCGCGGCGAGCGCGCCGCCGGCGAGGATCCGCAGCCAGGAGAAGCGGTTCCCGGGGAGCGGCTTCGTCCAGACCAGCATCAGTGCGCACGCCTTGTGGTGCTGGAACTGCTCGGGGATCAGGGTGGGGCCGCGATAGATCTCGATCCCCTCGATCCGCTCTTCCTCGGCAAGGTAATCGAGCTCTCGGGGATCGGAGATCGGGAGGTTGTCGACCAGCACCGTCATCGGGCACCCCCGCGACGACGCGTTGAGGAGGTAGAGCGACCGCGCCGAGCCGATCCCTTTCAGTTCATCCGCAAAGTAGACCTTGCCCCTCCCCGTCTTCCGGACCCATTCGGCGCGTTCCCGGAACTGCACGATCGCTGCTGGGGTTCGACGCCGGCGCTCCACTACCACCAGCGAATCGAGCTTCAGGTACTCGGTGCTCATGCTGAGCTGGAGTACCACGGTCTCGCCCGATCCCACCTCGAAGTCCTTGGTGGTCTGCGTGGCGTAGCCTATCCTGCGGAGGTGGAGGAGGTAGCGGCCTGCCAACGGTGTGGAGATCGTGAACCTGCCGAGCGAGTCGGTCACGACCATCCCTCGCATCATGCGGTCGCCCACGGCATCCTGGAGGATCACCTCTACCGCTGCGATCGGGGCCCGGCTCCCGGACTCTACCACGGTGCCCTGAATGACCTGGGCGGCGGCCAGGGCAGGGAGGACGGCAACGAGGAGAGGGATCAGGGCGGTGGCGCGTGCCGGGGTGCGCATGGTACCATCCTCCGGTGAGGGGGCTCATGGACCGCTCACTGGAGCGGCCAGTCCGGGGTTAGGTTGCATCGATGCTACCAGCGACGGTAGTATTCCGCAACTGTTTCGCAAAATGCAAGTACCGTGACAGATAGGCCATCACGGCGGGAAAGGCTTTCGAGCCCGGTAACCGGTTCAGCGCCGCGATTTTCGGGGACCGGTCGCCGCGGTGGTGTGCCGCGGCGCGTGGCTTGCTTTACGGCTCTGTCTGGCCATCGTACGGTGGCCGGGGTAGCAGCGCTGCGCCGGGCCGTGGGGGATGAGCACGGTCGCTACATTCCTTCTGATCCCTGATCCATCTTGTAGTCTGGCAGGCCGATGTCGGTTGGAGGTCCGCACCCCGAAGCGCCGGAGGTCTCGATCGTGATCCCGTGCCTGAACGAGGCGGCGACGATCGCGACCTGTGTCACGGCTGCGTTCCAGCACCTCGAGAGGTGTGGGTACCGGGGCGAGGTGATCGTGGCGGACAACGGCTCGACCGATGGTTCGATCGAGGCGGCCCGCGCGGCCGGCGCGGTCGTGGTCCATCAGCCGATCCAGGGGTACGGCGCGGCGTGCCTGCGCGGGATCGAGCAGGCGTCGGGGGAGTACATCGTGCTGGTCGATGGAGACGGGACCTACGATCTCTCGACGCTGCACCGCTTCGTCGAGCCGCTGCGCGCGGGGTACGACATGGTGCTCGGGACGCGGCGGAACGGGGAGATCCTCCCCGGCGCGATGCGGCGGCGGCACCGTCATCTCCTGGAGCCGATCCAGACCTGGCTCTCGAAGCGGTTCTTGAACTTCTCGGTCTCCGACGTGCGCTGCGGGATGCGCTCGGTCACCCGGTCGGGGTTGGCGCGGCTGAGGCTCGGCGCGACGGGGATGGAGTTCGCGAGCGAGATGGTGTTGGAGGCGGCGCGGGCGGGGCTCGAGGTGGTCGAGGTGCCGGTGCGCTTCCACCCCCGGCCGGGTGGGGAGCCGCGGCGCAGCGTGGGGGAGGGGTGGCGGGTGGCGCGCCAGCTCCTGCTCCTCAGCCCGTCACGGCTCTTCATCTTCCCGGGGCTCGTACTGACCCTCTTCGGGCTCGCGCTCGAGCTGCTCCTCCTCCCCGGCCCGATCCGGTTGGGGAGCTTCAACCTGGATTACCACTTCATGTTCGTCGGCGGTGCGCTGGCGATCCTCGGTTTCCAGGTGGTGCTCCTCGGGGTCTATGCCAAGACCTACGGGTTGATCCACGAGACCGGGGTCACCGATCTCTGGATCAGGCGTTTCCACCTGCACTACACCCTGGAACGAGGTGTCGCGTTGGGGGCGCTCCTCTTCGTGATCGGGTTGGTGATCAATCTCTGGATCCTGGGTAGCTGGCTCGCCGCCGGGCGCGGGATCATCTTCGCCGTCCGCCCGGCGATGCTGGCGCTGACGCTGATGATCCTCGGCGCGGAGATCGTCTTCGCTTCGTTCTTCTTGAGTCTCCTCCGCAGCTCGGGGTTCGGGAGGATCTGATGGCGGGATCGGTGGTCGGCGGGATCTCGTTCTCGGTCGTCATACCGACGCTGAACGGCGGCGCACCCTTCGTGCGGCTCGTGGAGCACCTCGCGCGGCTCCGCCGGCGCTACGGGATAGAGGTCCTGATCATCGATTCGGGCTCGACCGACGGCACCCCCGAGGCGGCGGAACGAAGTGGTCTCAGGGTGCACCGGATCGAGCCCGCGGAGTTCGGTCACGGCCGGACGCGCAACCTCGGGGTGAGGTTGACCCGAGGCGACGTCGTCTGCTTCATGACTCAGGACGTGCTCCCTTGCACTCCGGACTGGCCAGAACGCTTCGTGGAGGCGCTCGCGGACCCGCGGGTGGCCGGGGTCTACGGCCGCCAGGTGCCCCGGGACGCGTCGACCATGGAGATGTTCTTCGTGGCGCTGAACTATCCGGAGGAGCCGCTGCGGTTCGACCCGGTCGACGGGAATGGCCGGCGCCAGAGGCACCACCCGCGACCGGGGCGGGTGCTCTTCTCCAATGCGTTCAGCGCGGTCAGGCGGGAGTTGATCGAGCGGGTCCCCTTCGTGGACGACGTCCCCGTCAGCGAGGACCAGGTCTGGGCGCACCAGGTGCTGGCGCGCGGCTATTCGATCGTCTACGAACCGGCGGCTGAGGCGCTGCATGCACATCGGTATACGGTGCGGGGCTTGTTTCGGCGGACCTTCCTCGTCGGGCGAGCGCTACGGATGATCGGGCTGGACTCGGGGGCGTCGTTCTCGGAGTCGGTCCGGTACCTTAGAGCCGTACTCGGCTACTTCGTGCGCCAGGGCCATGTCCACAGGTTGCCGGGGTTGCTGGTGCACGAGTTCGTGAGGTGGGCGGGGTTTCAGGTGGGGCGGGCTATCCTACCACCAACACGCCAGCGTGATATGGCTGCCGGGGCCGAAGCTGGCCAAGGATCATCTCAACTCACGCAGCCACAAACTCCATATCCCGTTCTAACGGTTACGGCCGAAACCTGTCGCAAAACGTAGGAGGCGGCATGAGAGTGATCACCTTCGGTACCTTCGATCTGTTTCATGTAGGCCACCTGAGACTGTTGCAACGGGCAAAGGAGTTGGGCACCTGGCTGGTGGTCGGCGTATCATCGGATGAACTGAATTACGAGAAAAAGGGGAAATACCCTGCCGCCCCCATCGAGCATCGGATGGAAATAATACGTTCGATCCGATATGTAGATGAGGTGTTCGTTGAAGAGTCATTGGAAGAGAAGCGACGGTACATAATCGAGTACAGAGCGGATGTTTTGGTGATGGGCGATGATTGGTCAGGTCAGTTCGATCATGTGTCCGACCTCTGTCGAGTCGTGTATCTGCCAAGGACTCCTGGCATCTCAACTACAGAGATAAAAGATCAGATCCGCCACGCGCAATCGTGCGAGTATTCCTTGCAAGAGGCAGTCGCATCTTTTCCAGGCACATCATCCAGTTGATGTGATAGTGGTCCAGGTTACGCCTCGATGAGTGCTGCCTTGCTACCAGGATACTGAATTGTCGACCAATGCTTAAGAATACATGGTTGATGTTGTGTGCCAACCTGCTGAGGCTTGGCGCCAACACCCTAGTATTGATGCTACTGGCACGGCAGTGGGGGGCGAGCACCTTTGGCGAGTTCATCTTTCCGTTTACCGTAGCCGGTCTCGTAGCGCTCGTCGTTGATTACGGTTTCAATCTGCAGCTCCTGAGTGAAATCGGAAGACAACCCAGACGCGTCCGTTCCATAGTCGCATCTAGCTTGTCCGCGAAGCTGTTGTTGACCGGCGCAGTAATGCTGCTCGCCGCATCGTACGGTCACAGGATTGCCGATGATGGCGGGGTCATGATCCTGTGGCTGCTGCTCGCGGGAGCGATATCAAATTCTTACGCTATCTTCTTCAACCTGCCGCTACGGGCGCTCGGCAAGTATGACGACGAGGTGAAGATCGTCCTTTTCGTGAATACGGTTCTGGTCCTCACCGTTGCAGCGTTCAGCCTTGCAGGGTTCGGCCCCCTGGCGATCGCGATCGTGTTTCTGGGCGTTCGTATCCTCTACCTCGTGCTCTCCGTCCTTTGGTATCGAAGGTCCGTAGGTGGTGTGTTGGTCGGTGCGGTCTCGATACGCGAAAGTGTGGCCTACCTTCGCAAGGGGTTCCCGTTCGGAGTGCATGTGGTAGTCGGCGCGTTGTATTTTCAGGTCGATAGCTTGATCGTGAAACACTATCTGGGGAATAGTGGGATAGGCTCGTATCAAGCTGCGATCTACATACTGCTGGCCGGGATGCTCATTGCCGACGCCCTTGCAACGGTGTATCTGCCTGCAATGTCATCTACGATCACGAGAAGGTCCGAATCGGTCACACTGCTCGAGATGTTGAACCGGCAGTTGTTTCTATTCGGACTCCTGGGCGCAATCATCATGTCGGTCGCGGGTGAGTGGCTGGCGAGGACGATCTATGGTGCCTCGTACGGCGATGTGGTCCAGATCCTTCCACTGATGGGCCTCGTACTCTTCCTGAGATATGCCGGCGCGGGATATGGCCTCCTCCTTACTGCTCTCGATAGGCAAACGATAAGGACCTGGGCTGTGATCGCAGCGTTTGGCGTCAGTCTCTGGATGAATTTCATCTTCGTTCCAACGTACGGTCTTCGCGGTGCCGTATTGGCATCGTTGATCACTCACGCCTTGTTGAATACGGTGTACGTAGTCGTCGCCTATGTGCAGGTGAGAGAGCTGTGTATGAACTGGCGTACGTGGGGGCTGTGCGGACTCGCTATCCTGCACGCTATGATCGTTTACTCCGGGTTGCCGGCACAGCTATCACTGATCGCTTTCTGCGCTGCCCTGGCCATGGAGCTTACTAATGGTGGATTCGAACGGTTGGCTGGGGTCGTGACTCGTCTGAACCAGGCTCTGACACCATAGCTGCGGCATGTATCTATAGACTGCCTCGAATGCTGTCGGCTGAGAGGCACCGACCTTGGTCACTCCCCACATGATCGGAACATGGATCGATAAAGTAGTCAAGTTGCTCGTGCGGCCATTGCTCTTCGGAGTGTACTGGCTCTCAGGGTTCATACCACGAAACCCTCGAGTCTGGGTAATGGGATCTTGGCATGGTCAGCGGTTTGCCGACAACGCGAAGTACCTATTCATTCATTGTTCGGAGCGGTACCGCGACCAGATCAAATGCGTCTGGTTGAGTCGAAACGCCGATGTCATAAAAGAGGTCCGCGCATTGGGCCATGTTGCGCATTCGACTCTCGGCTTTCGGGGCTTGTGGTACGCATTGACGGCTGGCGTGCATCTGTTCGACTGCTATGCAACGGACACCAATTTCTGGTTGTCCAGAGGCAGTCTCGCCGTGAATTTGTGGCATGGTATCCCGTTGAAGAAGATTGAGCGTGATATCGATATCCCCGGCCATCCATTCAGAACTAGATATCATGGAAATATCGCACAGCGAATGTACCATGCCTTTTGCTGGCCGTGGCACTTCGTCCGTCCGGACATGATGACGGCGACATCGCCGACCGTCGCCGAAAGTTTTTCCAGTGCTTTCGATGTACCGGTATCACGCATTCCGATCCTTGGGTTTCCTCGAAACGATGCGATAGTGGCGGAGGGTGTATCCGGGGACGCCCTCGGCCTGCCGACCTGGCTACATCGAGCTATAAGCGATGGCCGGCGCATCATCCTTTACATGCCTACATTTCGTGGTGCGGGAAGGACCGACCACACGATCCCTATCGATTGGGCAGAGTTGGACGAGATCCTGGAGCGCGAGAACGCGGTGTTCCTGATGAAGTTGCACCCGGTCGAAAGAGCTGATGTCGCTTCAATGGGAGAGTTTCGGAATATCGCGGTCATACCGAGCGAGGTGGATATCTACCCCATGCTCAAGGAAGTCGACGTGCTCGTGACCGACTATTCGTCGATCTGGTTCGATTTCGTGCTACTCGACCGTCCTGTCGTATTCTTTGCCTATGACCTGGAGGCCTATTTGAGGGCTGACAGGCCGATGTATGTGGACTATGACGAAGTCATTGCAGGCCCTCGGGTCGGCAAGTGGAAAGAGTTGGCGTCCGAACTGCTCAAGGCTCTGAACACTACCGCCGAAGATGACCCCTGGCGATCGAAGCGTCATTGGGTGTTGTCCAGATACCATCGACATAGAGACGAACACAACTGCCATAGAATAGCAGTGGAGATAGGGAGGCGCGTTGGGGTTGTGGTCGATCGATGCTGATCGATGCGAGTCCGGGGAAGCAGTTTGGCGATCAAGGGCGTTGGCACGTCGGTCCCCGACTATGCCGGTCGTCACTTCGGAAGTGAAAGAGTAATGCCGGATCTACCATTGGTCAGCGTGATCATCCCCACGTTCAACAGCCGGCGCTGGATCCGTGAGGCAATTGACAGCGTCCTTGAGCAGACCTGGCGGTCGTTGGAGGTCATCGTCGTCGATGACGGCTCCACTGATGGAACCGGTGAGATGCTGCAGGCCGAGTACGGCACGGCTATCCGTTATATCTTCCAGGCCAACAAAGGCTTGCCTGCTGCCCGCAACGCTGGTTTGCGTATTGCTCGGGGACGCTACGTCCAGTTCTTGGATGCAGACGACGTATTGCTCCCCGAGAAGATCGAGCTGCAGGTGACGATGTTGGAGGGCAACCCGCAAATTTCTGTCGCCTACAGTTCATTTGCATGGCTGTCGGGAGATCCACCCAGTATTGAGCCAGCACGCCTGCGGAGGCGGCCGCCGAGCGGTGATGTCTGGGCCGACCTTTTGAGAGGTAATTTTATCGTCGTACATGCGGCGCTCGCACGGTTGGACGAAATCAACGCGGTAGGCGGTTTCAACGAAGGCCTCCCCGCCTGTGAGGATTACGATCTATGGCTGCGTCTGTCCGCGCGAGGAGCGCTCTTCCTCCATACGCCTGAAGTAGGCGTGTTGTACCGCAGAACGCAAAACAGCATGTCCACCAATCTGATGCGCCAAATTGGGAGTAACCTATTGGTGCTCAACCGCTCGCGTACCTATAGAAAGTTTGGTGCGGCGGAATGGCTGTGCTACTGTACCCAGAGTGCATGGCTCTGGTGGCGTAGTATGCAGGTGCGTGCATTCTCTCTAGTCCGTCGTGGAGAAGTTCCACGTTGAGCAATATCATAAGGTGTAGGTGGTCGATGACGGTCGAATATTTCACGGTCGAGCATCCTGCAGACGGTATAATTAGTGTGAGCTCGCCGGTGATGTGATGCATGCCACGTATGTCGATGTCGTAATAGTCAACTGGAATGGGCGCAGGTACTTGCCTTCCGCTATCGAGTCCGTCCGCCGTTCTGGTGTGCCCGTAAGGATCTACGTCGTAGATAACGCCAGCACCGACGGTTCGGTCGACTTACTTCAGGAAAAGTATCCGGATATCGAACTCCTCGCGCTCGAGCGCAACATGGGATATGCCGGGGGTGCGAATTATGGATTGCGTATGGGGCGGTCGCCCTATGCATTCGTAATGAATCCGGATGTCCTAATCGAGCCCGATCACCTGAAGTTATTGTTGAACCGCTTCGAGGAGGACTCGAGGATCGGTGTTGCGCAAGGCAAGCTTTATCGGATCACGAGTGATGAATTCGATTCTGGTAGTGATTATAGCCGCTCCACGATCGACTCGGCTGGCCACGTGATCCTCCGCAACCGCATGGTCATCGATCGCGGCGAGGGTGAGCCGGACTCACCGGAGTATTCCCGGGAAGTATCGGTCTTCAGCGCCTCGGGAGCCGCGCTCTTCCTGCGACGCTCGATGCTCGAGGACCTCGCGCCTGACGGCGATTACTTCGACCCCGACTTCTTCGCATATAAGGAGGATATCGACCTCTGCTGGCGCGCCCGCTTGCTCGGTTGGGACATACGTTATATCCCCGCCGCGGTCGCCTATCACGTCCGGAACTGGAAGGGGAAGGGCGCACCGCCGAAATCACGTGTCCCACTCGCTGCGCGTCGGCACTCCTGGAAGAACCATTACCTCTTGATGATCAAGAACGATCATCTGCTCAATATCATACGCTCTGCTCCCGCGATCCTGGGGTGGGAGTTCGTGCGTCAGAGTTACGCACTCCTCCGGGATCCATTGCTCTATCGTGCGTATCTCGATCTGTATCGGCTACTCCCTTCCGCTCTTCGCCGACGCCGGGAGCTGATGGCTCGTGCTCGTGTAGACCCCGCCGCACTTTTTCATTGGTTCGGTGCGACCGCCGTGGAACTCTCCTCGGATGGTCCGACCCCCAGCAAACGACTGCCGGTGTTTACGGCAGGTGGTGAATAATGCAACGTGGATTCCTCGGTGGTTCAGATCACCGCAAATTGGCCGTACTCGCAATCGGCGCCATCACTCTACGCCTCCTCCTCTTCCTCGGCCGTGGCGATTACATCGCCTTCGATGAGGGGTGGTACCTCCTCCTTGGCCGGAGTTTCTGGGATGGTGAAGGCTATCGCCTGACCGGGTTGCGACACTTCACCCTCTCGCCGCTCTTCCCGATCCTCGCCGGTGGTATGGCCAGGTTGGTAGGCGACCCGGTCTGGGGGGGGAGGATCGTCGCCGCCATCACCTCGGGGCTACTGGTGCTGCCCTGCTGGAGTATCTTCAAACGGCTTTCCGGGCGACGGGTCGCGTTCCTGGCCGCTGTCTTGATCGCTGTGATCCCGTCGCTGGCACCCTTCGTCGCGCCGGAGCTGGTGGGGTGGGATCTCTGGGTGGGGGCGGAGCCGGTCTTCCACCTCTTCCTCTATACCGGGCTCGCACTGGTGCTACGGGCCTGGGAGAGTCGCCGGTTGTTGGACTGGGGGCTCGCGGGCGTAGCATTCTCCCTGGCCTACCTGGCACGGTCCGAAGCCGTCGTGATTGCGGGGCTCGCGGGTGTAGTAGCCGTCGGACTGCTGCTGATACGGCGTGAACCGAAGTCGTTACTCGGGCCTGTCGTCCTGGGCGCCGCCTTCGCCGTCGTCTCCTTCCCCTATTGGAACTATCTCCATGACGTGACCGGACGCTGGTCGTTGACCGGTCGGAGCGTCCAGGTGGCACGACGGTCCGACGATAGCAAGCCGAGGGCAGCGGAGATCATCGAAGGGATGCTCTGGCAGGGGAGACCCAACACCTATACCCGGACACTCTTTGGGCTCCATCCATCCGGTACACGCATGGCGAGCACGTACTGGGGGGTGCCGGAAGATGAGGGGGGCTCGATTCCAGAGCGGGTGGCGGTGAAGGCGTCGCATACGGAATCCTCGGACTCCCTGCGAGCACCAGGCGCTGGCACCGGCGGAGTAGAGCACTCTGGCACTACCTCATCCCTGGACTCCGTGAGTAGTATCGCTTCGCCCGGGGAGGGGGACGCCGCTGGCACGGTCGACCAGGTGAGCGGCGGTCGTGCACAGGGAGTAGAGGCGGGAGAGTCCGTGCAGGATGCCACAGGGAAGGAGGCCAAGCCACCCGCTCCCATATCCAGGGTGAAGCTGTATTTCATGGCATTGGGCAAGGTCATCCCAGTCTGGTTGGCACCTCTGATCGTGTTCGGTCTACTCGTGAGACGTAGCCGACCCGGAGTTGCGGAGCTCCTCGTGATCGTCCCCTTGCTCGCTGCCAGTATCCTAATTGCACGGATTGTCGCGATCGATCCTCGCACGCAGCTGGTCCTGGTCCCACTGGCAATCTATTACGCAGCACGGGGGGGCCGCGCGCTGGGCGTGCTCTTCGACAGTCACGGGCCCCGGGGCGTACTGCAGCGTGGATTCGTCGGGTGGCTATTGGCTGTCGTCGTGGTTGGCTGGCTGCTGACCGAAGACCTCCGGCGGCTCTACCTCGGGGTCACCGCCGAGACCAGCCGACAGATCAAGGCGGCGGCGGACCGGGAGGTCGGGGTGGCACTACGTCGGATCGTGCCTGAGGATGCAACCATCATGAGCTGGCACCCCGCGCTCGCGCTCCACTCGCGGAGGGAATGGCGCGTCCAGCCCATCGGCGAGCTGCCGGAGCTCATCCGCTACGCCCATGCCGTCGGCGCCGAATTCATGGTGATATCCCTCGCCCATCCCGGGCCGATACCGGTAGAGATGATGCCCCGGAACTACCTCGTGCTCGAGCTGCCCAAAGTGTTGCCAGAGGCGCGATCCTGGACGCTGCGGCTCGAGGAGTTCCACGAAGAGTACGCCGTGGGGAAGGCGATCCCGCAGTGAGATCGAATACGGTCGTATCAGACCTGTCGTGTAGGCGTGGTGTTTTCCCCTGAATGGGCACGCGGGCGGATGCCACTGGCGGGAGGCGCCGCGAGGCTACAAATTCCGTGGCGGGATTCGGGCGAGGCCTGTTGGCGCCTGGGGAGTGGCCGAGATCCCGAATTCTGCCAGTGAATTGCAAAATGCAATTCCGGCATCCGGCGTCCTCGTAGGGCGCCAGGGTGGGGTGGTCGAGGGCAACTGGCGTTATCGTAATGGTTTGTGGAGAGTACGGCGTCGGGGTGCGGAGACTGGAACTCTCCTTGCTCCATAATAGCCCCGGTTCCACTTCGAATCTACAACACCGCAACCCGAAGGAGGGAAGTAGCATGCTTCAGAATCGGAAGGGCTTCACGCTCATCGAGCTGCTGATCGTGGTGGTGATCATCGGTATCCTGGCCGCGATCGCGATCCCGAAGTTCAGCGCCACCAGGGAGAAGGCGTATTTCTCGGCGATGAAGTCGGATCTCAAGAACCTGCAGACGCAGCAGGAGATCTACTACAGCAGCGTCGCTGGTAACTACAACTATGCTAGCTCCCTGACCGATCTCGAGTTCTCGGCTTCGTCGGGCGTGACCATCAACATCGATGCTGCCAACCAGACCGGTTGGCGTGCGACCGCGAGCCACGCCGCCCTCGCTTCCAACCAGAAGTGCTACGTCTACGTCGGCTCTGAGGCGACGTCGGCCGGTGTGACCGCCGGTCTGGTTACCTGCACGAACGAGAACTGAGTTCCGTACGCAGGTACTATGGCTGATTCGGGGCGGCGGCTGTCTGGCCGCCGCCCTTCTCGATTTCTACCGAGTGAGATCTCCCCATGGCAAATCGCAAAGGTTTCACGCTGATCGAGCTCTTGGTAGTGCTAGTGGTCATCGGGATCCTTGCTGCGGTGGCTATCCCGAGGTTCCGATCGGTCAGGGAGAATTCGTACTACTCGGCGATGAAGGCCGACCTGCGCAACCTCCAGGCGCAGCAGGAGGTCTATTACAGCGGTGTCGATGCGAGTGCCACCCCTCCCCATCCACGCTTCACGTACGCTACTTCGGTAGACGACGCCGCGCTCGGGTTCACCGCCTCCCCTGGGGTCAAGGTGGAGATCACGGCGGGCGCCAACTCCCAAGGTTGGTCAGCCACCGCGACACATGCCGCGTTCAATTACTCTGCCGATAGGTCATGTGTCGTGTACGTCGGTGCTGCTACGCCGCTCGAGCCGGCCACGGTTCCCGATGTAGTGGTGTGCAAAGGAGAGCAGTGAGGTGGGGGAGCAAGCGTAAACGTTTCACTTCCATCGCCCTGGCACCTCACCCATCCTCCCGTTTATTATTGGAAGTTGGTCTATAGGCGAGATGCCTCCACTTACCGGACGGATCCACGAGCATGCAGCAAACCATGTCCCTGACGACCGGGGGTGAGCCCGTGGCGAAAACGTCGCGTCTCCCCACGTTGCGTAGGGAGTTGACGATCTCGCTCGTGGTGATCTTTGCGGGCGCCTGTGCGGTCGCGGTCGGGGGAGTAGCGATCTTGATGCCGCGGTTGCAGTCGGTCAGGAGCACGATCCTCTACCTGACCGTCCTCTTCGTCGCGGATGTGGCGGTCTTCGCCGCCTTCGGGCGCTACCTGATCCGGCGCCGGCTCCTGGCCACCCTCGACGATCTGTTGGAGGGGGCGGAAGCGATCGCCGCCGGCGACTACAAGCGGCGGCTGCCGCGGGGCGAGACCGCGGAGATCAGTCGCGTGGCCGACGCGCTCAACCGGATGGCGGAGCGGCTGATCACGCATCAGGCTCAGCTCGCGGCCAACGTCCGCTCCCTCGAGGAGACGAACCGGCTGCTCACCGAGGCGCGCGACGAGCTGATCCACGCCGAGAAGGCGGCGTCGGTCGGGAGGTTGGCGGCGGGGATCGCGCACGAGGTCGGCAACCCGCTCAGCGCGATCATGGGATATATCGGGCTCCTCCAACGCAACGCCGAGGGCGAGGAGCTCAAGTGGTTGGCGAGCGCGGAGCAGGAGGCGCGGCGGATCGACCGGATCGTGCGCGGGCTCCTGGACTATGCTCGCCCCCGCGAGGCGCGGGTGTACCCGATAGATGTGAACGACGTCGTCGTCCGCGGCCTCGAACTCCTCTCGACGCAGGGGCGTTTCCAGCATGTCGACGTCTTCCGCTCCCTGACCGAGGGGCTCCCCCGGGTCGAGGCGGATCCTTACCAACTCGAGCAGGTCCTCGTAAATCTCCTGTTGAACGCGACCGATGCGTTGGAGGGGAAGGCCGATGCCAGGTTGGATATCTCGACGACGCGGGTCTGGCTCCCGCCGCCGCGCCACCAGCCCGCACGGCGGCGGGACGATCCGCCCGACGTCGACTATTCGCACCGCCGGAGGTTCCACCAGACGGTGCGGTTGCCACGCGAACTCGCCATCCCGCCGGGCGGGGGCGAGGTGGTCGAGATCGTGGTGCGTGACAACGGGACGGGGATCCCGCGCGATGTGATCGACCATATCTTCGAGCCCTTCGTCACCACGAAGGAGCCCGGGCGGGGGACGGGGCTGGGGCTCGCGGTCGCCGCGCGTTTGATCGATTCTTTGGGAGGAACGATCCGAGTATCGAGTGAGGAGGGGAAAGGGACCGAGTTCACCGTAGTGTTGCCGGCGTGGACCGGCGATTCGGCCGAGGTTGGTGAGAGATGACTGTCCTGATCATAGATGACGAGCCGGGTTTGCGCCAAACGGTCTCGCTCATTCTGAGCGGCGAGGGCTACGAGGTCCTGGTCGCCTCCGATGGCGAGGAGGGGCTGGCTCGCGCTTTGGAACACAAGCCCGACATCATCCTCTGCGATGTGAGGATGCCGCGCCTGTCCGGTCTCCACTTCCTGGAGCGGTACCAGGCCGAAGGCGGCACCGGGCTGGTCATCATGATGACCGCGTACGGCAGCGTCGACCTCGCCATCGAGGCGATGAAGAAGGGCGCCTACGACTACATCTCCAAGCCCTTCAGCGCCGATCAGGTGATCCTCGCGCTGCGGAAGGCGGAGGAGCGGGAGGCGTTGCGCCGGGAGGTCGGACGTCTTCGCGAAGAGGTGAGGATCGAGCGTCGCTTCGAGGAGATCGTGACCCGCTCGGCGGCGATGCAGGAGGCGCTGGCGATGGCGACCCGTGTCGCGCGCTACCCTTCGCCCGTGCTGATCACGGGAGAGAGCGGGACGGGGAAAGAGCTGGTGGCGCGGCTGATCCATTCCCAGAGCGACCGCGCGCATTGTAACTTCGTCCCCCTCAACTGCGGTGCTATCCCGGAGAACCTGCTGGAGGCCGAGCTTTTCGGCTATACGCGCGGCGCCTTCACCGGCGCCGATCGGGATCGCCCCGGCCTCTTCGAGGAGGCGGCGGGCGGTACCCTCTTCCTCGACGAGATCGGCGAGATGCCGGCGCTCCTGCAGGTCAAGCTCCTGCGGGCGCTGCAGGAAGGCGAGGTCCGGCGGCTGGGCGAGAACCGCGCTCGCGAGGTCGATGTGCGTATCATCGCCGCTACCAACAAGGACCTCGAGGAGGAGATCCGCGCCGGCCGGTTCCGCCAGGACCTATATTACCGCGTGGCCGTCGTCCCCATCCACCTGATCCCGTTGCGGCAGCGGCGGGAGGAGATCCCGCACCTGGCCCGCCACTTCGTGGAGGCGCACAACGAGCGGCTGCGGCTCGAAGTCAAGGGGATCGAGCCCGACGCCCTGCGTCTCCTGACGGAATACAGCTGGCCGGGGAACGTGCGCGAGCTCGAGAACACCATCGAGCGTGCGATGGTCATGGCCACCGGCCCGAAGATCACCGTCGCGGATCTCCCATCTCACATTACCAACCCCGTCCCGGCGATCGACAGCCCCGAGCTGTCGATGGACGAGCTCTCGGTCAAGAAGCACAGCGCCGCACTCGAGAGGCGTCTGATCATCCGTGCGCTCGAACGCACGCGCGGTAACAAGACGAAGGCCGCCGAGCTGTTGGAGCTGAGCTCGCGGGCGCTCCTCTACAAGATGAGGGATTATCAGATCGAGTAGGGTCGTGGCAGGTGCCGCTTCGGCGGCCGCCTCCCGCCCCGGCCCATACCACCATGGATCTGCCCGGGAGAGGGTAGTACCCTCCCCGCATGGACAGAACCACCGCACCTTCTGGCACCACGCTCCTCGAGCTGATCCTGGTACTCTCGATCCTGGGGGTACTCCTCGGCTGCTCGTACCCCGTCTTCAGACGAGGACTCGACGGTCTCGCGGTACGTAGCGCACGTGACGCGCTCGGGGCGGGGGTGGCGCGGGCGCGGGCGACCGCGCTCACTCGCGGGGGGGCGGTCCTCATCGTAGATCTCGACGCGGCTCGCTTCTGGGTCGAGACCGCTGCGGGCGATACGGTCGGGGTGCCGGTCGACCTGGCTGCGCGCTATGGAGTTCGGATCACTACGACCGGCACCTCGGCCAAGCAGGTCACACTGCGTTTCGACGGGATCGGGATCGGTCGCGTCGCAAACCGCACCTTCCAGATTCGGCGGGGCGACTCGCTCGCTCACCTCACCCTCTCCGCCTACGGGAGGCCGAGGCCATGGTGAGACGACGTCGCGCGCTCCAGCCCGGGCTCTCTCTCGTCGAGGCGATCGTCGCACTCACGCTACTCTCCGTCGGCCTGCTCGGCATCCTCGGTTCGCAACTCATGGCCGCGCGCCTCTTGCGGGAGGCAGAAGCACGCGCCGGCGCCATCGACCTCGCCGGTACCATTCTCGACTCGCTCCTCGCCGTGCCCGCGCCGACCGGCGGTGAGCGGCGCGAAGCTGGGTACACGGCGCGGTGGTCGGTCGCGCCGGCCGCCGGATCGTCGCGGATCGAAATTCTGATCCAATACCAGGATGGGACGGCAAGCCGCGAGCTCCGATTCGAGTCGCTGCACGCGCCGCCGGCGCCACGGTTGGGGAGGGCGCCATGAGTGGGGGCGGTGCGGGCTCGGCCGTCACGGCGCGCGTTCACGCGACGGGGGCGGGGTGGCGATGGCTTGGGTGCGCGTGAACCGGGCAGCGTGGGGATCGCTGCGGAACCGGCCGGGGGTGACGCTCGCCGAACTCCTCGTCGTGCTCACCCTCACCGGTGTGCTCGGCACGATCACGATGACGACGATCATAGGCGCACAGCGGCACGTCCGGCAGCATATCGACCGCGTTGCGGGCGCGGAGGCACGGCGTGTTACGGCCTCGGTCCTCGCGGCTGAGCTGCGGTACCTCGACCCTACGACCGACATCTACGGTCGGGCCGTCGATTCGGTGGCGCTGCGCGCCTATAGAGGTGTGGCCATCGTCTGTGTCGGCGACCTGGGGACGGTGCTGGTACGGTATCGCGGGCTGCGCGCCCCGGAGCCGGCAAAGGATTCCGTCGTCATGGTGGGGGGGTGGGCCGAGGTTGCCGGCGGTCAGGGTGGCGGCGCGGTGCACGCCGGGCTGGTCAGCCCCATCGTTGCCAGCGGCGAGGTCAGATCTGGGTGCGACATCCGGGCGGGTGAGTCGCTGTACCGCTGGACTCTGAACGACGTAACCCCGCCGGGGACCCTGCTCCTCGTCTTCGAAAGGGGGAGTTACCACTTGCAGGACGGCGCGCTCCGCTATCGCCGGGGTGACGCCGGGCGGCAGCCACTGACCGCCGAGCTCCTGGACGACCGGGTCGCGGCGCTGCAGTGGGCTGCGACTGGCGGTGTCGGGAGCGATGGTAGTTCGCCGGGAGCGGATCCTCTCGCCGGGGTCGCGATCGTCTTGGCGACCAGGCCGACACCGGCTGGCACGGCTCCACTCCCGCGCGGGACCCGTAACTGGATCAGACTCCCGAACGGAGGGCTATGGTGACGCGAGTTCCCCCTCGGTCCCACGGAGAGCGCAGAGGGTTCGCGCTGGTCGCGGTGCTCCTCACCCTCAGCGCACTGGGGCTGCTGGTATCCGGGCTGATCTACATCAGCGCGGAGGAGCTGTCGATCGCACGCAGCTCGGAGGAGCTGTTCCGGACGCGCTTGGCGGCGGAATCCGTGATTCGCTCCGCATTGGCAAGCTGGCGGACCGACGAGCACCGCGACCTCCCGATCGGCTCGGTCGAGGAGGTCACGGTCGGGGAGCCGGGCGCCGAGGCTGTGGTCGAGACTACCCTCGCGATCGAGAGACTCGACGCGTCTCGCTACCTCCTCCGCGCGATGGCCACCTCGCCGAGTGGCGTACGTAGCGCCGCCGCCGCGGTGGTGCGGACCATCGACCCGCTCGAGCTCTGGCGGGCGCTCCCCGCCGCGGTCACGACCACGGGGCCGGTCGAAATCTGGAGCGAAGACGCTCTGGTAGGATTCTCGCCCTCTTCCGCCGATACCGGTGGAGCCGTGCCCTGTCAGGCGGCGATCGAATCGATGACCGCGGCGTTCAGTGACGCACGACGCCCACCGGTCCACAAGCTTGCCGAGGATGCCGCCGAGATGCTCCGGCTCGGGCCGCTCGACCTCGCCGGGCTGCGCGCGCTGGCCGACCGGATCGAGTCAGGTGCCGGCGCATTGCGATCGATCCCGGGTGACGCGGCGTGTGCGACCGGCACGTACTGCGCCGGCCAGTACCCTCTGATCTACGCGCCGGATGGTCTCGGCATCGAAGGCGGCACCGGCCGTGGGATCCTGGCGGTCGCCGGTGATCTCTCGCTCGCAGGAGATGCGGTGTTCCACGGCGTCGTACTCGTCCACGGGCGGCTGACGCTTACCGGTCAGGCTAGGATCCTCGGAGCCGTCCTCGTCGTTGGGCCGAGCGCCGCCGTGAGCGTGACGGGCGCGGCCCGTGTGGAGTACGACCCTTGCGCCGTGGCCGCGGCTCTGGAAGGCGGGCGCATCACCAATAGCGCCTATCACCCCGGCGACCGGAGCTGGCTGCCCGCATTCTGATGTGGAGTCCTGGGAGCGAAAACTTTACTCGCTCCGCTACATATTTCGGTGGCGAAAGCAGGTGCGAGATGGCCAAGCTGTTGATTGTAAATTGCTTGTGGTCAGGCACGGAACTGGTAGAGGTACTGGCGGCTCTGCGGTGAAACATGGTAGCGCGCCGAGGGCGATTCGCCTCGGCCGCCGTGCACCTCGCTGGGAGCCGGCAACGGAAACAGATCGAGATGAGATGTCCTGATATCTCCGACGGCGACGGTATGCGTGCCCGGAGCGGCTTCACGCTGTTGGAACTGCTGATAGTCTGCGTCGTCCTGATCGTGGTGGTCGCGCTTTCAGCGCCCGCTATCTCGACGGCGTTGGTGCGTACCAAGGTCAGCCAGGCGGCGAGTCTCGTCGCTGGGGACCTCTCTCGCGCCTTTACCCTGGCCGGTCGTGCGCGGCACCCGGTACGCATTTCATTCGAGAGCGATTCGTTACGATATCGAGTCGTGAGTCTGGCGACCGGCGAGGTGATCCTCGATCGACGCTTCGGCCAGGAGTCCGAATACCGGTTGACCGAGATGGAGGTCTCGCAGGATCAGATCGACATAATGCCGAACGGATTCGTCGCCATCCCGGGGGAGACGGAGCCGATGACGTCGCTCGTCGTGCGCCTGGCGGCGAGCGGCGCCTCGCGCGAGATCATCATGACCCGGACCGGCCGGATCAGGGTCGGTGGCTGATGGAGCGGTCGGCGTCGCTGCAGCTCAGGGGCGGGTTCTCGTTGGTGGAGGCGGTGGTCGCCGTCCTCCTGTTGACCGTTGTCGTGACCGCGCTGGCGGCGCACCTCTTCCAGGTGTCGCGCAGGGGGGTAGTCGTCGAGAACGACGATTACCGCCAGGCGCTGATCGCCAGTGAGCTGGACCGGCTGACCGCGGTCCCCTTCGACCTGTTGGAGGACAACGGCTGGAGGACCGCGAACGCCGATTGGAAAACGAGCGATGAGCCGCCCTTCCCTCATCGCCGCAAGGTGCTGGTGGACGAGTCGGCGGACGGCAGGGCATTGGAACTGCGACTCATCATTGAGCAGGATCTCCCGGTGGAGCGGGTCGATACAGTGCTGCTGGTCCGGCCCAGACCGGTTGGCGGTAACCCGTTCAGTAGCAGATGACGATGGACAGTGCGCCTGACGACAGACACGCCGGCATGATGCTCGTCGAGCTCCTGGTCACTCTGGTGATACTGGGGTTGGTCGGCGCGGCGATCACCGGTCTCTTCTTCACGCAATCCCGGTTCTTCGGGACGCAGGACGCGAAACGGGAAGCCCGCAGCGCGTCCCGGAGCGCCGTCAACGTCATGCTCTCCGAGCTCCGAATGGTGGAAGCGATCGGCGGCTTGGTCTCCGCCGAAGAACAGTCGGTGTCGTTGCGCGTTCCGTATGCCCTCGGAGTAGTCTGTTCCGCGAGCTCTACGGAGATCGTGGCCAGCCTCTTCCCCACCGACAACGTCGGAGCGGCTGATGGATTGTCATCGGCGGGATACGCCTGGCGGGACGATTCCGGGGTCTATCATTACCGCACCGCGTCGGCTGGCGCGGCCAGCGCCGCCGCTTGCACCGGCGCAGGGATCGCCATCGTTCCGAATGGACAGGCGGTCAAGCTGGAGCCGGGTGATGCGTCTGCTCCGAGCGGCGCACCGCTCTTCCTCTATCGGCGCATCACCTACGACTTCCGCCCGGTCGCCGGGGTACCGGGGAACGTCGAGCTCTGGCGGAAGGAGGAGGGGAGCAGCGTCGTCGAAGAACCGATAGGCGGTCCCTTCGATGGTGCGTCGTCGAGGTTCAGATATTTCGTGCTCGACGGGGCGGAGCCGGAAGATGTGCCCCCGGCCAACCCTGCGGAGATCCGCGGCCTGGAGTTCGTCCTGGATGGCCGGAGCGAACGCCCCGCGCCGGGTGGGGGCGAGACTCACTCGGCCAAGTATGCCACCGCCGTATTCTTCCACAACCGATGAGGGATCATGGCTGAGTGGAATCGTGGATCGCTACGACTGGATACGAGGAGGGAAGGTTTCGCCCTCTCGCTCGTGCTGCTGGTCATGATCGTGTTGACCGGTGGCGTACTCACCGCCTACACCCTCACCTCGAGCGAGCATTGGCAGGTGAACGACCGGCAGGAACAACTGCGGGCGTTTCTCCTGGCTGAGGAGGGGCTGCAGCGCTTCTACGCCACCAGTCAGGGTGTCAGACCGACCGACGGCGGCTGCTCGACACTCGCTCTGGTCGGGGGATCAGCCGAGGTCTGCACCTATCTGCTCCGCGCGGCGCTCAGCGTCGACGACCCCGAGATCTGGGTCGTGCGGTCGCGCGCCTGGACGGAAGCCCCCGGCAACCCCAACCTCCCCCCCGCCGCCCGGTCCGTCGCGCAGATCGCGCACTGGAAGGCGGCAGAGATCAAGGTGGAGGCGGGGCTGAAGAGTCTGGGCGGTGTCAAGAAGAACGGGAACTCCGGCGAGATCAATGGCAACGACGCGTGCGGCGAGAAAGGCCCGCTCCCCGCGCTGGCGATCCCCGAGAACCCGAAGTACGATGACAAGTTCCCCAACGTCTTGAAGACCGATCTCGTAGACGAATTCGGCAACAAGCAGCGCATACGATACGTCGGGAACGACGCATTCGACGCGGCGCGCGACGTCGAGATCGATTGGCCGGGGATCGTCAATGGGACCGCGCTCAGGCCGGATGTCAAGTTCGAGCAGGGCGACAAATGGGTCGACCCCAGCAGCAGGACGGAGAAGCCCTGGCCGGTGGTGTTCTACGACGGCAACCTCTCCGGTAGCCCCAAGGGCCAGGGGATCCTCATCGTGACCGGGAACCTGACCATCAACGGCAACGCGGAGTGGAAGGGGATCATCCTGATCGGCGGGTCTTTGATCTCGAACGGTAACAACGTGCTCTCCGGCGCCACGATCGCGGGGCTGAACGCGGTCTTCGGTGAAGAGGTCGACGAGAGTACGATCGAAGAGACCACGCTGAACGGTACCAAGGTGATCACGTACAACTCCTGCGACGTCGCGAAGGCCATGGAGAGCTTCGCCTCGTTCACCCCTATCCATAACGCCTGGATGGACGCCTGGCCGGTGGTGGACCCGGTGGTCGATGACGAATAGCGCCGCCCGGAGGGGATGACGATATTGACAGGAGCGGCCGCGGCCGTCACTCTGTCCAGTCCGGACCTATTTCTCTTACGCTCAAACTGGTTTGGTCTCGCGAATGGGGCTCTTTGGTCGAAACAAGGTATCCGCCGGTCTCGATGTGGGCAGCGGCTACGTCAAACTCGTGGTGATCGATCATTCCGGGCAGGAACCGAAGATCACCAAGGTCGTCGTCATGCCGCTCATCCCGGACGCGATCGTCGATGGTGAGATCATGGACCCGGTCCTGGTCGCAGAGACGATCCGCGCCGCGGCGGAGAGCGCCGGCCTCAAGCGCGAGGCCGTGATCGCCTCGGTCGGGGGACACGACGTCATCATCAAGAAGATCCAGATGGACCGGGTCTCCGAAGCGGATGCGCGCCAGCTGATGCGGTGGGAGGCCGAGCAGCACGTCCCCTTCGACATGGAAGGGGTGCAGCTCGACTTCCAGATCCTCGACCCGGACGGCACCGATCCGCAGATGTCGGTCCTCCTCGTCGCCGCCAAGCGCGAGGTCGTCGAGAACCGTATCGCGCTGCTCGGCGACGCCGGGCTCACCCCCGCGATCATGGACGTCGACTCCTTCGCGCTCCACAACGCTTTCGAGTACAACTACCCGAACGTACGCACCGGGCTGGTTGCGTTGGCGCACCTCGGCAACGAAACTACCCATGTCCTCCTCTTCCAAGACGGGGTGCCTATCATGGTGCGGGACATACCCTTCGGCGCCCGGCGCCTCAGGGAGGCGTTGCAGCGCGAACGGCGCATCTCGGCGGAGGAGGCGGACGAGATCGTCAGCGGCCGCACGGCGTCGCCTGAGTTACAGAGCTTCATCGAAGAACGCGTCGAAGAGCTCGCACTCGGGATCGAGCGCGCGATCGCGTTCCTCACGGCGCAGGCCACCGGCCTCGAACTCGGACGGCTCTTCCTCTCTGGAGGCTGCGCGCGTGTCCCCGGGCTCGCCAATGCGCTCGCGGCCAGACTCAGTGTGCGTACCGAGATCGCCAACCCGATCGAGCGGATCGGCGTCGACCCGGCGGTCATGGAGCAGGTCGACATCGACGAGATTGCGCCGATGCTCATGTTGGCGATCGGGCTGGCGCTCCGTCAGCCGAATTGATCAGAGGTCAGGGAGAGAGCGGTGATCGAAGTCAACCTACTACCAGGCGCTACCCGCCGCCGGCCCCGCAAGTCTGGCACGGCCGCCGGATTGTCACTCTTCCGCGGCAGCGCCATCCGCGGCGTGGACCGCTGGACGATCGCCATCGCCGGCGCCTGGCTCATCGGTCTGGGTACCGCCGCCTGGCTCTACCTCGGTACCAACGAGCGGCGCCAGGAACTCGAGCTCAGTGTCGAACAGGCAGTTCAAGATTCGATTCGCTACAGCGCGCTGATCTCCAAACAGGACCAGGTCCGGGCGCGGCGCGACACGATCGCGGCCAAGCTCGTCATGATCCAGGAGATCGACGCCGAGCGCAACATCTGGGCGCACCTCCTCGACGAGATCAGCCGCGCGCTGCCGGACTATACCTGGCTCACGCAGATCTCCGCTACCCCCGGCGACGATGAAGTGTCGTTCCAGATCGTGGGGCGTACCGGTAACACCTTCGCGCTCACGCGCTTCCTCAAGGATCTCGAGGCCTCGCCCTTCATCCAGGGAGTCCAGCTCACCAGGACCGAGATAGTGCGCGATCAGGGCGAGCGGACGCTGCACCAGTTCAGCATCACGGCTCGCTACGAGGAGCCGCCCCTCGAGATCCTGACGACCGTGCCACTACAGCTAGAGGGTAACTGAGATGGCGCTGTTGCCTAGCGACCCGCAGGTCCAGAAGAAGCTCGTCCTCGCGCTCGCACCGCTCCTCTTGCTGCTGGGATACTGGTACTTCTATCACGGCTCCAAACAAGAGGAGCTGGCCAAGCTCGAGAAGCGGCTCGAGACGTTGGAGGCACGCAACGCGAGCGCGCGTACCAGGGCCCAGCACGGTGGCCAAGACCTCGAGAAGAAGCTCGCGCTCTACGAGTCGCACATCCGCCGCCTCGAAGAGCTGGTTCCGCGCAGCGAAGAGGTCCCCGAACTCCTCTACGACCTGACCCTCCTGGCGCGGGAGAATGGAGTCGAGTTGGCGCTCCTCAACCCCAGCGACGAAGAACGGAGCGCTTATTATACCCTGCACACCTATAACGTGGCCGTATACGGTGCGTATCACGACATCGGCCGCTATCTGTCCGCGATCGCTTCGCTGCGGAGGATCGTGACCCCATACGAGCTCAAGCTCCAGGTGCGGCAAGAGCAGTCGCAGTCCGATGCGGTGCGGTTGCAGGCGGAGTTCAAGATCAAGACGTACGTGCTGCCGCCGGCGGCGCAGGCGGCTTCGTGAGGAGGATAGAGGATGCGCACGGTTGCACTCCGCATGGTATTACTCACACTGCTGCTCTCGGCCGCCCCGGCCGCGGCGCAGCAGACCGCGGCCAAGGGGTCGAAGCCGGCCAAGCCGGCCGCGGCCAAGCCGCCGGAAGAGGTGGAGCTGAAGTTCGAGCGGGAGTACTTCGTCTACCCGGTCCAGCCGCGGCGGGACCCATTCGCCTCGCTAGCCGCCCGCAACGATCTCGGCCCGCGCTTCGAAGACCTCTCGCTCCAGGGGGTGATCGTCTCCGCCGATGGTCGGAGCGTCGCGCTCCTGAGCGACGGCACGGGGCGTATCTACCGGGTCCGGCGAGGCGATCTGGTAGGTAACGCCAGGGTCATCAGTATCGCAGACAGGAAAGTCGTCTTCGCCGTCGAAAATTTCGGTATCGTCCGGCAGGAGGAGTTGGTGTTGAAACGCAACAATGAGGAAGGAGGTCGGCCATGATCCGGGTACTGGCTCTCTGGTTCGCCCTCACGACGGACCCGGCCTCGGTCCGCGAGGTCAGTGTCCTGCCGGTCGACGGCCGTACCGAGATCATCATCGAATTCGATGGCGCCGTCTCCGTCAAAGACTTCCGGATCCCGAACCCCGAACGTGTCGTGGTCGACGTGACCAACGCCCGGCAAACCCTGCCGCGTACCCGCTTCCCCGACATCCGGCGCGGGGGGATCGAGGCGCTGCGCGTCAGCCAGTTCCAGCCCGGCGTCGTCCGCCTCGTCTTCGATCTGAAGAAGGCGGTCGAGTATACCATCCGGAACGAAGGCGGGGTGGTCCGTATCTCCTTCCCCAACCCGGAAGGCACCTTCACCCCCTGGCGCGCCCGGGGCGCACTCGCGTCGACGTCGACCCCGAACGAAGCGTCTGCCGACGACTTCGCGCTGACCACGGCGCTCCCCGAGGAATCAGCCGGCGCGCTGGCCGAACCCGACACGACCAGGCCGGCCGCCCCAGCCGATACTACCCGGCCGCCCGCGGCGAGCGGTGTTACGCAGACGCCGGAGCCCGCCGCGCCGCTCGGTGAGCCCTCGTCGATCTCGCCGGTCCCCGTACGACCCAAGCGGACTGAGCCGCCGATCACCGTATTCTTCAAGGCGACGCCGATCAACGATGTGATCGCGACCTTCGCCGAATTCTCGGGGCGGAGCATCGTCATCGGCCAGGGGGTCTCGGGCACGATCACCGCTGACATCCGCAACCAACCCTGGGATGTCGCGCTCTCCGCCCTCCTCGCCTCTTACGGCCTCTCCGCCCAGGAGATGGAGAGCGGTATCATCCGTGTCGACAAGGTCGAGAACCTGCGGGAGCAGGAGAAGGTCGAGGAGCTGATCACCCGGCCGTTCACTATCAAGTACGCCAGTGTCGACTCGCTCCTCCCGGCGGTCAAGGGGCTCCTCTCACCGCGCGGCAGCGCGACGACCAGCTCGGCGACCAACACCGTGGTCGTTACCGACGGTCGTTCGGTCGTGGAGGGGCGGATCGCGCCGATGATCGCGCAGCTCGACGCGCGTACGCCGCAGGTCGAGATCGCGGCCAAGATCATCTTCATCAATCGCACCGCGCTCGACGAGCTCGGCGTCTCCTACGACCTGCAGGACCAGGCCCGGCCCCTCTCCGGGTTGGTGCCCGGCGCCGGCACACCGGTCTGGCTCACCGGTGACGCCATCGCCGCGCTCGGCAACGCCGCGGCGGACGCGCGCGTCACCGGCGCGACCTTCCAGTTCATCAGCTCGCTCGTCCTCGGTCGATACCGGCTGAGCACCTTCATCGACGCATTGACCAGCCTCAGCGTCGCCGAGATCGAGGCGCGCCCGATCGTGCGCACCCTCGACCACCGCGAGGCGATGGTCCAGGTTGGTGAGGAGACTCCGATCCGCGTCCTCGACCCGGGCGGTGTCGGCGGCGCACGCGCCAACGTCCAGCTCAAGAACACCGGGATCATCCTCAAGGTCACCCCGCACGTGACCGGGAACCAGGTGCTGCTCGACGTCCACGCCGAACGTTCCGGCATCAGGCTCCTCGCCGAGGCCGAGCTGGGTATGGTCTTCGACAAGCAGGCCTCCTCGGTGCAGGTCCTGGTCGAGAACGGCGAGACCGCGGTGATCAGCGGGTTGACCATCGTCGAGAAGAACGAAGCTGTGATCGGGATCCCGATCCTGCGCAGTCTCCCGATCGTCGGCGCGTTCTTCCGTAAGACGTTGAATCAAGAGATCAAGAAGGACCTCTTGATCATGGTGACGCCGCACATCATCAGGGACGGGAACTGATCTCCGCCCCAGCCGCGCCACCCCGCGCCTCCGCCGAAAGCTGGACAACTCGGCCTCTTCCATCTATATAATGAGAGGCCCGAACTGAGAGCCCGGTACCGACCGGGCTCTTTCCTTGAAGATAGAGGTGGAGGATGCAGTTCCGTTTCTACACGGCCGGGGAGTCGCACGGCCGCGGATTGGTGGCTCTGGTCGAAGGGGTGCCCGCCGGGCTCCAGATCGATATCGAACGCGACGTCGACCCTGAACTCAAGCGCCGGCAGGGGGGGTACGGTCGTGGCGGAAGGATGAAGATCGAGCAGGATCGCGCCGAGATCATCTCGGGGATCCGGCTCGGCGAGACCATCGGCGCGCCGATCGCGCTCGTGATCTGGAACAACGATTGGAAGAACTGGCAGCAGGCCATGTCCCACACCGCGCCGGCCGAGGACGCGACCGACCGCGCGCTGCGTCGGGTCTTCCTCCCCCGCCCGGGCCACGCCGATCTGGTCGGGATCCTCAAGTACGACCGGACCGACGCCCGCGACATCCTGGAGCGCGCCTCCGCTCGTGAAACGACCGCCCGCGTCGCCGCCGGCGCCATCGCGAAGCGCTTCCTCCGCGAGTTCGGGATCACGATCGGTAGCCACGTCGTCGAGCTCGGCCCGGTAGCCGCGCGACCCCCCGAGACCCTCCCTGAGGACCTCAACGCCGTGGCCGACGAGTCCCCCCTCCGGACCCTCGACCCCGACGCCGAGGAGCGGATGATCGAGGTGATCGACGCCGCCAAGCAGGCCGGCGACACCCTCGGCGGCATCTTCGAGGTCGTCGTCCGCGGCCTCCCCGTCGGGCTCGGCAGCCACGTCTCCTGGGACCGCAAGCTCGACGGCCGCCTCGCCCAGGCGATCCTCTCGATCCAGGCGATGAAAGGGGTCGAGATCGGCCACGCCTTCGACATCGCGCGGCGCCACGGCTCCGCCGTACACGACCAGATCGAAGCCGCGCGCGACGATCAGGCGTTCTACAGGACCGGCGGGTACCGTCGCCTCGGTAACCAGGCCGGTGGCCTCGAGGGCGGGATCACGACCGGCGAGCCCCTCGTGATCCGTGGCGCCATGAAGCCGCTCTCCAGCCTGATGCGGCCCCTCAGGAGCGTCGACCTCAGGACCGACGAGCCCGCCGAAGCGATCCGCGAGCGGAGCGACGTCGTCGCCCTCCCCGCCGCAGCCGTCGTCGGCGAGGCCATGGTCGCGATCGTCCTGGCCGACGCCATGCTGGAAAAGTTCGGCGGCGATTCGATGACCGAGACGCTTCGCAACTTCGACAGCTACCTCGCTCAGGTCAACAGCCGGGGGAAGCACCAGCATGCCGAGGCCGGTTGACGAGGTGACGCATCCGGAACGCGAAGATTTCGCCGACATGCCGTCAGCCGAGCCGATCACCCGGGTGGTGCTGATCGGCTTCATGGCGGCCGGCAAGACCACCATCGGCCGGCTCCTCGCCCAACGTCTGGGCTGGGATTTCATCGACCTCGACGAGGAGATCGAACGGCGGACCGGGCTGACGATCCCAGAGATCTTCGAGCTCCACGGCGTCGCCGAGTTCCGGCGGCTCGAACGGATATTGACCGAAGAGCTCGCGGGCCTCGAGCACGTGGTCCTCGCCCCCGGCGGCGGCTGGGTCACGCAACCCGACCTCCTCGACCTCTTCGGCCCGGAGACTCTGATCGTCTGGCTCCGCATCTCACCCGAAGCAGCCGTCGAACGGGCGATGCGGACCATCACGCACCGCCCGCTCCTGGCCAACGCGCCCGACCCGGTCGAAAAAGCGCGGCTCCTCATCCAGGAGCGCGAGCCGCTCTACAGCCTGGCCGACGCCTGCGTCGACGTCGAAGGGCGCGCCATCGAAGATGTGACCTCGGAGATCATTGCGCTGATGCACTGAACGCCGCCCCCCGTGCCAACGCCCAGGCGCCGGGGGCTGTTCGGTCGAACGAGCACGGATTCGGGCGGGCCAGCACCCGCCATGCATCGTTACTCATACCGCCGATTCCGGTAGCATCCCGGCGAAACGGGTAAAGGGGATGGGGGTATTCCAAGGGAGCGGATGCACCCGCGAAGTCTATTGTAAACGGGCCGGAAGCAACGCCGCTCGGGTGGCGCCGGCCCCGGGGATTGGGGAAGAATGGCGGCAGAGAAGAACCGCAAGACCAAACTGGTGATCGTCGAATCGCCCGCGAAGGCCAGGACGATCGGTCAGTATCTCGGCCAGGGGTACCGCGTCCGTGCCTCCGTGGGCCATGTACGCGACCTCCCGGAACGCGAGCTCGGCGTCGACGTCGACAAGGGGTTCACCCCCAAGTACGTCACGATCCGCGGCAAGGGGAAGATCCTCCAGGAGCTCCGCCGCGACGCCGCGGCCGCCGACGAGGTCCTCCTCGCCACCGACCCGGACCGCGAGGGCGAGGCGATCGCGTACCACGTCGCGGAGCAGCTCGGCTATTCTCCAGACGACGCGGGGCGCACCGCGGACGGCCCGCGTTTCCGTCGCGTCCTCTTCCACGAGATCACCCGTGACGCGATCCGCCGCGCCCTGGAGGAGCCCACCGTCCTCGACCTCCGCAAGGTCGAGGCACAGCAGGCGCGCCGCATCCTCGACCGCCTCGTGGGCTATCAGGTCAGCCCCCTCCTCTGGAAACCGATCCGGCCCGGGCTCTCGGCCGGCCGTGTCCAGACCGTCGCGCTCCGCCTGATCACGGAGCGCGAGGAGGAGATCCGCTCCTTCGTCGCCGAGGAGTACTGGTCGATCACCGCCCACCTCGAGCAGGCGGGCCAGGAGTTCGACGCCAAGCTCCACCAGATCGGCGGCAAGGCGTTCCGTCTAGGCGACGAGGCAGCCGCGACCGCCGTCGTCGCCGACCTCGCGGGCGTCCCCTTCACCGCGTCGTCTATCAAGCGACGCGAGAAGGTCAAGCTCCCGCCGCCCCCCTTCACCACCTCCACCCTGCAGCAGGAGGCGGCCAAGCGGCTCGGCTTCGCCGCGCAGAAGACGATGCGCGTCGCGCAGCAGCTCTACGAAGGGATCGAGCTCGGCGGCGAGGGCTCCGTCGGTCTGATCACCTACATGCGTACCGATTCGACCCGTGTTGCGCCGGTCGCCGCGCAGGGGGCGCACGACTGGATCGCCGCGCAGCTCGGTGAACGCTACGCCGCGCCCGGCGGCCCGCGGCTCTGGGGGACCAAGAAGCAGAAGGGGGCGCAGGAGGCCCACGAGGCGATTCGCCCGACCGAGGCCGCGCGCCACCCCGAGAG
>Ga0180220_1000579_pt1 | contig 37465 bp, 38 predicted proteins | sample eDN5th37CBELigBY_FD_151335 | JGI IMG/M metagenome (GOLD analysis project Ga0180220, IMG submission 151335) | Enriched backyard soil microbial communities from Emeryville, California, USA - eDNA 5th pass 37_C BE-Lig BY (version 2) (version 2) | ecosystem: Environmental > Terrestrial > Soil >... | reverse complement strand
TCACCGGCACCAGCGAAATCGCCTTCTCCGTCAAGCTGTAGATCGTGCGCTGCTTGTGCCGAGGATCGGGCGCGGAGGTTATAAAACCTTCTTCTGCCAGGCTTTTGAGGCGACTCGCGAGGATGTTGGTGGCAATGCCCTCCAGCGAATTGCCGTGTAGCTCGCGATAGCTGCGGACGTTCCCGAACATGATGTCGCGCAACACCACCAGGCTCCATTTGTCGCCCAGCACCTCGACCGACAGGTTGATGGGGCATCCCGATCTCAAATCCACGCAGTGTCCTCCCTAAAATCCGCTTGCACTTTACAATCAGTTTCTAGTTGGGTAAACCACTTGCGTATTGCAAGTGGTATGACGTGACGGCCGCAAAAAAACTGCTGCCACGTGTCGAAACGCAAGCTGCCCGTTCGTCGATTGAGCACGAGCACCCCGGAGGGACTGGAAAATGGAACGGCATTACGGTTGGGTCATAGTCGCCGCTGGCGCGGTGATCACGTGCGTGGCAATGGGTGCGATGTTCGCCCTGCCCGTCTATCTGCAACCGATCGCCGAGGAAACCGGCTGGTCCCGCGCAGGTATTTCGGGCGCCATGACCGTTGGCTTCATTGTCATGGGGGTGGCTGGATTTGTCTGGGGAACGCTGACCGACCGATACGGGGCCAAACCGGTGATCCTCATCGCCGCGGCCATCCTCGGGGTCGGACTGTTCACCGCCAGCCGCGCGACTGACCTGCTGGTTTTCCAGTTCGCCTATGGAGGGCTGGTCGGTGCCTCCGGTGGTGCGTTCTTTGCGCCGTTGATGGCGACCACAGTTGCCTGGTTCGACAAGCATCGCAGCCTCGCCGTATCACTGGTGTCGATTGGTGCCGGCGTCGCGCCGATGATCGTCACCCCGATGGCCACTCTCCTCATCGAGGCCCAGGGGTGGCGCAACGCCATGATGCTGACGGCCGCGGCGGCGACGGTGCTCATCCTTTTGGCTGGCCTGCTCATCCGCCGCGCGCCGACTGCTCTTGCCGCATCCCCTTCCCCGGCAAGCGATGTCGCGCCCGCCGAGCCTCGGCCCAGCGGCGCGGCGGCGGCACTGCGCACGCCGCAATTCATCGTGCTGGCGGCGACGTTCTTTCTGTGCTGCGCGGCGCATTCGGGTCCGATCTTTCATACCGTCAGCTATGCCATGCTCTGCGGCGCCTCAGCCCTGGCGGCGGCAAGCATCTACAGCGTCGAAGGTGTGGCCGGGCTCTTCGGTCGGCTCATCTTCGGCGTGCTTGCCGACCGGCTCGGCGTAAAGCGTGTGCTCATCGCTGGTCTCGCCCTGCAGGCAATCGGCATCTACACCTATATCTACGTGACTCAACTCGAGCACTTCTACATGCTGGCCCTGGTGCTCGGCACGGCCTATGGCGGTGTGATGCCCCTCTATGCGGTGCTCGCGCGGGACTATTTCGGCCCGCATGTCATGGGTACGGTGCTTGGCGCGGCGACCATGACCTCCAGCATCGGCATGGCGTTCGGCCCTGTCGGCGGCGGCTGGCTCTATGACACGTTCGGCAGCTATCACTGGCTCTATGTAGCGTCGGCTGCGGTCGGTCTCGCCGCGGCGGCAATGGCCTTCGCCTTCCCGCCTGCCGGGGACCGGCAGTCAGCGAAACTGCAGCCTGCGTAAGGGATTTCTCGCCGGCAGCGGTGCTCTGCGGAGCGGTGCTGTTGGCAGAGGATCGCTAGCCTGACGCCCGACTGCCCTGCCCGGCTTTGTGCAACATTTCGCGAGCGGGCCCGTTAGATAAGGGTTTGGGCTGGCAGATGACACGATGTGGCCATAGGCTCTGTGTCTGATTGCGAGCTTGACGGCACCACCGTCCGCGGAGCAACCGAACATGAGTCGGCGGCCACGGTATATCAGGTCCAACAGACCGCGTGCGGCGGGAGCGCCGGATGCCCCTGACACTCGTGACCTCGATTATCTGGCGGCAGCGAGCCAGCCCGAGGGTCCCTCGCTTTTTGCACGGGCCAAGCAGGCCGCATCCGATTACACAACTCGCAACAAGGGCAAAGTCGCCGTTCTGGCTTCAGTGCTGATCGCGCTGGCGCTTTTCGCCAGCTATGAGTTGTTGCGTCCCCTGCCCCAGAATCTCACGCAATCCCGGCTCAACGAGGCAGTCGAATATGCACTGGAGCAGCGCCCGCGTCCTCCATCAGTTGCTTCGCTAGCCTATGCAGCGGTGATCCCGTCAGTCGTGCGCGTCAACGGCTATGATCCAGAGGCCGAAAACCCGACGCCGGACGGCGGCGGCAACACGGCCCCACAGGTGGAGCTTCCCGACACAGGCCATCTGGAAGAGGACTTCCACGAGCAATACACAGCCGTCGGAACGGGCGTCGTGATCGACACCGAGGGCACGATCCTGACCAATCTGCATGTCGCACAGGCGGCCGAGCGGCTGCGGGTCGTATTTGCGGACGGGACGGAGTCCGAAGCCGACATCGTCGGCGGGCGCCCCGACCTCGACCTGGCGATCATCCGTCCCAGAATATTGCCGGACGATCTGCAGCCGGCAACGCTGGGGTCGAGCGCCGGTTTACGGCCGGGTGACGACGTCGTTGCGATAGGTTTTCCGTTCGGTATCGGACCTTCCGCATCCGCGGGCGTAATCTCGGGCCTTCTGCGGGTTCTCGAGCGCGAAGGCGACGCGACGATCAGAAACCTCATTCAATTCGACGCGGCGACCAATCCCGGCAATTCGGGAGGGCCGCTCATTAATGCCGACGGTGAAGTCGTGGGCATCGTCACCGCTATCCTCAATCCATCTGGCCTGAGCACGTTTGCCGGCATCGCGTTCGCAACGCCGATCGAGACTGCAGCAGGCGCAGCTGGAGAGTCGCCCTTGTAAACCGCAGCACGTAAACCGCAGCACTGGAAACAGACCATGGCCGAAACGACCGAGACGTCCGACTCCCCGGGCACGCTGATGGAGCAGGTGCTCTATGAAGTTAAGAAGGTAGTCGTTGGGCAGGATCACTTCCTGGAACGGGTCATGGTTGCGCTCCTGGCCCGCGGGCACCTGCTTGTGGAAGGCGTTCCGGGCCTGGCCAAAACACTGACGGTGAACACTCTCGCCCAGGCAGTCCAGGGGTCGTTCAAACGCATCCAGTTCACCCCCGACCTGGTTCCCTCGGACCTCATCGGCACGCGCATCTACAACCAGAAAACCGGCGATTTCAGCACGTCGCTGGGGCCGGTATTCTGCAATCTGCTGCTTGCAGACGAAATAAACCGCGCGCCGGCCAAGGTGCAAAGCGCTCTTCTCGAAGTGATGCAGGAACGTCAGGTGACGATTGCCGGGGAGACGCACAAGGTGCCCAACCCATTCGTCGTGATGGCGACGCAGAACCCCATCGAGTCGGAGGGCACCTACCCGCTTCCCGAAGCCCAGGTCGACCGTTTCATGATGAAGGTGCTGATCGACTATCCCACGGAAGCCGAAGAGTTCGTCATCGTCTCGCGCGTGACCGGCAGATCGCAGGAGCCGGCGAGAACTGCGACGACCGAGCAGCTGATCGCGCTGCAGGAGCGCTCACGATCGCTCTATGTCGACCCCTCGCTCATGCAGTTCGCCGTCCGCATCGCCACGGCCACGAGAAGGCCAGCGGAATTCGGGCTTGGCGAGATGGGGCGGTTCATCAGCTATGGAGCAAGCCCGCGTGCCAGCATCAACATGATGGAGGCGGGGCGTGCCCTCGCTTTCCTGCGCAACCGCGAATACGTCCTGCCGGAAGACATCGTCGATGTTACGGCCGACGTCATGCGGCACCGCATTTCCCTCTCCTATGAAGCTCTTTCGGAGTCGATCACGCCGGATCACATCATCAGCCAGATCCTGCGCGCGGTTCCTGCTCCCGAGAAGCCACTCGAGGCTCACGTCCGTGTCGCCTCGGCAGGCTGACAGGCTGCTCACGCGGCTCGAATGGACGGTGGTGCGTCGGCTCGACGGGCTGCTTCAGGGCGATTATCGCACGCTGTTTCGCGGCGTTGGCCTCGATTTCGCGGACCTTCGCGAGTACCAGATGCATGATGACGTGCGCCATATCGACTGGAACGTCACGGCCCGCACCCAGACGACGCATGTGCGGGTCTATAATGAGGATCGGGAAGTCACGGCCTGGTTCCTGCTGGACCTCAGCCCATCAGTCGACTTCGGCTCCGGCACGCAGACCAAGCGCCAGATGTTGCTCGAATTCGTCGGGGTCGTCGCCCGCCTCCTGTCGCACCAAGGGAACAAGGTCGGAGCCATTCTCTTCGATGGCCTGAGCGAACTGCTCGTGCCGCCCCGGGTCGGGCGACGGCAGGTGCTGCACATGCTCGACAAGGTAATGGCGCACCCGCGTCTGCTGAGGACCCCGGATGCCGATCTCGGCGCCTTCCTCAAGCGCGCCGGCTCCTCGATCAAGCGGCGATCCGTGGTGTTCGTGGTTTCCGATTTCATATCGCAGCCGGGGTGGGAAGCCGGCCTTGCTGCGCTCAACCAGCGCCATGAGGTCGTCGCCGTTCGGCTCATCGATCCGCTTGAACGAAACTTGCCTGATATCGGCATGGTGCCGTTTCAGGACGCCGAGAGCGGGGAGCAGATTTTCGTCGACACCACCGATGCGGGTTTCCGACGGCGCTTTGCCGCTGCGAGCGCTGCATGGGAGGACGCCATGATGGACGCGTTCGGCCGAGCCGGTACGGATGCGTTGGAGCTCTCTACCGACGATGACCTCCTCGATGCGGTGCTGCGCTTTGCCGGCATGCGTAGAATGCAGGCGCAACTTAATGTGAGTTAGGCCCATGACGTTCCTCTGGATGGACATGCTTTGGCTGCTCCTGGTGATCCCGCTGCTGGTGCTCGCCTATGTCTGGCTGCAGCGGCGCAAGAAGAGGGTGAGCCTGCGCTATGCCAATCTGGCATTGGTCAAGCAGGCGATGGGCCGCGGAATCGGGTGGCGCCGGCACGTGCCGCCGCTGTTGCTGTTGGCGGCACTGACGGTTCTGATCATCGCCATCGCCCGTCCGGCGGCGGTGCTGACACTGGCATCGTCACGCGCGACGGTCATTCTGGCGATGGACGTTTCCGGTTCCATGCGCGCCGAGGATATGGAACCGAACCGGCTGGCAGCAGCCCAGGAAGCCGCCAAATCGTTCATCGCAAAGCAGCCTGCCGACGTGCAGATCGGCATCGTCGCATTTGCATCGGCCGCTATGCTCGTGCAGCAACCAACCCTCGACCGGGAGATGCTGAGGGCCGCAATCGACGGCTTCGATCTGCGGCGCGGGACTGCGGTGGGAGCGGGTGTGATCGCGGCGCTCGCCACGATCTTCCCGGACGAAGAGTTTGACGTTGAACCACAGATGCGGTGGGACCAGATTGGCGGCGCCCTAAGCCGGAATGGCGGCTTTGGCGACACGCGCTCTCTCGACGCGCCTGCCGCCGAGCAGACACTGCGCGAACCGGTCGAGCCCGGCTCGTACGAAAATGCCATCGTCATCCTGCTGACGGATGGAGCAACGACCACCGGACCCGACCCGATCGCTGCCGGGCGGCTGGCAGCCGACTATGGTGTACGCGTATATACCGTAGGCTTTGGCTCTCCAGGCGGTCAGGTTGTAGAATTCGCCGGGCGGTACATGCGCGCCGAGCTCGATGCGCCGACACTGCAGACGATCGCCGATCTGACGGCGGCGGAATATTTCGAGGCCCAATCGGCTGAAGACCTCGAGCAGGTCTATGGTACGCTGGCAACCGAAGTCATTGCCGAGAAGCGGCTCACCGAAATCGCGTTCATATTCGCTGGCGTTGGTGCGCTGCTCACGATAATCGCGGCCGCACTATCTACACTCTGGCTCGGGCGCATAGCCTGACACGCAGATAAAGCCGTGCGGCAGAAGGCCACGCAGCGAATTTCCAATTTGGCGAGCAGCCATGGGGCGCTAGGATCGAGTCCTGACAACAGGAATCGAGTAGGCCATGGGCGTCCCCTACCCCTTCGAACATCCCTATCGTAATGCCGTTCTGGAGGAGCTGCACGCCCGGCCCGTCGACGTCGTCGACGTCAATGTCCGCGTGCGGCGTCTGGTGCTGACGGTAGAGCCGCGGCCCGGCACCATGGGGGCTGCGATTAATGCGTTCGAAGGGTTCGCGCGCCGGATCGGGGTCGAACTGCAGGGAAAGGGCGCACGCCAGTTTACCTTCGATACGCCCCAACGCCACGTCACCTGGGAATTTCACACCGAATTCATAACCGTTACATGGTTCAGCGCACTCGACGACCGGGAAAACTGGCCGGACGACATCGGCCTCGACGCCCTCAAGGATGCCCAGCTCGTAGGTGCCATGCGCGTCGACCTGCTGGATGAAACGAGCCTGCCCGAACGTGTGTTTCCGACCTTCCACGAACAGAGCCTTTGTCTGGTGTCGGTCGAGAGCGGGCGCGCCCAACTCGCGACGGATTTTGTCCCCGACGACGAGAAGTTCATCCGCTTCGAGTTCGCGGGTGCCGGTTTGCTTCCACATCGGCGCGCATTGACGCTGCGCCGGATACTGGAGATGGAAACCTATCGCACCATGGCCCTGCTGGGGCTGCCGCTGGCCCGGGAAACGGCGCCGGCGCTGCGTACGGCGGAAACCCAGTTGACGAGCCTGATCGAAAATCTTGCAAGCATCTCGGCGGCCGAGGATGTGCAGCAGCGCCTGCGCGGGCTGCAGGAACTTTCGCTACGCACCGGCCAGATTTCCGAGAGGCTCAACTACCGGTTCGCGGCGTCCTATGCCTATGGCGCAATTCTACGCCGGCGTCTGGAGAAACTGCGTGAAGCGAGCCTAGGTCAGGGTTCGAGCCTGAGCAGCTTCATCGGCAATCGCGTGGAGCCGGCACTTGCCACCTGCGAAGCGATGGACAAGCGCCTGGCCACGCTTTCGGACAAGGTGGCGCGCGGCATCGACCTTCTCGATGCCCGTATCGGCCTCGACATGCAAATCCAGAACAAGGCGGTGCTCGAAGCAATCGCAGAGACGGCATCGAGCCAGTACAAACTTCAGCGGACAGTCGAAGGGCTTTCGACGATCGCCATCAGCTACTATCTGCTTGGCATTCTCAGCTACGCCCTGTCGGGACCGCTGCACATTCTCGGCTGGGACAAGACCTGGACCATTTCGATCGTGGCACCGTTCGTCCTGCTGGGGGTATGGTTGCTGCTGCGTGCGATCAGGAAGTCGCACTAGAACGCCGACCGCTGTCATAGCCAGCCTACACCTCGGTCGCACCGCGCAGGACAAGATCTTCACGCAGGGGAACGGTTTGCCGTTCAATCATTCGGTGCACGCGCGGCGGCTCGCTGCCGCGATGCAGCTCTCGCAAGCGCTGGATGTTCTCGGCATCCGCATTGGTGCGCCGCAGGTTATGGCGGACATAATCGACCCAGGTCGGCACGTGATAGGACTCGACCCACATGTTGGGGCGTTCGAGATCGCGCAGCAGCGCCCATTGGCGCGCACCGTCGCGTATACGGATACGGCGGCGCTCGGCCATCAGTGACAGAAACTGCGGAATATCGGCTTCGTCGATCTGATAGTCGATCATCACCATGATCGGACCGCTGCGGGGCTGCAACTTCAGCTTCAACATCGGTTCGTTGAAGGTGTTCAGCGGGTTGAGGTCATGCGACCCGAACTGGGGCAGCGGCAGGCGCAGCCCAACCAGCGCGCAGCCGAGCAGAACGAGCCCCGCAAGCCCCAGCGACCAATCGGGACCGGAGGCATCTGCAAGCGTGCCCCAGCACCAACTTCCCGCTGCCATGCCCCCAAACGTCGCCGTCTGATAGAGCGAGAGCGCACGCCCGACCACCCAGCGCGGCGTCGAGAGTTGCACCGAGACATTGAACAGGGACAGGGCGAGTACCCAGCAGGCGCCCGCCGGCAGCAAAACCAGATGGCTCAATAGCGGGTCACGGCTGAGGCCCAGTGCCATGCAGCTTACGCCAAACCCGACACAAGCGGCCCGTACCACGACCTCATTGCTGTACCGCTCTCGCACACGCGCATTGACGAGGGCACCGCCGATGGCACCAAGACCGAAGCAGCCAAGAAGCGTGCCATAGACCAGCGCGTCGCCGCCCACATACTCGGCCGCGACCGATGGCAGTAGCGCCAATATGCAGACGGCAGCGAAGCCAAAAAGGAAACCCCGGAACAAGACCGTGGTGAGATTGGGCGAGAGGGACACGTAGCGGATGCCCGCCCACATGGCACTGGCGAAGCGCTCCTTGGGCAGCGGATTGGATGCCCGCTGAGGTGTCCAGCGCAGCAGCACCAATATGAGCGGCAGATAGGATATTGCGTTGACGGCAAACGCCGCGGCGGCGCCGGCCAGCGCAACGATAAGACCGCCGACGGCCGGCCCGACGCTGCGCATCATGTTAAAGCCCATGCTGTTGAGCGTCACCGCTCCGGGCAGGTCCTCGCGCGGCACGAGGTCCCCCATCGAGGCCTGCCAGGATGGATTGAAGAGCGCCGTGCCGCAGCCAATGAGAAAGGTGAAAGCGAGGAGCAGCCACGGATTCAAAAGGCCCATGAAAGCCATGGCGGACAGCACTATCGAAACGATTGCCATGCCGCACTGGGCAATCACCATGATGGTCCGGCGGTCGAAACTATCCGCCAGCGCCCCGGCGGCCAGCGAAAACACCATGATGGGCAGCGTCGTCGATGCTTGCACCAGCGCCACCATATTATGGGAATCGGTAAGGGTGGTCATCATCCACCCGGCGCCGACGGCCTGCACCAGCGCCCCGAGATTGGAAACGAGCGTTGCCGCCCACAGCAGGCGGAAACTCTCGTGCCGGAACGGCGCAAGAACGGTCATGCGTTGCGAGATCGGTGGCTGCGATGCGGCCGGACCTGTCACCCTGTTCTCCTACACCAGTCGTTGCGCTGGCTATCGTTTGCCGCTGCGACAGCCAACCCACATACGATACGCCAACGGTAAATTCCTATCAGCAAAGGACGGAGGCGCACCCTGTGCTTTTGTGTCGGCGTATCCAGCCTTTTGTGCAGGCCTGTGTACGAGGCCGTCACCACGATGTCACGTCCGGGTTTCGAATGGCGTAATCAGTTGGGTGGGCGAAGCGCTGTTACGCACGCTTCGTCTGACGGGTCATCATTCCGGTCTTCAGGTTGGGAGTGGAGGAGTTCCCCAGCCTCAAGCGCATTGGTCGATCAGTCGTACCGCGCCGCAAGTGCATAGCCCGGCAGTACCATTCATGTTGGGAGGAACGTAATGAAACGTCTGTCTTTGTGTGCACTGCTTTTGGCGGGCACCGTTTTCGTGCCTTTGCAGGTCTCTGCTCAAGAGAGTTCGACAGCTCGCCAAATCCTCGAGGATGCGGCCGAAGCGATGGGGGGAATTGATCGGCTGTCGGGGATCGACAGTCTGATCATGACCGGGTTCGGTCAACGTTATTCCTCGAATGGCAACATCAGCACCGATCCGAACTCCCCGCCAAAATGGCAGGCGATTGCCGATGCGCAACGAAGTTTCGACCTCGCCAACGAACGGGCGTTGAACCAGGAACGTACGAGCTACATGTTCCCGTTCGCGCTCGAACTCGGGCACTCCTGGAACCGCAGTAGTAGGGTACAGACCGGCCGTGCCATGCTCGACCATCCGCTGCCGGCCATACTCGAAGCTCTCGACGAGGAAACGCAACTGGGTGCGGTCAGTACGGAAGACGGGATGACTGTCGTCCAGTTCACGATCGAAGACGGCACTCCGATGTGGATCGGCATCGATCCGCGCTCGCACCTGCCATATTGGACGCGGTGGATCACTGGTGATTCCACCTTGGGTGACGTCACGAACACCGCGTTTTTCACCGGCTATGTACCCTTCGACGGGGTGCAATTGCCGCTCGGACTTATGACGAAGATCGACTGGCGCGACCAGCCGACGTTGATGTTCCAGGTGGACTCCTATCGCATCGATGCCGAACTGCCTGAATTCCCGGAACCGAGGAACGCTGGCGCACCCGGTGGCGGAGGCGAGTTGGAGATTGCTATCAACCAGGTCGCCGAGGGCGTTTGGGACCTCGATGTTGTCAGCGGCAATCCGCTCGCGGCGCTTGGAGACAGTGGCGGTGGTGTGATCGAGATGGAAGATCATCTTGTGATGTTCGAGGCCTATGGCAGCGAGGCGCAGACACTTGCCCGTATCGATGCCGCAAATGAGCTCGTCCCAGGCAAAGAGGTGACGCAGCTGATCATCAGCCACCACCACAACGATCATGCGGCCGGCTTGAGAGCTGCGGTCTCACGTGGCATTTCGATCATCGCCCAGGCGCGAAACGAAGCACTCTACGAGGAATGGGTCTCGCGCCCAGCAGTGCATTTTCCCGATGCGCTGGCGCGCAACCCCAAGCCGCTCGACTTCATCCCCGTCGAGGACCATCTGGTTCTCGAAGATTCGCTGCGACGGATCGACGTTTATCATGCCGTCGAAAACTTCCACATGTCGGACGCAGTGATCGCCTACCTGCCCGAAGAGAAGATACTGATGGAGGGCGACTTCTCGGACGAGAACTACGAGTTCCATTGGTGGGGATACTCAATGCTCGGCAATATCGAGCACTATGGACTCGACGTCGAGACTGTCCTGCCGGTGCACGGCTCGGTCGGAACTCTGGAAGAGAAGCTCGCCCGTACCGAGGAGCAGATTGCTGCGGCACAGGACTGGTGTGCCGAGAGTGCCGAACGCGGCGTTTATCAGTTCGGCTGTCCCGTCCAGTATTCGACGACCGGTCCAATCAATGACTAGGCTGACAGGTGCCGCGCCTGCGGCGTGAAAACACTGCAGTCGCCGCCGATCCGCGGCGGCGATTGTCAGGTGACGATTGTGGGAGAGTTACATGCAAAGAACACTCTATGGCACTGCAGGGCTTGCTCTTTTGCTCGCTCTGGTGCCGCTGCCGGCGCGGGCGGAGATGATCGAGGAGGTCGGCAGGTTCGGCGGGCTTGACGTGCGTTACAAAGTCGTCCTGCCAAACGACTATGATGCAGCGAGGACGTATCCGTTGGCCCTGCATCTCGTGGGTGGTCCGCAGACCATGGAAATCGTCGAGTCCAGCCTCAACGCCGATTGGCGGCATCTGGCGGAAACGCAGGGTATGATCGTCGTCAGTCCTGCCTCACCGAACGGCGAATTGTTCTTTTCCGGCGCCGACGTGATCTTTCCCGAGTTCCTGGATTTCCTGCTCACAACCTACCATCCCGCGGGCGGGAAGATGCACATCACCGGGCATTCGAATGGCGGGATAAGTGCGTTCCACGTTGCCTCGCTCTATCCCGATTACTTCCTATCGGTGACCGGTTACCCGGGACTGCTGAACGCGCAAGAACGGCTCGACGCGCTGGAAGGCCTCTGCATCTTCATGCATGTGGGCGACCAGGACACCGGCTGGCTCGGTGCCATGCAGGAGCAGGCACAAACCCTGGAACAACGCGGCTACGAGGTCTCGTTCACCATCGAAACCGACCAGATCCATCGGCTGGATACGAGCCGGGGCGATCTCGCCCAACGGCTCTTTGACGAACTCGCATCGGCTCGGGACGCAGGCTGCAGCTGACCCCGAGCTCAGCCGCGCCTAGGACGCAAGCGCGTTGACGGCGGAGTTCGGGAAGTTGATGTCGATCTCGAGCGTCGAGGTCGTATCGCCGCGATCCATCGTGACCTTTACGTGGTCCTGGTCGACCTCGACGTGGCGCGCGATAACGGCCATGATCTCCTCGCGCAGCAGAGCGGCGAGGTCTGGCTGATCGCGATTGGTACGCTCATAGGCCAAAAGCACCTGCAGGCGTTCGCGCGCAACGGGCGCGCTCCCACGCCGCTTGAAAATGTCCAGCAAGCTCATGCTGCCCTCCGTCCAAAAAGCCGGTCAAAGAAGCCCTTCTTGTCTGCCGGCAACGCCACCGGCAAATCATGGCCCAACAGTCGCTTGGCGGCGTCGAGATAGGCGCGTGCGGCGGTATTGTTGGGGTCGTTGAGGGTAACGGGCGATCCCATGTTCGAGGCGCGCAACACGCCTTCGCTTTCGGGGATGATCCCGAGCAGGGGCGTCGAGAGAATTTCGAGCACGTCATCGATGTTGAGCATCTCGCCGCGTGCGCTGCGAGAGGTGTCGTAGCGCGTCACGAGAATATGCTTGTCTATCTGCTCGCCCTGCTCGGCCTTCAGCGTCTTGGAGTCGAGCAGGCCGATGATGCGATCGGAGTCGCGCACGGAGCTCACTTCCGGATTGGTGACGATCACCGCCTTGTCGGCGAAGCGCATCGCAAGCTGCGCGCCCCGTTCGATACCGGCCGGGCTATCGCAAATCACCCAATCGAACTTTTCGCGCAGCTCGCTGATAACGCCGGCCACGCCTTCCTCGGTAAGGGCGTCCTTGTCTCGCGTCTGCGAAGCGGGAAGCAGGAACAGCGTGTCGAGGCGCTTGTCGCGGATCAGCGCCTGGGACAGCTTGGCCGCTCCCTGAGTGACGTTGACGAGGTCGAACACGACGCGGCGTTCAGCACCCATCACGAGATCAAGGTTGCGCAGGCCGACATCGAAATCGACGACGGCGACTTTCTGCCCGGACTGGGCGAGCGCCGCCCCCAGGGCCGCGGTCGAGGTGGTCTTGCCGACACCGCCCTTGCCCGATGTGATAACTACGACTGTGGACATGCGTATCTCTCCAATGCGTTCTAATCGAGCACTGCGACTCGAAGCACGTTTTCATCATCCAGGAAGGATTGAACTGGCTTGCCGCGCCAGGAAGAATCCATGTCCTCCGCGGTGCGGTAATATCCATCTATCGCAAGGAGTTCGGCTTCGTTCCTCCTGCAGAATATGCGCGCGCGGGCGTTCCCCATGGCTCCCGCGAGCGCGCGACCGCGCAGCGTTCCATAAACATGGACCGAACCTCCCGCCGCCACCTCCGAGCCGGATGCCACCGAGCCGAGGACGATCAAATCCCCGTCGGGATGGATGATCGACTGCCCCGAGCGAATGACCGATTCGATGATGAGGGAATTCTGTTGCGGACGCGCCTGCGCCTCACCGGTCCCCGCGCCATCGGGGTCGCGCTCGTCAATCGCGACGGGTTTCGTGCCGCGGAGTACGGGCGGGAGATCGGCACCAAGCGAATCGCGACCTGCCGCCTCGACGGCAAAGACGCGAATCCCGCGCTCGCCAAGGGCGGCGATCAGGCCGGCGATCTCGCGCCGCTCGATCTCAATGGCGTTCAAATCCAGCACGACTGGCCGGCCGATGAAGAAGCCAGGCGAATTTCTGGTCCAGTCGTCCAGCTGCGTTAACCAATCCCCCAGCGGTTGCTGCGGCGTCAACACGAAGGCGACGAACGAGCGCGCGTGGAAGCGGAGGGATTTCTTCTGAACGGGGCTGGAGTTATGCACGGACTCGACCTTACTGATTGGTTAATAAGGTAGGTCGGCATAGTTAAGGGAGAGTTAACCGGAACGGCGTGCGCAGGCGCCTTTACACAGGAACCTACGCTGCAGATAGCCGTTCAAATGGTGCAAACCACAGCGGGCTTCTGGAGGCATCATGGCGAATGTCGGGCGCAAAACCTGGGCGATCGCCGAGGGATACATTCCCTCGCAAAGCACGAGTTCCGACCCCGCCCTGACTTCCCACGAAACAGCCTGCATCCTCAACGCCACCGACGAGGACGCGACTGTACGCATCACGCTTTATTTCGCCGACAAGGACCCGGTCGGTCCCTATGAGGTAAAGGTCCCTGCCCGGCGCACCCGGCATGTGCGGTTCAACGATCTGGACGCCCCAGAGCCGGTTCCCAGAGACACGAGCTATTCTTCGGTCATTGAGTCCGACGTGCCCATCGTGGTGCAGCACTCACGCCTAGACAGCCGAAAGGCCGAACTCGCGCTGATGACGACGCTCGCCTATTCGGAGGGCTGAGGCATGTCGATGGGCGACCGCGAGCCGCAGAGCGACAGCTGGCGGGCGTCCGAGCATGATACGCGTGAAGGGTATCAAAACTGGTCGGGGAGCCTGCGCTTTCGCCCGTCCCGGGCGGTGGCTCCGCGCAGCGAGGAAGAACTGGCGCAGATCATTGGCGATGCATCCCGGCAGGGCAGGACCGTGCGCCCGGTCGGCTCGATGCACTCTTCGACCGGTATTATCGCGACCGACGACATACTCGTCTCTCTCGATCATTTCCGCGGTGTGTACTCGGTCGATCAGAAGGCGCATCGGGCGGAGGTCGGCGCAGGAACGGTGCTGCGAGACCTTGGCAAACGCCTCAGCGAGATCGGTTTGGCAATGCCGAACTATGGTGATGTCGCAACCCAAACGATCGCCGGCGCCATAGGCACCGGCACACACGGCTCCGGTATAGACCTCTACAACCTATCGATGACACTCGTTGGCGGCAGCATGGTCACCGGCAGCGGAGCGATCAAAACATTCTCTCTCGAGAGCGACCCCGACTTGGTGCGGGCAATGCGGGTGTCGTTTGGCACGCTGGGTATTTTGACCCGCATAGAGCTGCAACTCGAGCCTGACTACCAGCTGCATCGACAGGAGTGGTGCACCACGTTCGATGCCGTTTTTCCACGCCTCTGCGAATTCGCCGCCGAGAATCGCAACTTCGACCTCTACTGGTACCCGCGTAGCGACGAGGTGAAGCTGCGTTGTCTCAATCCGCCCGGCGAGGGCCCCGACTATTCGAGCTTTGCCTGGTTGGCGGAAAGTCGCACCGGCGCACCGCATGAGGTGATCCCCAAGCACAGCGACCTGCCCGACAAGTTCGATGAGATGGAATACGCGTTTGCCGCCGACGCGGCGCGGGACTGTTTGCTCGCCATACGCGACCGCATCCGTTCACGCTGGCGGCGCACGGTCTGCTGGCGGGTGCTTTACCGCTTCGTCAAGGCAGACGACACCTGGCTGAGTGAGGCACACGCCCGCGAGACCGCCACCATCTCGTTGCATCAGAATTCGTCGCTGCCATTTCGTGATTATTTCGCCGATATCGAGCCGATCTTTCAGTCCCATGGCGGCCGCCCGCATTGGGCCAAGATACACACGATGACCGGGGCACAGCTGGGCGCGCGTTACCCCATGTGGAGACGGTTCGGGCAATTGCGGCGTGAACTCGATCCGGACGGCGTGTTGCTGACCCCCTATCTGCGCGGGCTGCTCGCACCGCAGATGGAGGCCGCACGATGAGCGTACCGGGCCGACAGCTTTGGGTCATACCGGGCGGCTGCATTCCACTTGCAAGCACTGGCCGTGAGCCGGAATTCACCAGTCGCGATGAAGTCGCGCTACTCAATCCCGGCGAGACGGATGCCTCGTTGGAGATCACCATCTATTATACGACCAGCGAGCCGGTTGGCCCCTATGCGCTCACCATCAAGGCCCGGCGGATGCGGCAGGTACGCTTCAATGACCTGATCTTTCCCGAGGCGCTGCCTCTGGGTGTCGAATACGCGGCCCTCATTCGCTCGGATGTACCCATAGTCGTGCAGTTCACCCGCTATGACACGGGCCGGACGAACCGCGCCCTGATGGGCGCGGTTGCCTATTCCATAGTCTAGGGTAGTGGCGGAGTGGGCGGCTGCGGGGGCATGGGCGGTTGCGGCGTGCCCATCTCATCTGGCAGTTCGCCCAGTTGTACCTCCAGATCCTGCGTTTCGCCGCCACGCCAGATCGTCACCGTGACGGTCTCGCCGGGATCGCGCCGTGCTATTGTGCGTGCAAGATCACGGCTGTCTTCAACCTCCTCGCCATCGACGGCGACGATGACGTCACCGGATTCGATGCCGGCCTCGGCAGCAGGCGTATCGGGTTCGGCCTGGGCGACAAGCGCACCCCTGGTGTCCTCTCGCCCAAGGGCCTCGGCCAAATCCTGCGTAATGAGTTGCAGGCCAACGCCGAGATATCCGCGCGAAACTTCACCATCATCCTGCAGGTCCGCTATGACTTCTCGTGCAATCGAAGCGGGAATCGCAAAGGCAATGCCGACATTGCCGCCGCTGGGCGAGAAGATAGCGGTATTCACGCCGATGACGCGCCCATTGTAGTCGAATGTCGGACCGCCTGAATTGCCGCGATTGACCGCGGCATCGATCTGGATGAAGTCATCATAGGCGTTGGCGTTAATATTGCGCCCGAGCGCCGAGACGATGCCGGCTGTCACAGTACCACCAAGGCCGAAGGGATTGCCGACAGCAATCACCCACTGGCCGACGCGAACGGAATCCTCGTCGGCGAATGACACATAGGGCAAGTCGGTCGCATCGGCCTTCAGCAAGGCAAGGTCGGTACGCGGATCGGTGCCAATGATTTCGGCTTCATATTCCTCTCCTGCCTCCGTCACGATCACGACTTCGGTGGCATTTGCGACGACGTGGTTATTGGTGACGATGTATCCATCCTCGCTGATGATGAACCCGGAACCGAGGCCAACCATCTGGCGAGGTGGTGCGCCCTGTTCTGGCTCCTGCCCTTGCTGGCCGCCATAGCGCCGTTCCAGCTCATCAAAGAACGGGCGCAAAGGATGGTCCTCCGGCACGTCCGGGAACCTGAACCCGGGATCGGCCTGCACATTCTGGGCAGCAGGAACTTCGGCGGCCACCTGAACAGCCACAACAGCCGGGCTGACTGTCTCGACAACGTCGGCAAAATCGAAAGCGGGTGCACCGGGAGCGGTCAATTGAGCCTGCGCGGGGCTCGTCATCAGCAGCGCGACCACGGCCGCGGCACCGGCAGTCCAGCAGCGGGCATGCGTCGATATCAGGCTGTAGCTCATTCTCCAGTCCTCCTCGAGGGTTTGCAGTATTGGTGAGATCGCATACCCGCCGCCCAGCGAACGCGACCGAACAAACCTCTAAGATGGCCCGGATCAGTGTGGTTGCGATCCGGAAAGGCAGTTATCCTGGATTACAGGCACCAGTCGGCGTGGCTCAGTTCGCGCGAGGGCACTACCTCCCGTCACATTCCTTGGTTAGTCTCTGAGCTCCCGCACAAGAGGAGGATGCCATGCCCACTCGTCTCAACCCCTATCTGAGCTTTCGCGATAATGCCCGCGAGGCGATGAACTTCTATCAGTCGGTATTCGGCGGCGAGCTCAGCCTCAACACGTTCGGGGAGTCGAACATGGCGAGTGATCCGTCCGAGAACGACAAGATCATGCATGCCCAACTCGAAGCACCAAACGGAATGACGCTGATGGGTGCTGACACACCGAACTCCATGCCTCTCAAGGAGGGATCGAGCATCACCATCTCGCTGAGCGGCGATGACGAGCAGGAACTGCGCGGTTATTGGGACAAGCTGAGTGCGGGTGGTTCAGTCACCATGCCGTTGGAGAAAGCCCCTTGGGGAGACGCCTTCGGCATGCTGAAGGACAAGTACGGCACCGACTGGATGGTCAACATCGCGGGCGGGAACCAGTAAGCGGTCTCACTCCGCCTGAAAGAGCCGGCACAACGGCGCCGGCTCTCGCATGCGTATGGTTCTAAGGCAGTCCGAGATAGGCGGTCAGCTCGGCGGCTGCCGCTGCGCCCGCGCGGTTGGCGCCGATCGTTGAAGCGGACGGCCCGTAGCCTACCAGATGCACTCTGGGGTCCTTTGCGGCCTGCGTCGCCAGGCGCCCCGTCATCGTGATGCCGCCGCCCGGCTCCTGCAGCATCAGTGGCGCCAGATGGTCGAGGGAGCTGCGAAATCCTGTGCACCAGACGATGGTATCTGCCTGCTGCTCACGCCCGTCCGCCCAGCGGACGCCATCGGCTGTGATTTCCGAAAACAACGGCAGGCGGTTGAGAACCCCGCGCTCGCGCATTGCCTCGATTTTCGGCGTGTTGATCAAACCGGTCACCGAAACGACCGAGGTCGGCGGCAAGCCTTGCCGTACCCGGGCTTCTATCTTGGCAACGGCGGCGCGGCCGAGTTCCTCGGTAAAGGGGCCCTCTCGGAACTGCGGAGGACGCCTGGTTACCCAAAAGGTCGTCGCGACGCGCGATATCTCGTCCAGCAACTGGAGAGCCGAGATGCCCCCGCCTACGATGATCACGCGCTGCCCCGCGAAATCGCTGGCCTGCACATAGTCCCTGGTGTGGAGTTGCCGTCCCCGGAAACGCTCGGCACCCGGATAGTGCGGAATGTAGGGCGTTTGCCATGTGCCGGTGGCGTTGATGATGCCGCGCGCTGAAAAGACACCCCTGTCGGTCTCGATCCTCAGACGGTGACCGCGCGTGCAGACGAGATTGACATGGACCGGCCGGTAGACCGGCAGTTCGAATGCCTTCTCATAGGTTTCGTAGTATTGCGGGACGGCAACCCGTGCCTGAACTTCACCTGATGGCTCCGTAACGGCATCTGAAAAGCGCATGCCCGGCAAATCGTGGATACGATTGACCGTACTGAGCGTCAGCGATGGCCATCGATACTGCCAGGCGCCGCCAGGGCTGGACGCCTCATCGAGCACGATGAAGCCGCGATGCGGGACCAATCCCCGCTTCCCGAGATGATAGGCTGAAGACAGCCCCGCCTGTCCGCCTCCGATGACCGCTATATCGGTCTTGATGGCGACGACGGGTCGGGTCTTCATGTTCTGCTCACTCAAGAGGGTACTCCAAGCCTAGACTCAGGCCGACTGGGCCGGGCACCCGCGAGGTCAAACGGCTCATGTGCAAATACTGCGCCGATGATCACTTCGTGCAGAAATCGTCCCAGTTTGTCTATAGACAGCTACCCCTGCCCCATCCTATCCGATCCAGCGAACCGTCGATCGCAAGTTGCGTAAAGACAACTTCGACGGTGCCCAGAGGAGACGTGCGTCGAACTTGGAGTTCATCCGCACGAATTGTGGAGGATAGGTATGCAGGCTTTCGCCGAAAGCCTCAGCGTGACGCCGTTGAGCTTTTTCATCCAGCAGGAGCTGTGGGTCATACCCTGGCTCCAGATCGTTCACATCGTGGCCCTTGCCCTGGTCTTCGGCTCCGTGTTCATGATCGATGCACGTATTCTCGGCCTGACCGGCCGCTCGCAGACCATGACTCAGACAGCTCGTCGGTTCATCCCATGGGTGTGGATTGGCACCGTCGTTCTGGCCATCTCTGGCTCGCTGCTGATCATCGGTGAGCCTGTGCGCTCGCTACTCAATCCGTTCTTCTGGATCAAGATGACGCTGCTGGCGATTGCGCTGATCTCTACCGCGGCCTTCCAGACTTCCCTGAACCGAAATCCCGCCTTCTGGGAAGAAGATCACGCATGGCGTGGCTATATCAGGATCCTGGCCGTCGTAGCGCTGCTCGTCTGGTGCGGAATAATCGTGGCCGGCCGCTTCATCGCCTATATCGAGAATTTCGCCGTGTACTGAGCCGCCTTGGCTCAAAGAACACGCGCTGAGGGTAAATTATGGACATCACCAGTATCGCCCAGTGGGCCAGCGAACTGCCGATCTCGCAGTTCATCCAAACGTCCTCCTGGGCCTTTCCCACGATCGAAGCAATTCATGTGATCGCGATTGCCATGGTTTTTGGCGTTATCGCCATCGTCGATCTGCGCCTGCTCGGCATTGCTTCCGGCAGCCGGCGCATCACCGAAGTCGCACGCGATTGCCTGCACTGGACCTGGATCGGATTTGCGCTGGCTGTGATTACGGGCAGCCTGATGTTCATTTCCAACGGAACAGTATACATCACCAACAACTTCTTCCTCTGGAAAATGGGACTTCTGGCCCTGGCCGGAATCAACATGGTGATCTTTGAGATGATCACCGCGCGAACGATCGCCAATTGGGACGACGGCACCGCTTCGGTACCGTTTGCCGCTAAACTGGCGGGACTGCTTTCCCTCGCCTTCTGGTTCGGGGTCATCATCACGGGTCGCTGGATCGGGTTCACACTCTACCAAATACCGTTTTAAGCACGCCTAGATTCCAGCCAAGCCAAAACGGCCGCTCCACCCGGGCGGCCGTTTTCTTTCGGATCAGCATTGCTGGCGGCTGTGAGGGCGGCACGGTGCCTAATCTGCAGTCACGTTGTCGGCAAGCTGCTCACTATTTTGGCAGCGGCTCGCATCTCCGCGCAGCGGCACGTTGGGACATGAGGCCGGTTGTGCTCATTCCATAAACAAAATCAGAAGGTTATAGCGGGCGGCGCACGCTGGCATGAGCCTTGCACATCCAACGGTGCAAAAAACACCGTCGGAGGACGATCATGACAGCATACCGCTGGTTGACTGGAGTTGGGCTGGGGGCGGCGCTCTCCCTAGGCGTGCTGGCCCCGCTTTCAGTCCAGGCGCAGGAAGACACCATCAAAGTGGGCATCCTGCATTCACTCTCGGGCACAATGGCCATTTCCGAGACGACCCTCAAAGACACGATGCTGTTCCTGATCGAACAGCAGAACGCCAAGGGCGGCGTGCTTGGAAAGCAAATCGAACCCGTGGTTGTCGATATCGCGTCCGACTGGCCGCTGGCTGCCGAGAAGGCGCGCGAACTGCTGACCGTGGAAAAGGTCGATGCGGTATTCGGCTGCTGGACCTCGGTTTGCCGCAAGTCCGTTCTGCCGGTTTTCGAGGAACTGAACGGCCTCCTTTTCTACCCAGTGCAATATGAGGGCGAAGAGAGCCAGCGCAATGTCTTCTATACCGGCGCTTCGCCCAACCAGCAGGCGATCCCGGCCGTCGACTATTTGATGGAAGAAGAAGGTGTCGAGCGGTGGGTTCTCGCGGGCACCGACTATGTCTATCCGCAAACGACCAACAAGATTCTCGAACAGTACCTGCTCGATCATGGCGTCGCTTCGGAAGACATCATGATCAACTATACGCCGTTCGGTCACTCCGATTGGCAAACCATCGTTTCCGAGATCAAGGATTTCGGTTCCCAAGGCAAGAAGACGGCGGTGGTTTCGACCATCAATGGCGACGCCAACGTGCCGTTCTACCGCGAACTGGGTAACCAGGGCATCGCTGCCGAGGACATTCCGGTTGTCGCCTTCTCGGTTGGTGAAGAAGAACTCTCGGGCTTCGACACCACGCCGCTGGTCGGGCACCTGGCCGCATGGAACTACTTCATGAGCGTCGAGACGCCGGAAAATGAGGAGTTCATCAACGCCTGGCACGACTTCATCGGCAGTGAAGACCGGGTGACGAACGATCCGATGGAGGCCCACTATATCGGCTTCAATATGTGGGTGAAGGCAGTCGAGGCCGCCGGCACGACCGATCCGGACGCCGTCATCGACTCCATCATTGGCGTCGAAGTGCCCAACCTGACTGGTGGTGTCGCCACCATGCTCCCCAACCACCACATCACCAAGCCGGTGCTGATCGGTGAAATCCAGGACGATGGTCAATTCTTCGTCGTGTGGGAAACCGAAGACCTGGTGCCGGGCGATGCCTGGTCCGACTTCCTACCTGAATCGGCCGTGCTCGAAGCCGATTGGACCGCTCCGATCAACTGCGGCAACTACAACACCCAGACGCAAACCTGCGGCGGCGCTGTAGCTGCAGTTCAATAGTCGAAGGTGGCGGGGGCGGCTTCTGCCCTCGCCGTCCACGGCAATCGCCTGCCGGCACCAAGAGGGGCATTAACTACATGATATCTCGACCGCTGCACCTGTTGGCCATTGCCATCAGCATAGCCTGGACACTCCTCATCGCAGGGCCGGTCCAGGCACAGGACCAGACGAACGGTATTCCTGAGCTGATCGCCCAAATGGGTGATGCCAATTTGCGCGAGCTCGAGGAGATCGTCGCCAATCTCACCGCGACTGGCGATAGTGCAGTGGTACCCGCACTCGAAGCGCTGGGAGAAGGCGATCTTTATGTCGACGACGCCTCCGGCGCCGTGGTGATCGTCAACCGCAACCGCATGTACGATCCGGTCACCAATGAGGAGATCGGTCCGGTTGGTGATGCCGAACTCTCGCGTATCCGAGTCAATAACGGCCTTCGCCGCGATATCTCTACGGCTCTGGGCAGCCTTACGCTGATGAGCGAGAACGCCTCGACGCGCCTCGCCGCCGCTCGCTCCATGCGCAGCAACCCTGCCGAAGAGAACATCGCGCTCCTCGATGAAGCGATCGCTGCCGAAACCAACGAGAACGTGCGGCGCGCCATGGAGACGGCACGCGCCGTCACGGTGCTTCGCGCCAGCGACGCGGACGTCGAGACCAAGCAACAAGCCATTCCCATCGTCGTTGCCTATGGCGGGACCGAGGCTATCACAATTCTGAACGGAGCTCTCGCCTCGGCGCCCGAGGAACTGACACCCGTGATCGAGTCGGCGATTGCCGGCCTCGAGCAATCGCGCGCCGTCTGGGCCGCCCTGCAGAACGTATGGTTCGGCCTATCCCTGGGTTCTGTTCTGCTGCTTGCCGCAATCGGTCTCGCCATCACCTTCGGGGTCATGGGCGTCATCAACATGGCTCACGGCGAGATGGTGATGCTGGGCGCCTACACCACCTATGTCGTGCAGGAACTGATCCGCCAGAACGCTCCAGGGCTCTTCGATTACTCGCTGGCGATCGCCCTGCCCCTGGCGTTCCTCGTGACGGCACTCATCGGCATTGCCATCGAGCGCGGTATTATCCGCTGGCTCTATGGTCGTGCCCTCGAGACTCTGCTCGCCACCTGGGGCCTGTCGCTCATCCTCCAGCAAACGGTCCGCTCGATATTCGGTCCGACGAACCGGCAGGTCGGCAATCCGAGCTGGATGTCGGGGTCGTTCGATTTCTACGGACTTTCGATCACCTGGAGTCGTCTGTGGATCGTGGTTTTCGCCATAGCGGTGTTCATCGCTCTCCTGATCGTTCTTAACCGCACATCGCTCGGCCTGCAGATGCGCGCCGTGACGCAGAACCGGCGCATGGCATCGGCGATGGGCATCCGCACGCCCTTTGTCGACGCGATGACCTTCGGTCTTGGTTCGGGGATTGCCGGTCTAGCCGGCGTGGCGCTCAGTCAGATCGACAATGTTTCACCTAACCTCGGACAGGGCTACATCATCGACTCCTTCATGGTGGTGGTCTTCGGCGGTGTCGGAAACCTCTGGGGCACACTGGTGGGTGCAATGACGCTCGGCGTCGCCAACAAATTCCTCGAGCCCTATGCCGGAGCGGTGCTGGGCAAGATTCTCATCCTCGTCCTCATCATCCTCTTCATTCAAAGACGTCCAAGGGGCCTATTCGCCCTCAAGGGACGGGCGGTGGACGCATGAGCTCGCTAAAAGGCCCCCTCACCCGTCGCTTCGCGCCGACCTCTCCCCCAAAGGGAGAGGTGAGCACGGCACCGCCTCAGCCACAGAGCAAGTCCCCTCTCCCTTTGGGGGAGAGGGTTAGGGTGAGGGGGCCTTTCGTTGGCTCTCCAATCCCAGGAGGAGCCCACCCATGATTACCCAAGCTCTCCTGCGCGCCCTCGACAAGAAGGCCATCTGGCTGGTCGGCATTCTCGTTGCACTCGCCATTGCCGTGCCTGCAGCAAACCTGCTGATCCCGGCAGGCCAGCCCGGGCACATTCCGACCTATGTCGTCACGCTTTTCGGCAAGTATCTGACCTATGCGATGCTGGCGCTCGCCCTCGATCTCGTTTGGGGCTATTGCGGCATTCTCTCGCTCGGTCATGGCGCGTTCTTTGCACTGGGCGGCTATGCCATGGGCATGTATCTCATGCGCCAGATCGGTGACCGCGGAGTCTATTCCAACCCGATCCTGCCCGACTTCATGGTGTTCCTGAACTGGAAGGAATTGCCATGGTACTGGCAGGGCTTCGACCAGTTCTGGTTCGCGGCCATCATGGTCGTTCTCGTGCCAGGGCTGCTCGCCTTCGCCTTCGGCTGGTTCGCATTCCGCAGCCGCGTCACAGGTGTCTATCTTTCAATCATCACCCAGGCGATGACGTTCGCGCTGCTGCTGGCGTTCTTCCGCAACGACATGGGCTTTGGCGGCAACAATGGGCTTACCGACTTCAAGGATATCCTTGGCCAGCCCATCGCCGCTGCGACGACGCGGGCCGCGCTGTTCGCCGCAACCGCTATCGCGCTCGCGCTATCGGTGCTGGTGTGCTCGATGATCGTCAATTCCAAGCTCGGCAAGGTGATGATCGCCGTGCGGGATGCGGAAAGCCGTACTCGGTTCCTGGGCTACCGGGTGGAATATGTGAAGCTCTTCGCCTTCACGGTCTCGGCGGTCATGGCCGGCATAGCCGGTGCTCTCTATGTGCCGCAGGTCGGCATCATCAATCCGAGCGAGTTCGAGCCGGCAAACTCCATCGAGGTCGTGATCTGGACGGCGGTGGGCGGTCGCGGCACCATTGTCGGGCCGATCATCGGCGCGGTTCTGGTCAATATGGGCAAGTCCTACTTCACCGGCGCCCTGCCCGAACTGTGGCTCTTCGCCCTTGGCGCGCTGTTCGTCTTCGTCACCCTGTTCCTGCCCAAGGGGATTGTTGGGCTCCTCGGCCAGTGGCGCGCCGCCACGGCGAAGCGGGAGCGCCCTTCGCCACCGCAACAGCCGCAAACGCCCAAGGCTTCCCAGGCTGCCGAACGGGGTGAGGCTTCCGAAACCATCATGCCGGGCGATGCCCAGCCAAAGCCGGCGGAGTGACCATGAGCCAGGCAGCAACCAATACGATGCTCTATCTCGACGGGGTCTCTGTCTCGTTTGACGGCTTCAAGGCGCTCAACAACCTCTCGATCATCGTCAAACCGGCCGAAATGCTGGCGATCATCGGCCCGAACGGCGCCGGCAAGACGACGATGATGGACATCATCACCGGCAAGACGCGTCCGGATACCGGCGAAGTCTATTTCGACGGCCGCACCGATCTTTCCAGACTGGATGAAGCTGCGATCGCAAATCTGGGCGTTGGGCGCAAGTTCCAGAAACCCACCGTGTTTGAAAGCCAAACGGTGTGGGACAATCTGGAGATGGCGCTGAAGAAGCCGCGAGGCATTCTCAAGACACTCTTCTATGTCGCTGATGACGAGGACGTCGCGCGTATCGAGGAAATCCTCAAGACCGTTCGCCTGAGCGAGCGCAAGGACGATCTGGCGGCCGACCTCAGCCATGGCCAGAAGCAATGGCTGGAGATCGGAATGCTGCTGGCGCAGGATCCAAAGCTGCTGCTCGTCGATGAGCCCGTTGCCGGCATGACCGACGCCGAGACAGTGGAAACGGCCAAGCTTCTCAAAGAGATTGCCAAAACCCGATCAGTGGTCGTTGTCGAACACGACATGAGTTTTGTGCGTGATCTGGCGACCCGCGTCATCTGTCTGGCTGAAGGATCGGTTCTTGCCGAGGGGACGCTGGAGCAGGTCAGTGCCAATCCGACCGTGATCGAACGCTATCTGGGACGTTGAACGATGACCGCTCTTTCCATCAACGCGATCGATCTCCACTATGGCGCCGCGCAGGCGCTGCGCAGCGTCTCTATCGAGTGCAAGCCGAACCGCATCACCGCCGTACTCGGGCGCAATGGCGTCGGAAAATCGTCGACGCTGCGCGCGATTACCGGCATTAATTCGATCACCGCCGGTTCGATCGTCTTCGGCGATGAAACTCTGCGCAAATTTCCGCCCTATAAGCGCGCCCGGATGGGCTTGGGATATGTGCCTCAGGGCCGCGAAATTTTCCCGCTGCTGACTGTCAGGGAGAATCTCGAGACCGGCTATGCCGGCCTGCCCCGAAGCGAGCGGAACATTCCCGACTATATCTTCGAGCTCTTTCCGGTGCTCAAATCCATGCTGGCGCGCCGTGGCGGGGACCTTTCCGGTGGCCAGCAACAGCAGCTTGCCATCGGGCGGGCGCTGGTGACGCGACCCAAGGTGCTTGTTCTCGATGAACCCACCGAAGGCATCCAGCCCTCGATCATCAAGGATATCGGGCGCGCCCTGCAATTCCTGCGCGACGAGAAAGGTATGACCATTCTGCTGGTCGAGCAGTATCTCGACTTCTGCCGTGAGATCGCTGACGATATCTACGTGATGGATCGTGGCGAAATCCAGCACGCTGGACCCGCGAGCGACCTCGACCTGCCTGAAGTTCGCAGGCATCTGATGGTGTGACAGTGACTGCAAGTGCCCTCCTAACCCCGCCTGCAGCAATGCAGCGCGCCCGCGGTGTTGGTCGCCTGACTACCAGTCAGCGCGATGGCGCCACGCATATCGCGCGCCTCTATCAGGAGGGCTGCGCCAAGATTCGCCTGCCGCACACGCATTCGGGCACGCTGGATGCCGTGCTCATCAATACCGCCGGCGGATTGATTGGCGGCGATCATCTCAGTTGGTCGATCGAAGCTGCTGCCGAGGGGCGGCTCGTTGCGACCACGCAGGCTTGCGAGCGGGTTTACCGGTCAACAGGTGCCGATGCGCGGGTGGAGACCCGGATTTCTGTCGGAGCCAAAGCTCATCTGGATTGGCTTCCGCAGGAGACAATTCTATTTGAAAACAGCCGCCTCGACCGATCGCTCGAGATCGAGCTTGAGGATGGAGCCAGCCTGACGGCGGTTGAGGCCATCCTGCTCGGCCGGGAGGCGATGGGCGAGCGCACGCGCAGCGCGCATCTCCGCGATAACTGGCGGATAAGGCGCCGCGGGCGGCTGATCCACGCCGAATCGACGCGGCTTTCGGGGGTCGAGGCGGAACACGACGGTCTGTCCCTGCTTGCCGGGTACCGGGCTTTCGCGACCATTCTCCACGTTGCGCCGAATGCTGAAGCGGCCGAGCAACAGTATGAGTTGGTTGGCTCAATGGTCCCGGACGGCAGGCGGATTGCTGTCAGCCTTGTCGGCGAGCGCATCATCGTGCGGGCGCTGGCCGAGGGCGGTTATGCGTTGCGGCGCTTGATCGTGCCCCTTCTTGCCCAGCTTTCCGGCGGCGGGCATCTTCCGCGCCTATGGCATCTTTGAGGACTAACGCATGAATCTTACTCCGCGCGAGAAGGACAAACTTCTGGTTGCAATGGCCGCTACCGTCGCCCGCCGTCGACTGGAGCGTGGCGTGAAGCTCAATCACCCGGAAACTATTGCTCTGATTACGGATTTTGTCGTCGAGGGCGCGCGGGACGGGCGGCCGGTCGCCGAGCTGATGGAGGCTGGGGCGCATGTCGTTACCCGGGATCAGGTGATGGACGGCATTGCCGAGATGATCCACGATATCCAGGTCGAAGCGACCTTTCCGGATGGGACCAAACTGGTGACCGTCCACAAACCCATTCGTTGAGTTACGAGAACAAAGGGGCGCAACGTGTTAAAACGACTTACATTTGGTGCAGCGCTGCTAATGGCGGCAAGCACTCCCGCCTTTGCGCATCTGGATCCGGTGGCGCATGGGTCGTTTGCGGCGGGGTTCAGCCATCCGCTGTTGGGGCTCGATCATGTGCTGGCCATGGTGGCGGTCGGGCTGTGGGCGGCGATGCTTGGCGGTCGGGCTATGTGGTTGGTTCCGTTGAGTTTTGTGGGAACGATGCTGGTTGGATTCCTGCTGGCAATGAGCGGTGCGCCGCTGCCTTTCGTCGAGCCGGTGATCCTCGCTTCGGTGGTGATAATGGGGCTTTTCGTAGCGGCTTCGCGGCCGGTTTCGGTGTGGGTTTCGGCGCCCATCGTTGCGTTCTTCGCGCTGTTCCATGGATTCGCGCATGGCGGCGAGATGGGTTCGGCTGGAGCGCTGGACTATGGCGCAGGGTTCGCGGCGGCAACGGCGGCGCTGCATATCGTTGGAATTGGTGCGGCGCTGATTGCCGGACGTATGCTGCGCACGAACAGCACGTTGATGTGGCGGTCGTCCGGACTGGTGACTGCTGCGGCCGGCCTCTGGCTGGCATTCGTCGGGTGAGCGGCATGATCCCGGGCGAGGTCATCACCAGGGAGGGCGAAATCGTCCTCAATGAAGATGCGCAAGCGATCACGTTGGAGGTCGCCAATACGGGCGACCGACCGGTGCAGGTCGGCTCGCATTACCATTTCTTCGAAACCAATCCGGGCCTGCGGTTCGATCGCGAGAAGGCGCGCGGCATGCGGCTCGATATCGCTGCCGGCACGGCCATCCGTTTCGAGCCCGGCCAGACGAGGCAGGTGCGCCTGGTGCCGCTTTCGGGCGCGCGTATCGTCTATGGTTTCCACCAGCAGGTCATGGGCGATCTCTGAAACCGCCCCAACACGAGAAAAACCGGAGCACCCATGCCCGCCCGCATCTCCCGCGCCACCTATGCCGACATGTATGGCCCCACGACCGGGGACCGCGTGCGCCTTGCCGATACCGACCTCATCATCGAAGTCGAGAAGGACTTCACCACCTATGGCGAGGAGGTCAAGTTCGGCGGCGGCAAGGTCATCCGCGACGGCATGGGGCAATCGCAGCGAACCCGTGACGAGGGTGCGGTCGACACCGTCATCACCAATGCGCTGATCGTCGACCATTCCGGGATATACAAGGCCGATATCGGCCTAAAGAACGGGCTGATCGCTGCCATCGGCAAGGCAGGAAATCCCGATACCCAGCCGGGCGTCGACATCGTCATCGGCCCCTCGACGGAAGCGATCGCAGGCGAAGGCAAGATCGTCACGGCCGGCGGCATGGATGCGCATATCCATTTCATCTGCCCGCAACAGATCGAAGAAGCGCTGATGAGCGGCGTCACCACGATGCTGGGCGGCGGCACGGGACCGGCTCATGGCACGCTCGCGACCACCTGCACGGGCGCCTGGCATATCGAGCGCATGATCGAGAGCTTCGATGCGTTCCCGATGAACCTGGCGCTGGCGGGCAAGGGCAACGCCTCGGTGCCGGCGCCGCTGGAAGAGATGATCCTTTCGGGCGCAGCCTGTCTGAAGCTGCATGAGGACTGGGGCACGACCCCTGCCGCCATCGACAACTGCCTGTCGGTCGCCGATGACTATGACGTGCAGGTGATGATCCATACCGACACGCTCAACGAGAGCGGGTTTGTGGAGGACACCATTGCCGCCTTCAAGGGCCGCACTATCCACGCGTTTCATACCGAGGGTGCCGGCGGCGGACACGCGCCCGATATCCTGCGGGTCGCGGGCCTGCCCAACGTCATCCCCTCCTCGACCAACCCCACGCGCCCCTACACGGTCAACACCATCGCCGAGCATCTCGACATGCTGATGGTGTGCCATCACCTCGACCAGAACATTCCCGAGGACGTCGCCTTTGCCGAAAGCCGTATCCGCAAGGAGACGATCGCGGCCGAGGATATCCTGCACGACATGGGCGCGCTCTCCATCATCGCGTCCGACAGCCAGGCCATGGGACGTGTCGGAGAAGTGCTGATCCGCACCTGGCAGACCGCCGACAAGATGAAGAAACAACGCGGGCGGCTGGCCGAGGAAAATGGCGACAACGACAATCTACGGGTGAAGCGCTACGTAGCGAAGTACACTATCAACCCGGCTATCGCGCACGGCATCAGCGAACATATCGGGTCGGTGGAAGTGGGCAAGCGGGCCGACCTCGTGCTCTGGAGCCCGGCATTTTTCGGGGTAAAGCCGGAAATGGTGCTGCTGGGTGGCTCGATCGCCGCGGCACCGATGGGTGACCCCAACGCCTCGATCCCGACGCCGCAGCCCATGCATTATCGCAAGATGTTCGCTGCCTATGGCAAGCTGCGCACCAATTCGTCGGTGACGTTCATCTCGAAAGCCGCGCATGAACGGGGGCTGCGGGATCGGCTGGGCGTTGCCAAGCAGCTCGTACCGGTCACGAACACCCGCAGCACAATCGGCAAGGCGGCAATGATCCATAACGCCGCCACGCCGACGATCGAGGTTGATCCGGAAACCTATGAAGTGCGCGCAAACGGGGAATTGCTGACCTGCGAGCCGGCGACGATGCTGCCAATGGCGCAGCGATATTTCCTGTTTTGAGGCCTGCCATGCTGCGTGCAACCACTCACCTGCCGGCCGGTCACGGCAAGGGCACTCCAATCGACAGCATCGTGCTCGATCATGACGAGCGGCGGTTGCGGCGCAAGCTGCTGACGGCAAAGGGCGGTACCGAGGTGATGGTCGACTTTCCCGCGACGGTGACGCTCGACCACACTGGCGCCCTGCTGCTCGAAGACGGGGGGCTGGTCGAAATCCTGGCCGCGAGCGAGGACCTTTATGAAATCCGCGGCCGCAACCCCGAACACCTGGTGCGGCTGGCTTGGCATATCGGCAACCGGCACACGCCGGCGGCTCTCGAAGCCAAGCGCATCCTCATCAAGCGCGATCATGTGCTGAAACAGATGCTTGAAGGCCTTGGCGCGCGCGTCACCGCAGTGCGCGAGCCGTTCTTTGCCGAACACGGGGCCTATCACAGCCACAACCACGCGCATCAAGAGCATGCCCTCTTCGCCCGATGAGCGATTTCGCCCTTCAGCGCCTGCTGACCTGGATGTCACCGAGCTTTCCGGTGGGCGCATTCGCATGGTCTGCCGGGCTCGAAACGGCGATCGCGCAAGAGGCGGTGCATGATCGCGCAACGACCAGGGAGTGGATTGCAGGCAATCTTTGCCATGGGAGCATGCGGACCGACGCGATTGTGCTGGCGCATGCACACAAAGCCCATGACGAACCCGATGCGCTGGGCGAGCTTGCCGACCTTTGTCTGGCGTTGATCCCGGCGCGCGAGCGGCAAAAAGAAACGATCGTTACCGGAGAGGCGTTCGTCAGCGCCGCAAAGGCCTGGCCGGCGCCGGTGCTGCAACACCTGCCGAGCCCCTGCCCTTACCCAATCGCCGTTGGTGCAACAGCGGCAGCACATGGTGTCGATGCCGAGGCAACGCTGGTTGCCTTCCTCACCGCCCAGGTGCAGACGCAAATATCCGTCGCGGTGCGCCTGGTGCCCATCGGGCAAAATGACGGACTCACCATCATTGCCGCGCTGGAGCCTGCTATCGCCGAGATGGCGACGCGGTGCGCCGGCGCCTCGCTCGACGATATCGGTTCGATAGCCTATGGCGCCGACATAGCGGCGATGCACCACCAGAACCTCACCACACGAATTTTCCGCTCATGAGCGAGGCCAACATGAAATCTCCCAATGGACCCCTGCGCATCGGTATTGGCGGCCCGGTCGGCTCCGGCAAGACGACGCTCTGCGAAATGCTGCTGAAGGCGCTGCGCGAGCGCTATTCGACGGCGGTCGTGACCAACGACATCTATACGCGCGAGGACGCCCTGATCCTGGCGCGGGCACAGGCGATCTCGGAAGACCGGATCGTGGGCGTCGAGACCGGCGGTTGCCCGCATACGGCGATCCGCGAGGATGCCTCGCTCAACCTCGCCGCGATCGATGAGTTGAACCGCAAGTTTCCCGACCTCGACCTCGTGCTGATCGAGAGTGGCGGAGACAATCTGGCGGCCACGTTCTCACCGGACCTTGCCGACCTGACGATCTATGTGATCTCGGTGGCGCAGGGCGAGAAAATTCCGCGCAAAGGCGGCCCGGCGATCACGCGCTCGGACCTGCTGGTCATTACGCATACGGACCTTGCCCAATATGTCGGCGCCAGCCTCGAGGTAATGGAGAGCGACACGCAGCGCGTGCGCGAAGGCCGGCCTTATGTGTTCACCGACCTGCTGCGGCGCGAGAATATCGAGGAGATCATCGCATTCATCGAACGGGCCGGCGGCCTAGTTGCTTCCAAAGCCACAGTCGAGGCCTGAAACGCTTTCGGCATCAGCCAGATAGTTGCGGCGGCTGATGTCTGGCACTAGCCATGGTGGCGGAAAGGGAAGCCGTCATGTCCGATGCGCAAGAGCCATCCGTTTCCATCGATGCCGATCTGGTGCGGCGGCTGATTGCAGCCCAGTTTCCGGATTGGGCCGACCTGCCGATCAGGCGGGTGGAGCATGACGGCTGGGACAACCGCACCTTCCATCTCGGCCAGACCATGAAAGTGCGCCTGCCGAGCGCCGCGCACTATGTCGAGCAGGTCGAGAAGGAAAACACATGGCTGCCGCGGCTGGCGCCGCATCTGCCGCTGCCGATCCCCACGCCGCTGGCGGTGGGCCGGCCGGGCGAAGGCTATCCGTGGCCATGGTCGGTTTCCGGCTGGATTGAAGGCGAGACCGCGCTGCAGGCGCCGATTGCCGACCTGACCCTGTTCGCTCGCGAGGTCGCCAACTTCCTCGTCGCACTGCAAAAGATCAATGCTACGGGCGGGCCGGCGCCCGGCACGCACAACTTTCATCGAGGCGCGCCGCCGTCGGTCTATGATGGCGAGACGCGCCGGGCGCTCGAAGCGCTCGAGGGCCGCATCGACACGGTTCTCGCCAAGCGGATCTGGGAAGCGGCGCTCGACAGCCCCTGGGGCGGCGCGTCGGTGTGGTTCCATGGAGACATCGCCGTCGGCAATCTCATCCTGAACGGCGGGCGGTTGAGCGCGGTGATCGACTTCGGCACCTGCGGGGTCGGCGATCCGGCCTGCGATCTTGCCATTACCTGGACGCTATTCGAAGGCGAAAGCCGCAAGGCTTTCCGCGCGCTGCTGCCGCTCGATGAAGGGACGTGGATGCGCGGGCGCGCCTGGACGCTCTGGAAGGCGCTGATCGTTTACGCCGCCGAGCCGGGGACCGATGCCAGGCTGAGGGAGAAGGCGCGACAGGACCTCGATCAGTTGTTTGCCGATCCGGGTGTTTAGGGCTTTCGGACAGCTTAGTTCCCCCTTGCATGTTTGTTTTGCGGCGTCTGTGGGAAGATCGCTGCGATCCCCGGCGGACGGCCTTCCGCCGGGGATCGGATGGACGGGACCGTGCCCCCCTTGGGCCCTGGCCCGCGGATGAGTTTGGTCCGTTCGTCCTTCGCGCTGGTCCTGAACAGATGATGGGGAGCAAGTCCCGCATGCAAGGCAAGGCAATGCCCGAACCGAACGCGATGCCAGTCTATGTCGGTGTCGACGTGTGTAAAGAGTGGTTGGATGTGCATGTCCATCCGTCCGGCCAGACGCTTCGCGTGAGCAATGATCGCGTCGGCCTGAAACGGCTGAAGCGAATGCTGGCACCTCTTCCGGTCGCCCGCATCCTCATGGAGGCGACTGGCAAGCATCATCGCGCGGCACAGCGCTCGCTGCATGCGGCCGATCTGGCGGTGGCGGTGGTCAACCCCTTGCGCGCCCGGCTGTTCGCCGAGGCGGCCGGCACGATCGCCAAGACCGACGCGATCGACGCCAGGCTGCTGGCGGTGATGGGCGCGGCGCTCGAACCGGCCGAGACAGCGCCACCACCGGCTGCGCTGGAGGAGGTGTGCGAACTGGTCAATGCCCGCACCGCGGCCACGGCCGAACTGCGCCGGCGGTGCGACGCCTGCCAGCGCCACATCGAACGGCTCGATGCCGAGATCGAACGACGCATCCTCGCCCAGCCGGACATGGCGCGCCGCCATGCCATCCTGTGCTCGATTCCGGGCATTGGACCCATTACGGCAGCTATCTTTCTCGCCGGCCTGGCCGAGCTCGGCACCTGCTCGGCCAAGCAGGCCGCCATGCTGGCAGGCGTCGCGCCCGTCGCCAATGACAGCGGCGACAAAAGCGGCCGTCGCGCCATCAGGGGCGGACGGATGCCTGTCCGTAATGCAGCATACATGGCAGCCCTCTCCGCTAGCCGTCACAACCCCGACCTCGCCGCCTTTGCAAAGCGGCTCAAAAACGCAGGCAAGCGTCCAAAGATCGTTATCGTCGCCGTCATGCGAAAGCTCGTCGTCCTCGCAAATACGCTCATCACACAAAATCGGCTTTGGACCCCAATCGCACCTTGACGAAAAACACAGATGCTCATCCGGCGCTGCGCGCCACCTTCTCCCACGAGGGGAGAAGGGGATCCGTGCCACTCCGCCGGCCTTTGATTTTCCCGAGGGCTTTCACAGCGTTCCCTCGCCCCTTGTGGGAGAGGGACAGCCGGTCCGCGTTCAGCGGACTGGCAGGGTGAGGGTGCGGTGCTGCGACCAACTCGAGGGCCCCGCAGGCCCCCTCATCCGGCGCTGCGCGCCACCTTCTCCCACGAGGGGAGAAGGGTTCGTGCGGGTGAGGGTTGATCACCCCAGTTGCAGCTTGCCTTGCAGGGTGTTCAAGGCGCTTGCATCTGCCTGACGCAGGCTAATTGGGGTGACGGTGATGGCGCGATCGTTGTGAAGAACCTCGAAGTCGGCGTTCTCGTCGAGCGGCATCGGGGTTTCGGGGATGGCGATGAAGAACTTGCCTTCATTGTGGCTGGCGTAATAGCGGAAGGGCGAGCGCGAAAAGCGCTGCGGAGGAACGACGCGGATGCCTGAAATCGCCTCGGGGGCGCCGAGGGGAAAGTTGACGTTGTAGAAGATATCGGCGGAGTCGACGCTTTCGAGAAGCTGCCGCACGACCATGGCGCCATAGCGGGCGGCATTTTCCCAGACGACATCATGGCCGCTGGCGTAATCTACCGCCTGACTGAGCGCTATGCCGAGGGCGCCTTGCAGGGCGCCTTCGCGGGCGCCGGCGGCGGTGCCGGAGCAATGAATGATGTCGCCAAGATTCTGGCCGTTGTTGACGCCGGAGAGGACCAGATCGGGTGCCCGGTCCTTGAGGAGGTGGGTGCAACCGAAGACGACGCAATCGGCGGGGGACGCGACATCGATGGCGTAGACCCGCTCCTCGCGCTGTTCTGCGAAAAGCTCGCGTCCGAACGTAAAGCGGTGCCCTGCCCCGCTCTGGTTGCCGTCGGGCGCGACCACCCAGACATCGTCCGAGAGCTCGGCGGCGATGGCGCGCAGGATCTTCAGGCCCGGCGCATCGATGCCGTCGTCATTGGTCAGCAGAATGCGCGGGGGAGCCATCAGCGGCCGCCGATCGCGGTCAGGCCGCCCATATAGGGCCGCAGCGCCTCCGGTATGACGACGGAGCCGTCTTCCTGCTGGTAGTTTTCCATCACGGCGATAAGGGCGCGCCCGACGGCGGTGCCCGAACCGTTGAGGGTATGCACGTAGCGCGGCTTGCCGTCGGCGGCGCGATAGCGCGCTTCCATGCGGCGGGCCTGGAAATCGCCGCACACCGAGACCGAGGAAATCTCGCGATAGGTATCCTGCCCCGGCAGCCAGACCTCGATATCGTAGGTTTTTTGCGCACCAAAGCCCATGTCACCGGTCGAGAGCGTCATGACGCGGTAATGCAAGCCGAGGCGGCTCAGCACCTTTTCGGCGCAATCGAGCATGCGCTCGTGCTCTCCGGTCGAGGTTTCGGGTGTGGTGACCGAAACCAGCTCGACCTTGTTGAACTGATGCTGGCGCAGCATGCCGCGCGTGTCGCGGCCCGCCGAACCGGCCTCCGAGCGGAAGCACGGAGTGAGCGCGGTCAAGCGCAGCGGGAGTTTGTCTTCGCTGAGGATGGAGTCGCGCACGAGATTGGTGAGGGGGACTTCGGCAGTGGGAATGAGGGCCCTACGCCCTTCGCCCTCGCCGGCAAAGAATAGGTCTTCCGCGAATTTGGGCAACTGGCCGGTGCCGTACAGGACCTCGTCGCGCACGAGCAGCGGCGGCTGTACTTCGGTGTAGCCGTGCTCGTTGGCGTGCATATCGAGCATGAACTGGCCGAGCGCCCGCTCGAGCCGGGCAAGGTGCGATTTCAGCACGACGAAGCGGCTGCCCGAGAGCTTGGCGGCGACTTCGAAATCCATGGTGCCCATGGCTTCGCCGAGCTCGTAATGCTCCTTGGGCTTGTAGGTGAATTCGGGCTTTGGCGGGCGGGCGCGGGCGGCGAGTTCGGGCGAGCCGTTGGGGCCGAAATATTCGACATTGGCGCTTTCGTCGGGGCCGACGGGGACGTCCGCGAGAGGAAGATTGGGAATGATCTCGAGGGCGGCTTTGAGTGCGGCTTCAGCCTGGCGCTCCTCGGCCTCGCCTTTCTGGATGAAGTCCTTGAGATCGGCGACCTCGGCCATCAGGGCCTGCGCCTTGGCTTCGTCCTTCTGGGCCTTGGCCTGACCGATGAGTTTGGACGCGGCGTTGCGCTTCTCCTGGGCCTCGTTGAGGCGCGAGATGACTGCGCGGCGCTGCTCGTCGAGATCGATGAGCGGCTGCGCGCGGTAGGGAGCGCCGCGACGCTCCATGGCAGTGTCGAACGCCTCGGCGTTGGCACGAATCCATTTTATGTCGAACATGGAATGGTCAGGCCCGGTGGGGCCGGCCTCTGAATCTGTCTGGTGGTAACGAGTTAGCGTATTCTGCGCGACGTGGAAACCGCCTCGCGCAGAGCGCCGATCAGGACTGCGAGTCAGCGGCCTCTGCCGCTTGCTTGGCAGCGCGGGATCGCTCGATCCAGCGGACCGACCAGATGGAGGCTTCGTAAAGGAGGTAGACCGGCATCGAGAGCCCGAGCTGGGAGATCGGATCCGGCGGCGTGATGAATGCGGCAAAGCCGAGAATGCCCACGATGGCGTAGCGCCGGCCCTTCTTGAGCATGTCGCTGTTGACCAGCTCGATGCGAGCGAGAAGCGTGAGGATTACCGGGAGCTGGAAGCAGATGCCGAAGGCGATGATCAGCGTCATCGCAAGACCGAGATATTCGCTGACCTTTACCAGCATCGAGACGTTTTCGGTCTCCATGCCGAGGAAGAAGCGCAGCGCCATCGGCAGCACGGCGAAATAGACGAGCAGCGCGCCGAGGACGAAGAATACGGGCGTAGCGATCAGGTAAGGCACGAAGGCCTTGCGCTCATGCCTGTAGAGGCCTGGCGCAACGAACATGTAGACCTGAGAGGCCAGAAACGGGAAGCCGATGAAAAGCGCGCCGAAAAACGCAAGGCTCAGCTGGGTGAAGAAGAATTCCTGCGGCGCGGTATAGATGAGCTCGAGTTCGGCCGGATTGGGCACGACCGAACGATAGGGCTCAAGAAGGATATCGAATATCTGCCCGGCGAAGATGAAGCAGACGATCAGCAATATGCCGAGCGCAACCAGCGAATAGATCAGGCGCTTGCGCAACTCGACCAGATGTTCGAGCAGCGGCGCCTCGGTTCCGGCGAGTTCATCCTCGGGCTCGAGGTTCGCAGGTTTGTCTGTAGTATCGGCCACTTGCTATGCCTCCCCCGCCGAGCTCTCGGCTTTGGCGGGTTTGCGCCTGGGCGTTGTGGATTTGCGGGTGCGCGGCGGCTTGGCCGGCGTTTCGGCGTTATCCGCTTCGGCGGCGGGCTTCTTCGCGGCGCTGGATTTCGTGCTCGACTTGGCAGCCCTGGGCGAAAGCTCGGCCTTTACGGTGGCCTTGTTGCCGGCAGCTTTTGCGGGAGTCTTTCTTGCCGACTTTTTCGGGGCAGGATCGGCCTTCGTCGCGGTAGAGGCCGGCGCGGGCTTGGAACTCTCAGGCTTGGGCTTGGTGACCTTTGCGGCCTTCACCGGTTGCTTGGTCGGTGGAGTGGCGGCGGCGGATTTCTGCT
>Ga0180220_1000577_pt1 | contig 37565 bp, 31 predicted proteins | sample eDN5th37CBELigBY_FD_151335 | JGI IMG/M metagenome (GOLD analysis project Ga0180220, IMG submission 151335) | Enriched backyard soil microbial communities from Emeryville, California, USA - eDNA 5th pass 37_C BE-Lig BY (version 2) (version 2) | ecosystem: Environmental > Terrestrial > Soil >... | reverse complement strand
TGAATCGTGCTGGGGCTGATGGAGGCTCTGGCGTTTTGTGATCAGGCCAGGGTCTTGTCGCCCTGGCGGGCAGCGTAGAACCTCTGCTCGAACTCGGCGGGTGGGAGGTCATCGAGGTAGCCGTGCAGGCGTTGGGTGTTGTGCCAGTGCACCCAGGCCAGCGTGGCCAACTCGACCTCCTCGACGGTCTTCCACGGGCCGCTGCGGGCGGGTCCGCGGATCAGCTCGGTCTTGTAGTAGCCGTTGACGGTCTCGGCCAGCGCGTTGTCAAACGAATCGCCGACGGTGCCGATCGAGGGGATGGCGCCGTGGGCGCGATCAGGGTTTCCTCCCTGCACCTGATCATCGGAATTCCCCACCTCGGTAGGGCGTAGAGCAGCGCGCGCGTGGGGAGCGACGGAGTCGAAGGCCCGTAGGGCCGAGCCGGAGTTGCTTCCCGCGCGCGGGCGCGCGTTCTGTCGGGGGCCTCCCGCAGCGTCCGTGGCTTCTCACGGTCACGGCGCCAGCAAGGAGGCCCCGGAGGGGATGCTCACAGAGGAGGACGACGTGGAGATCCACGCGCTCAAGGCGCGCGGGTGGACGATCGCTGCGATCAGCCGCCACACCGGACGCGATCCGAAGACGATCCGCACCTGGAAGCGACCGTGCTTCACCGCGAGCTCGTTGAGGCCGGCTTCGACCGCAGCTACCCGACGTTGGTTCGCGAGCTGCGGCGCCTGGGGTTGCGGCCGATCTGTTTGGTCTGCGAGCACCGCCGCGGCGACGCCGTGACGGTCGAGATCGACCACCCGCCAGGCGAGGAGATCCAGTGGGACTGGCTGGAGCTGTCCCCCGAGGACGTCCCGTGGGGCGAGCCGGCGTTCGTGCTGGTCGGCGCGCTGTCGCACTCGGGCCGCTTCCGTGGCGTGTTCTGCGAGCAGATGACCTTCGGGCATCTGGCCGAGGCGATGCACCACGTGCTCGTCGCGCTCGGCGGCACGCCACGGGTCTGGCGGACCGACCGGATGGCCACGATCGTCGTCGCGGGCACCGACCGCCTGACGGTCGACGCCGCGCAGGCGGCCAAGCACTACGGCACAGAGATCGCGGTCTGCCCGCCCAGGCGCGCGCAGCGCAAGGGCGTTGTCGAGGCCGCGATCAAGTACCTGACGCGTTCGTGGTGGCGGACCGCCCGGGTCGCTTCGATGGCCGAGGCGCAGGCGTCGCTTGATCGCTGGTCGGTCGAGGTCGCCGACGCGCGCCGGCGCCCGTCGGGCACGGTCGGCCAGCTCGGCGCGAGCGAGCCGCTGCGGGCGTTGCCAGCCGCCGCCTACCCGGCGGTCATCGCCGTCGAGCGCCGGGCGTCGCGCTCAGCGCTGGTCGCCTTCGAGGGCAACCGCTACAGCGTCGGGCCCGCGCACGCCGGCCGCTTGGTGACCGTTCACGCCCGCGTCGGCGAGCCGCTGCTGCGGATCCTCTCGCCGGCGGGCGAGATCGTCGCCACGCACCGCCGCGCCGTCGCGGGCGCCGGCCAGACCGTCCGCAGCGCCGAGCACGCCGCGGCGCTCGAACAGGCGGTCCTTCGGGCGTTCACGACCGATCACGCCTGTCGGCGAAAGGCCAACCGGCCGCCCGGCGACCAGTCGCTGGCCGAGCTCGCGCGGCTGAAGGGCATCGAGCCCGAGCCGGCGCCGGTGATCGACCTGGCCCGCTACGCACAGCTCGCCGAGGCGGCGTCCTGATGGCCGACACCGTCTACCAGCAGCTGCGCGGCCACCTGCACCACCTCAAGCTCACCGCCATCGCCGACCAGCTCGCCCCCGCACTCGAAGCGGCCGAGCGCGACAAGCCGCCCTACACCCAGTTCCTCGCCGACCTGCTCACCCACGAAGTTCAAGCGGTCGAGCAGCGCCGCCTCCAAGGCCGCCTGCGCTTCGCCAAGCTCCCGGCGCGCAAGACGCTCGAGCAGTTCGACTTCACCGCCCAACCGAACCTCGACCGCCGCCTGGTCGAAGACCTCGCCACGCTGCGCTTCATCGAAGACCGCGCCAACGCGCTGCTGATCGGGCCACCCGGCGTCGGCAAGACGATGCTCGCCACGATCCTCGGCCACCGCGCCGTCGAGGCCGGCTACCGCGTCTACTACACGACCGCCGCCGACCTCGTCGCCCGCACCTCGCGCGCAGCGCTCGAGGGCCGCTGGGCCACGACCATGCGCTTCTGGAACGGCCCGCAGCTGCTCATCATCGACGAGCTCGGCTACCTGCCGATGCCCGGCGAAGCCGCCAGCCACCTCTTCCAAGTCATCAGCCGCCGCTACGAGCACGGCTCGATCGTCCTGACCACCAACCGCGGCATCGCCGACTGGGGCGCCATCTTCGAAGACACCACCGTCGCCGCCGCGATCCTCGACCGCCTCCTACACCACGCGACGGTCTTATCGATCACCGGCGACAGCTACCGCATGCGCGCCCACCGCGACGCCATCAACGCGCTGCGCCCGGCCATCACAGGTGGGGAATTCTCGTGATCACATCCGGGGAATTCCGGCGATCCTTGACAGCCGATCTCCGCGAGGCGCTCGCCGTAGCGAATTGACGTGAACTGCGAGCCGGCGTCGCTGTGGCAGCGCAGATCATCGTGATGGTGGCCGCGGTTCCAGCGGGCCATCTCGATCGCGTCGAGCACCATCGGCGTGCGCATGTGCCCCGCGACGCGCCAGCCGACGATCATCCTGCTGAACGCGTCGACGATGAAGCATACGTAGGCGACCCCGGCCCAGGTGGCCACGAACGTCAGATCGGTCACCCACAGCCGGTTCGGCTCGCTGGCGGTGAACCGGCGCCCCACGAGATCCGGATGCCGGCCGGCGCTCTGGTCGCGGCGGGTGGTCCTGACCCGCTTGCTGCGTCTGGCGCCCTGAATGGCGGCCTTGCGCATCAGCCGGCGCGTCTGGTCACGACCGATGTCGATCCCCGACCGGCGAGCGGCCTTCCACAGCTTCCGCGAGCCGTAGACCTCGTAGTTGGCCTTCCACAGCTCAACGAGCCGCGGGATCAACTCCGCGTCGCGCTGGGCCCGGCGAGACGGCGCCCGGTTGCGGGCGGCGTAGTAGGTGCTCGGAGCCATCTGCAGCGCCTGGCAGATGGGCTCGACCCCGAGCCGACGACCATCCACGAGATCGTCCTTGTTGGCCGCGACGAACGCGACTATCTGCGCTGCTGGCGGTCGAGCTCCGCCCCGAAGAAAGTCGCCGCGCGCCGCAGAATCTCGTTGGCGCGGCGCAGCTCGCGAACCTCCTGCTCAAGCTCTCGGAGCTTCTCCGATTCGGTCGTGGTCACGCCCGGCCGCGCCCCGTCGTCGATGTCGGCCTGCTTGACCCACGTGCGCACCGACTCGACCCCGTAGCCGAGCTGATCGGCGACCCGGCGGACCGCCCCGTGCGTCATCCCCGTCTCGGCCTGCAACGAGCGAACCATCCGCACCGCCGCCTGCTTCTCCTCCATCGAATACCGACGCGTCGTCGGCTTGCCAGCTGTGCGCTCTCGCGGCATGAACTCCGTCCTTGCATTTCCAAGGCCAGAAGTCTCCAACCACCCCAGGACGATTCAGGTGGACTTCATCACCTCGCTGGACGGCTACGGATCCGCCGAAGGCTGGCCGGGGTGGTGGGGCTTGGAAGGCCCGGAGTACCTCGGTTGGCTGGAGAGCGGGGGAACTGACTTCACGGTGCTCATGGGAGCGAAGACCTATGAGCTGATGGCGGGGATGGCGCAGGGCGCTGCGGCCGGCGAGGACTTCAGTGACGACGAGAGCGAAACCATGTCCGGGCTCGCGGCGATGGACAAGGTGGTCATCTCGTCCACACTCGAACCGCCCTACGCGTGGCCGAACACCACGGTCCTGTCCGGCGATCTCGTGGAACTCGTGACGGAGCTGAAGCGAGATGCCACCAAGCCGATCCACACGCTCGGCAGCGTGAGCCTCTGCCGCTCGTTGATGGAAGCGGGCCTGGTGGACAGGTTCCGGGTCGTGATCTTCCCGGTGATCACCGGGAGGACCGGCGCGGACCGGATCTACGACGGGTACGAGGACTTCGCCTTGGAGTTCGTCGAGAGCCGTACCTTCGACGACCGCTCCCAGCTGCTGGAGTACGTCCCTCGGTTGCTGGACGGTCCGCTGAAGCGCTGAGCCTCGGTCGCTGCGCGCCGCGCCTGTGACGCGAAGCCGCCGGAACGCGACCGTGTGGAATGGACTCGAGTCCACGTACTGGTTCACATAAGATCGATTAGCGAGCGTTGCATGGGCCGCCGCCACCGCCGATGACAAACGAATCGAGGATGCCCCGCGCGGCGAAGCCTCGTGCACACCTCCCCGAAGCTTCGTGCTCGGCAGGCGCGAAGCCTCGTGCTCGCTAGGCGCGCACGTCCCTCCATCGACGACCTCGGTCGTGCGATCGCCGCGATCGGCGCGATGCGCGAGGACGTCAACGCCGTGCGCAGCATCGAGCGCCTCTGTTAGGTGCTCCCGGCTTGGAAGGAGTGATCGAACGTCCGAGCCCCCGGGCTGGCGTGTCACGCGTAGCTGCGCCCAACCCCGGCTTGCGGACACCCGAACGTCCCCGGCGCGTAGTACTTGCCCCCTCCCCGCCGAAGCTCAACGGATGCTCGCGACGGAGCGCGGCCGGCCCCCGGGCCCTGGCCGAGCGCGACCGCCAGCTCGAGCGCTTCGCGGGCCTGCTGCGCCAGACCGCCGAGCGGGCCCGCACCGTGCTCCCCGACCTCCCACCGGTGCGCGACCTCGACGTCCATGCCGCCGCGGTCATGGCCAACGAGCTCGTGGCCGCGCGCGTCCGAGCCGGGCGCGCGGAGCAGCTCGACGAGCTCCTGCCCGACCTGCGCTACCTGATGCTGCGCCTGCTGGTCAGCGACGAGATCGCCCACCGCGTCGCATCCTCCGCTTGACTTTCAGATACGGTTGCTTATTCAATAGGCGCCGGTCGTAGGTCTCGTCGCAGAGGAGAGAGATGGCACGCCGTGCGGCCGCGGGCGCAGTCCTCGCGCTGGCGGCTCTCCAGCTCACCACCGCCGGCGCACCCGCCGGCCCGGCGGCCGTCCCGAGCGTGCCGGCGTGCGCCCTGGGCCGGCTGCCGTCGCACCTCGCCGACGTCGTCCCCCGCGCGCTCGCCGGTGCGCAGCGGCGCTACGTCGCCACGCTCACGGGCGCCTCGCCGGCCGAGCGCCGCCAAGCGGGCACCGTGTTCTCCGCGGCCGCCGCGGCCTACGTGTACGGCATGCCGAGGGTGCTGCTGGCGAGGACCATCGAGCGCTATCCGCGCAACGCGCTCGTCGGCCGCGGCGTGCTGGCCACGCCGGAGCTGCGCACGGTCGTCGCGCCCAACCACGACACGCTCTACTTCGTGACCCGGCTCGACCTGCGCGACGGGCCGGTCGTGCTCGACGCGCCGGCCACCGGCGGCCGTTACTCGGTGGTGCAGCTGCTCGACATCGACACGAACGCCTTCGCCTACGTCGGCAGCGGGACGGACCGCGACCGCGCCGAGACGGTGGTGATCGCCCCGCCCGGGTGGTCCGGCCCGGCGCCTGAGGGCGCCCGCGTGATCGCGAGCCCCAGCACGCTCGCGTGGCTGCTGGGCCGCACCCTGGTCGACGGGGAGGCGGACGTCGACGCCGCCGCCACGCTCATGCGGGGGTACGCGCTCACGCCGCTGGACGCGTGGGCATCCGGCGCCCGCCAGGCGCTGCAGGTCGTCACCGGGACGCCGGACGGCCCGCCGCAGGTGCCGCGCGGGCGCGCGTTCGTCGACGCGCTCACGCAGCTGCTCGAGCAGAGCCCGCCACCCGCCCACGACGCCTGCGCCGTGCGCGCGTTCGCCCGGGCCGGCGTCGGCACGGCGCCTCCGCCCGGCGACCTGGCCGCCGCGGTCGACGCCGGGATCCGGGCGGGCGACCGGCTCGTCGACCGCATCGTGGCCGTCGAGGGCGCCCATGCCGGCGAACGCAACAACGGCTGGTGGCTGACCACCGGCGACACGGCCGCGTTCGGTCGCGACTACGCGCGTCGCGCGCTCGTCGCGCGGATCGGGCTGGGCGCGAACCTGCCGGCCGAGGCGCTGTACCCGGTGGCCGACGGCGACAGCCGTGGGCGTCCGCTCGACGGCCGCCATCGCTACGAGGTGCGCTTCGCGCCGGGCACGCTGCCGCCCGTGCGGTCCTTCTGGTCGCTGACGATGTACGACGAGGATCTGGCGCTCGTCGCCAACCCGCTCGGGCGCTACGCGCTGGGCGACCGCACGCCGGGGCTGCGGCCGGCGCCCGACGGGTCGCTGACGATCCGCATCTCGCACGCGCCCCCGGCCGACGGCGACCAGGCGAACTGGCTGCCCGCCCCGTCCGGACCGTTCCGGCTCTACCTGCGCCTCTACGAGCCGCACGCCGCGGCGCTCGACGGCCGCTGGACGCCGCCCCCGATCCGGCGCATGCGATGACGCGGCTGCTTGCCCGCCTGCTCGTCGCCGCCGCGCTCCTCGTGGCGTCCGCCCCGGCGACCGCGCCGGCCGAGACGCCGCGCCAGCGCCCCAACGTGGTGCTGGTCATGACCGACGACCAGACCGTCGAGGACATGCGCGCGATGCCGCTCACGCAACGCCTGATCGGCGGCGCCGGCGTGACGTTCGCGCGGTCGTTCAGCTCCTATCCGCTGTGCTGCCCTGCGCGCGTCACGCTGCTCACCGGCCAGTACGCCCACAACCACGACGTGCTCGGCAACCGCCCGCCGCTCGGCGGCTACGGCGCATTCCGCGGCACGGACGACACGCTGCCGGTCTGGCTGCAGCGCGCGGGCTACGCCACCGCGCACGTCGGCAAGTACCTCAACGGCTACGGCCGCGACGTCCCCGCCACGGTCCCGCCCGGATGGGACGAATGGCACGGGTCGGTCGACCCGACGTCCTACATGATGTGGGGCTACACGCTCAACGAGAACGGGACGCTGCGCACCTACGGCAGCTTCCGCGACGAGGACCCCGCGCTCTACCAGGCCGACGTGTATCGCGACCGCGCGATCGCGCTCATCGACCGGTGGGCGCCCCGCCGGCGGCCGTTCTTCCTCAGCGTGATGTTCCTCGCGCCGCACGCCGAGGGCGAGGTCGGCCTCGTGCGCTCGGCGCCGCGCCATCGCGGCCGCATGGCCGACGCGCCCGTGCCGCGCTCGCCGGCGTTCAACGAGGTCGACGTGCGCGACAAGCCGTCGTGGCTGCAGCAGGGCTCGCCCCTGCTCGACGCCGACGCGATCGCCGCGGTCGACGCGCGCACGCGCAGCCGCATGGAGTCGCTGCTGGCCGTCGACGAGGCCGTCCGCGACATCGTCGCGGCGCTGCGCCGCCACGGCGAACTGGACCGCACGCTGATCGTGTTCGCCTCCGACAACGGGCACTTCGCGGGCGAGCACCGCATCCCGCAGAGCAAGTACTTCCCGTATGAGCCGTCCGTGCGCGTGCCGGTGCTGATGCGCGGCCCGGGCGTGGCCCGCGGCCGTGTCGCACGGGCGCTCACGGTCAACGCCGACCTCGCGCCGACGATCCTCGACGCCGCCGGCGCCGCTCCCGGCCGCCGGCGCCTGGACGGCCGGTCGCTGATGCCCCTGGCCGCGAACCCGCGGATGCGCAGCGACCGGCCCATCCTGCTGGAGACCGGCGAGTCCAGCCGCGGGGACATCGACCAGGACGGCACCGCCGTCGGCGGCATCGGCGCCGGCATCGACGTCCCGATCTACAACGGCGTGCGCACCGACCGCTACGTCTACCTCGAGTACGACGGCGGCGAGCGCGAGCTGTACGACCTGCGCCACGACCCCCACCAGCTGCGCTCGGTCCACGCCGATCCCCGGTACGCGCGCACGCGGGCTGCGTTGGACCGCGTGCTCGCGCGCCTCTCGCGCTGCACGGGGCCGTCGTGCCGGGCCGGCGCGGGGCCGATCCCACCGCCGGCGCCGTAGCCCACGACGCTGAGAGCGGCGATCGGGCACGCGGCATCCACGACAGAGCGGATGCGACCCGTTGGGCTCGACGCGCGGTGTCCGGATCCGGGCACTCCGGCGACGGAACCGATCCTAGACTCCTGCTAGCGGTTGGCTGCGGCTGCTACGCGTTGACACCGCGAAGCGGGTCGCTTAGGCTGCTGCTACTAGCTAATCGTCACTGTCACGGGATAGCAGTTGCCCGTGAGAGTTGCAGCGACCAAGGAGCATGTTCGTGGCCATGGGCCGTCGGTTTTCACTTGCCGTGGGTGTTGCGGCATCGGTTGCCGTGCTGGCAGGATGCGGGTCAAACTCCGACTCGGACTCGACCAACGCGTCGACGAGCGGTGCTGGCGCCGCGAGCAGTGTCAAGCAGGAAGCGAGCGCTCGCGTTGCCGAGGCCACGAAGGTCCCGGCCTTCAACGGCCCGACCGAGCCGGTCGACATGGCCAGCCTGAAGGGCAAGCGGGTCATGATCCTCTCGGGCAACAACGGCGTCCCGTTCGTCGCCGCGACCGCCAAGGCCGGCGAGGAGGCCGCCAAGGCCGCCGGCTTCGACGTCGTCTCCTACGACGGCAAGGGTCAGCCCAGCGGCTGGTCGAAGGGCATCCAGCAGGCCGTCACGCAGGGCATGGCCGGCATCTTCACCGTCGGCGTGCCGCCGGAGGTCGTCAAGACCGCCCTGGCCGACGCCAAGAAGAACAACGTGCCGGTCATCAACGTGTTCGACCTGTCCTCGCCCGACGCTCCCCTGGAGCCCGAGGGCCTGTCGGCGAGCGTCACGGTGGACTACGCCAAGGACGGCTCGCTCCTGGGCGACTTCATCGTCGCCAACTCCGACACCGACGCGCCGCACGTCCTGGTGCTCGGTGACGCGTCCTTCCCGTCGGTCGCCGCCATCCAGAAGGGCGCGGTCGACCAGATCAAGAAGCTGGCGCCGGACGCGAAGATCATCGAGAAGAACGTCCCGGTGTCCAAGCTCGCGACGAACCTCGCCGCGACCGTCCAGACGGAGCTGCGCAAGGATCCCGAGATCAAGTGGATCGTTGCTGACTACGACGCCGAGGCCATCTACATCGTCCCGGCCGTCAAGCAGGCGGGCAAGGCCAACGAGGTTCAGGTCGTCGGCCATGACGCCGTGCCGCAGAACCTGAAGTGGGTTCAGGACGGCGACGTCCAGACGTTCGACGTCGGCGATCCCGCCGGCTGGGGCGGCTGGGGCGGCGTGGACGCGCTGGCGCGCGCCATCCTCGGGATGGAGCAGCCGGACCAGAACATCCCCACCGCCGCGTTCACCAAGGAGAGCCTGCAGGGCAAGGACGTCGAGAACGAGGACGACCTCTTCGGCACCGCGTACCGCGACGCCTACCTCAAGCTCTGGGGGATCCAGTAGCGACATGACGACACCCGAGCAGCAGGGGACCTCGGGTCTCGGCACGGCACCGCCTCCGGGCGGTGCCGCGCCGGCCGTCGAGTTCCGTGGCATCTCCAAGGCGTTCGGCGGCACCCAGGCGCTGTCCGACGTCACCATGACCGTCGAGCCGGGCACGGTCCACGCCCTCATCGGCCAGAACGGCGCCGGCAAGTCGACGATGGTGAAGATCCTCGCCGGCTTCCACGACGCCGACGACGGCGAGCTGTGGCTCAACGGCGAGCGCATGGCCCTCCCCCTCCACCAGCAGGACGCGCGCCGCCACGGCCTGGGCTTCTTCCATCAGAACATCGTGCTCGCCCCGGAGCTGAGCATCCTCGAGAACGTCCGCGTCAACCGCTTCAACGCGGGCTCCTTCGGCCGCATCCACTGGTCGCGCGAGCGCGAGGACGTGCGCGAGCGCCTGGCCGACGTCGACCTGCACGTCGACCCCGACATGCTCGTGGCCGCCCTCCCCCAGGCCCAGCGTGCGCTCGTCGGCTTCGTCCGCGCGGTCCAGTCCGTGCGCGAGGACCACGAGCTCGGCAACGGGGTGCTCGTGCTCGACGAGCCGACCGCGTACCTGCCCCGCGCCTCCGTCGACCGGCTGTACGCCGCCACGCGGCGCCTCGTCGACCAGGGCGCCGCCGCCATCTTCGTCAGCCATCGCCTCGACGAGGTGATGCGCTTCGCCGACCGCATCAGCGTGATCCGCGGTGGGCGCATGGTCGCCACACTCAACCGCGACGAGACGAGCGTCGAGGAGCTCGTGCGCCTGATCCTCGGCCGCGAGCTCGGCGGGATGTACCCGACCAAGGCCCGCACCGTCGGCGACGAGGTCCTGTCCGTCGACGGGCTCTCGGGCAAGGTCGTGCGGGGCGTCTCCTTCGGCCTTGCGCGCGGGGAGATCCTCGGTCTCACCGGCCTCGTCGGCATGGGCCACGAGGAGGTCCCCTACCTCATCGCCGGCGCGACGAAGGCCGAGGACGGCACGGTCGCCGTCGACGGCAATTCCATCGCCGCGCGCGACCTCACGCCGCGCAGCTCTCGTGAGTTGCGCATCGGCTTCCTGCCCGGCGATCGCGAGCGCGAGAGCGGGGTCCCGACCGCGACGGTCACCGAGAACGTGACCATGCCGGTGCTCGGGCAGTTCTTCTCGGGCGGGCGCCTGAAGCACCGCAAGGAGCGCGACTACGTCGGCGAGATCGTGCGGCGCTTCAACGTGCAGCCGCCGCACCCCGAGCTCCCGCTCGCCGCGCTCAGCGGCGGCAACCAGCAGAAGGCCCTCATGGCCAAGTGGCTGCAGCTCGAGCCGCTCGTGCAGCTGATGTACGAGCCCACCCAGGGCGTCGACATCGGCTCGCGGCGTCAGATGTTCCAGTTCATCGAGGAGCTGGCGCGCTCGGGCGCGGGCGTCGTCATCGCCTCCTCGGAGTACGAGGACCTCGCGAACATCTGCACCCGCGTCCTCGTGTTCCGCGACGGCCGCGCCGTCGCGGAGCTCACCGGAGCCTCGCTCACGAAGGACTCCATCACCGAGCAGTGCCTCATGAGCGTTGACTCCGGCACCTGATGGTGCGAAGGCGCCGCCGCTACGGATGGCACCTGTTGAGAGCGGGTGTCGACTGATGTGTCCAAGCCGGTAGAAAGAGAGTCATGCGAGCGTTGGAACGGGTCATCGGGATCCTTGAGGCCGTGGCGGAGTCGGGAGACACCGCCACGGCGAGCGTCGTTGCGGACCGCATGGGCCTGTCGCTCTCGACGACCGCCCGCCTGATGCGCGAGATGGCCGACCAGGCCATGCTCGAGCGCAACGGCCACGGGTACAGCATCGGCACGCGCCTGCTGTCCATCGTCCAGACCGCCGGGCCGTCAGAGGGCCTGTCGGGGCTGGCGACGCCCGTCATGATGCGCCTGCGCGACCAGACCGGCGAGACCGTCTCCCTGCATGTCCGCCGCTTCGATCAGCGCGTCTGCACGGCCGTGTGCGAGAGCGCGCACCCCATCCGCCGGGTCGTCCCGGTCGGGTTCGTGCTCCCCCTCCACCTCGGCGCGACCGGGGACGTCCTGATGTCCGGGCTGACCGAGGAGGAGCTGACCACCTACCTGGCCGGCCTGTACCTCTCCAGCACCGAGGAGAAGACGCTGCGTGAGCGCATCGAGGTCGCGCGGCGTCAGGGCTACGCGATCGCCGAGCAGCGCTGGACGGAGGGCCTCTCGGGCATCTCCGCCGCGATCACCCATCAGGGCGCGGTCGTCGCCGTGATCAGCGTGTCGGGCCCGGCGGACCGCTGGAACGCCGCCGCGATGGAGGCGTCCCGGGAGGACGTCGTCGGCGCGGCGTCGGCCATCTCCGAGCGGATCCGGCCGACGACGCGCCTGACGGACTAGGACTGGCCGGCGTCCGGGCGGGCGGCGCGCATCTGCTCGCGCCGGCGCTCGGTCGCCGCGGCGTCGGCGGCTCCGGAGGCGTCGATCACGACGCCGTACTGCTCGGCCGCGGCCGCGACGGTGACGAGGCCGTCGGCGACGTCGGCCATCACCTCGTCGATCGGGCGATCCGTCGGATCCCCGAGGCCGCCGCCACCGCCGCTGACGATCCGCACGCGATGGCCGGGGCGCAGCTGCTCTCCGGAGAAGTTCACGCCCAGGGAGCGGCTCGCGTCCGTGGCCCAGTCCATGAACACGTCCTGCTTGCCGCCGGCGGCGCCGCCGTCGACGCCGAGGATCGGGAACACGTGGCGGTCGCCGATCGCGCCGACGGTGCCCTCGGACTCACCGAGCAGCGTGAAGACACGCTCCTCGGCCGGGCCGCCGCGGTAGCGCCCGGCGCCCATGCTGTCGGGAACCATCGCGACCGAGTCGAACAGCACCGGGTAGGCGCGCTCGATGACCTCGATCGGCTGGTTGCGGGTGCCGGCGGAGAACAGCGACATCATCGGCGGGCCGCCGTCGCCCCGCTGCGTCGCGCCGAAGCCGCCGGGCTGCCAGACGTACATGACCCACGCCGCACCGCTCGGCTTGACGCCGCCGACCGTCACGTTCGTGAGGTTGTAGATCCCGCCGCTGGCCAGCGCTGAGTCGGCCAGGCCGAAGCACCGCAGCACGCAGGTGAGCATCTTCTCGTAGGTGCCGGCGCCCGTGCCGCAGATCGCGCCCGGGTACTCGACGTGCACGCAGGAGCCCGGCACCGTGAGGACCTCGATGGCCCGCAGGACGCCCTGGTTGAACGGCACGTCGGGGAACACGTTCAGCAGGCCGCAGATCGTGGCCGACCAGGTCATGGGCAGCGGGCTGCCGCTCGGGCCCACCGGCGCCGGGTCCGACGCGGTGTAGTCGAACGTCAGCTGACCGTCGGCGACCTTCAGGCGCAGCGTGACGCTGTAGGAGGGCTGGTCGGGGTGGGGCAGGTCGACGTCGACCCAGTCGGTGAACTCGTAGACCCCCTCCGGCAGCGCCTGCACGTTGGCCAGCAGGAGCCGCTCGGAGTGGTCCATCATCTCGCGGGCGACGTCCTGCACCACCGCGGCGCCGTAGCGGCCGGCGAGCTCGTTGAGCCGCCCGTCGCCCGCGCGGCAGGCCTCGAGCACCGCCTGCAGGTCGCCGCGCGCCTCGTGCGGCAGGCGCATGTTGCCGAAGATCAGGTCGAGCGCCGAGTCGATCGGGCGCCCGTCCTGGTGGATGCGGATCGGCGGCACGCGCAGGCCCTCGGCGAAGCAGCTGGTCGCGTACGCGTTGAAGCTGCCCGGCTCGGGGCCGCCGACGTCGGTCCAGTGCCCGAAGCCGATCAGCCACGCGAACAGCTCGCCGTCGACGAACACCGGATAGACGACGCGCATGTCGTTCATGTGCGAGCCGGCGCGGTGCGGGTCGTTGACCAGGAAGACGTCGCCCGGTGCGACCTCGTCGGCGAAGCGGTCGAGCACGGTGCCGACGGTGAAGCCCAGCGTGCCCAGGGCGGCGGGGAGGTCCTCGGGCCCGGCGCAGACGATGTCCCCGTCGGGCGCGGCCAGGCACAGCGAGAAGTCGCGGCCTTCGCTGACCACGGGCGAGAAGGCGGCCCGCGACAGGCGCACCCCCATCTCGTCGACGATGTTGACCAGCGCGTTGCGGACCACCTCGAAGGTGATCGGGTCGATGGCGCGGGTGGACGTGGCGCCCATGTCAGTCCTCCACGGAGACGTCGATGATGAGGTTGCCGTATGCGTCGACGGTCGCGCGCATGCCGGCCAGCAGCACAGTGGTGGTGTCGGTCTGCTCGACGATCGCCGGGCCGGTGACGACCATGCCGCCCCGCAGCGCGTCACGGTCGTGGACCGGCACCTCGACCCAACCGGAGTCGGCGTAGTACACCTCGCGCCTGGCGCTGACCGGGGCGGCCTCGCCCTCGTGCGTCAGCGGCTGGGCCTCGAGCTCCAGCGAGTCGGTGGCGACCACCGCGGCGGCCCGCAACGTGGCCAGCTCCACCTCGGCGACCTCCGGCGGCACGGTGTAGCCGTACTCCCGCTCGTGCTGCTCGAGGAACCGCGTGCGCAGCGCCTCGGCGCTGGCGCCCGACTCCTCGAGCGGGATCGTCAGCGCGTGCGAGGTGCCGAAGTAGCGCACCTCCGCCTCGTAGGTGAGCGTGGCGGTCGCCACGTCCACGCCGTCCTGCTCGAGCTCCTCGACGACCTGGTCGCCGAGCGCGCGCAGCGCGCCGACGATCTGCGAGTCCTTCAGCTCGCGCAACGGGGCCAGCAGCGACCGGCTCGTCTCGTGGCGGATCTCCATCATCAGCAGGCCGACCGCGGAGGCCAGGCCCGGCCACGGCGGCACGATGACCGTCGGGATGTTCATGAGGCGCGCGACGCCCGGGGCGAAGAGCGGGCCCGCGCCGCCGCCGGCGACGAGCACGAAGTCGCGCGGGTCACGGCCGCGGTGCACGGTCGACAGGCGCAGCGCCTCGACCATGCTGTTCTCGGCCACGGTCAGCACGCCGGCCGCCGCCTCGACGGGGCTGAGCCCCAGCGGCTCGGCCAGGGACGTGCGCATCGCCTCGACCGCGAGGTCGAGGTCCAGGCGCATGCCGCCGCCCAGGAAGCGCTCGGGGTCCAGCCGGCCGAGCACGACCTGCGCATCGGTGTTGGTGGGCTGCGTGCCGCCCCGGCCGTAACAGACCGGCCCGGGGTCCGCCCCGGCGCTGAGCGGGCCGGAGCGCAGTCCGCCGCCGCGGTCGATCCAGGCGATGGTGCCGCCGCCGGTGCCGATGGAGCTCACGTCCACCACCGGCAGGCGCACGGGGGTCTCGAACGCGACGTTCCAGGCCTGGCCGCGGCGCACCTCGCCGTCCTCGATCAGGCCGACGTCCAGGCTCGTGCCCCCCATCTCGAAGGAGATCGCGTGGTCGAAGCCCGCCGCGCGAGCGACGCTGCTGGCGGCCACGACGCCGGCGGCGGGGCCGGACATCATCGTCTTGGCCGGGAGCGCCGCGGTGACCTCGGGGGTCATCATGCCGCCCGACGAGCTGCTGATCAGCAGGTCACCGGCGTAGCCGCGATCGCTGAGGGCGGCGCCGGCGCGGGCGACGTACCCGCGCACCACCGGCCCGACCATCGCGTTGAGCACGGTCGTCGAGGTGCGCTCGTACTCGAGGATCTCCGACAGCACCTCGTGGGAGGCGCAGACGTAGGCGTCGGGGCAGGCCGCACGCACGGCCTGCAGCATGGTCAGCTCGTGCTCGGGGTTGACGAAGGCGTGCAGGAACACGATCGCCACCGCCTCGGGCTGCAGCTCCGCCAGCTGGGCGGCGAGCGCCTCGGCCTGCGCAGGCTCCAGCGCCCGGCGCACGTTGCCGTGCGCGTCCAGGCGCTCGGGCGCCTCGAAGATGTGGCGGCGCTCGATGAGCGGCGCCGGCGGCTTCCACCACAGGTTGAACTGGTCGGCGCGGTTCGTGCGCCGCATCAGCAGCGTGTCGCGGAAGCCCTCGGTCGTGACAAGCAGCGTCCGCGCGCCGCCACCGGTGATGGCCGCGTTCGTGGCGACCGTCGTGCTGTGGGCCACCAGGTCGACATCGGCGAGCGAGACGCCGAGGCCGTCGATGCCGTCCAGGAAGGCGACGGACGGATCGTGCGGCGTCGAGGGCAGCTTGTGACGGACCAGCGCGTTGCCGCGCATCATCACGACGTCCGTGAACGTGCCGCCGATGTCGACGCCGATACGGAGAGGGGCTGTGGTGTCGGTCATGCGAACAGTTCCTTGACCTTGAGAACGGTCTCGTCGACGCTGGGCAGGACCGCCCGCTCGAGCGAGGCCGCGTACGGGATCGGGGTGTCGGCGCCGGTCACGCGGACCGGCGGGGCGTCGAGCGACCAGAAGGCGGCGTCGATCATCTGCGAGACGATCTCGCTCGCCACGCCGTTGGCCCGCGGGTCCTCGGACACCACGACCAGCCGGTTCGTGCGCTCCAGGGAGGCGGCGATCGTGTCGACGTCCAGCGGCTTCAGCGTGCGCGGATCGATCACCTCGGCGCTGATGCCGTCGCGCTCCAGGCGGGCCGCCGCGCGCTCGGCGATCTGCACGCCGCCCAGCACGCCGACGAGCGTCACGTCGGTCCCCTCGCGGCAGATCCGGGCCTTGCCGAGCTCGACGATGTGCTCGCCGTCGGGCACGTCGCCCTTGACCTCGTAGAGCGTGCGCTTCTCGACGAAGATGACCGGGTTGTCCTCGCGGATCGCCGCCTTCAGCAGGCCCTTGGCGTCGGCCGGCGTCGAGGGCGCCACGACGATCAGGCCCGGCGTGTTGACGAACCACGCGGGCTGGGCCTGCGAGTGCTGGGCCGCCGTCCCCACGCCGGTGAGCGTCGGGCCGCGGAGCACGAGCGGGATCTTCACCTGGCCGCCCGACATGTAGCGCCACTTGGCGGCGTGGTTGACGATCTGGTCCATCGCCAGCGTGACGAAGTCGAAGATCTGGAACTCGATCACGGGCCGCGATCCGACGATCGCCGCGCCGACGCCGAAGCCGGCGATCGCCGCCTCGGAGATCGGCGAGTCGATCACGCGGGCCTGGCCGAACTTGTCGAGCAGGCCCTCGCTGACCTGGAACAGACCACCGCTGTCGGCGATGTCCTCCCCGATCATGAGCACGTGCTCGTCGCGCTCCATCTCCTCGTTGAGCGCCTCGTTGAGCGCCTCGATCATGGTGATGCTGCGGGTCATGCCAGCTGGGTGATCGTGGTGGGCGAGTACACATCGGCGAACGCGGTGGCGTCGTCGGGGACCGGCGACGCGAGCGCGAACTCCACGGCGGCCTCCGTCTCGGCGACGACCTCCTCGTCGATCGCGTCGACCCGGGCCTCCCCCACGCGCTCGACGACGTCCGGGCGCAGGCGCACGATCGGGTCGCGCGCCGCCCAGTGCTCGAGCTCGTCGGCCGGGCGGGTCTCCCCGGTGCTGCTGTACAGCGAGTGGAGCATCATCCGGTAGGTGTGGGCCTCCAGCAGGGACGGGCCCTCGCCGGCCCGGGCGCGCTCGATCAGCGGCAGGACCGCCTCGCGGACGGCGAGCACGTCGTTGCCGTCGACCGACACGCCGGGGAAGCCGTAGCCCGCGGCACGGTCGGCGATCTCGCCGGCCGTCACCGCCGTCGTGCGGGTGGACAGCGCCCAGGCGTTGTTCTCGCAGACGAAGATGACCGGCGCCGCGGTGATCGCGGCGAGGTTGGCGGACTCGTGGAAGAGCCCTTCGTTGGCGGCGCCGTCGCCGAAGAAGACGACGACGACCGTGTCCTCGCCGGCCTGCCGCTTGGCGTAGGCCGCGCCCACCGCGAGGGCGAACGAGCCCCCCACGACCCCGTCGGCGCCGAGCATCCCGTGCTCGACCGCCGTGAGGTGCAGGCTGCCCCCCTTGCCGCCGCAGTAGCCGTCGGCACGGCCCAGCAGCTCGGCCATCATCCGCTTGGGGTCCAGCCCCTTGCCGATGCAGTGGCCGTGGCCGCGATGCGTGCTGGCGATCATGTCGTCGGGCCGCAGCTCGCCGCAGACGCCCGCCGCGATCGCCTCCATGCCCGTGTACGCGTGCGCGGTGCCGCGCACCTTGCCCTGGCGGTAGAGCACCGCGATGCGCTCGTCGAACGCGCGCATCCGGCACATCTGCCGGTACAGGTCGACCAGCTGCTCGTCGCTGAGCTCCGCCATCAGATCACCCGCCCCCCGCTCTTGGCCATCGCCGCCTTGAGCCGGTTGTCCACGCCGGGCAGCATCTGCGCGGGGTCGCGGGTCACCGCCACGTCGACGACGCAGGGGCGGCCGCAGGCGATCGCCCGCTCGAGCGCAGGGCCGAGCTCGTCGGGGTCGTCGACCCGGATGCCCTCGGCGCCCAGGCCGCGGGCGACCGGGGCGTAGTCGAGGTCCGACAGGTCCGACGACTGGTACTGGCCGTCGAGCATCACGTGCTGCAGGGCCTTGACATACCCCGACGCCGCGTTGTTGACGACGATCAGGACGAACGGGCGGCCGATGCGCACGGCCGTCTCGAGCTCACCGAGCCCCATGTTGAAGCCGCCGTCGCCGGTGATGCCGACGACCGGTCCGCCGGGCTCGGCCAGCGCGGCGCCCATGGCGCCGGGCAGCCCGTACCCGATCGAGGCGAAGCCACGGTCGGACACGTAGCCCCGTCCGGCCGCCTTCGTGTCGTACAGAAGCGCGGTCCAGTGGCTGGCGAAGCCGCCATCGGCGACGACCACCGCGTCGGCCGGCAGGATCCGGTTGAGCTCGTGGACCAGGCGCCCGACGCCGATCGGCCGCTCGGAGCTGGTCAGCTGGGCGTCGGCGCCCGAGCGCCACTCCGCCATCGCGTCGGTGGCCTCCTGCGTCCAGGCCGAACGGTCCACGCGCGGGCGGGCGCTCGCGGCGGCCAGCAGGTCCTCGAGGCCGAGGCCGGCGTCACCGATCAGCGCCACCGTTGACCGGGTGGTGCGCCCGATCTCCTCGGCGTCGACCTCCATGTGCACGAGCGGCACGTCGCCCTTGATCAGCTCGTAGCGCTGCGTGGCGATCTCACCCAGCTTGGCGCCGACGGCGATGAGCAGGTCGCTGCGCGCGATCAGGTCGTTGGCGATGCGCGAGTAGCGCCCGAACACCCCGACCGACAGCGGGTGGGTGCAGGCGATCGCGCCCTTGCCGCTGATCGTGTGGGCGACCGGGATGTCCTGCGCCTCGGCGAGCTGCAGCAGCGGCCCGTAGGCGTTGGACAGGTGCACGCCGCCACCGGCCAGCAGCAGCGGGCGCTGCGCCGCGGCCAGCAGGTCGGCGGCCTGCCCGACGTCGCCGGCATCCGGGCGGGCGCGGCGGGCGGAGGGGCGCGTCGTGCGCTCGTCGGCCCACAGCTCGGAACGGGGCAGGTCGATCACCGCGTGGACGACGTCCTCGGGGATGTCGAGCACGACGGGGCCGGGCCGGCCGGCGGTGGCGACGGTGAACGCGCGCCGCACCAGCTCGGGGATCCGCTCCGGGCGCTCGACGCGGATCAGCAGCTTCGCGCAGGGCTTGAGGATCGCGACCTGGTCGCCCTCCTGCGTCATGTGCTTGCCCGTGTGGGTGCGCTCGGCGTCGCCGACGATCGCCACGATCGGGATCCCGGCGTTGAGCGACTCGACCAGGCCGGTCACCAGGTTGGTGGCGCCAGGGCCGAGCGTCGCGTCGCAGACGCCGACCCGCCCGGAGACGCGGGCGTAGGCGTCGGCGGCGAACGCGCCGGAGCGCTCGTCGTTGATCAGGTGATGCTCGAGGCCGAGCTCGCGCACGGCGCCGTAGAACGGCAGCAGCTGAAAGCCGCCCATGCCGAACATCGGCCCCACGCCGTGGAGCTTCAGCATCTCGGCGAGGATGCGGCCACCGGACATCGACACGTGTCCACCCACGCCGACTGCCTCGACGCTCTCTTCGATCGTCTGGTTCACGTTCCAGCTTTCTCCTGTTGTTACCGGCAGATGGCTTCGGTCGCGGCCCGCGCCGGCATGCCTGGGACCAGGCCTTGGCGGCGGGCGACCTCGTTGACCTCCGACAGCACGCCGGTGGCGTACGTCGAGCGCCCGTCTCCCAGTCGGGCGCTGGTCGAAGACACGGTGGCGGCGGCGATGTCCCGGTCGGCGAGCGCACCCAGGCGGGTGCGACCGCGTCCGTCCGGACCGCCGCCGGCATCGTTGAAGACGGCGAGGCGCACCGGGTGACGGAGCGCCGTCTCGGGACGGCCGCCGACGAGCGCCCCGTGCGACCCACAGAACACGAGGGCGTCCGCATCCTCGGGCGCCACCAGCGACGCGGAGTCCAGCGCGACCGCGTCCAGGCAGCCGTCGGCCTCGAGCGCGTGACGGGCCTCCTCGGGCACCGTCAGCTGTGCGGGCTCACCCGGGTCGGGGGCGGCCAGGAGCAGCGCTGCGGCCTCGGCAGCGGGCATCCCCGGCCGGCAGCCAAGCCCCGCAGCCTCGTCGTTGACCTCGGTCAGCCGGCCGTCGTCCAGCGTGGACCGGCCGTCCCCGATGCGCGCGGTCAGGTGCCCGACCGCGGCCGCGGGGATCCCGACCGTCTGCAGCCAGGACACCCCGGCGACGCCGCTGTCGTCCAGGCCGCGCGACGCGTCGTTGAAGATCGCCGCGCGGGCGCCGGCGGCGGCGGTCAGCATCGCGGGGTAGCGGCCCCCGTGCGATCCGCTGACCACGACCTGCCCGGCCATCCCCGCGGTGCTCGTCGAGCTGTCGACGACGAGCACCCCTGGTCCCGTCGGGGGGTTCACGACCGGCGGGCCCGGGACGTCAGGACGCCGAAGCTGACGGCCACGAGGAGCGCGGCGCCGTTGAACACCTGTTCGACCCAGTCGCTGGCGCCGAGCAGCTGCAGGCCGGTCACACCGGTGATCACGAAGTACACGGCGATGACCGTGCCCCACACGTTGAAGCGGCCCGGCCGGATCGCCGTCGCACCGAGGAACGCGCCCGCGAACGCCGGCAGCAGGTAGGCGTCGCCGAAGCCGGGGACGGTGCCGCCGAACGAGCCGGCGGCCAGGATCCCGGCGGCGCTGGCGACGAACGCGGAGGACATGAAGGCGCCCCAGCGCAGCACGTCGACGCGCAGGCCGGCCAGGCGGGCGGTGTCGCGACCGGCGCCCAGGAAGAACAGGTAGCGGCCGACGGGCGTGTGCTCGTAGACGTACCAGAGGAAGATCGCGAAGCCGAGCGCGATGTACACCGGGATCGGCAGGCCCAGGAAGGTCTTGCTGGCCACGTCAGTGATCGACGGCGCCACGCCGCTGAGGACCTGGCCGGCGGAGATCGCCACGGCTATGCCGGTGAGGATCGTGCCGCTGGCCAATGTCGCGATGAACGCGCCCACGCCGATGCGCACGATGAAGAAGGCGTTCAGCGCCCCCACGGCCAGGCCGAGGAGCAGGCAGACGACGACCGCGGGCGCGGCCGGCCACCCGTGGGTGCCGGTCAGCCAGGTGCACATGACCGCGCTCAGGCCCAGCAGCGAGCCGATCGAGAGGTCGAAGTCCCCGGTCACGAGCGGGATCGTGAGGCCGAGGGTCAGCAGCAGGAGCACGGCCTGCGTCCCGATGATCGTGCGCACGTTGCCCCAGGTGGGGAACGTCGACGGTGCCAGCACCGAGTAGACGACGATCATCAGCACGAAGGCGATCACCAACGCGTACGCCGACAGCCAATAGCTGAGGGGTCGTCCGCGCAGGCGAGCCCCGACCGGGGCCTGCGTCGTCTCCGTGTCCGGGTCACCTCCTACCGCCTGCGATGCGCTCACGTCATCCCTCCTCGTCATGCTCCTTCGGAGCCAAAACCAGTTGCTGGCACCAGTTGGTTGTAACTCTCGGCAGATGATAGCTGCGGGCAGTACCGTGTCAAGCACAAAGCCCATGCCTGATCCGCTCGACATCACCCTTGCGCAGCTGCCGCTGCTGCGGCGGTACGAACTCGGACACCGCCTCGATCCGACGATTCCCACCGGCGCCCTGCACGTGCCGTTCCGGATGGCGCTGACGATGCGCCACGGGGACATGATCCGCGGGGACGGCGGTTCCGCCGCCCAGGAGATGCTGTCACTGGGCGGTCATACCGGCACCCACATCGACGCGCTCGCGCACGCGTCACTCGACGGCCGCCTGCACGGCGGCGTGGACGCCCACGAGGCGTCGCGCGGCGGGCGCTTCCAGACCCACGGCGTCGACACGCTCGAGCCCGTGATCGCCCGCGGCCTCCTGCTCGACATCGCGGCGCTCCGCGGCGAGGACGTCCTGCCCGCCGGCCACGCGATCGAGGCCGAGGAGCTGCAGGCCGCCGCCGAGCGCCAGGGCGTGACGATCAGCGCAGGCGACGCCGTGCTCGTGCGCACGGGCTGGTCGGCCGCGCACCTGCACGACCGCGACGCCTTCCTGGGGCTGGCCACCGGCGTCCCCGGCGTCGGCGTGGATGGCGCCCGGCTGCTCTCCGCCAAGGGCGCCCGTCTCGCCGGGTCCGACACGATCGCCTTCGAGGTCATCCACCGCGAGATCGGCCACAGCTCCCTGCCGGTCCACAGCCACCTGCTCGTCGAGGCGGGCATCCCGATCGTCGAGATGCTCCACCTGGACGAGCTGGCGGCCGACGAGCGCTGGACGTTCCTGCTCCTGCTGCTGCCCCTGCGCATCGCGGGCGGAACCGGTTCCCCGGTCCGCCCGGTCGCGCTCGCCTAACCGGCCGTCGCCACGACCCCGCCGTCACGCAGCGCCGTCAGCGCCCCCTCGAACGCCGAGAGCGTCTGGTCGAGCTCGCCCTCACGGTGCGCCGACGAGGTGAAGCCGCCGTTGAAGGCGACCAGGTCCACGCCGCGCAGCCGCAGCTGGAACGCCAGGCGTTCGCAGATGAGGGGCGACATCGCCAACAGGTCGTAGGGCGACACGTCATCGATCGTGATCTGCCCGTCGCGCGCGACGTCGGGCGACTCCAGGTACACGTGGAACATCGAGGCCTCGCCGTAGGCGAACCCGCGCAGCCCCAGCTGGGCGATCAGGTCGTTGATCCCGCCGCGCAGCTGCTCGGCATAGCCGCCGGCCACTGCATGGGCCGCCCCGTCGCGCAGCTGCTCCAGCGTGGCGACGCCGGCCGTGGCGGTCAGCGGGTGGCCGCTGAAGGTGCTGAAGTGGAAGACGTACGGCCCTTCTCGGCCGGGGCGGAACAGGTCCATCACGTCGGCGCGGCCGACGAGGGCACCGCCGGGCAGTCCGCCCGTCAGCGCCTTGCCCAGGCTCGTCAGGTCGGGCACCACGCCGCGCTCGGCCTGGGCGCCGCCCGGCGACACCCGGAAGCCGGTGATGACCTCGTCGAACATGAGCAGCGTGCCGTGCTGGTCGCACAGGTCACGCAGCCCCTGCAGGAAGGCCGCGTCGAACGGCACCGTCCCCCATGTCGGGCCGGTCGGCTCGAGGATCAGCAGTGCGACGTCCCCGCGCTCCAGCATGCGCGCCGCGCCCTCGAGGCCCTGCGCCAAGGGGATCGGCAGGACCGTGCCGGTCACGTCCGCCAGCACGCCATCGCTGACGGGCTGCTCGAACGGCTGACGGTAGCCGTGGAGGACGTAATCGTGCCAGCCGTGGAAGTGGCCCTCGAAGCGGGCCACCTTCGGCCGGCCGGTGAAGGCCCGCGCGGTCCGCATCGCCAGCTTCGTGGCCTCGGTGCCCGACACGACGAAGCGCACGCGCTCCGCGGCGGGGATGAGCTCCTGGACGAGCGCGGCCCAGTCGAGCTCGGTCTCGTGGCACATCATCGGCGTGCCCAGGTCCAGGCGCGCGTGCAGGCGCTCGGTGACGACCGGGTTGGCGTGGCCGAGCACGAGGGAGCCGGAGGCCAGGTTGTAGTCGACGTACTCGTTGCCGTCGACGTCCCACTTGCGCGCGCCGGCGGCGCGCTCGTAGTAGCTGGGGAACGGGTACGTCCGCCGGTTCGTGTGGCTGACGCCGGCGGCCAGCAGGCCCTGCGCCCGCTCCCACATCGCGGCCGACCTGGGCCGCTTGGCGGCGTACTCCTCCTCCGGCGTCTGCACCTGGGAACTCGTCATCACTCCACCTCGTCTTGTGTCCACCACGCCTGCGCGCGGCGCTTGAGCATGTCCCGGAAGTCCTGCGTCGTCCGGGCCAGCAGCTCGCCCGTCCCCCAGTCGACGATCACGCCGTAGCGCCGCACGAGGTCGAGCACGTCGAGCTCGCCGGCGCGGTAGCGCGCCGCGATCGCCTCAGCGTCCTCCGCCAGCCAGCCCGCGCGGCTGGCGCGGATCATGGCCCGCTCGCGCTCGGTCGCGGCCTCGTCGACCTCGCCGTCGCGGATCACGACGCCGTAGTCCCGGCGCGCGCCCGCCTCGGAGACGTAGTCGTCGAGCACGTCCTCGAGCACCTCGCCAGGCGGCCGCTGCAGCGGGTCGCCGTAGCCGCCGCCGCCCGACGACGCCCGCCAGAAGCGGTCGCCGGACGCGATGTGCACGTCGGAGACGAACACGCCGACCAGGCCCTCGCGGCCGGTGCCCTCGCCGAAGCGCATCGTGTTGGGGGTCGACGGCAGGCCGCCCCGCATGCCCCAGGTGACCGAGCGCTCCCGGTCGCAGACATAGGACGCGACCGCGTGGTCGGTGCCCTGCATCAGCCCGCCCTTGCCGACGCCCAGCCCGCCCCGGAAGCGGCCGGGGCCGCCGGAGTCGGTGACGAACTGGCAATCGGTGGTGAGGACCGGGCTCAGGCGCTCCTGGCCCTCGACCGACTGCGAGGTCAGGCCGGTGGCGAAGATCGGCGACAGGCCGCCGACGCCGTCCTTCGTCGTGCGGGCGCCCCAGCCACCGCAGAGCCAGTCGTACCACATGAAGAAGGTGCGCTCGTCGCCCCGGGCGTCGTAGCCGCCGATCTCCAGGTACTCGACGTTGAAGCAGGCGGCGATCGCCCGCTCGGGCAGCACCTCCGCCCACAGCTCGAGGACCGAGCTGATGACCTTGTCGTAGGTCATCACGAACCCGGTGACGGCCACCGGCCAGCGCGCGTCCACCACGCTGTCGGGCGGCAGGTCGATCGAGATCGGACGGTGGAACCCCGAGTTCAGCGGGACGTCGGGGAAGAAGATCTTCGTCGCCGTGAAGATCGCCGACTCGGTGCCGCCGAAGGCCGAGTTGACCAGCGACTGGACGGTCGGATGGGAGCCGTGCAGGTCGTAGTGCACACGGTCGCCCTCGATCGTCATCTTCACGCGGATCGGGATCAGCCCCTCCTCGCCGCCGGGATCGCGGTCGAGGTAGTCGGTCGTCTCCCACGAGCCGTCGGGCAGCTCCGTCAGGCGGCGGCGGAAGAAGCGCTCGACGTGGTCCTGCACCTCGTCGAAGGCGAGCAGGAGCGTGTCCTTGCCGTACCGCGCCGCCAGGCGCTTGACCTCACGCTCCGCGACGCCGGTGCCGTTGGCCTGGGCGAACAGATCGCCCTCGGCCTCCGACGGGGCGCGCATGTTCGCCGTCAGCATCCGGATGACGTCCCGGCGCGGGACGCCGCGGTCGATGACGCGCGTCGGCGTCATGCGCACGCCCTCGCCGAAGTGCTCGCGGGCGGTGCAGTCGAACGAGCCGGGGACCTTGCCGCCGACATCGGCCCAGTGGCCGCTGGACTGCGCGAACCCGATCAGCTCGTCGTCGACGAAGATCGGGCGCACGAGCGAGACGTCGGAGAAGTGGCTGCCGCCGGCGTACGGGTCGTTGACGATGAACACGTCGCCCTCGTGCATGTCGTCGCCGAACTCCTGGATGACCGCCTTGCACTTGAAGTGCAGCGTGCCGCCCTGGGCCGCCAGGTCGAACGTGCCCTGGGCGACGGTGTTGCCGTCGCGGTCGCAGAGCGCGTTGGAGATGTCGCGGTTGAAGATCACGAACGAGTGGCACGTGCGCAGGATGTGCTCGGCCATCTCGTCGACGATCGTCGTGAACGCGTTGCGCAGGACCTCGAACGTGACCGGGTCGAGTGTCTTGTCGGACGTGGCGGACACAGTCACTCCTCCTCGGCCGTCGGCCGCAGATCGATGATCAGGTTCCCGGCGGCATCCGCCGTCGCGACGGCGCCCGGCGGGATCAGCGCCGTCGTGTCGAGCTGCTCGACGACGACGGGGCCGGTGATCGTCATCCCGGGCGCGATCGCGGCGCGGTCCCACACCGGCGTCGTCTCCCAGCCGAGCGTCTCGTCCCACCAGACCTCGCGGCTGGTGCGCGGCGCCCCGGCGGCGGGGTCGGCGCCGACCATGCCGAGCTGCGCCTTGTCGGTGCGCCCGACGGCCACGAGGCTCATCCGGTACAGCTCGACCGGGGTCTCGTCGCGCCGGTAGTTGTAGTGCTGCTCGTGCTGCTCATGGAAGTCGCCGAGCAGTTCGTCGAGCGACGTCAGCTCGCCGGTGACCGGGACGGAGAGCGACCGCCACTGCCCCCAGTAGCGCATGTCCATGAAGCGCGACAGGACGATGTCCTCCTCGGCGATGCCCTCCGCGCGCAGGCGCTCGCGCGCCTCGTCCTCGAGCTCGCCGAACGCCGCCTCGGCCTCCGCCGCCGTCCAGTCGTCGGCGCGCTTGAGCACCATGCGCGAGAGGTCGTGGCGGATGTCGACGAGCAGGCACCCGAACGCCGAGAGCACGCCCGGGCTGGGCGGGACGATCACGCGCGGGATCAGCAGGTCCGCGGCGATCGCGGGGGCGTGCAGCGGGCCCGCGCCGCCGAAGGCGACGAGCGCGAACTCGCGCGGGTCGTGCCCGCGACGGATCGACATCAGGCGGACGCCGTTGGCCATGTTCGCGTTGGCGACCTGCACGATGGCGCTGGCCGCCTCCTCCACCGACAGACCCAGCGGCTCGGCGACCTTCGTGCGGATCGCCGTCTCAGCCAGGTCGCGTCGCAGGGTGATCTCGCCGCCGCCGAGCACGCCGCCCAAGCGCCCCAGGACGAGGTTGGCGTCCGTGTTGGTCGGCAGGTCGGACCCCGCGTCGTAGCACGCGGGGCCGGGATCGGCGCCCGCGGACTGCGGCCCGTTGCGCAAGCCACCGGCCTCGTCGATCCATGCGATCGAGCCACCGCCCGCGCCGATCGTCAGCACCTCGACGGCGGGGAAGCAGATCGGGTGGCCGAACTCGACCGACCACTCCTGGCGGGTCGCGACCACGCCGTCGGCGCAGAGCGAGATGTCCGCGCTCGTCCCGCCCATGTCCAGCCCGATGGCGTTGCCCGTGCCGGCCAGGCCGGCGATGTACTGGCTGGCGACCGCTCCGGCGGCCAGGCCCGAGCCGGCGAGACGTGCGGCGAACTGCTGGGCCAGCTTCGGCGTCATCACGCCGCCGCCGGAGTGCAGGATCACGAGGTCGCCGTCGTAGTCGGCCTCGTCGAGCCCGGCCTGCAGCTCGTTGACATAGCGGGCGACGATCGGCGCGAGCGCCGCGTTGACGACCGTCGTCGAGAACCGCTCGTACTCGAAGATCTCGGGGAGGATCTCGCTGGAGATCGAGACCGGCACGTCCTCGCCGAGCTCCTCCTGGAGGATCTCGCGCATGCGCGACTCGTTGGCGCCGTTCATGAACGAGTTGATGAAGCAGACAGCGACGCCGTCGACGCCACGCCGGCGCAGCTCGACAGCCACCGCGCGGGCGGCGCTCTCGTCCAGCGGTTGAAGGACCGTGCCGCTGTAGTCGGTGCGCTCGGGCACGACGAGGCGGTCGCGCCGGCGGATGTAGGGCGGCGCGACGTCCGCGTAGACGTCCCAGGGCTCGTCCTTGTCGCTGCGGCGCACCTCGATGACGTCGCGGAAGCCCTCCGTCGTCACCATGGCGATCTTCGGTAGGCGACGCGTGATCAGCGCGTTGGTGGCGACGGTCGTGCCGTGCGCGAAGAGCGCGACCTGGGTGAAGTCCAGGCCGAGCTGGCCGACGCCGCGCATGATCCCCTCGATCGGGTTGCGCGTCGACGGCACCTTCTGGACCTCGACCGTTCCGCTGCGCAGGTCCTGCACGCAGATGTCGGTGAACGTGCCGCCGATGTCGACGGCGAGGCGGAAGTAGGGGTTCGTTGCGCTGTCGGGCATGGTCACCGGGGTCAAGCCGCCACTCCTCGAGATGTCGGGTCGCGCTGCCATTCTGTGGCAGCTTCGATCACTGCCCGGCAACATACCGTGTACTCTGGCGGCCCGTCCACTCGCTCCCCATGCCGGGGGCTTCGTCGTCGCGACCGGGAGGTCTTGGTGTCAGAAGTCGTCATGCCGCGTCTGTCCGACTCGATGGAGGAGGGCACGATCCTGCGCTGGCTGGTCGCCGACGGCGACGTCGTCTCTCGCGGCCAGGAGATCGTCGAGATCGAGACCGACAAGGCGACGATGCCCTACGAGGCCGACGAGGACGGCGCGCTGCACATCGTGGCGGCGGAGGGCTCGACGCTGGCGATCGGCGCGACGATCGCGACCATCGGCGAGGGCGCTTCGGCCCCGGCGGCCGAGGCCGCCGCGCCGGCGCCGGATGAGGCGCCCGCGCCTCCGGCCGCCGACATCGCGACGGACGACACCGCAGACGGTGGGCGCGTCAAGGCCTCACCGGTCGCCCGTCGCCTGGCGCGCGAGTCGTCCATCGACCTGGCCTCGCTGACCGGCACCGGCCCGGCCGGGCGGATCGTCAAGGCCGACGTGCTCAGCGCACTGGAGGGCGGCGCCGCTGCGCCCAGCCCGGCGGCGGATGCTGCGCCGGCCGCCGCCGCTTCCGGCGGCAACCGCGGCGACGGGGAGATCCAGGAGCTCACCCGCCTGCAGCAGGTCGTCGCCCGCCGCATGGCCGAGTCCCGCGCGACCGTCCCCTCCTACGAAGTCTCGATGGACATCGAGATGGACGCCGCCCGCACCCTGCGCACCCAACTCAAGGACGCCGCCGCCGACGGCCAGCCCGTCCCGTCGTTCAACGACATGGTCGTCAAGGCCTGCGCCCTGGCCCTACGCGAGTTCCCACGCGCCAACGGCTCCTACAAGGACGGCCAGTTCGAACTGCACACCCGCGTCAACGTCGGCATCGCCGTCGCCGGCGACGACTCCCTCGTCGTCCCCACCGTCTTCGACGCCGACACCAAATCGCTCGGCGAGATCGCCCGCACCACCCGCCAACTCGCCGCCGCCGTACGCGACGGCAGCGTCCGCCCGCCCGAGCTCTCAGGCGGCACCTTCACCGTCTCCAACCTCGGCATGTACGGCGTCACGCACTTCACGTCCGTCGTCAACATCCCCCAAGCCGCCATCCTGTCGGTCGGCGCCATCGAGCCCCGCGCCGTCGTGCGCGACGGCGAGATCGTCGCCCGCCACATCATGACCGTCACCATGGCCAGCGACCACCGCATCCTCTACGGCGCCGACGCCGCCCAGTTCCTCGGCCACGTCAAAGCCCTGCTGGAGAACCCGCTCTCGCTGGCCTTCTAGCGGTGATCAGGTCCCGACGCCGCTGAGCGCGGCGGAGGCCGGCGACCCGGCCGCGTTGCTGGGCACGAACAGGTTCCCGAGCGTCTCCCCCGCCTGCGTCGGGGCGAAGCGCAGCTTCACCACGCACTTCGCGGCCGGCGCCAGCGACGTGTCCGAGCACGCGTCGTTGACGACCTGCCACTGCGCGCTCACCGCCAGCGTGCCGATCTCCAGGTCCGAGCCGCCCTTGTTGGTGACCTTGAAGTTCTGCACCGCCGACCGCCTGCCGACCTGGACGCTGCCGAAGTTCGCCGTGTCCGGCCAGAGGTGGGCGATCGGGCTGACGTCGACCACGCCGTTGAGCGCCGCCGTCAGCGGCGACCCGGGCTGGTCGGTGGGCACGGAGAGCGTCGCGCTCACCGGGCCCGGCGTCGAGATGGTCGGGGCGAACCGGGGACGGATGATGCACGTCCCGCCGGGTGCCAGTGTCTGTCCGGTGCAGAAGTCCTCGCCCGCCCCGATCTTGAACTGGCTCGCCTGCGCGCCGGTCACCGACGGCGTGCCGACGACCACGTTCACGCCGCTGTCGGCGCGGTTGGTGACGGTGAACTTCACGCGCGGCGACTGCTGGCCCTTGGGGACGATGCCGAACGAGGCCGTCGCCGGCGTCAGCCGCAACAGCGGCGGGCCGAACTGCGCGTCGGCGATCGCGACGTTGTTGGCGGGGTCGGGGTCGGCCTCGTTGCCGGACACGCTCGCGACCACCTGCTGGGTGCCGCGCTCCCCCACCGCGAACAGCACGTGGACCTCCTCCGGCGACCCGCTGACCACCTTGCCGACGTCGCAGGTGACCGTCCCCGGCGACGACAACGCGCACTTGGCGGTCGACTCGCCCGCGTCGAACGTCGCGCCAGCACCCCGAGGCTTCAAACCAGCAGTCGATGACGCGCCCATCCCCGAGATCCGCCACGTTTCGGCCGATACCTCGAAGCAGCGCTGCCCGCTTCGGGTGACGGGACGACGGATGGCGGCAACCCCACTCGTGATACGGCAACCACGCAGCGCCGGACCGCTTCTTTGACGGGCTCCTAGCGGCGCATCTGCGCCACGGCCATCTCGAGCGCCTCGGCGTACCTCACGGCGCCACGGTGGCGCTCGCACCACCCGCCCGCATCCTCATCCACAGAGAACGGCTGGACACGTGGCGCAACGCCGCGCGCGAACCGGCTTCCACACACCTCTCGTTCCATGGCGCACCTCCGTCTCCTCGTCCCTGGCCCCGGGCTACCGTGCCTGGGGCCACGCGACTCCCGTCTCACCGAGTATCGGCCCGATACCAACGGGCTTGACAACTCGGCGACCCCGACCGGTCAGGCGAGGCGCCGACGTCCGACACCCCGGCCGAACGGCCGTCTGCTCCCTCCGCGGGCTGTCCGACCCGCCGCTCAGGTGCGAGGGCACGATCGACGCCACGAACCCGCAGGCGGTCATCGCGGACCCTTCACGATCACCACCGAGTAGCGCCGGGAGACCCGTCAGTCGAGGATCTTCCAGAACGAGTCCTTGCGGCGGATCCTCCCGTCGGCGAGCTCGAACAGGTCGCACCCGCGCACCTCGATGCGCTCACCGGTGCGCCGCGTCCCGCGGATCGTCCACTCTGACACGCCGCGATCCCCGCAGACCCAGTGACGGTCGTCCTCGTAGCGGACGTCCGGGATCCCGTCGAACCGCGACCGGATCCCCCTCGCTGACCTGCTGCTTGCCCACCAGCCGCCGTCCCCCGGGCGCCGGCCCGCGCGGCATGTCGAACACGCAGTCCTCGGTGAAGAAGGACATGATCGCGTCGACGTCGTGCGCGTTGAACGCGTCCAGGAACCCCTGCAGCGTCGCCGTCTCCGCGCTCGCCATGGCCCCACCTCCTCGTCGGGAGACCCGAGCCTCCCCCACCCTGCACGGCAACGCAACGATTGGGCGCGTCCGCGTTCCTGACGGCTCGAACCGCCGGCCTGATCGGCGTAGGCTCGCGCGCCATGCGCATCCCGCGACGGGCAGGGTTCGTGGGAGCGGTCGGTGCTGCCGCCACCGCGGTCTGCGCCGCCCCGGCGCCGGCGCAGACGCCGGAGTGCCAGCCGGCTGGTCCGGTCGTCCACCGCGGAGCGGACCTCGTCGTCTGGACGGAGGACGCGCCGCAGGCTCGCGTGCGCTACGTGGGCTGCCGGACGGCGACCGGCCAGACCTTCACCGTGCTCGACTTCGACAACGACTGCGTCTCCCCCTCCGGCGCGTGCGACGACGTCGCTCCGCGCGTCCGGCGGACGCTGCGGGCCGGACGGTGGCTCACCCTCGACGTGACGAACGGGATCACCGGCGTGCTCACCCTGACGGACGTCTCCACGGGCGCGACCCCACGTCCGACGGGCCACCTCAGCGTCGAGACCCCGCGCGAGATCAAGCTGCACGCCAGCGGCACGCTCGCGTGGATCGCCCCGCACGTCACCAGGGGCTTCAACCGGACGCGGCGACTCTTCGTCTGCGACCGCCGCTGCCGCACGACCGGCGGCCCCGCCCGCCTCCTGGCGCGCGGCAAGCGCCTGCGCGGACTTCGCGTCGGCGCCGACCGCGTGAGCTGGCGCGCCGGTGCGAAGCGTCGCTCGGTCCGCGTCCCGTAGCTCGCCACGCCGGGCGTCACCGCAGCCGAATGCGCCTGGCGCCCGGTGACGTAGTCCATCGGGTCAGTCGTCCTGGTCGGTCGTCGGGGCCGCGGGCAGCGTGTACACGTGCCCGGGACTGATCGTCTCCGTGATCGCCTGGCCGACGAGCGTGCTCGGGGCGCTGCCGTCGTGCTCGACGTCGGTGTTGATGAACACGACGATCGTCGCCTTCGTCTCGGGTCGGTGGAGGACCAGCGTCTGGAAGCCGGGCAGCGAGCCGTTGTGCCCGATCCACCCGCCGGCCTTGAAGAGCCCGAGGCCGTAGACGATCGGATCGGCCGGACCGGCCACGGATGCGGCCCGGGCCTGCGCGGTGGCCGGCGAGAGCAGCCCCCGCCCCGTCACCAGCCTGGGCGCCCACGCCCGCATGTCGGCGAGCGTGGAGACCATCTGCCCGGCCGACCACGTCCACGTCGGGTTCCACGCCGTCGCGTCCGTCACCGGCGACGACGGGGCCGGCCGCGTGTACCCGCTGGCGTGCGGCCGCGGGAACTCCGTGCCGGCCGGGAAGCTCGTCCGCTTCATCCCCAGCGGCGCGGAGATGTGCTGCGCGATGAAGTCGGCGATCGACTGGCCGGAGACCTTCTCGATCACCAGCCCGAGCAGGATCGTGTTCGTGTTGGAGTAGGTGAAGCCCTCGCCCGGCGGGAACTCGAGCGGGCCGCCGATCGAGAACGACAGCAGCTCCTGCGGCGTCCACGATCGATACGGGTTCTCGGTCAGCGCCTGGTCGAACGGCTCGGTCATCGTGTAGTTGACGAGGCCGCTGCGCATCGTCGCGAGCTGGCGCAGCGTGATCCGGTCGCCCTCGATCACGCCGTCGACGTACGTGGAGATCGGATCGTCCAGCGAGACCTTCCCCTGGTCGACGAGCTGGAGCAGCGCCGTCACCGTGAACGTCTTGGTGACGCTGCCGATCCGCATGTGCAGGTCGCGGCGCATCGGCCGGTCCGTGGCGGTGTCGCGCACCCCGAAGGTGCCGACGTACGCCGGCTTCCCGGGCTGCCAGACGCCGACGATCGCCCCCGGAGCCTTCGCGGCGTCAAGCGCCTTCTGGATGGACGCCGACAGCGCCGCGTCGCGCTTGGACGCGAGCGCCTCGCAGACGGCCTGGCCTTCGATCCTGCGCAGCCGGCGGAACGCCTTGCCCTGCTCGCCGGTCGACTTGTCCGTGATCTGCGCGTTGATCGAGACGGTGACCGAGCGGCGTCCGTCCTTCGTGGCCGCCATGAACTGCGTGTAGCCGGGCGTGTTGCCGGTGTGGCCGTAGACCGTTCCGCACTGCGTCCGATACCGGAAGATGCCCAGGCCGGCGCTGTTGCGCCCGGGGCCCTTCGGCTCGGAGCGGCCGGGCCGGAAGGTCATCTGCTTGCGCTGGGTCGCGCGGTCGAACAGGCGTGCCCCGGCGTAGCCGCGAATGAACGCGGTCAGGTCGGCCGGCGTGGAGACGATGCCGCCCGAGGCCCACGACCAGGCGCCGCTGATGAGGGTCGAGACGTCCTCGGGCGCCCTGGGCGGATCGGGCTGATAGCCGTGGAGGTACGGCGACGGCATGCGCGCTCCCCGCGGCAGGGAGGTGTCGCGCAGCCGCAGCGGGCGCGTGACCTGGGTGGCCAGCAGGCGGGTGTAGTCGCGGCCCGTCACGGCCTCGGCCATCAGCGCGGCGATGAAGTTGTCGGTGTTGGAGTAGCGGTACCTCGACCCCGGCGGGAACGCCAGTCGCTCGTTCGCGGCGTAGCGCAGCAGCGTGCGCGGCGCCGGCGTGCCGTGCAGGTCCTTGACGAGCGCGTCGCGGAAGGCCGGGCTGTGCGAGAAGTCGGGCAGGCCGCTCGTGTGGTTGAGCGCCTGGCGCAGGGTCACCCTCCCCCATGCGGCCGGGAGCCATGGCAGCCGCTGGGCGATGGTGTCGTCCAGCGACAGCCTGCCCTCCTGCACCAGCGAGAGCGCGACCGCGGCGCTGAAGGCCTTGGCGGCGCTGGCGATGCGCATGTGGTCTCGGGCGCGCACGGGCGCCTTCGTCTTCGTGTCGCGTACGCCGGCGGTGTAGACCGTGCGGCCGTCGGGCCGCTGCACGACGACGACCGCGCCGGCCGGGCCCCCGGGCATGCGCACGAGCTCCCGGAGCTCGGCGCCCAGATCGGCGTGGCTGTCCTGGGCCCCGGCGGCGGGCGCGGCGGCGACCAGGGCGGCCATCGCCACGGAGGCGGCGGCGAGGGCGTGGCGGTTCTTCATGGGGTCATCCCTGCGGAGTCGGAGCTCATCTGCCGCACAGCATCCGCACCGCCGGGCGGCAGCGCATCGTGGCCAGCCCCAATGCGGACCCCCAAGGTTCTCGGGCGGCCCACCCGGGGGTGCGCCCGTGACCGAGCGCATCGATCATCGAGACGGCGAGCCGGTGCGGCGGCTCGGAAGGCGCGGGTGAGGGCGAGGTCGCGGCCGACGAGGCGACCGGTGGGCGTCGAGGTCATGCGGTCTGCTCCGCCGGCCGTCGGCTTCGTGTCAGCGGCCCTCGCGCGGGCGCTCGAGGCCAGAAGTCGACCCGTGTACGGTGTCAGTGATGCTCCCGTGTCTCAGTTTTTCGCTCCGCGGGCGCCCCATTGGCATCCTGTCCGGCGTGCGGAGGCCGGCTCAGGAAACCGCCGCTCGAGCCGATGACGCGGGTTCGCATCGCCGTGTCGTGACGAAGAGAGGAAAGAACCGATCGTCAGTCGGATGGCTTCGGGCGCGCGTGGTGGGCTCGCCCGGCGTTGGCCGCATCACCTTCCGTTCGGCCGGGCGCTCGCGCCGGCCGCGTGTGCCGGTCTCCTGGCCCTCGTGCCCGGTGTCGCCGGGGCCGATGCACACGCCTCCCCCCAGTCTCAGACCGCCACGCCGGGGGCGCGCAAGGCCCAGCCGCTAGGCGCGGCGGCGAACCGCCGGCCGGCGAAGCCGGCGGTGACCGTGCTGACCATCTGCGGCTACGCGAACCGCGCCCTGCAGGCCCGTACGGACCTCCCGTTCCGCCTGCGGATGCGCGAGCTTCCGGTCACCGCGCGTCGCGCCGCGATGGTCAAGCAGGCGCGGGCGGCTCGGATGCTCATCCTCGACGGCGACGACGTGCGCGCCGGCGCCCGCCTCGCGCCCGCGGTCGAGGCGACGCTCGGCTCGGGCGGCGCGGTGCTGGTCTTCGACTCCTCCCCCGCCCAGCGCGCCGCATGGCTCGGCGGACCGGCCGGCATGACGACGGGTGGCCGCGCGGACATCGTGCTCGTCCGTCGGGTCGACGGCGACGGCGGGATCCCCGTGATCCGGGTCACCGAGTGGCCGACGCTGAAGTCGCCGCGCAAGCTCAGCGCCGGCGACCTGGCGCTGGTGCGCACGTTCGTGGACGAGCTCACCGAGGCGATCCTCCCGCCGAAGGCCACGGCCGAGGCCGCGCAGGCGTCCGCGGCGCCCGTGCCCGACGGCATGATCGCGGCGCAGTGGCAGTTCCAGCGCGTCTTCAACGGCAGGTTGCCCAAGCCGTGGTCGGTGCTCGTCCGCGGAACGGTGCCCACGCAGACGGCGGTCATCACCGTCAATCGCACCTTCACCGCGTTCCTGAGCAACGCGAACCGCCCGCAGGGCGACCTCCAGTACGTCACCTACAACGTCAACGGCACGGTCAACCCCGCCGTCGGCAACGCGTATGCGCTGCTGCGTCCCGACTACGGGCAGGTGAAGGCGTGGTGGACCGGCAAGGTCGAGACGACGGCCGCGCCGCGGGACCCGTGGCTGGCGTGGGTGACGCACGCGCCCGCCGCCGCCAACGCGACCGCCGAGTACTCCAGCGGCACCTCGGTCAACATCGGCTTCACCGCGTCGGCCAAGGCGGGCGCGAGCGGGAGCGGCGGGTCCGGTGACGCGTCGGCCGGCGTGAGCTCCAGCTTCGGCTTCACCACCGGGCGCAAGTACGCGATCCCGCAGTGGAGCGTCTCGGCCATCGGCTCCGGCCGCGACGTCGGCTGGAGCTGGCGCGCCACCGACCCGTGCGACGTCGACGCACCGCTCGGCAACAACGGGTGCTTCATCGCCGGACCCGCATGGGACATGGGCAACCCGCGCGAGCCCAACCCCCTGTCGAAGTCTCAGATGACGTTCGACGCCAGCGCCGCATGGCGCACCTCGAGCGTCGAGAGCCGCACCGCGACGTTCGACGTCTCCGACCGCGCGATGTTCGTCTCCTCCTACTGCGCGGCGGCGCCCTTCCACGGCGGCACGATCGCCGCCGCCTGCTGGCCCGAGGGCGGCTCCGGGCGCAGGATGGACACCCACTGGCTGCGCGGCAACCACCAGATCTCCATCGACCTGGGCGCGGTGGTCCCCGTGCCGATCGCGTCCGTGGAGCTGCGCGCCGGCGGACGCGTCGTCGACGGCACGACGCCGGTCGCGGCCGGCGAGCAGGTGACCGGCACCGTCCGGCTGGCCCGGCCGGCGGCCTTCGACGTCACCGTCGACCTCAGCAGCACGAAGGAGAACGTCGTCGCGCACCCCGACCGCGTGCGCATCCCCAAGGGCCAGACCACGGGGACGTTCACCCTTTCGACGAACGCCAACGGCCTCTGCGCGCCGGCGGCCACGCCGGCGCCGTGCGTCGAGGTGACCGCGATCGTCGGGGCGTTCTACGCCGGCAGCCATCGCCAGCCGCTGCGGGTCGTCCATCCGCGCCACGAGGAGGCGAGCGCCGCGCGCTGACCCGCCAGGCCACACGGTCACCGATCCGAGCGGTTGAGCTCGCGCACCGTGCCGAGGAGGTCGCCGCGCTCGTAGAAGTCGACGGCGATCACGTTCGGCGTCCGCCCGAGCCGCGCGCGACAGCGCTCGATCCGCGCCCGCAGCGCGTCGGCGCCGTTGACCCGCCGCGCCGCGCCGGCCGGCGGCGGGAAGCGATCGATCCAGTTGTTGAGGATCAGCAGCGGATTGTCCGGCGTGCCCTTGCGCGGCACGCACGAGGACGGGTCCTCGGTGAACGCCGCGATGGAGGTGTCCTGGGCGAAGGCGAAGGCGGGCTGGTACCAGGGGGCGGTCCCGCCGTCGCCGTCGTCGAGGACGATCAGGCGACGGCCGGACGTGATCAGCTCGCGCAGCGTGGGCAGCGGCTCCGCGCGGTCGAGCACGGCGAGGTACTCCTCGAGGCCCGCGTCGACGAAGGCCTCCTGGATCTCCTCCGGGTCGACGCTGGACTCGACCATCACGATGACGACCTCGGCGGGGTTGGCCTCCAGCCAGCCGCGCAGGTCGTCGAGGGTGGATTCGAGGCTCTCGGCGCCCAGCTCGCAGAGCGTGTGGCAGACGTAGATGCTGCGCTCGCCGCTCTCGGGCACCAGCCCGATGCGGCCCGCGAACCGCTCGGTGGCCGCGAGCGCCTCGGACCCGATCTGCGCCGCGACGCGGTTGCGGGTCGTGCCCTCGGCGCTGAGGTCGGTGCGGATGCGGCCCTGCGGGCTGACGACTCCGTAGTGCGCGTCGATCATCAGCAGGCGGATGCCGTCGTCGAGCTGGCGCGGGATCGGGCGCGTCTGGTTGGCGAACAGCCACCCCGGCCGGTCGGCGGCCGACATCGAGTTGTGGGTGCCGGCGAACACCACCTCGTCCAGGCGGCGGTCGCAGAGCTCGGCGAGCCCGTTGCAGCGCACGAGCTCGGCGTCCTTCAGCGGCGCCGGGGCCCCGCCGCGCGTGGTGAGCGCGACGGCTCCGGCGACCGCGACGGCCAGCACCGCGCCCGCGACCACGACGACCCGGGCCGAGGGTGGCCACCACGACCCGGCTCGCGGCTGCGGATGCCGCGCCGTGCGCAGCGTCGAGACGAGCTCGTTGAGGCCCAGCAGCACCAGCGCCCCGCCGAGCACCGCGGCCACGACGCCGAACAGCGGGTCGAGGCGCAGCACGAACACGGCGCCCAGCACCGCCAGGCCCACGGCCCGCAGCGCGCGGGCCGCCGGCGGAAGCGCGCCGCCCGCGAGC
>Ga0180220_1000576_pt1 | contig 37583 bp, 32 predicted proteins | sample eDN5th37CBELigBY_FD_151335 | JGI IMG/M metagenome (GOLD analysis project Ga0180220, IMG submission 151335) | Enriched backyard soil microbial communities from Emeryville, California, USA - eDNA 5th pass 37_C BE-Lig BY (version 2) (version 2) | ecosystem: Environmental > Terrestrial > Soil >... | reverse complement strand
CCTCGCACCTCTACGGCGCCTGGCTGCGCGCGCCGGCGGGCCGGCTCCTCCACCCCGCCCGGAGGGAGGCCCTCCACGCCCACCTGCGGTCGACGCGCCTCGCCCTCGCCGTCAACCGGGCGCGGATCGTCGGGGCCCTCGGGCCGATCGCCCCCGAGACGGACGCGCCGGGCGGGCTCTTCGTCGCCCCTTCGGTGGCGGGGTGGTTCGGCAAGCGGGTAGGCGGGGAGACGATCGACGCCGAGCGCCTGCCGCGGATCCTGTACGAGCGGACCCACCTGGTCGTGAACTCGGGGGCGTGGTGCTCGGATCCGGAGCGGATCCGCCTCGTCTTCTCGTTGCCCGAGGATCGCGTCCAGGAGGCGGCGCACCGGCTGGAGGCCTTCGTCGGCGAGTTGGAATAGCGGCCGCCCTGCCCGGGGCCCGCGTGCACCGCGACCGCCCACCGGGCGTCAGGACGCCGCGCGGGTGAGGCTGCGGAGCTTGGGCTCGGCGTTGACGATCTGCGAGAGGCGAGAGCGCTTCATCTGCAAGAGCCGCGCGGCCTCGGAGATGTTGCCGCCGGACTCGCGCAGCGCGCTCGCGATCATCTGGTGCTCGATCTCCTCCCGCAGCTCCCGGAGCCCGAGACCCCGCTCCCTCGCCATCGCGTAGAAGTCGAGGGTCGCCGGGAGCTCGGCGGCCGGCGCCGCCGGGGCCACCCGTTCCGGCGTCTGCGCCGGCGCGGCGGGGGCCTCCGCCCGCGGCGGCGGGAAGCGGCCATAGGCCTGGAAGGCGGCTGCGCCGACCTCCTCGCCCTCGGCGAAGATCGACACCGCGGAGACGACGTTCTCGAGCTCCCGGACGTTTCCGGGCCAGATCCACGCCTGGAGGAGCTCGAGGGCGTCGCTCGAGAACCGCTTCGGCGGCAGCGCGCGCTCCGCGCAGATCCGATCCAGGAAGAGCTGCGCCAGATCCGGCACGTCCTCGATCCGCTCCCGGAGCGGCGGGAGCTCGATGGTCACGGCCTCGAGCTCGTCGTAGAGATCGCGGCGGAGCAGCCTGGAAGCGAGCATCGCCTCCAGATCGCTGCTGGTGGAGACGAGCAGCCGCACGTCGGCCCGCAGGATCTCGTCGCTCCCGACGGGGCGGTACTCCTTCTGGCCCAGCAGCCTGGCGAGCATGATCTGGCCCGCGGGGGAGAGCGGGCCCAACTCGTCCACGAAGACGGTGCCGCCCGCCGCCTGGGCGAGCGCGCCGGTTCGGCCCTGGTCGCCCGCGACGCCGAAGAGGGAGGCGAACAGCTCCTCCTCGGCGGACGCGCCGGCGAGCACCTTCACGTACGGCTTGTCGCGCCTGAGGCTCGAGCGGTGGATCGCATCGGCCAGGGACTCCTTGCCGGTGCCGCTCTCGCCACGGATCACCACGGGCGCCATGGAGCGGGCGATCGGACCGAGCGCCAGCCGGATCCGCCGGATGGCGGACGACTCACCCGCCAGAGAGGTCACCGCGGACGCCCCTCGATCGAGCTGACGGACCCGGTCGGCGAACGCCGGGGTGAGCTCCGCCTCCCGGGCGTCGCCCAGGGATCGGAGCGCGTGATCGAGGAAGGCCGGCCGCTTCGCAGCCGGCACCCGGGCGGCGAGATCCTCGATGAGCCGCAGGGCCCGGAGCCGATCCGCCTCGGCGCCGCCTTCGTCGCCCTCCGCGCGGCGCAGGCGGGAGAGGAGCGCGTGGGTCCGCCAGGGCGCGCTCAGATCGGAGGAGCCGCCGACGCCGTGCTCGCGGGAGAGGAGGCGCCGCTTCGCCCCTTCGAGGAGCTGCCGCGCCCGGGCGAGGTCGCCGCCGTGCAGGGCCAGCTCCGCCTCCAGGAGATCGAGCTCCACGCCGAGGGCGTCGCTCTCCGGGTTCGCCGCCTGCCGCGCGCAAAGCAGCTCGTCCCGGGCCACCTCCACCTCGCCGCGGGAGAGGTACACGTGGGCCAGGGCCAGCTCGGTCTCCGCCAGGTAGAGGGGGTTGCCGATGGTCTCGAAGGTCTCCCGCGCCACGTGGAGGACGGCCTCGGCGCGGTAGGGCTCCCTGCGATCGGCGAGGACCTCTCCGGCGACCAGATCCGCCTGCCCGACCAGGTACGGGTCGCCCACCGCCGCGGCCTCCCGCCTTGCGAAGGCGGCGTGGGCGGCAGCGGCGTCCAGGTCGCCGAGGAAGTGCATCATCCTCGCGAGGTTCAGCGAGTGGTGGCTCGCCTCCTTGCGGCGGCCCGCTCGCACGAACGACGCGATCGCCCGCCCGTAGAGATCGGTGGCGAGCTCGAAGTCGCCCACCTCGTGGTGGAGCGCGCCGAGGTTGCCTGTCGCCGAGGCGCCGAGGAGGGGATCGGAGGCGGCGGCATGCGCCTCGCGGTACCGCTCGAAGGCGCGGCGCCTGTCGCCGGTGCGGTGGGCGACGACCCCCTCGTTGATGAGGGCGCGGACCTGCTCGCGGACCAGCCCGACGGCGTCGGCCTCCGCCACGTTCTCCGCGAAGACCCGGGACGCCTCCTCGTAGGACCCTTGGTTGAGGAGCGCCTTGCCGAGGGTGTTGCGGAGGAGGATGCGGGTGTGGGCGTCGAGCCCCTTCCGCTCGATCCCGCCGGTGCAGGCCGCGATCGCCTCGTCGTACCGGCCCTGGAGGAAGCGAACGTCGCAGACCACCGCGTAGGCCGTCGCCCCCGCGGCGTCGCCCGCGGCGGGCACCCGGGTGCCCCCAAGCACGCTCGTGGCGAGGCGGAGCGCCTGGCTGGTCTTGCCGATGGCCGCGCAGATCCTCGCCGCCCTGGCGCGGATCGTCCGGGCGGACGCGGCGTCGGCGCCGCGGCGGCCGAGCCCCAGGTGCCGGAGCGCGCCGATGGAGTCCCCGCTGGCCTCCAGGACCTCGGAGAGCCGCAGGTGCAGCGCCGGCGCGCGATCCCGCCCGTCGTGGGCGATGGCCTCGCGGAAGAACTCGGCGGCCGCGTCGTACGCATGCCGCCTCGCCAGCTCCTCGGCGGCGCGCAGCGCCCACCGGGCGCCCCGGCCCGCGGGATCGCCGGCGAGCCAGTGGCGAGCGATCTCCTCGACGTCTCCGTCGATTGCCTCGAGCTTCGAGGCGATGGCGACGTGCAGCTCGCGTCGCTCGGCGAAGTCCGCACCGTCGAGGAGCCTCGACCGATCCACCTCGCGGATCAGCTCGTATACGGGCTGGCCCGAGGTCAGCCGCAGCGAGAGGAACCTGCCCTCCACCAGCTCGTCCAGGTGGGCCTGGGACGCCTCGGCCCCCGCGACGTCCCGCAGGAACGAGGCCGAGGTGGGCCTGCCCAAGAGCGCCGCGGCGAGGGCGATGCGCCGCGAGAGCGGATGGAGGCGGGCGAGGCGCCTGCCCGCGAGATCGGCAGGACGCGGGAGGAGCATCTCCTCCAGGCGCGAGGGGATCCCCTCCGTGCGCTCGAGGAGCCGCTCGGCGAGGCGCGCTCCCGCGAGGAAGGAGCGGACGCCGTCGACGTCCAGGCTGGCGAGCTCCACCTCGATGCCGGGAAGCGCCTGGAACCTGTGGGCGAGCTCGCCCGCGGGCGGCTCCTGCCAAGAGGCCACGAGCAGGAGGCCGGAGCCGGCGCCAGGGGTCGAGAGCCCGGCGAAGACCGCGGCGAGCAGATCGCGAGAACCGGCGTCCGCCGTCTCCAGGTCGTCCAGGAGGACGACCGCGCCCCGCCTGCCGGCGACGGAGAAGAGCTCGGCGAGGGCCTCGACCCGGCGCAGGCGCGCGGCCAGGCGGGCCTCCGGATCGTCGTACCGCTCGGCCTCGACGTCCCCGAGGAGGCAGCGCAGGCGGTCGGAGACGGCCTCGAACTCACGGGGGCCGGACGCGCGGACCCTGGCGATCTCCAGGAGGGACGCGGCGAGGTCGCGGGCCACGCCGAAGGCGGAGGTGGCGCCGCGGCCCCCCTTGGCGCCGGCCACGGCGACGCCCCTGGCCGCGAACCCCCGGTGGACGGCGTTCAGCAGCCAGGACTTGCCGATCCCGAGGGGCCCGGTGACGACCACACGCCTGGTGACACCGCCCGACACGGCACCAAACTCGCCGAAGACGGCCTCGAGCTCTCGCTCTCGCCCGGATCCCGGGAGGATGGTTTCGGCCCGTTCCATCTCAGCGTCCTCCCTCGAGAGGGTGGAATGCGCCGGCGGGAACACCCGACCGGGCCCCCGAGCATATACCAAATCGTCGGAGGCGGGGAGTCGCCGCCCGGGAGGGCCGGGGGGAGGCCCGGATCAGGCCGATTCCTTCACCGGTGACGCCTTGAGCGCCGCCTTTCCGTCCTTGACGTAGGCGGTGAACCGCACGGTCCTGCAGCGGTACTTCTCCATGAGCTGGGCCCGGTTGTTCCGCAGCTTCGCCGCGAACTTCTCCAGGGTCAGTCCGGCGGTGGACTCGCCGCACTCGGAGCGCAGCCGAAGGAAATCCTGGAAGACCTGCTCGATGTGCAGCTCCTCGGGATCGATCTCCGCCTGCGGCGCGGCTGCACGGCTGGTGGCCCGCAGGAGCGCCTCGGGGATCGCCGCCACCACGGTGGCCTCCGGGTTGAAGGTCCCGCCCCCCGCGGCCTCGGCGATCGCCTGGCCGTAGGGGTCGGCGGGGGGCGGCGCGCTCGGCGGCGGAGGCGCCGGGGCGGGCTCCTCGGTCGCCGGGGTGCGGGTCTTCTCCCAGGTGGGCGGCTCGGCGGTCTCGGCCTCGGGTGCCTCGTGCTCGGCGCCGACCACGCCGGGCATCGTCCCGAACGGATCGGCGAAGGGGCCGGGGGTGGCCGACGCCTCCAGGAACGAGGCGCCCGTCGATGCCTCCGGCGCGGACCCCGCGGCCGGCTCGGGCTCGGCGGCGGCGATCGGCCCCGGCGAGGCGCCCATCTGCGACGGGCCGAAGGGGAAGGAGTCGGAGAGGTCCTCGGGCGGCTCCTCCTCGGAACGCTGGGGCAGCGCGGACTGCGCGGACGCCTGGTGGGTCGCGCTCGCCTGCCGGAAGCGGGCGGAGAGGCGGTTCAGCGCCCTCGCCAGCCTGCCCAGATCGCCGGGGTGGTACTCCGCGGCGTGGGCAGTGGCGTCGCCGTCGGCCGCGCGCTCCACCACGTCGGCCATCGCCGCGATCGCCGCGTTCGAATCCTTGCGGCGGGAAGACGCGACGAGCACGACCAGCGAGAAGGCGAGGAGCGTGGCGCCGATGCCGAGCTCGCGCTTCTGGGCCGAGGCGACGGCGCCATAGGCGTCCAGCGTGGAGACGGAGACCACGACCTCGAGCTCGTCCACGCCCGGGACCGCGCCGGCGTGGCCGCGCCACTGGGCGCGGTCGGGGGCGAAGAGCGGCAGGGGGAGGCCGAAGAGCGCGAGCTCGTCGGCCGGGATCTCGCCGGCGCCGAAGGACGCGGCGGCAGCCGCGGCGGCCGCCCGCGCCAGCTCGTTCCGCGCCGCGGCGCCCAGGCTCGACGCCTCCACCTTCCCGGCGCGGATCAGGGTCACGTCGGCGCCCGCGAGGGCGGCGAGCCGGCGGGCCTGGGCGTCGTCGAAGGCGGCGGGGGGGCGCGCCGCGATCTCCGGCTCGGCGGCCTCGGCGCCGGGATCGGCGCCTGGCTCCGCGGCCGCCGCCGCGCGCTGGGCGTCCTCGGCGAGCGTCGTGCGCAGGGACTTCGCGGCGCGATCGAGCCGCTCGTCCAGGCCGCGCTCCGCGTTCCGAACCGCTTCGACGCCTCCCAGATAGAGGTTCGCCCCACCGGCGGCGAGAGCCGCGAGGATGACGAGGAGGAGGCTCGGACGAAACATGATAGACCCTTGGGCGAAGTCCCGTGCACGCATCGCGAAAGGGCGCGACACGCGAGTGCAGGCGGCTGCAGGGCCGCCTTATAGCCCTGGCCCCGGGGGGCGTCAATCATGCGACAGGCTCGAACTCCGCGCCTCGGTCGAGGAAGCGGCGAGAGGAAAATGTGCGTCTCGCCCTCACTCCACCAGCTTGCGCAGGGAGGCGTCCAGCACGTCCAGATCGGCCTCCGCGAGCACCCTCGCCACCCTGCCCCGCTTGTCGGTCGCCAGCACCTTCGGCGCCGGGTCCAGGCCGAGCCTCTCCTGGAGCTGCGCCCCTTCCGGGTCGGGGTAGATGCGAAAGGGCACCAGGCGCGGATCGACCGTCCCGGTGGTGTCGAGGCCGACGACGGTGACGCGATCGCCGAAGAGCGACGCGGCGTCGTCGCACGCCTGCACCACCGGACCGCCGCCCTCCCGGATCACGCAGACCACGGTGACGCGCCCGGTGACGGCCTGCAGGGTGAGCGGCCCGTTCTCCTCCAGGTCGAGGTCCAGCATCCGGCCGATGCCGGGCCCCTCCGCCTCGGTCCTGGGCGGCTCGATCTGCACCGCCTCCCGGGAGCCGGCGCAGGAGGCGGCGAGGAGAAGGGGAGCGATCGGCAGGCGCCGCATGGAACCTCTCCAAGGGAAGATGGAGGTAGGATGCGCTCGTGCGTCGCATTTCACCACTCCTCGCCCTGGCGCTCGCGGTCGGCTGCGCGGCGTCCTCCGACCGGACCGCCGGCTCGGACCCCGGCGGGGCGGGCGGCAAGGGCGAGGTCCCGTCCGGCATCCCCAGCGGAGGCCCGCTGGCGACGGCAGGACCGGATCGCCGGGTACTCCCGGGGGACGTGGTTCGCCTGGACGGCAGGGGCAGCTCGCGCGGCGAGGACGGCAGGGCGATCTCCTTCCTCTGGTCCCAGGAGGAGGGGCCGCGGGTGGCGCTCGACGATCCCTCTGCCACGGTGGCGAGCTTCGTCGCGCCCGCCCGCGACGCGAGCGGCGGCGATCGGCTGGTGTTCCGCCTCCTGGTGAGCGACGGCTCCCGCCTCTCCGCCGATCGGGTGGCGATCGAGGTGGTGGATCGGCCCGAGCAGATCGCGCCCGCGCCCGTGGTCCTGGGCGGCGCCGATCAGGAGGTGCTGCGGGGCGCCCGCGTCCAGCTCCCCCTCCCCACCTTCGTCGACGCCGGCTGCCTGGGCGAGGCCGATCCGGACGAATGCCTCTCCCGACCGCCGGCCTTCTGCTGGACCCAGGTGGAGGGCACCCCGGTCGCCATCGACGAGCCCTGCGACGGCGCGGCGTCCTTCGACGCCCCGTCGCGGGCGGGCGTCCTCACCTTCCGCCTCGACGCGCACCGCCACGACGGCTCGAACCGCAGCGCGCTCTGCCTCGCCGACGGCGCGCCGTCGCCCGATCGCCCCTTCTGCGCCCCGCCCGATCATGTCCGCGTCTTCGTGCGCGAGCGGGACGCGCGCAGGTTCGCACCCGTCGCCGAGGTCGACGTGATGCCGACCTCCATCCAGGCGTCGGGGCCGCTGGTGGCGGTGGAACGGACGTCGGCGAGCTACCCGCAGGAGGTGGTGCTCTACGCCCGCCACGGCGACCCCACCGGTCTGCAGACCAACACCCTCTGGGGTTGGAGGCCGCTCGTGGGCGTGCCGCGCTTCGAGGACTCCGCCCTGACCGGCGAGGGGATCTTCCAGGATCTGAAGTTCGTGCTCCGCCCCGATCCCGGGTGGCCGCGGACGATCGGGATCGCGTTCGAGGCCCAGTACAACCGGGTGCGGGCGGCGCCGGCGGCGGTGGTCCTCTCGTGGCGGCCGCCAACCGATCTCGAGCCGCTCGCCGCGGAGGGCGCCGCCGCGTGCGGGCCGGCGCCCGACGGGTGGTGCGCGCCCTTCGCTCCGGGGGACGAGGTGGTGCTGCGGGGCGCCGCCTCCCCGCGGAGCGTGGAGACCTGCTGGGAGCAGCTCGCCGGCCCCCCGGTGGAGCTCGAGCCCGAGGCGGGGTGCCTCCCGGGCGTGGTGGACCGCACCTTCACGGCGCCCGAGGTCCCGGAGGGCGCCGCGGGGATCGCGCTCTCCTTCCGCTTCACCGCGCGCGACGGAGGCCCGCTCTCCAGCCCCCCGGACGTCGCGGTGGTGCGGGTGGCCCCGCAGGTCGAGGCGCCCGAGGTGGAGCTGATCGTGCCGGAGGAGCTGCGCCCGGGCGAGCCGGCGATCCTCGCGGTGGTGCCGGCGGACGGCACGGCGGTGGCGGCGTCGAGGTGGAGGAGCGTGTGGCACCCAGATTCACCCGAGGTGACTATGCTCCCGACCGCCGACTGCGCGCCTGCCGGCGCCTGCGTGGCGGTCGAGGCCGGGCCCGAGGCGGCCGGATCGACGGCGCGCTTCGAGGCGATCGTCACCGACGAGGCCGGGGCGACGTTCGTGCGGCGCGTGGACCTCGCGGTGGCCGAGTGAGGGTCCGAGGCGCGCGATCCCCGGGCCGTCGGCCTGTTGACCTGCCCGGGCAGGAGGGCTCGATCGCCGCGCAGCCGGGATCGATCGGCGCCCGGGCGATGGCGCCGGCTCGGGGGCGATCGGCCCTCGCCATCGCCTGCGCCCTGCTCGCCGCGGGGTGCAGCCACCAGGTGCGCCCGGACGAGTCGGTCCTGCGGATCCGGGAGATCGTCGGCGTGGAGGAGGGGGAGCGGACCCGGGCGATCGTGGCGGAGGTGGCGCGGGTGGACGGCCTCCCGCCCTGGCTCACCCTCACGTCGCTCGCGCCTTCCGGCGCCGGGACCGCGATCCGGGAGGTGCACGGCGCCGCGGCCCTCGAGGTGGCCGACGAGGTCGCGGCGGGGGCGACGCTGCGGGGAGCGGCGTGCCGGGCGGCCTTTTCGTGTGCGGACCCGACACCTCCGGTCGACGGCGGCGCGGCGACGCTCGGCGGCCGCCTCGAAGGGTGGAGGCTGCGCCTGGATCGGGGCGATCACCCGAGGTGGGGCGAGGCGTGGGTGGTGACGCTCGAGGGCGAGGGCCGATCGATCGAGGTGCTGCGGGCCATGGCGGCGGAGGCGCGCCTCGTCCTGCTCGGCGACGACGCCGCGGCGCTCGCCACCTCGACCCGCGCCGGCGGCTTCCACACCAGCGACGTGATCCCGATCGACCTCTGGGCCCAGGGCGCCCGGCTCCACGTCGCCGCGGCCGAGGAGGCCCTGGAGGGCGGGCGGCTGGACGACGCCGGGCGCCTGCTGGATCGGGCGGCGGCGCTGGACGCGAGGTCGGCGCGGCTCCACTTCACCCGGGCGCGGCTCCTGGCCCGGCGGGGCGGCGGCGCCGCGGAGGTGGTGCGCGCGCTCCGGCCCGCGATCGAGGAGGCGCCGACGCTGTGGCGAATGGAGGCCCGCACCAGCGAGGACTTCGCGGCGCTGCGGGCGGACGAGGCGTTCGTGGCGCTCACCCGGCCCAGGGCGCTCCCGGGGAGCAACCGCGCCGGCGAGCCGCCGGGGCGAGGCGATTCGACCGCGCCCGGGGCGCCGCCGGCGGACGAAACGCCAGGGGACGAGGGGCGCCCGGGGGACTCGCCTCCCTTGGACGAGGCGATCCGGCAGGACGCCGGCGAGACGGCGCCGCCGGCGGACGAGGAGGCTGCGCCCGGCGACGAGGCGCCCGCGATCGAGGACGCCGCGCCGACCCTCGACGGCCCCGACGAGGAGCCGGAGCCGATCGTCGTGCCTCCGCCCCCCTGATCCTCAGATGCCCGGCGTGCGCTCGCCGGCGAGATCAGAGAGGAGCAGCTCGCGGACGTCGTCGACGCCCTCGCCGTACGCGAGGGCGTGCATCAGCTTCACCACGGCCGCCTCCGGCGTCATGTCGCCGCCCCCGACGGCGCCGAGCTCCAGCGCCGCGGCGCCGGACTCGTAGAGCGAGAGCGAGACCGCGTTCTTCTCCGACTGGGAGACCACCAGCGCGGGGATGCCTCGATCCCGCGCCAGCCGGAAGAGCGGCAGCAGCGATCGCGGGCCCTGCATGGGGAAGTTCCCCGCCCCGTAGGCCGACACCAGGAGCCCCTTCACCTCCCCGGAGGCGAGGTGCGCGACGTGCGGCGCCGGATCGATCCCCGGGAAGACCCGTACCCAGTGGACGCGGGTCTCGAGGCGATCGAGGAGTCGGAAGGGGCCCACCGGAGGCCGCGCCGGCGCGATCGTCACCTCCACCCCGAGGCCGCCGAGGGCCGGCAGGTTGGGCGAAGCGAACGCGTCGTACTCGGCGATCTTCTGCTTCCGGGCCCGGTTGCCGCGGAAGAGCTTCGAGTCGAAGCAGATCGCCACCTCCGGGAGCTGCGGTCCCCGCGTCGCCGCGGTGACCGCGTCGATTAGGTTGAGCCGGGCGTCGGTGCGGATCTCCCCGAGCGGCACCTGGGAGCCGGTGAGCACGACCGGCCTGGGCAGGCCCCGGAGCATGAACGAGAGGGCGGCGGCGGTGTACGCCATGGTGTCGGTGCCGTGGGTGACCACCACCCCGTCGAAGTGCGGGATCCGCTCGTGGATCCGCCGCGCCAGCGACTGCCACAGCTCCGGATCGATCTCGGAGGAGTCGACGTTGGCGTGGATCTCGAACGAGATGTCGGCGATCCGCCACAGCTCGGGCACCCGCTCCCGCAGCGCCTCCTCGAAGTGCCCCGGCCGCAGCGGCCCCGGGCGGCCCCCCGTCATCCCCAGGGTGCCGCCAGTGTGGATCATGCACACTTTGGGTAAAGAGGCGCTCAAGGCTTCTCGGCGAGGACCACCATCCTCGGCGCCCGGAGGTTGAACGGGGTGCGCTCGAGGGATCCGTAGACGGCGAGCACCCGGAGGCCCGCCCGCTTGAGGAGCCCCCGGATCTCCGGCTCGGAGTAGGCGCGATGATCGAAGACGAAGCGGCGCTCCTCGCCGCCGACGAGGAGGGTCCGCGTGCCGTGGAACCGCCGCGTCCCGCCGTCGAAGGCGAACTCGTCCAGGAGGTAGCCGCCCGGTCGCACCGACCAGGTGCGCATGCCGTCCGCCTGCTCGAGGAGCTCGCGGTTGTTGAGGTCGAGGAGGAGCCTCCCCCCGGGCGCCAGCGCCGCGGCCATGCCCCTCGCCACCCGCTCGTTCTCGGCGTCGTCGAAGTAGCCGAAGGAGGTGAAGAGGGAGAGCACGGCGTCGGCGGGCGGGACGCTCTCGAGCGGGAGCGAGCGCATGTCGGCGAGGCGCAGCTCCAGCTCGAGCCCCTCCGCGTCCCGCGCCAGCGACGCGGCGGAGAGGCGATCGGGCGATCGATCGATCCCCGTGACCCGGAAGCCGCGCTTGGCGAGCGCCAGGGCGTGCCGCCCCGCGCCGCACCCCACGTCGAGGACGCGGGCCCCGGGGCGCAGCGCCAGGGCCGCGAGGATCGCCTTGACCTCGGCCTCCCCCGACTCGCGGGTCTTGTCCGGGTAGAGGAGCGGGTAGTCGGGGCCGAAGTAGGTCTCCCACCAGGGCCGCCCGTCGGCGCCGGGCCGCGGCCTCCACGCGTCGCGCTCGCTCCTTGCCTCGATCCGGGTCTCGCGCAGGGCCTCCGGCGGCGGAGGCGGGGGAGCGAGCGGGCGATCGTCCGTCACCGTGACGTCGGTTTTTTTCTCGGTCAGGATCCGGCTCGCCATTCGTTCACGCGTGGGCCGAGGGCTCGCTTTCGGCCGTCGAACAGCGGGATTAGCAGGGAGAACCTGCCTTTACAATCTCGACGAGCGTTCGCTAGGATGCCGCCCCATCCGACGAACGCGAAGGGTTCCCAGACAGCATGCGCAAGCTTTCGATCGTTTTCGCCCTTTCGCTCGTCGCCGCCTCCTGTGCGCGCGAAGGAACCAGGGGGACGCCGGTCCGGGCGGAGCCCGCCACCGCGGCCGCCTCGACCCCGACCCTGGAGCCTGCCAAGCCGGTGACGCGCTCCGCCGAGGAGCTGGCCGCGGCGCTCCCCGGATTCCCCCTCGAGGTCGTGCCCGCCTACCTGCGCGACACGCTGGTGGACGCCGCCCAGGACGAGTTCGTCTTCGACGGCAGCCCCTACACCCTCGCCGGCTGCCTCCGCGAGAACTACGACTGCAAGGCCAACGCGGTGCGAGGGCTCACCCTCCTCGCCGCCTACCTGCGGGCGGGCGCCAGCCGCTCCGAGGCGCTCACGGCCTACAACCGCTACTACCGCTCGTTCGAGAAGGCGCAGCGGCAGACCATCGACACCTCCACCGCCGCCTGCCGGGGCCCGGAGGACGCGCCCCTGCAGCTCGTGGAGTTCTCCGACTTCGAGTGCCCGCACTGCGCCGCGGTGCGGCCGCTCCTCGAGGGGATCGTGAAGGAGCGCAGGGACGTGCGCCTCTGCTTCATGCACTTTCCCCTGCCGATGCACTCCAACGCGTCGAGCGCGGCCCAGGCCACGGTGTTCGCCGCCCGCCACGGCAAGTTCTGGGAGCTGCACGACAAGATCTTCGACAACCAGAAGCGCCTCTCGGTGGACGTGATCAAGCAGCTCGTCGCCCAGGTGGGCCTCGATCCCCAGGCCCTGGTGAAGGCCGTCGCGGCGGACGAGCTCAGCCCCGTCGTCGAGAAGCAGAAGGCCGAAGGCCAGCGGCTCGGGATCCAGGGCACGCCGTCGATTTTCGTGAACGGCCGCAAGCTCGAGCCGCCCCTCACCCCGGAGCTCCTCCGGTTCACCCTCGACGACGAGCTCCGGTGGAGCGCCGCCGGCGGGTGGACGAAACACTAGCGTCAACGAAGCGAGGTCCCCGTGCGCCGTCATCCCTCTGGGCGATCGAAGATTCCGCCCCCGCGATCTCCTCGGCTCCCGCTTCGCGGGGACAAGGCTCCGCTCCTCCACGGCTGGCTGGCCCGCGCCACCCTGGTCGCCGCGCTCCTCGTCGCGGGCACGGCCCTCGCCGCCGGCGCCAAGAAGCCGGTGAAGGCCCCCGTCACCGCGCCCGCCGAGGAGGCGGAGGCAAAGGCGGAGGGCGCCGAGGCGGCACCGGAGGCTCCGGCCGCCGCCGCGCCGAAGCGCCCCGTCGTGGCGCCGGGCACGAAGGTCGAGGCGCTTCCCGAACTGGTGGCGCCGGCGCCGGTGGAGGCGACGGAGGCCGCCGCCCCCGCGGTGGAGGAGGCCCCTCCCCCGCCCCCCGAGTTCCAGGGGATGCCCGAGGTGGCGCAGCCCGAGGCGGCGGCCGGCCCCCGCGAGCCCGTCGCCGAGCCCGCCGAGGCCCGCAGCAGCGTCAGGGTGGGCGACTTCCAGTACGTGTACTCGGTGAAGCCGGGCCGCCCCAAGGCGCACGAGCCCGTCGAGCTGAACTGGAGGATCCAGGAGGTCCTCCACATCCCCGATCCCTTCCTCGGCGACCGCAGGCCCGCCACCGATCTGGAGCTGGTGGCCACCGTCTCCGGGCCGGAGAAGGCGCGCGCCTTCGAGGTGCATCCGCTGGGCGAGACCTCCTCGGGCGTCTACGGCATCCACTTCACGCCCGGTGCGACCGGCGCCTACGAGATCCAGCTCGCCCGGGCCGACGGGAAGTCGGGGCATCGGGTGACCTTCATGGCCTACGTCGGCGTGGAACCCCCGGCGATGAACAGCGCCGCCCGCGGCGTGAACGATCGCCCCGAGGAGCTCATCGCGGGGAGGGGTCCGGACGATCGCGACATCGAGGGCGTGATGAAGGAGCTGGGCAAGCGGTGGATGGCGCTGGAGCGGGCCGCCGGCACGCCTCGGGCAGCGGAGGCCGCCGCCGCGGTGCGCGAGCAGGTGGCCAAGATCGCGGGCAAGGCGCCCAAGCGCCACGCCTCCCACGCCGTCGAGTTCGACGACCTGGCGAAGCTGCTCGCGGATCGCGCCGACCACATCGCGGGCGACGCCCCCCGGGCCGCCGCCCTCGACGCCCTCCAGGAGGTGCAGGAGCAGGCCTGCCTGCGCTGCCACGTCCGCTTCCGCTTCGGCCTCGCCGAGAGCGTCCGCGCGTGGCCCGCCTTCGTGGAGAAGAAGGATCTCGACCAGCCGTCGGCGCGGGAGCGCGCCCCCAGGGGCCGCGGCCCCGTCGCCCCCCGCTAGGAGGAGACTCTCATGCGCACCTTCGGTTTCCTCGTCGCCGCCTCCCTCGTCGCCGCCTCCTTCGTCGCCGCGCCCGCCTCTTCCTTCGCGCAGGAGCGGGTGCTCCGCGGCGACGCCGCCCACGGCGCCACCCTCTTTCACATGGAGTGCGCCGCCTGCCACGGCCCCGACGGCAGCGGCTCCGAGACGTGGAGGAAGGCGCTGGAGGGCAAGCCCCGCCTCGGCTCCCTCCCCGACCTCACCGACGGCGCCTTCCTCGCCCAGCGCAGCGACGACGAGCTGCGCGACGCCATCCGCAGCGGCGAGGCGCGCGGCCGCACCATCCCGGGCCACGCCTTCCGCAACCTCTCCACCCTGGACGTCTGGGATCTGGTGGAGTGGCTGCGCCGGGACGGCCTCCCCGTCGAGGCCTTCTTCCCCGGCGCGGCGAAGTTCACCGCCAAGGACTTCGAGATCGACCAGTACGGGCAACAGCGCCTCGCCGACAAGCTGAAGCTGAAGCTCGCCCAGGACGAGCTCTCGGTGGTGGTACTCACCGTCTACAAGGGAGATCGAGCCGCCGGCTCCCGGGCCCGGCTCGTGCCCTGGCGGCCCGTCGACCTCGACCTGCTCTCCGCCAAGGACCGGCTCGGCTACCTCTCCTTCGTCGACCTGGAGGTGCCGAAGACCGGCGAGAAGATCCGGGTGGGCCTGGGCGTCGACACCGACGGCAAGCTGCGCAAGGCGATGGTCCAGCACCCCGACCCGGCGAAGCGGGCCGCGTTCGAGAAGGTGCTCTCCGCCTTCGTGGGCCAGGGCGCCAAGGGAGGCGTCGCCTTCACCGCGCCGCGGACCCTGCGGGACGGCGCGCTGTGGGCCAAGGCGCTCACCCGCTCCTTCGGCATCGCCGCCGAGGGCGTCACCATGTACGAGAAGGCGGAGCGCGAGCGCACCGCCTTCGATCGCTGACGCGCCGGACCGGATCACCGCGGGGCGCCCGGGGCCGGTGGCGCGTCACGGATGGATGGGTGCGCCCTTCGGCGACCTCGGGCGACGCGCTCCGGGCGGCCCGCCTTCGCCTCCCGGGGCAAGGGATCCCCTCCCCTCGTCGCCCGAGGCGGTGGACGGGGAAGCAGTCGATTCGGCGGAGCCCCTCCGCCCCGCGTCTTGCCGGTTTGCGATGTCTCTTCCCTACGTGACCGCGGACCTTCCGGGCGTCGCCGCGCTCCTCAAGGCGGCGCCAGAGGATTTCCGCGTCGACGAGATCCCCGCCTACCTGCCGAGCGGCGAGGGCGAGCACCTCTTCCTCCTGGTGGAGAAGACGGGCCGCGACACCCGGGGGGTCGCCGACGCGCTGGCGCGGGCCCTCGGGGCGAACCCGCGCGACGTGGGCGTGGCGGGCCAGAAGGATCGCCAGGCCGTCGCCACCCAGTGGATGAGCGTCGCGGGGGTGGCGCGGGAGCGCGCCGCGGGGCTGGAGGGCGACGGCTTCCGTGTCCTCGAGGCGAAGCGCCACGGCAACAAGCTGCGCACGGGCCACCTGCGGGGGAACGCCTTCCGGATCGTGCTCCGGGGCGTCGACGCCGAAGGAGAGGCGCGCACCCGGGCGATCGCGGCCGCCCTGGAGCGCCGCGGGCTCCCGAACTACTACGGCGCCCAGCGCTTCGGGAGGAGGGGCGACAACGCCGAGGTCGGTCGCCTCGTCCTCCTGGGCCGGGAGGACGATCCCCGGGTGAAGAGGGCCCGGCGCGATCCCCGGCTGCGGCGGTTTCTGGTGAGCGCGTTCCAGAGCGAGGTCTTCAACGAGGTCCTCGCCCGGCGCCTTCGCGATGGAACGTGGGACGCGCCCCTGGCAGGCGACGTGCTCCAGAAACTCGGCAGCGGCGGGCTCTTCGTCTGCGCGGATCCGGCGGCGGACGCGCCGCGGGTCTCGTCGTTCGAGTGCTCGGTCACCGGGCCGATGGTGGGAGCTCGCACGCGCCCCGCGCCGAGCGGAGACCCGGCCGCGCTGGAGGCGGACGTGCTCGCCACCACCGGTGTCGGCCCCGAGCACCTGTCGCGCAGCCGCGACGCGCTGGGTGCCCGCCGGCCGCTCCGCCTGCCGCTGCGGATCTCCCTCGAGCGGCGCGCGGACGCGCTCGCCCTCTCCTTCGAGCTGCCGCCCGGGGCCTACGCCACCTCCGTGATCCGGGAGATCACGAAGCCGGGCGGGCAGTCCTCCGATCGAGCGGAGGGGCGGGAGCGGCGCTGAGGCGCCGGGGGGGGGGTGCGTGGCGTCGCCGCGAAGAGCGAAGGGGTAGGAGAGCGCGGCCGAGGCAGGTGGCGTCGCCGCGAGGAGGAGCCTCCTACTCCCGCTCGTCGCCGGCGCCCTCGTCGGAGGCGGTCTGGGCGTCCAGCTCGTCCAGCTCCTTCTGCTTGTCCGCCGCCTCCTGCGTGTACCAGGGCAGGCCGTAGTTCAGCGCCTTGATGCGGGCGGCGTCCCGCTCGGCCTCGAGGCGCGCCCGCTTCTGCTCGGGCGTCTCCTCCGGCGCCGTCGCCTCCGCGGCGCGGTCCTCGTCGGCCTGGGCGAGGGCGGCGTGGGGGAGCGCGAGGGCGAAGAGGGCGGCGGCGAGCAGGTGGCGCATGGAGACCTCCTTTCCCCGATGATCCCGCCTGGCGGAAGCGCGGTCAACCGCGGGCCCTTCGGGGCACGACGCGCCAGCCGCTGGCCGGGGCGGAGGATGGACGGGACTCGCCCGGCGCGGGCGCAGTCAGGGCTCGTCCGAGCCGCTCGCACCAGCGCCGGTGGCGGGGCGCGGAGCGGAGGGCGCTTCGATTGCCGCGGCCGCGTCGGGCCGGCCCCCGGGCAGGAGGGCGAGGCGGCCAGCGGCGGTGGGCGCGGCCTCCGGAAAGGCGCGGGTGGAGAGGAAGCGCTGCAGGCGCAGATCCACGAGCGCCGGCTGCTCGATGATCGCGGCGTGCGATCCGCCGGGGATCATGAGGAGCTCGGCGCCCGGAATCCGATCGGCCATCTCCCGGGCGACCCGGGGCGGGCAGAAGAAGTCGCGGTCGCCCGCCACCACCAGCACCGGCACCTCGATCCGAGGGAGCAGATCCGAGGCGTCGTGATCGCGGATGCCCCGCGCCAGCGCGAAGAAGACCCGGGGGTCGAGGCGCGCCATGTGCTGCAGGTATCCGGGCACCCAGTCCTTCGGGGAGAGGGTGGGATGCACGATCGACAGGCCCCGCATCACCCGGTCGGCGAGGCGCGGCTGCGACGCCGGGATCGCGGTGAGCTTCTTCACCGCGCCGGGGAACGTTTCGGCCATCAGCCGGGCGGCGTCGAAGACGCGGGGGGCCACCCGCGGCATGTCGTAGAACGAGGAGATGGCGTTGCGGTAGGTGCCCAGGGTCGGCACCAGCGCCTTCACCCGGTCGCGATGGGAGCGGTAGAACTCCCAGCCGAGCTGCGCGCCCATCGAGTGGCCGAGGAGGCAGGCCTGGTCGATGCGGAGCTCGTCCATGAGGAAGAGGAGATCCTCGACGCAGGTGGCGAGGGTGAACCGGCTCGGATCCTTCGGCTCGTCGGAGCGGCCGTGCCCGCGGTAGTCCCAGAGGACGGTGGAGTAGCCCTTGGTGGCGAACCGGGCGGCCAGATCCTCCCAGAACGTGATGGTGACGCCGACGCCGTTCTGGCAGACCAGGGCAGGACCCCTGCCGGCGATCCGGTACCAGAGCCGCGTGCCGTCCCGGGTCTCGAGGAACCCTTCTCTCGTGTCGGGAGCGATCGGCTCCTCCTGCGTGGTGGACTTCGTGAAGCTCAATCTGGAGGGTCCTCGTCCCCGCGGCGAGGCCGTGAGGCGGAAAAGATGGACATCGTTCGGAACGGGCGCGCCCACCCTCTCCTTCCCGCCGCGCGGAGGGCGATGGACGCACCGCCCGTCTCGAATCCGGAAGGCGCGATCGCCGGCGCCCTCGCCCGCCCCCTGGGCGCGCCCTCGCTCGCCATCTTCGTGGAGCCCGGCGACCGGGTGGCGGTGCTGCAGGACGCCTCCCTCCCGCGCGAGCTCCGCGACCTCGCCGCCGGCCCGATCGCCGCGGCGCTCGAGGCGGCGGGCGCCGCCGAGGTGCGCTGGCTCGTGGTGGAGCCGGGGCCGGCGCGCCCCGACGCCGCCGAGGGCGCGGGCGTCCCTTTCGAGGCACCCGCGGGAGCCGGGGCCGCGGACCTCGCAGAGGGCGCGCCCGGCCGGCCGGCGGAGGGCTTCGTCGCCGTGGGGCGGGCGCCCCGCCTCGGGGTGGTGCGGCTCGCCGCGAAGGTGGCGCGGGCGGACCGGCTGATCCTCGTGGGGCGCTGCACCCGGGATCCCGACCTCGGCGCGGTGGGCGCCGGTTCGCTCGTCGCGTGGGGCAGCGCCGCCCCGTCCACCCGGGCCGCGCTCCTCGGCCTCGCCGCCGGGCCGCCGCCGGCCGGAAGGGACGAACCGGGAGCGAGCGCCGCCTCCGAAGTGGCCGCGCGCCCGTCGCCGCCGGCGGCGATCGAGTCGGTGCTGCTCCTCTCCCCGCCGGCGTTCGCCCTGCTGCTCCTGCTCCAGGCGAGCGGACGGATCACCGGCGTCCTGGCGGGCGACGCCCTCGCCGTCACCGACGCGTGCGCGGGGTTCCTGGACGGGCGCTGATCCCGCGCCCGCCCGCGGCGCGCGCCGCTCCCGCGATCCTCGCGGGCGGGCGCCTGCCCCTTCCTGGGATCGCCTCCAGGGTCTACCATCGCCGTACGATGCGCCGCCTGCTCGCTCCCCTGCTCGTCGCCCTCGCCCTCCCCTCCCCGGCGCTCTCCTCCTCCCCGACCCAGGCGGTCCAGGCCCGGGTCGAGGCGGCGATCGCGGAGACGGCGACGGGCTGGGAGCGGGTGAAGCGCACCTCCCGGGCGTTCCTGGGGACCCCCTACCGCAACTCGCCCCTCGGCGAGGGCGCCGGGATCGATCCCGATCCGCGGCTGCGCTGGGACGCCGTCGACTGCCTCACCCTCATCGAGACGGCGATCGCCGTCGGCGAGGCTCGCTCGCCCGCCGAGGTGGAGCCGATCCTCGACGACATCCGCTACGCCGACGGCAAGCCCCCGGCCTTCGACAACCGCCTCCACCTGATGGAGGCCCAGTGGATCCCGGACCTGCAGCGAAAGGGCTACCTCCGGGAGGCGACCGCGCGCTTCGGCGGCGACGCGGTGGTCCACGCGTCCATCTCCTACGGCGCCTCCGAGTGGAAGGTGCGCACCAGGCTCCGCTCGCTGCCGTGGCAGCCGTCGCTGGAGGGGACCCACACCATCCCATACCTCCCCCTCGCCGACGCCGCGAAGGTCGCCGACACCCTCCCGGAGGGCCTGCTCGTCAACGTGGTGCGCGCCCCCGTCCCGGGCGCGGTGAGCCTCGTCACCCACTCCGGCATCCTGGTGATCGAGGACGGGCGTCGCTTCGTGCGCCACGCCGCGCTCCGCCAGGCGCAGGTGATCGACGAGCCCCTCGATCGCTTCATCGCCCGCCACGCGCAGATGCGCCTGCGCCGGGTCCTCGGCCTCAACCTGCTCGAGATCCGCCCCAACCCGGCCCGCGCCGAGAAGGCGGTCTCCTCCCGCCGGATCGGCGAACACCAGACCCTCGCGGACCTCCCGTAGGGACGCGCGCTCGGACACCGAGAAACCCGAGGCGAGACCCGCTTCCACACCGCGTCGCGGTTGACCGTGCCCGCCGGTGCCGCTAGTGGAAGCGGATTCGACCCGGCTGCAGCCGCCTTCCCCACGAGACCCGCCGATGACCACGTTCTCGCTCCTCAAGCTCTTCCACACCTTCGGCTTCGTGTCCTGGTTCGTCGGGCTGCTCGGCACCACCGCCGCCCAGGTGGCGACCCGCAAGGTGCAGGGGCGCGAGGGCCGCCTGGCGGCCTGGTCGGTGACGAGGCGGCTCGAGCCCTTCGAGTGGATCGGGCTCGCCGTGACCCCGCTGACGGGGATCGCCCTGGCGGTGGTGGGCGGCATGTTCAAGCTCGGCTTCGTGCACGCCAAGCTCGCGCTCGTGCTGATCGCCGTCTTCTTCAACCTCATGACGATCGCGATGCGGCGGAAGGTGGGGATGCAGCTCGAGGGCGAGGGCGCGGACGTCTCCGCCGGGATGAAGCGGCTGGCGATGTTCCAGGGGATCGCGACCCTGATGCTGCCGCTCGCGGTCCTCGCGGTCTACTTCCTGCGGTAGCCCCGCCCCCCGCCGGCGGTCCAGGCCGACCTCAGGGGAAGAGCCCGCGCAGCGACATCGCCTCGGCGACCCGCCCCATGCCCTGCATCAGCGCGGCGGTGCGCATGTCCACCTTCGCCTTCCTGGCGCGGTCCACCACCTCGGTGAAGGCCTTGGTGAGCAGGTGCTTGAGCCGCTCGTCGATCTCCTCGGCGGACCAGAAGAACATCTGCAGCGACTGCACCCACTCGAAGTACGAGACGGTGACGCCGCCGGCGTTGGCGAGCACGTCCGGGATCACGAAGATGTCCGGGTTCTCGCGCAGCATGGCGTCGGCGGCAGCGGTGACGGGGCCGTTGGCGCCCTCGGCGAGGATGCGGCAGCGCAGCTTCCCCACGTTGTTCTCGTGGATGACGCCGTTGGTGGCGGCGGGGACCAGGACGTCCACCGGGAGCTCGAGGATCGCCTGGGCGTCCAGGGGCTCGCTGCCGGGGAAGCCGGCGACGGTGCCGTGCTCCTCGAACCAGCGGCGCAGGGCGGGGAGGTCGAGGCCCTTGCGGGCGTGGATGCCGCCGCGGATGTCGGCGACGGCGACGACCTTCACCCCCAGCTCGTGGAGCCGCGACGCCGCCTCGGCGCCCACGTTGCCGAAGCCCTGCACGGCGGCGGTCGTGGAGGGGCCCAGATCGATGCCGAGGTGCCTGGCCGCCGCCTCGACGATGTAGATGACCCCGCGGCCGGTGGCCTGCTTGCGGAGGAGGGAGCCGCCGACCGCGATCGGCTTGCCGGTGACCACCGCGGGCATCGCCCGCCCCTTCACCTGCGAGTAGGTGTCCATGATCCAGGACATCACCTGCTCGTTGGTGCCCATGTCGGGGGCGGGGATGTCGGACTCGGGGCCGATGTCGTTGATGATCTCGGTGGTGAAGCGGCGGGTGAGGCGCTGCAGCTCCCCCTTGGAGAGCTTGCCAGTGTCGACCCGGACGCCGCCCTTGGCGCCGCCGAAGGGGATCCCCATGACCGCGCACTTGATGGTCATGAGCATGGCCAGCGCGGTGGTCTCGCCGAGGTTGACGTCCGGCGAGTAGCGCAGGCCGCCCTTGTAGGGCCCCCGCGTGTTGTTGTGTTGCACTCGATAACCGTGGAAGACCTCGACGCTGCCGTCGTCCATCCGCACCGGGAAGGTGGTGACGACCGCCCGATCGGGGAAGCGCAGCCGCCTGCGGATGTTGAGATCGAGGTTCATGGCCTCGGCGGTGTGCTCGAGGATCGACACCGTCGAGCGGTACAGCGGATCGTCCCACTCCATCTCCATCGAACCGGGCCCTCGCTTGCTCGTTGCGAAAGGGAACTCCCCTCGAAGCTGGGGACGAGGGGAGCGTCCTTGGAAGGTGCGGGCGAGCATAGCCCTGCCCGCTCGGCGATCGGCCCCGCGGGCCTGTGGATGGTTTTTCAGGGATCGATGGGGGCGACGGCGGCCGCCTCGATCCAGCCCGAGAGCCCTCCGGGCAGCTCGACGCGGACGTACCGGCCCACCGTGGCGGTGAGGCGCACGGCGACGGTCGCCTCGATCGGGAACGCCACCCTCGCGTCGGGCTGGGGCGCCTCCCGCACTTCGCCCGGCGTGAGGACCACCGCCCATCCGGCGGCGCGCACCCGGGTCGCGGCCCAGGTGGCGGCCCCGGCGACGGCGCTCCCGGCGAGGAGCACGGCGGCCATGCCCGCCGCCACCGCCCGAAGCGCCGCCCCCCGCAGGCGCAGCCGCAGCGCGAGCACGCAGAAGGCGAGGATCCAGGTCGCGAGGAGCGACGCCGACGCCACCTCGAGATCCACCCGCGCGCCCACCCGATCGAGGAAGGGCGGCCGCTGGGCGCCCACCACCCCCCGGGTCACCTGCGAGCGCACCAGCTCCAGGTTCCGCAGCGCCTGCTCGTCGCCGGGGTCGCGGCGGAGCGCCTTCTCGAAGGCGAGCGCCGCCCTGCCCGTCTGCCCGGCGCGGTAGCAGGCGTTGCCCAGGTTGAACCAGAGGTCGGCGGAGTCCGCGCCGGCCTGGAGCGCCGCCTCGTAGGCCGAGATGGCCCCGCCCCAGTCTCCCGCCGCGTACGCGTCGTTCCCGGCGAGGGCGTGCCGGGTCGCCTGGGCCCGATCGAAGCTCATCGGCGCCCGCCCTTCTGCAGCCGATCGATGGCGGCGGCGGCGCGGCCGTGGATCGCCGCCGCCTCCGCGGGCTCCACGCCGCCCGGCGCGAAGCGACCCATGTCGCAGTCGTCGAGGGCTTGCCCCACCTCCCGGGCCACCTCGCCCGCGACGCCGGCGGCGGCGAGGGCCTCGGCGAGCTGCACCCGCGACAGGCCCGAGACCTCGCGGCCCAGGACCTCCGCGAGCGCGGCCCGCAGGGCGAGGTCGAGCTCGTCGTAGAAGCGGGGATCGCGCCGCCCGCCCAGCTCGCGCGCCGCCGCCAGCCTGCGCCGGATCTCGTCGCGGGATCCGCGCCCGGCGCCGGGCCCCCTGCGCAGCGACACCAGCCGCGGCGCGAGGAGGAGGGCGAAGAAGGCCAGCGGAGGGAGCGCCACCGCCAGCGGAAACCAGGGGCGCGAGGTGAGCGGCGCCCTCGCCGGCTCGATCGTGGTGGCGGTGCGCAGGGGCGCGAGGCCACCGTCGCCGTCGTCACCGCCATCCGCCGGCGCGGGCGCGGGCGCGCCCGCGGGATCCTTCGTCCCGCCCGGAAGCACCGTCAACCGGATGGGCGCCGTGCGCGCCACCTCGAAGGTCTCCGTGCCGGGATCGAAGTGCGGCAGCTCGAGCGAGGGGATGGTGAACGATCCGGATCGCGACGGGACCAGCACGTACTCCTCCGTACGCGAACCGCCCCAGCGCCCCCGCCGCACCTCCTGCTCGCTGGACTGGGTGGGATCGAAGGCCTTCATCCCCTCGATCTCGGGGAGCCGGGGCAGCTCGAGGCTCCCCAGGTTGCCCTGGCCCCTCGCCCGCACCCGCACGGTGATCGGCGCGCCGGGGGTGGCCACCTGCGGCTCCGCCTCCACCTCGAGGGACCAGCTCCCCACGTTCGAGGGATCGAAGCCGGCGGGGGCTCCCGGCGGCAGGGCCTTCACCGTCACCCGCGTCTCGGCGGAGGAGCGACGCATCTTCACCCTCCGCGTGAACGGTCCGCCCACCATCACGTCGACCCGCGAGGGATCGATGGTCAGCTCTCCCTCCCGCAGGGGGAAGAGCGCCCGCTTGCGCAGGAGGTAGAAGCGCCAGGCGACGCCGTCGATGGTGCGGGTCTCGCTGCTGATCTGGGTGGGCGCCTCGATGTCCTCGGACCAGAAGCCGTCCAGCTTGGGCATCTGCAGGCTCTCGATCCCCGACACGTCGACCCGGGCCATCAGGTAGACGGTGAGGGTCACCTGCTCGCCGACGTAGACCTCGGAGCGATCGATCGTGGCCCGCAGCAGGACGTCCGCGTCCGAGGGCGGCGCGCGGTCCTGGCGGAAGACGCCGAAGGGATCGAAGTCGTCGTCCAGGCCGGGGAGGCTCGGGAACCCGCCGCCGAACGGAGAGGGCCACGACCGCCGCCGCGGCGGGGCCTGGGCCTGGGGCGCACCGGTGCCGGGCGGCCCCACCCGCACCGTGAGCCGCCCCGTTTCGAAGCGCTTGCCGTCGGCGACGGCGAAGCCGGGGAGGATGGCGAGGTCGCCCTGCCGGGTGGGGCGGAGCACCAGGGTGAAGACCTTCGTCTTGCGCAGGCCCGCGTTCCCCATGCCGAAGGAGAGGGACATCTGCTCGGAGCGGCTCTCGCTGACCCGCTCGAAGTCGGGGTGACTCGGGAGCTCGAAGCGCTCGGGCTCCTTGCCGGACGTAGTCAGGGTCACGGTGAGGGTGAGGGTCTCGTCCACCGCGATCCGGTCCCGATCCACCGAGGCGTAGTACTCGATCGCGTCGCCGGCGAGCGACGGGGTGGGCGCCACCAGCGCGGCGATCGCGAGCGCGAGCCCGCCGGCCAGCCGGCCCCACGGGCTACCAGTCTTTTTCGGCATCGCTCCGCCTTCCCTTCTCTTGGCTCCTCCAAAGCTGGAAGCTCTTCTCGCTCCCGCGCAGCGAGTCGAGGATCCGCTCGGTGTCGCTGCGCCGCAGGGGCACGGCTCGGTCCTCGCCGGAGGGCGGCGCGTCCCCCCTCGACCCCGCCGCCGCGTCGGACTCGCCCCCGTCCGGCTCGCCTTCACCCGCCGCCCGTGCATCGCGCGGCTCGTCTCCCTGCGCCGTCTGGTCACCTGCTCGCTCCCGTTCGCCCTGCTCCTCGGCGTCCTCGCGGCCCGGGTCGGAGGCGCCCTGCCCGCCCTCCTCCTGCTGCGAGGGCTCCTCCTCCGAGGCGCCCTGGCCATCCTGCTGCCGCGAGTGCTCCTCCTCCGAGGCGCCCTGGCCCTCCTCCTGCCGCGAGGGCTCCTCCTCCGAGGCGCCCTGGCCCTCCTGCTGCCGCGCCGGATCCTCCTCCGAGTCGCCCAGCTGGGAGGGATCCTGCTCCGAGGAGCCGTCCTCCTGGTGCGAGGCGCCTTCCTCCTCCTGCTCCGAGCCTTCCCGCCCCTTCTCCCGCTGCGCCCCGGAACCCTGCTCGTCCCGCCGGGATCGATCGGCGCCGTCCTCCTGCCCCCCCTCGTCCTGCCGTTGGCCCTCCTGCTTGCGCCGCAGGAGCACCTCGAGGTTCTGCCGGGCCACCTCGTCGTCCGGATCGATCTCCAGCGCGCTCCGGTAGCTGCGCATGGCGTCGTCCACCCGATCCATCGCCGCGAGGGCGTTGCCGAGGTTGGTGTAGTCCTTCGCGCCGAGCCTGGCGTCCCCGCGCCGCGCGAGCGCCTGGCCGAAGGCCTCGGCCGCCTCCTCGTGCCGCCCCAGCGCGTGGAGCGCGAGCCCCTTGTCGTACCAGGCCTCGCCCGCGTCGGGGTGGGCCTCGATCGCCTTCTCGAAGTGGGCGAGGGCCTCGGCGGCATCGCCCCGCGACAGGGCCTCGTTCCCGGCGGACACGTTGGGCTCGGCGGCGTCGAAGATCCCCGCGGGCGCCGCGGCGGGGACGAGGATCGCGATCGCGAGCAGCGCCGCCCTCATCTCGCCCTCCCCCGCTCCCCCAGGACCGCCGCGGCGAAGAGGAGCAGGAAGCCGGGCCCCGCCACGAAGGGGAAGGCCTCGCCCCACTCCACCGTCGCCATCCCCTCCGACTCGGTCTTCTCCAGCGCGTCGAGCTCGGCCGCGATCTCGCCCATGCCCAGATCCGATCCGGCGGCGGCGACGTACCGCCCGGAGGTGGCCGCCGCCAGCTCGCGGAGCTGCCGATCCTCCAGCCGGGTGATCACCGTCTGCCCCTCCCGATCCTTGCGGTACCCGACGACCTTGCCGTGGCGATCGACGAGGGGGATCGGCGTCCCCGTCGGCGAGCCGATCCCGAGCGAGTAGACGCGCACGCCCTCCTGGGCGAGCCGGGACGCCGCCGCGGCGACGTTGCCGTCGTGATCCTCGCCGTCGGTGAGCAGCAGCACCACCTTGGTCTTGGCGCCGTGCTCGGCGGCGCGGAACATCCCGGCGGCGGTGTCCAGCGCGGCGGCGAGGGCGGTGCCCTGGGACGGCATCGCCTCCGGATCGATCGCGCGCAGGAAGAGCTTGGCGGCGCCGTAGTCGCTGGTGAGCGGGCACTGCACGAAGGCCTCGCCGGCGAAGGCCACCAGCCCCACCCGATCGCCCCGCAGGCGATCGAAGAGGGCGGAGAGCTCGAGCTTGGCGCGATCGAGGCGGGTGGGGAGGACGTCCCGCGCCAGCATGGAGCGGGAGGCGTCCAGCGCCACCACCAGATCGATCCCCTTCCGCTTCACGAAGGCGGCGCGCTCGCCGACCTGCGGCCGAAGGAGCGCGAGGGAGAGGAGGAGCAGCCCCGCCGCGCCGAGGGCGGTGCGGGCGGCCACGCGGGAGAGGGAGAGGCCGCCCGCGAGCTTTCTGGCGAGGCGATCGGATCGGGCGGCGGAGGTGAGCGCGCGCCGGCGGGCCCACACCCCGTACGCGGCGATCGCGCAGCACGCCGCCGTCGCTGCCACCATCCACGCCCGATCCGGCCTCGCGAGCTGGATCGCGTAGCCGAGCACGCTCACCTGGATCGGCGCCGCGATCACGGGAACCTCCGCAGCCGGGTGGCGGAGAGGAGGGCGCCGAGGCAGCCGGCGACGAGCGCCGGGAGGAGGAAGCGATCGAAGAGCTCGATCGAGTTGGAGAGCTGCCGCGACTCCACGATCCGCGTCTTCTCGAAGCTCGCGAGGGCGTCCTGGAGGTGCCCCTCGAGGGACGCGCGATCCGTGGCGATGTAGGCGTTGCCGCCGGTCTCCCGGGCGATGTCCTCAAGGAGCTTGGGGTTCACCGCGATGGGGAGGTTCCGGTAGGTCGGCCTGCCGAAGGGGTCGGTCCCTGCGGGGAAGGGGACCGTGCATCCCGCCGGATCGTCGCAGCGCTTGCCGACGAGGATCGTGTAGACGGGGATCCCCAGGTCCCTGGCCATCCCGGCCGCCTCCATGGGGGAGATGGTGCCGGCGTTGGAGTCACCGTCGGTGATGAGGATGACCACCCGGCTCTTCGCCTCGCTGTCGCGCAGGCGGTTCAGCGCGGTGCCCAGGGCGTTTCCGATGGCGGTGCCGTCCGGGATCCCGCCGATCCGCACCTGCGCCAGGACCTGCCGGAGCACGCCGTGATCGAGGGTGAGCGGGCATTGGGTGTAGGCCTCCCCCGCGAAGACGACGAGGCCCAGCCGATCGTTGGGGCGGCGCTGGATGAAGCCGTCGAGGACCTCCTTCGCCACCGTGATCCGATCGTTGGGCTGGAAGTCCACCGCCGTCATCGAAGTGGAGAGGTCGAGGGCGACGACGATGTCGATCCCCTCCACCGAGAGATCCCGCGCCGAGGGGCCCTCCACCGTCGGCCTCGCCAGCGCCACCGCCGCCCCCGCGAGCGAGACGAGGCCGAGGGCGCCCGGCACCCAGCCGAGGCTCGCCAGCGGCCCCCGCCCCGCCGCCAGCAGCGCCGCGAGCGGCGGGAAGGCGAGCCTCGGCCGGCGCCTCGCCTGCAGCCGCCAGGAGAGGAGGACCAGCGGCAGGGCGAGGAGGAGCAGGAGCGCCCAGGGCTGGGCGAACTCGACGCCGAGGAGCCTCATCGCTCCTCCCCTGCCGCGGCCCTGTCGCCGTCTGCGTCGACGATCTCGGCGGGGAGCGGCTTCCGCGGCGAGGCGGGGGTCCCTACCGATCCAGCTGGTGCGCCTCCCGCGGGGGAGGCGGACGTCCCTCCCGATCCGCCCGGCGCGCCGCCGGCGGGAGACGCGGGCACGGCGGCCCTCGCCCGCGCCACCGCCCGCACCATGGCCCGGGCCTCCTCGAGGTCGGCAGCGGCCACGCCGGGATCGATCGCCTGCCCCGCGTAGCGCACCACGTCGCCCCGCTCGAGCCACGAGGCGAAGGCCGAGAGGTCCAGCCCGGCGAGCGGCCGCTCGCGCAGCGCCGCCAGGAGCTCGCCGCTGGTGCGCTCCAGCGCCTCGGGGCCGCCGCTCCCCTCGACGAACGCCCGCACGATCGCCGAGAGCCGGAAGTAGTGCTCCCTGGCGTGCCCGGCGCCGGGGAGGCCCTCCGCCTGCAGCGCCGCCAGGGCCTCGAGCGCGACCGCCTCGGGCGGCCGCGGGGGCGCGGGGGCCGCCGCGATCCGATCGCGCCACGCCCGCCACCGCCGGTGGGCGAGGAGGCCCAGGAAGGCGGCGGCGAGCAGGCCCGCGGCGATCCACGCCACCCGATACGAGGGGACCCGCAGCTCCTGGGGCGGGTGCATCCCGGCGAGCTCGTCTCCCTCGGTGGTGGCGATCACCGTCACCGGGGCGCCGGGGATCCGCAGCTCCCGCGGACCGGCGGCGCCCTCGACCGAGAGGACGAGGTCGGGGAGCGCGGCCTCGCCGAGGCGATCGTAGAGGGCCGCCTCGATGCGGAAGCGCGAGACGGTCGCGCCCTCCGCCTCCTCGCGCGAGGTCTCCACCTTGCGCACGGCGGCCTCGCCGAGGACGAGGGGCCGGGGGAGCGCGTAGGTGTCGGCGGGATCGTGTCGGATCTCGATCTCGTAGACGAAGGGACGCCCCAGCTCGACCCGGGACGGCTCCGCCCTGGCGGAGAAGCCGAGCGGCGTGGCCTCCGGGAGCCCTCCCCCTGCCGCGTCCCTCGCCTCCGCGGCCGCCCCCTCCGCACGTGGCGCCGAGGTGGCCGCCGAGGCGTCCGCCCGCGCGCCAGACGGCGGCGCGGCGTCGTCCGCGCCCCCGAGCTGCGCGGTCGCCGGATCGTCGATCCCCGACGCGCCGAGGGGCACGACGGCGATCGCCGCCGCGACGAAAGCCAGGGATCTCCACCCGCCGAGGGCGGCGCCGACGCGGGCGATCGAGGGAGCGCGGCTCATCGCACCCCCCGCCGCCGCGCCCTGGCCCGGAAGAAGCCCAGGAGCGGCGCGACGTAGTCCTCGCCGCAGGCGATCTCCACGTGGTCGAGGTCCAGCTTGCGGAAGAGGCGCCGGCGCGCCTCCCGCTGCTTCTTCATGGTCTCGGCGAAGCGCCTGCGGACGCCGGCGTCCCGCAGGTCCACGATCGCCGTCCGCCCCGACTCCGGATCCTCCACCTCCGCGAGCCCCAGCGCGGGGAGCGCGTCCTCCAGCGGATCGCGGATCGCGATCGGTACGAGGTCGTAGCGCCGCGCCGCCACCCGCAGCGCCAGCTCGTGGACGCCGCCGCCGGGCACCAGGAAGTCCGAGAGCAGGAAGGTCACCGCGTGCCGGCGGTGGAGCTTCCCCAGGAAGCCCAGCGCCCCGGCGAGATCGGTGCCGCGCCCCTCGGGCCTCGCCGCGAGGATCTCGCCGATCAGCGCCAGCACGTGCTTGCGCCCCTTCTTCGGGGGCACGAACCGCTCGATCCGATCGGTGAAGAGGATCGCGCCCACGCGGTCGTTGTTGGTGATCGCGGAGAAGGAGAGGAGCGCCGCCACCTCCGCCGCGAGCTCCCCCTTGGTGGACTCGACGGAGCCGAAGTCCTGGCTCCGGGAGAGGTCGACGAGGAGCATCACCGTGAGCTCCCGCTCCTCGGTGAAGACCTTGACGAAGGGCTCCTGCATCCGGGCGGTGACGTTCCAGTCGATGGTGCGGATCTCGTCGCCCGGCTGGTACGGCCGGACCTCCGAGAAGGCCATGCCGCGCCCCTTGAACGTCGACGAGTACTGTCCGGCGAACGTCTCGTTTACCAACCGCCGCGTGCCGATCTCGATCTTCCGGATCCGGGAGACCAGGTCTTTGGGGAGCGCTTCCTCCACGTGGCTCCCTCTCCCTACGGGACTTCGACGCGATCGAAGATCCGTTGCACGATCCGCTCCGGCGTGACCGTCTCGGCCTCGGCCTCGTAGGTGGTGATCACCCGGTGGCGCAGCACGTCCAGCCCCACCGCCTTCACGTCCTCCGGGGTGACGAAGCCGCGGCGGCGCAGGAAGGCGTGGGCCTTCGCCGCCTGCAAGAGGAAGATGCTGGCGCGGGGGCTGGCGCCGTACTCGATGTAGGGCTCGAGGTCGCGCAGGCCCACCCGGGAGGGCTCGCGGGTGGCGAAGACCAGGTCGACCACGTAGTCCTTCACCTTCGGATCCACGTACATCCTGCCCAGCACCCCCTGGGCGCGCTCGATCCGGTCCGGCTGCACCACCGCCCGCACCTTTGGCGGCGGCCCTCCCGCGACCCGATCCATGATCTGCCGCTCCTCGTCACGGGAAGGATAGAAGACCTTCACCATGAGCATGAAGCGATCGACCTGGGCCTCCGGGAGCGGGTAGGTGCCCTCCTGCTCCACGGGGTTCTGGGTGGCCATCACGAAGAAGGGCCTGGGGAGCGGGAAGGTCTCGTCGCCGATGGTGACCTGCCGCTCCTGCATCGCCTCGAGGAGCGCGCTCTGCACCTTCGCCGGCGCGCGGTTTATCTCGTCGGCGAGGACCACGTTGGCGAAGATCGGCCCCTGGCGGACGGCGAACGCGCCGGTGGCCTGGTTGAAGATGGTGGTGCCGACGAGGTCGGCGGGGAGCAGATCCGGCGTGAACTGGATCCGCTGGAACTTCGCGTCGAGGGTCTGGGCGAGGGTCTTGACGGTGAGGGTCTTCGCCAGGCCCGGCACGCCCTCGAGGAGGACGTGGCCCCCGGTCAAGAGACCGATGAGCAGCCGCTCGAGCATGTAGCGCTGGCCCACGATCACCTCGCCGGCCTGGGCGAGGATCTCGTCGACGAAGGCGCTCTCCGCCTCGACGGCTTCGTTGATGGCGCGGATGTCGATCTCGGCGTGCACGGGGCCTACTGCCTCCTCTCCTACCCAAGGAACCGAAGCGGCGAATCCTAGCGCAATCGCCCGGCCCGCGAGCGGTCCCGAGGGCCCCGAAACAACCCGATCGCCCGCTTATGCCCGAATTTCAGCGGCGAGCGGGCGCACGGCGGCCGAAGCGACCGTCCCGCGGGCCGTCCGTGTGCAGCCCTTCGTCGGGCGGGGGACGTTTTCGCCCTCCCTGTCCAACGTCTGACGACGGGAGGGCACGGCCATGAACCGATTGTTCGGGTGGGGTCTCGCGATCCTGGCGCTCGCCTGGGCGGCGCCCGCAAACGCCGAGCCGAAGGACGAGCCCAGGGCGCCGCGCGAGGCGGAGCAGACGGAGAAGGCGGAGAAGGTGATCCGCGAAGCGGACAAGGTGGTGGTCCGGAAGAAGACGACGGTAAACTTCAACGACGTGCGCCTCGAGGGCGAGCTCACCGGGCCCGACGGCGGCTACGTCCCCGGCCGCGAGGCGACCGAGTTCGACAGCCTGCTCGAGCCCCGCAAGGACTTCCTGCAGGAGCTGGAGAAGAGCGCGGAGGGGTTGTGACCGAGGCCGCGGCGGCCGCGGGCGGGCCCTCGCCCGCCCGACGGCGGGCCGGATGCGAGGGAGCGCCTCCATGGATCCGTTCGAGTACCGGGGGAGGTGGGCCGTCGTCACCGGCGCCTCTTCCGGGATCGGAGAGGCGTTCGCCCGCGCCCTCGCCACCCGCGGGATGAACCTCGTCCTCGCGGCCCGCCGGACGGCGCTCCTCGGCGCGCTCGGCGACGCGCTGGAAAAGGCGCACGGCGTGCGGGTCGCGGCGGTGGGCGTGGACCTCGCCGATCCCACCGGGCCGGAGCGGCTCTTTCGCGAGGCGACCGCCGGCCGCGAGATCCACCTGCTCGTCAACAACGCCGGCTTCGGCCTCGACGGCCGCTTCGAGGATCTGCCCCTGGAGCGGCAGCTCGAGCTCTTGCGGGTGAACGTGAGCGCGGTGGTGGAGCTCACCGGCCTCTTCCTCCCCGCCATGCAGGAGCGCCGCGCCGGCGGGATCGTGCAGGTCTCGTCGAGCGTCGCCTTCCAGCCCGTGCCCGGCCTCGCCACCTACGCCGCGAGCAAGGCGTTCGTGCTCTCGTTTGCAGAGGCCCTCTGGGCCGAGAACGAGGACCTCGGCGTGCGCGTCCTCGCCCTCTGCCCCGGCGGCTCGCCCACCGGGTTCCAGGACGTCGCGGGCACGGGCCTCCCGCTCGTCGGCGTGCTCCCCGCCTCCGAGATCGCGGAGGCCGCGCTGCGGGGCCTCGACCGAGGCTGCACGGTTGTGGTGCCGGGCCTCGTGAACAAGGGCGCGCCGCTGGGCGCCCGCCTCCTGCCACGGCGGGCGGTGGTGCGCGCCGCCAAGCTCTTCATGGAGCGAATGAAGCGCCGCGACGCTCAGTGATCGTGGTGGAGCTGGCCCACCGCCGCCATCAGCACGATTCCCGCGAGCAGGGCGGCGGAGAGGGAGAGCCGATCCTCGCGGCGGCGGTGGAGGTCGGGGATGAGGTCGGCCACGGCGAGGTGCAGGAAAGTGCCCGCCGAGAAGCCGAGGGCGCGGGGGGCGAACGCCTCCTGCGTCACCAGCCCCGAGAGCAGGAAGAAGAGCACCGCGCCCAGGGGCAGCATCAGCGAGAAGATCGCGGTGAGGAGGATGGTGCGGCGGGCGGGGTAGCGCTCGTGGAGCAGGATCGCGGCGAGCGAGAAGCTCGACGGCATCTTGTGGAAGAGGATCGCGAGGAAGACGCTCCCGCCGACGCCCGCCTCCATGGCGGTGCCCAGGGCGAAGCCGTCGGTGAGCGTGTGGGCCGACATCCCCACCAGCGTCGCGATCCCCACCGTGCGCGGGTGCGCATGCGGCGCGTCGTCGCCGTGGGGGAGGTGCACCTCGCATCCCTCGTCCTCCTTGCACCAGTGGACGAGGACGTAGCGCTCCAGGAGGAAGAGGAAGACGAAGCCCGCCAGCGCCCAGTAGAGCGACTCCATCCCGCCCTCGTGGATCGCCTCCGGCATCATGTGGAAGAAGGCCGCGCCGAGGAGCACCCCCGCCGAGAACGACAGGAAGAGGTGCATCCGGGAGCGGATGTGCGGGAACGCCACGGGGACCGACGCGCTCAGCATGGAGCCGACGGCGATGGCGACGACGTAGAGGAGGAGCATGGGGCCTAATCCGACCTGCGGCGCTTCTTCGCCGGCGCCGTCGTGCGGGGCTTCGGCGCCCGGCGGGACGCCGCCTTGCGCGGCGCCGCCGCGGTAGGTCGGGCCTCGCGGCGCTTGCCGGCACGATCGTCCTCCCGGGAGCGAAGGCCCAGCTCGTCCAGCCGCCGCACCAGGGTGTTGCGATGGATCCCCAGGAGCTCGGCCCCGGCGGACAGGCTCCGGGTGCGATCGATCGCCAGGCGCAGGAGCGCCCGCTCGCTCTGGGCCATGGCCGTGGCGTACAGCTCGGGGAGCGTGCCGCCGTCCAGCTTGTCGAGGACGGCGGCCAGCCGCCGGTAGCAGAGCTCCTCGAGGGGCGACGACTCCACCGACGGCTCGGCCTGGCGCGCCCCGGGCCGCCGCGACGACGCCGGCGCGTGCTGGAGGAGGCGCGGATCGATCACGGCGAGATCGCGGACGTCGAGGAGGCGCGCCGGCGCGTCCGCCGCCGAGACCCGCTCCACGTAGAGTCCCGCCTTGGCCAGCGCGCGCGCCAGCTCGTCGTCGGCTCGATCTGTACGCAGGAGGGCTCGCACGGTCGGCGCATCCTGCACGCGACGGCCCGCCCGCGCAACCGGGAGAAGGGTTGCAATCGCGCCGAAGGCCCGGCTATTGCGGGAATGGCCCTTCGGGGCACGTCGTTTCGACCCCCGCTCGGCCGGTCACCTCCCATGCGCCTCCTCCTCGCCCTCGCCGCCATCCTCCTCGGCACGGGCTGCGCCTCCCAGGCGCAGGTCCCGGCGCCCGGGGGCGTCCCGAAGCGGCGGGCCACCCTCCTCTTCACCGGCGATCTCTGGGGCCAGCTCGAGCCCTGCGGCTGCTCCGCGGACATGCGGGGCGGCGTGGATCGCTTGGCGTCGTTCGTGCGCGAGACCCGCGCCGCCGGCCCCACCCTCCTGGTGGACGCGGGCGACGCCCTCCACGACGAGCTCGAGGTCCCGCCCGAGGTGAAGGTGCAGGCGGATCGGCGCGCCGCCGCCATGGTGCGGGCCCTGGTCGCCATGGGCATCGACGCCAAGGTCGCCTTCGAGCGCGACGCCGGCGGCGCCTTCCCCCCCGGGGTGCTCGTCACCGGCCCCGCCGTCCGCGAGGTCGGGGGCGTCCGCGTCGGCCTCGCCCCCTTCGACGCCCTGCCGCCGGGGACGGAGGCCGAGGCGCTGCGGCAGCGGGTCGAGGCGACGCGCGCCCTCGGCGCCGACGTGGTGGTGGCCCTGGTCCACGGCGTCCGCGACCGGGTGGTCGCGCTGGCCCCCCACTCGGGCGCGGACCTCTTGGTGGGCAGCCACGTCCGGGACATCCCGGAGGGCGATCGGGCCCGCGCGGCGCTGGGGAAGGTCCCCGTCTTCTTCACCCAGGCCCGGGGGCAGAGCGTCCTGCGGATCGACCTCGTCCTCCGCGGCGACGGCCCGCTGCAGATCCTGCAAGGGGAGCAGGAGCGCGACGCGGAGATCGAGTCGATCGGCGAGCGGATCCGCTCCTACGAGCAGCGCGCGTCCCGGCTCTCGAGCGACGCCGAGCGGGAGCCGTTCCGCCGCAAGGTGGAGGAGCTGCGCGCGCGCCGCCGCGCGCTCTCGCGAGGGGCCGCCCCTGCCCCCGCCGAAGGCAGCTACCTCGCCCACCGCTTCGTCCCCGTCACCCGGGACCTCCCGTCCGACGGGGCCGTGAAGGAGATCCTCACCGCCTACGACCGGGAGATCGCCTCCGCCAACCTCGCCTTCGCCAAGGCCCAGAACAAGGTATGCGAGAAGCCCTCCGCAGGCGAGGCCGGCTACGTGGGCGAGGCCGCGTGCGCCACCTGCCACCAGGCGGCCCACGACTTCTGGGCGCAGACCCGCCACGCCGAGGCGTACGCCACCCTCGAGCGCGCCAACAAGCAGTACGACCTGGCCTGCGTGTCCTGCCACGTCACCGGCTGGGAGAAGCCGGGCGGGGCCTGCCGGGTGGACGAGGTGGACCACCGCAAGGACGTCGGCTGCGAGTCCTGCCACGGCCCCGGCTCGCTCCACGCGGCGAACCCGGTCGCGGCGAAGCTCGAGCGCCGGACCGCCGAAGCCACCTGCCGCGGCTGCCACACCGCCGATCACTCCACCGAATTCGACTACGCGGCCTACCTGTCGCGGATCCTCGGGCCGGGGCACGGCGCCCCCGTCGCCGCGGAGACGGCGCGCCCGTGAGGGGGACGATCGCGCCGGCGCCCGCCCGCGGGAGGCGGGAGGGATCTTCCGGGGCAGGCGGGACTCCGTCGAACCCGCCGCGGGGCGCCTCGCCGCTCCTCGCCGCCGCGCTGGTCGCGGCCGCCTGGCTCGCGCCGGCGACCTCCCTCGCCTCGGCGCCCGGCGGCCTGGACGAGGACCTCCGGGCGCTCCACGAGCTCGAGGCCCGGGAGATCGAGCGCGGCGCGATCGCCATCGACCGGATGCTCCACCGCCTCGGCGACACCAACCCCTGGTCCCGACGGCTGCGGGGATCGCTGGGCGCCGGCCTCGACGGCTGGCCCGACATCGTCGATCCCGGCGAGATCGGCGGCGCCTTCGCCGGCAGCCTGCCGTTCTCCATCGAGTCGGTGGCCGGCGCCTACGACATCCCCGTGGAGTACAACGAGAGCGTCGCCGAGTACCTCGCCTTCTTCCAGGGGCCGGGCCGCAGGTGGTTCGCGCGCTGGCTGGAGCGATCCCACCGATGGGTGCCGCTCTTCCGCGAGATCCTGCGCAGCCACGGCATGCCCGAGGATCTCGTCTACCTGTCGATGATCGAGAGCGGCTTCTCCATGCACGCGAAGTCGTGGGCGTCCGCCGTGGGACCGTGGCAGTTCATCGAGGCCACCGGCAGGCGCTTCGGCCTCACCACCGACTTCTGGGTCGACGAGCGCAAGGATCCCGTCAAGTCCACCCGCGCCGCCGCCGAGTTCCTCCGCCGGCTGCACGACGCGTGGGGCGACTGGTACCTGGCGTGGGCCGGCTACAACGCGGGGCCTGGGCGGGTGTCGAAGGCCATCGCCCGGTACGGCACCGAGGACTTCTGGGAGCTGGCCGCCACCGACGACGCGTTCCGAAAGGAGACCCGCCACTACGTGCCCAAGCTGATCGCCGCCGCGCTCATCGCCAAGCATCCGGAGAAGTTCGGCTTCACCGAGCTGACCCCCGAGGCGCCCCTCGAGTGGGAGATCGCCCAGGTCCCGGACGCCACCGACCTCGAGGTGATCGCGGCCTGCGCCGGAGTGACGGTCGAGGAGATCACCGCCCTCAACCCGGAGCTGCGCCAGTGGGCGACGCCGCCGGTGCCGAAGGGTGCCCCGCCCTACGAGCTGCGGCTCCCCAAGGGGAAGGCGCAGGCCTTCGCCGCCGCCTACGCCAAGGTGAAGCCGTCCGAGCGCTTCACCTTCCGCTCCTACAAGGTGCAGAAGGGCGACACGCTGGGTCACATCGCCCTGATGTTCTCGACCAACGTGAAGGCGCTGATGAAGGCCAACCGCGGCCTCGATCCGAGGCGGCTGCGCATCGGCCAGGAGCTGGTGATCCCGATCCCGCCCGGCGCGAGGGGCCCCCAGACGGCGTCGAGGCGCTGATCGGCGCCTTCCCTCCCGCGATCGCCCGGGTAGATAGCGACAGGGAACGATCAATCGGCCGGCGGTGTCCCCTGTCCCGACGTCCCCTGCCCGGGCGCCGACCCCGGCGGCCCCTGCCCATGCATCCGCTCCTCCGTCGCCCGCTGCTCCGACTTCCGCTGATCCGGCGTCCCCTGCCCCGGCGCCCCTCCGCCGCCCCTCCCCCGGCGCCGGCGCCTGCGGCGGCGACGCCGCGGCGGCTCGGAGGCGGGCGCCGTCTCGGCAGGCGGCGCGTCCGCCTTCCGATCCGGCGAAGGCCGGGGCGCGGGCGCCTTGGGCGGCGGCCTCGGGTGGCGGCGCCGCTCCTGCCCCTCGGGGCGCGGCTTGCCGGTGATGAAGGCGTGGGCCCGCTCGAGGAGGACGCGGGCGTTGGAGTGTCGGATCAGCCGGTACGTCTCGTCGTAGGTGGCCCAGCGGTAGTCCTTGGCCTCCACCTCCCGCAGGGTCACCGCGGGGTTCGAGACCTTGCCGATGAAGTACACCACCTGCTTCGACACCAGCCCCTCGGGCCGGCGGTAGATGTACCGGATGGGTTCGCGGAAGCCCGGCAGGAGCCGCACCTCGGAGACGCCGGTCTCCTCCTCCAACTCGCGCAGCGCGGTCTGGACCTCGCGCTCCCCCTCCTCGACGCCGCCCTTCGGGAACTCCCAGTGCTCGCGCTTGGTCACCGCCGAGGAGATCACCAGGTAGAGGATCTTCCCGTCTTCCTCTCGATAGGGGACCACTCCACAGGACTTCTCGCGCAACACGAGGACCGCCGATCGGGGGGCCGAGAGGTACAGGCACGGAGCGTGCCTCTTCGCCCCGCGAGGGCGGCAGGCGGCCCACTTGCTCTCATCGTACCGCGCGAGGCCCGAATTGAAAGCCATTCGGGCCCGTCGGCCCGTGGATAACCCCCGGCGGCGCGCGAGCGGGCCTACAGGATGCGGGAGGGATCCACCCGGACGGCGCGCCCGGCCGGCACCAGGGCCCCGAGGAGCGCGGCGGCGAGCCCGGTGGCCACGGCGCCCACCCAGACCCAGCCCGGAAAGACGAAGAAGGTCTCGGGCTTGAACGGGAACGGGGGGAGCCTGGTCCGGGCGAGCCAGTCCACCAGGGACGCCGCGCCCCGGGCGGTGAGCGCGCCGGCGACGCCGCCGCAGAGGCCGATCGCCCCCGCCTCCGCCAGCACCAGCCCCCCGATCGCCCCGGAGGTGGCGCCCACCGACCGCAGGATCCCCAGCTCCCGGGACCGGGCCCGCACGGCCGCGCCGAGGGTGAGCGAGATGTTCACGCAGCCGAGCCCGCAGACCAGGAGGGAGAGGAGCGCCAGC